>Ga0214473_10006268_pt1 | contig 14232 bp, 9 predicted proteins | sample RVTome_7_FD_203509 | JGI IMG/M metagenome (GOLD analysis project Ga0214473, IMG submission 203509) | Soil microbial communities from uranium-contaminated site in the Upper Colorado River Basin, Wyoming, United States - RVT98D197 | ecosystem: Environmental > Terrestrial > Soil > Contaminated >... | reverse complement strand
GTGGAGCGGGGGCAGGTGGTGGCCAAGCCGGGATCGATCACGCCGCACACCAAAATCAAGGCTGAGGCCTACGTGCTGACGAAGGAAGAAGGCGGGCGGCACACGCCGTTTTTCACGGGGTACCGGCCGCAGTTTTATTTTCGGACCACGGACGTGACCGGGGACGTGAAGCTGCCAGCGGGGGTGGAGATGGTGATGCCGGGGGACAACGTATCGGCGGAGATCTCTCTGATCACGCCGGTGGCGCTGGAGAAGGGGCTGCGGTTTGCCATTCGCGAAGGCGGCCACACCGTCGGCGCCGGCGCCGTCACGGAAGTGATCGAGTAAGAGCAGAGAGGCCGGGTCATGCGCGAAATCATTACGTTGCAGTGCAGCGACTGCAAGAACCGGAACTACACGACCACTAAGAACAAGAAGAAGCACTCCGACCGTCTGGAGACGAAAAAGTTTTGCAACCGGTGCCGCAAACATACGGCGCATCGCGAGGCGAAGTAGTGGGCGGCGGGTTTGTTAGGGGAGTAGGTTCAACGGTAGACCGCCGGTCTCCAAAACCGGATGTGGGGGTTCGAATCCCTCCTCCCCTGCCAGAGTGAGCGGCGAACGCAGGAAGCTCGAGGGGACATGGCGTCGCAGGTGGAGCGATTGAAGAACCAGGAAATGGCGGGCGGGGCGTCCGAGTCGCATGCGAACAGTCTCGCCGAGAAAGCTAGGGGAGGGCTGCGCGCGCTCTGGGAACGGATCCAGTCATACCCGCATCGCTTGCGCGAGTATCTGCACGAGGTGCGGGTGGAAATGCACCAAGTGACGTGGCCGTCCCGGGAGCAGGTGTATTCCACGACCTTTGTGGTCATCGTAGCGGTCGCATTTTTCGGATTTTTCTTTTTCGGCGTGGACAGCACGGTGGGGTATCTCATTGAGCGGGTATTCAACTATTTCAGGCGCTGAGGGCGATCGGGTGGCCATGGCCAAGCAGTGGTACATCATCCACACCTACTCGGGCTTTGAGAAAAAGGTGAAGGAGAGCCTGGAGGGCCGGGTGGCCGCATTTGGATTGGGGGAGCGCATCGGGCGGGTGATGATCCCGACCGAGGACGTGGTGGAAGTGCGTGGCGGCAAGAAAGTGGTGTCGACGCGGATGTTTTATCCCGGCTACGTGCTGGTGGAAATGGAAATGGATGATGACACCTGGCACGTGGTGCGCTCGACGCCGCGGGTGACGGGTTTCGTGGGCTCGGGGCAGACACCGTCGCCTCTAAGCGAGGCCGAAGTGGAAAACATCGTGCATCGCGTGGCCACTTCGGCGGACCGGCCCAAGCCCAAGCTGGTGTTCGAGCGCAACGAACAGGTGCGCATCGTGGACGGGCCGTTTGCCAATTTCACCGGAGTGGTCGAAGAGGTGAACCCCGATCGCAGCACGCTGAAGGTATCGGTGACCATTTTCGGGCGCTCGACGCCGGTGGAGCTGGATTTCGCGCAGGTGGAGAAGTCCGGGTAGGGAGAGGCGCCCGAGTCCGAGGAAGAAAGGTCCATGGCGAAGAAGATACAAGCAGTCGTAAAGCTTCAGTTGCCCGCGGCCAAGGCCACGCCGGCGCCGCCGGTGGGCACGGCGCTGGGCCCGCAGGGCGTAAGCATCATGGATTTTTGCAAGCAGTTCAATGCCAAGACGGGCAAAGAGCCGGAAGGAATGATCATTCCGGTGCTGGTGACGGTGTACAGCGATCGCAGTTTTACATTCATCACCAAGACCCCGCCGGCTTCGGAATTGCTCAAGCGGGCCGCGGGCATCGTCAAGGGTTCGGCGGAGCCCAACCGCACCAAGGTGGGCAAGGTGACGCGCAAGCAGGTGGAAGAGATCGCCCGCATGAAGCTGGTGGACCTGAACACGACGCGCATCGAGTCCGCCGTCCGCACGGTGATGGGTACGGCGCGCAACATGGGCATCGAAGTCGAAGGCTGACCGGGAGAGAGTTATGCCACGCAAGTCCGGAAAAAACATCACTGCGGCGCGGACCAAGATCGAAGCGCGGCCGTACAAGATGGGCGAAGCGGCCGAAACGCTCAAGACGGCCCACTTCGCCAAGTTTGACGAGACAGTCGAACTGGTGCTGAACCTGGGCGTGGACCCCAAGCATTCCGACCAGATGGTTCGCGGCACGGTGGTGCTGCCGCACGGCCTGGGCAAATCCAAGCGCGTGCTGGTGATTGCCAGCGGAGAAAAAATCCGCGAGGCCCAGGATGCGGGAGCCGATTTCGTGGGCGGCGACGACGTGGTGCAGAAAATTCAGGAGGGCTGGACCGATTACGAGGCCGTGATCGCCACGCCGGACATGATGAAGTCCGCCGGGCGGCTGGGCAAAGTGCTGGGGCCGCGTGGTCTGATGCCCAATCCTAAGACGGGCACGGTCACCTTCGAGGTGGCCAAAGCCGTCAAGGAGATCAAGGCCGGCAAGGTCGAATTTCGCGTGGACAAGACCGGCATCATCCACTCGCCGGTGGGGAAGATCAGTTTCGACTCCGCCAAACTGGCGGAGAACGCCCAGGCGCTGCTGGCCGCAGTGATCAAGGCCAAGCCCGCGGCCGCCAAGGGAAAGTACGTCAAGAGAATTACGCTGACATCGACCATGGGACCGGGAATCAACATTGATCTGGGCGAAGCCGAAACCGCCATTGCGGCGGCCGCGTAGCCGCCGGAGAGAACCAGATGAAGAAGCGCAAGCAGAAGATTGAGGAAGCCGAAGCACTGCAGAAGGAGCTGGCCACCGTTTCTACGGTCATCCTGAGCACGTTTCAGGGCATCACCGTGGCCGAAGACACGCAGCTCCGGCGCGCCGTGCAGGCCGCCGGAGGACATTACCGGGTGGTGAAGAACCGGCTGGCCGAGCGCGCCGGCGCCGGGACTCCGGCCGAAGCGCTGCTCAAGGGGCTTTCGGGAACCAACTCGATTGCCTATATCCAGACGGATGCGGTGTCGCTGGCCAAGGCGCTGACGAAAATCGCCAAGGATGTGCCCACATTCAAGTTTCGGGCCGGAGTGGTCGAAGGGCGGGTGCTGTCCATCGCCGAAATCCAGCAACTGGCGTCCCTGCCGTCGAAAGAGGAGCTGTTGAGCAAGATCATGTTCCTGCTGCAAGCGCCGGCGCAGCGGGTGGCTTCGGCCGCGGCGGGCGTGGCACGCAACTTGGCCGCCACGTTGCAAGAAGCGGTCAAGGCAGAAAAGTTTTCTTCCTAAGCGGGCGGAGGCTGTACTTGCAGCCCGCCCTGAAAAAATGAGGGGAAAGGACACGCAATGGCAAACAAGGTGGAGGCAATTCTCGAGGAGATCAAGGGCCTGACGCTGCTGGAGGCCGCCGATCTGGTCAAGAAGATGGAAGAGGCCTTTGGCGTCTCGGCGGCTGCGGCCGTGCAGGTGGCGGCGGCAGGCGGCGCGGGGGCCGGCGCAGCGGCTGCGGTGGAGGAGAAGACGGAATTCTCCGTCGTGCTCACGGAGGTCGGCGCCAACAAGATCAACGTCATCAAAGCGGTTCGCGAGGTGACCAGCCTGGGCTTGAAGGAAGCCAAGGACCTGGTGGACGGCGCGCCCAAGCCGATCAAGGAAGGCGTGAGCAAGGAAGAGGCCGCGACCATCAAGAAGAAGTTTGAGGACGCCGGCGCCAAAGTCGAAGTGAAGTAGGGCGGGCGCGATCCGCGCGGCCCGCAAGGCCGCGCCATGAGGCATTCGTACGCAACTGGAGCACCGGGAACTGGCATTCTCGACCGCGTCCCGCCGGGGACCCAGGCGGTGGTGTCTCTCGCCGCTTTCCGTCTCCTCGGGCAGTCATCCGCCATTCGTGAGGGAAAATAGAAATGCGTAATGGAAATCATGCCGTGCGCGAGCGCGAGCGGCTGGACTTTTCGAAGATCAAGAGCTCGATCCAGATTCCGAATCTCATCGAAGTGCAGCGGATGTCCTATCAGCGATTTCTGCAGATGGACCTGCTGCCGTCGGAGCGGGAAGACACCGGCCTGCAGTCGGTATTCAGCTCGGTGTTTCCGATCCAGGATTTTCGCGGGCTCTCGCAACTTGATTTTGTGGACTATTCCATCGGGAATTGGGAGTGCAAGTGCGGCAACCTGAAAGGGCTGCACCATCTGCGGGCCACTTGCCGGCAGTGCGGCGCTTCCGTGGTGACCAACCCGTATCAGACCGGCGACGTCATTTGTTCGAAGTGCGGCACGTTCAACAAGAACTCGCCCACTTTTTGCAACAAGTGCGGCGACCCGGTGGGCATGCAGTTGAAGTATGACGTGACCGAATGCCAGGAGCGCGGCATGACCTACGCCGCGCCGCTGAAAGTGACCATTCGACTCACGGTGTACGACAAGGACCCCGACACGGGCGCCAAGAATGTCCGCGACATCAAGGAACAGGAAGTCTTCTTCGGCGACGTGCCCTTGATGACCGAAAACGGAACGTTCATCATCAACGGCACCGAGCGCGTCATCGTCAGCCAGCTCCATCGTTCCCCGGGCGTTTTCTACGAAACGGCCAACGCCCGCAGCTATTTTCTGGGCAAGATTATTCCGTACCGCGGCTCCTGGGTGGAGTTCGAATACGACAGCAAGAACATCCTGTACGTGCGCATTGACCGCAAGCGCAAATTTCTGGGATCGATCTTCCTGCGCGCCCTGGGCATGAAGTCCAACGAAGACATTCTGCGCACCTTTTACCAGGTGGAGCGCATCGCCCTGCGCGAGGGCGGCTACTACTGGAATCTTTCCGAGGGCCTGCTGGACCGCAAGATCTCGCACGAGATCAAGAACCCGCGCAGCGAAGAGGTCCTAATCGGTGCACATCGCCGCATCACCGAGCCGTTGTACAAGGAATTGGTGAAGGCCAAGGTGTCCCAAGTGCACGTTTCCCTGGCCGATCTGGAGGGCGCCTACTCGGTAGCCGACCTGGTCAACCGCGAGACCGGAGAAGTGCTGCTGGAGGCCAACCGGCCGCTGACGGCCGAAATTTGGGCGGCGCTGCCCGAGGCCGGCATCACCGGCGTGGACGTTTTCTTCCCCGAACGGGACGACAGCGGGGTGATCCTTTCCCGCACCCTGGACAAGGACACCATCCGTTCCTCCCGCGAGGCGCTGATCGAGATTTATCGCAAGCTGCGGCCCGGCGATCCGCCGACGCTGGAAACCGCCAACGCGCTTTTCAACGGAATGTTTTTCGATCCCCGCAAATACGATTTCAGCAAGGTGGGCCGGCTGAAATTCAACATCAAGCTGGGCCTGGAAACGGCTCTTTCCACGCGCACGCTGGACTCCTCGGATTTCGTGGCGGCCATCCGCTACCTGCTCAAGCTGCGCAAGAATGTCGGCTCGGTGGACGACATCGACCACCTCGGCAATCGCCGCGTGCGCGCGGTGGGCGAATTGCTCGAGAACCAGTTTCGCATCGGCCTGGTGCGCATGGAGCGCGCCATCAAGGAAAAAATGTCCGTGTACCAGGAGATGTCCACGGCCATGCCCCATGACCTGGTGAACGCCAAGCCGGTGATGGCCGCGATCCGCGAGTTTTTCGGCAGCTCGCAGCTCTCCCAGTTCATGGACCAGACCAACCCGCTGAGTGAAATTACCCACAAGCGGCGGCTCTCGGCGTTGGGCCCGGGGGGCCTGTCGCGCGAGCGCGCCGGATTCGAAGTGCGCGACGTTCACCCCACGCACTACGGCCGCATCTGCCCGATTGAGACTCCCGAAGGCCCCAACATCGGCCTGATCAGCTCGCTGTCGTGTTATGCGCGCATCAATGAGTTCGGCTTCATCGAATCGCCCTATCGCAAGGTGAAAAGCGGCCGCATGGTGGACTACGTGCAGGTGGTCAACGCCGGAGACAGCGAATTCAAGGCGGGCGAAATCGTGGAGCGCGACAAAGTGGATTCGGCCAATGAGGAGCTGAAGCGCCGCAAGGTTACCTGCGAGCCTTACTGCTTCTACCTTTCGGCCTGGGAGGAAGACCGCTACGTCGTGGCTCAGGCCAACGTTTCACTGGACGAACGCGGCCGCATCACCACGGAGCTGGTCAATTGCCGGCAGGCTGGAAACTTCGTCCTGAAAGGCCGCGAGGAAGTGGACTACATTGACGTTTCACCGAAACAACTGGTCTCGGTGGCCGCCAGCCTGATTCCCTTTCTTGAAAACGACGACGCCAACCGGGCGCTGATGGGTTCGAACATGCAGCGCCAGGCCGTACCGCTGATTCACGGCGAGGCGCCGCTGGTGGGCACGGGCATGGAGCGCGTCACGGCGCGCGATTCCGGAGCCGTGGTCATTTGCCGGCGCGACGGCGTGGTGGACCAGGTGGACTCCGAGCGCATCATCGTTCGCGTGGAATCCGACCACTCCGGCGTGCTGAGCCGCGAGGTGGGCGCCGATATCTACACGCTGACCAAATTCAAGCGGTCCAATCAGAATACCTGCATCAGCCAGAAGCCCCTGGTGCGCGTGGGCGACCGCGTGGCACAGGGGCAGGTGCTGGCCGACGGGCCCTGCACCGATCACGGCGAACTGGCGCTCGGCCGCAACGTCCTGGTCGCTTTTCTCCCCTGGCGCGGCTACAACTTCGAGGACGCCATTCTGGTCAGCGAAAAGCTGGTCAAGGAGGATTACTACACCTCCATCCACATCGAAGAGTACGAAATCGAGGCCCGCGACACCAAACTGGGTCCCGAGGAGATCACGCGCGATATCCCCAACATCAGCGAAAACTTCCTTCGCAACCTGGACGAAAGCGGCGTCATCCACATCGGCGCCAGCGTGCGCCCCGGGGAGATTCTGGTCGGCAAGGTCACGCCGAAAGGCGAGACCACGCTGACCCCGGAAGAGAAGCTGTTGCGCGCCATCTTCGGCGAAAAGGCCGGCGACGTTCGGGATGCTTCGCTCTACTGCCCTCCGGGCATCGAGGGCACGGTGGTGGACGTCAAGATTTTCTGCCGCAAGGGCGCCGAAAAAGACGAGCGGCACAAGGCCATTGAGGCTGCGCAGGTTTTCCGCCTGGAGAAAAATCTCGCCGATGAGATTCGCATTCTCACCGACGAACGCCTGAAACGCCTGACCAGCCTGCTGGCCGAACAGAAACTGGCCGCCGACCTGCACGATGAAAAAACCAACAAGCGCCTGCTGACCAAGGGCGCCACCCTGACCCGCGACATCATCGAAAAACTCTCCACGCGCAACCTCAAGCGCCTGCGTCTCACCGACAAAGACCCATTGCTGATCGAGAAGATCGACGAGATCGAAGAGATGACCTCGCGGCAGATTGACGTGCTGCGGAAGATCACCGAGGAACGCAAGGAGAAGCTGAAAAAAGGCGATGAGCTGCCGCCCGGCGTCATCAAGCTGGTGAAGGTGTACATCGCCATGAAGCGCAAGCTGTCCGTGGGCGACAAGATGGCCGGGCGCCACGGCAACAAGGGCGTCATCGCGCGCATCGTTCCCGAAGAGGACATGCCGTATCTGCCCGACGGAACGCCGGTGGAAATTGTGCTGAACCCCCTGGGCGTGCCCTCGCGCATGAACGTCGGGCAGATTCTGGAGACCCACCTGGGCTGGGCGGCCAAAGAGCTGGGGCGCAGCCTGTCGCGGCTGTTCCGGCCGGAGGTTCGCGCCGAAGCGCTGCGCCGCTGGTTCCGCGAGGTCTTTAGCAACACCGCCATCTGGCGCTCGATCAGCTCGCTGGAAGATAGCGAGCTGCTGGAGCTGGCGGAAAATTTCCGCGACGGCATCTCCATGGCCACGCCGGTTTTCGACGGCGCGCGCGAATCCGAAATCCGCCACCTGCTGGAGGTTGCCGGCCTGCCGGAATCGGGCAAGATTCAGCTCTATGACGGCATGACCGGCGATCTTTTCGCCCAGGTGGTGACCGTCGGTTACATCTACATGCTCAAACTCTCTCACCTGGTGGACGACAAGATTCACGCTCGTTCCATCGGCCCCTATTCGCTGATCACCCAGCAGCCGCTGGGAGGCAAGGCGCAGTTCGGCGGCCAGCGGTTCGGAGAGATGGAGGTATGGGCGCTGGAGGCTTACGGCGCCGCACACATCCTGCAGGAATTGCTGACGGCCAAATCCGATGACGTATACGGCCGCGCAAAAATTTACGAAGCCATCGTCAAGGGCGAACCCGGCGTCGAGCCCGGAGTGCCCGAATCATTCAACGTCCTGGTCCGCGAACTGCAGTCGCTGTGTCTGGACGTCGAGCTGATGAAACGGCAAAAGCCCCAGCCGGAGCAGCCCTCCGACTAGGGCCGCCGCGCGCCGCAGTGGGTTTCGGTTTCGCAAGTTTTTCTCCCGGCCGCTGCCGGGAGCGCCCAAGCACCGCTTGGGCAGGGAGGAACGGCCTTGTATCGTAGCAGCCCGTATGACCGCGCCAGCTTGATCGCCGATTTCGATTCCATTCGCATCAGTTTGGCCAGTCCGGAAAAGATCCGATCCTGGTCGCATGGCGAAGTGACCAAGCCGGAAACGATCAACTACCGTACTTTCAAGCCGGAACGCGACGGCTTGTTCTGCGCCAAAATTTTCGGCCCGGTCACCGACTGGGAATGCCTGTGCGGCAAGTACAAGCGCATGAAGCACCGCGGCGTCATCTGCGACAAGTGCGGCGTCGAAGTCACGCTCAGCAAGGTGCGTCGCGAGCGCCTGGGCCACATCGAGCTGGCCTCACCCTGTTCCCACGTGTGGTTCTTCAAAGGCTTGCCCTCGCGCATCGGCTATCTGCTGGACATCTCGATGCGGGACCTCGAGCGCATACTGTATTTCGAAGCCTTTGTGGTGGTGGACCCCGGCGACATGGGCGAGCTCAAAGAGCGTCAGATGCTGACCGAGGAGGAGTACCGCAAGCTGCAGACGGAATATCCGGGGCAGTTTCGCGCCACCATGGGCGCCGAGGCCATCAAGGAACTGCTCAAGCGCGTGGATGTGGAAAAGCTGGCCGACGAGCTGCGTGAGAAGATGAAGGCCGACGCCAGCCTGCAGAAGCGCATCAAGTATGCCAAGCGTCTGCGGGTGGTGGATTCGTTCCGCAAGAGCGGCAACAAACCCGAGTGGATGATTCTGGACGTGATCCCGGTGCTGCCGCCGGAGCTGCGCCCGTTGGTGCCTCTGGACGGCGGCCGTTTCGCCACCTCCGATCTGAACGATCTCTACCGGCGCGTCATCAACCGCGACAACCGGCTGAAAAAACTGATGGAGCTGCACGCCCCCGACGTGATCGTGCGCAACGAAAAGCGCATGTTGCAGGAGGCCGTGGACGCGCTGTTTGACAACGGCCGCCGCGGGCGCGTGCTGCGCGGCACCAATAACCGCCCCCTGAAATCACTTTCCGACACGCTCAAGGGAAAGCAGGGCCGTTTCCGCCAGAACTTGCTGGGCAAGCGCGTGGACTATTCCGGCCGCTCGGTCATTGTGGTCGGCCCCGAGCTGCGCCTGCACCAGTGCGGCCTTCCCAAGAAAATGGCCCTGGAGCTGTTCAAGCCGTTCATCTACCACAAGCTGGAGGTCGCCGGGCACTGCACCACCATCAAGCAGGCCAAGGAGATGGTCGAGCAGCAGGACCCCATCGTGTGGGACATCCTCGAGGATGTCATCCGCGAGCATCCCGTGCTGCTCAACCGCGCCCCGACTCTGCACCGCCTCGGCATTCAGGCCTTCGAGCCGGTGTTGGTGGAGGGCAAGGCCATTCGCATCCACCCGCTGGTCTGCACCGCATTCAACGCAGACTTCGATGGCGACCAGATGGCTGTGCACATTCCGCTTTCGCCCGAGGCCCAAATCGAAGCCTCCGTGCTCATGCTCTCCTCACACAACATTCTTTCGCCCGCCAACGGCCTGCCCCTGGTCGTGCCCACACAGGACATGGTCCTGGGCATCTACTACCTGACCAAGGCCAAGCCCGGCGCCAAGGGCGAAGGCCGCGCCTTCGGGTCGATTGAAGAGGTAGGTCTGGCGGTCGAGGCCGGCGAGGTCGAGCTGCTCACGCCCATTCGCTTGCGCTATACCGGCGAACTCATTGATCTCACCACCGCCTATGACGACCAGGACGTTCCTCACACCGAGCCGGTCCACATGAAGCGGCAGTTCGTGAATACCACGGCCGGCCGCGCCATTTTCAACGATCATCTTCCGGCCGAGATGCCCTTCGTCAACGGCCTGCTCAAGAAGAAAGGCGTGCAGCAACTGGTGTACTACTGCTACTTGCGCTTCGGCCGGGAACGAACCGTGGTGATGCTGGACCATCTCAAGGAGCTGGGTTTCCACTACGCCACCATGTCCGGCATATCCATTGGTATTGACGACATGGTTATCCCGGGCGGCAAGGCCGGCCTGGTGGAACAGACCGAACGAGAGATCGTCAAGGTGCAGCAGCAATACCTGGACGGGGCCATTACCAACGGCGAACGTTACAACAAGGTGATCGCCATCTGGAGCGACGTCACCGAAAAAGTGGCCGAGCAGATGTTCAAGGCCCTCGAACAGCAGGACAAGGAAGGCATCATCAATCCCGTCTACGTCATGGCGGATTCCGGCGCCCGCGGTTCGAAACAGCAGATTCGCCAGCTCTCCGGCATGCGCGGCCTGATGGCCAAGCCTTCGGGCGAAGTCATCGAAACCCCAATCACCTCTAACTTCCGCGAGGGGCTCACCGTGCTGCAGTACTTCATCTCCACCCACGGCGCACGCAAGGGATTGGCCGATACCGCGCTGAAGACCGCCGATTCCGGCTACCTGACCCGCCGCCTGGTGGACGTGGCTCAGGACGTGATCATCAACGAGATTGATTGTGGCACCGCCGACGGCATCCACGTCGAGCCCATCCTAGAGGCCGGCGTGGAAGTGGAACCGTTGCGCGACCGCGTGGTGGGCCGCGTCTCGCTCGAAAAGATCAAGGACTATGAAGGCAACGTCATCGTGGAGATCAATCAGGAGATCAGCGAAGAGCTGGCCAATGCCATCCAGGCCGCCGGCATCGAACGCGTCAAGATTCGCTCCGTGCTCACCTGCGAGTCCCGCCGCGGAGTGTGCGCGCGCTGCTACGGCCGCAATCTGGCCAGCGGCCGCACGGTCGAGCTGGGCGAAGCGGTGGGCGTCATCGCCGCGCAGTCCATCGGTGAGCCGGGCACGCAGCTCACCATGCGCACCTTTCACATCGGCGGCACGGCCACCCGAATTACCGAACAATCCAAAGTCGAGGCCCGCAGCAACGGCTTTGTGCGCTTCCTGGACCTGAAGGCCGTGCACGGGCGCAACAACGTCCTGATCGCCATGAATCGCTCCGGACTCATCGCCATCGTGGACGAGAAGGCCCGCGAAAAGGAGCGTTACCATGTCGTATACGGAGCGCGCTTGCGCGTCGAAGAGGGCCAGGCGGTGACGGTCGGCCAGACGCTGGCGGAATGGGATCCCTTCACGTTCTCCATCCTCACCGAGGTCGGCGGCACCGTGCAGTTCAAGGATTTGCAGCCGGGCATCACCATCGAGGAACAGGTGGACGAAGTCACCGGATTGGCGCAACTGGTGGTCACGCTGCCCCCGGGCGATGAGAAACACCAGCCGACGATTCTGATCCGCGATTCCGCCGGCCGCGCGCGCAAGAAATACCTGATGCCTTCCCGCGCCCACCTCATGCTGTCGGACGGGGATGAGGTCCAGCCGGGCGACGTGCTGGCCAAGATTCCGCGGGAGACCACCAAGACCAAGGACATTACCGGGGGCCTTCCGCGCGTGGTCGAGCTCTTCGAGACGCGCAAGCCGCGCGATCCGGCGGTCATCAGCGAAATTGACGGCGCGGTCAAATACGGCGAAATCAGCAAAGGCATGCGCAAGATTTACGTCGAAAGCGAGGATGGCCGCACGCAGAAGGAATACTCCATCGCCCGCGGCGTGCACATCAACGTTCAGGAAGGGGAGCACGTCAAAGCGGGTGAACCGCTGATTGACGGACCGCTCAATCCCCACGACCTGCTGGCCGTTTTGGGCGAGAAATACACCCAGGCCTACCTGGTCAACGCCATCCAGGAGGTTTACCGGCTGCAGGGCGTGAACATCAACGACAAACACATCGAAACCATCGTCCGTCAAATGATGCGCTGGGTGAAAATTGAGGACGTGGGCGATACCCGCTTCCTGCTGGATGAGCAGGTGGACAAGTTCCGCTTCCGCGAGGAGAACGACCGCGTGATCGGCGATGGCGGGCGCCCGGCCACCGGCCGCCCGTTGTTGCTGGGCATCACCAAGGCCTCGCTCTCGACCGACTCCTTCATCTCCGCGGCCAGCTTCCAGGAAACCACGCGGGTGCTCACGGAAGCTGCCGTGGCCGGCAAAGTTGATTATCTCCGCGGCCTCAAGGAAAACGTCATCATGGGCCGTCTGATCCCGGCCGGCACCGGGCTCGAGCGCTATCGCAATATCAATCTCCTGGTGGAGGTGCCTCCGCCGGCGCTACCCGAAGTCGAACCGGTCCCTGAACTCACGCCCGAGGAAGCCGCGACGCTCGACTTCCTGCGTAAGGATGCCGACGCCATCGCCGAAAGCTAACGCCACATCTCGGCCAGCCGTTCATGCCGTTGCCCCGGCCAAGCCGGGGCAACGGCCCACCTGGGAACCATCCCTGGGAACTGAACCCGCTGGCCTGTGCTCCCACCGCGCCCCCGCTGCCCGCCCCTTGACCGATAGCTGGCTGATAGTTGACCGATAGGCCAAATGCCGGTGCGTCGCCGTTGCTGATGACCAGTCCGCCCTTCTACACTGGTTCCTCGTCTCGCTCCCTTCACCGGACGGAGAAAATCGGCAGCGGCCCAGATTACGATGCCTGCTCAAGATACTCGTCGCCCGCCCGATAGCCGCCGCGCGCCAGCCGGAATCCCGTCAGGGGCGCCGGACGGCCTGGACCGGTTAGCCATGCGCGAAAGCCGTATGTGGATCCTGGCGTTGGTAGTGCTCGTTGCACTGGCCATCGGACTGGCGGTGGTGTCTTCGTGGCAATCTGGCGTTCTATCTAATGAGTTACGGATGCTGCCGGTGGCGCTGGTCGTTCTGGTGTGTCTGTTTGGGATTTACGTTTGGTCCAAGACAGCCGAAATCGCGGAGTTGCGAGGCATGGTCCGGGGCTTCGCGCAGCGCGCCGACCAACCGCCCGATCTTGAGCAACTCGAAAAGTTGTTCGGGATGGTTCAGCGCTCGCAGCAAGGGTACCGGGATCTAATCGACACTTTTGAGGATCTGCTGTTTTCGGTTTCGCTGGATGGACAGATCATCGCCGCCAACCGCAGTTGCGCGGATCTGCTGGGCCAGCCGTTTTCCGCGCTGGTCGGCCGTTCGCTGGACGAGTTCCTGGACCTGCCGGACGGAACGGGCCGTTCCGCCGCCGCCGAGGCCTTGCCCCGCCTCCTGGAACGGCGAACCTGGTCCGGCGTGCTGCGGATTCGGCTCAAGAGCGGCGCCTCGATCCACTTCTTCCAATGTTCGGTGCACGTACTGGTTCGCAATGGACGCGATTACGGCGTCGGCGTTTTGGCTCGTGACATCACCCAGCAGCGCGAAAACGAAGCCCGGTTCACGGAACTGTTCGAAACTCTGCAAGAAGGGGTGTACGTCGCCACGGACAGCGGCCGGCTGGCTGACGTCAATCCGGCGTTGGCCCGCATGCTGGGCTATGAAGATCGGCAGGAGCTCTTCGATCGGCCGCTCTCGGATTTCTTCCAGCCCCAGGATTGGGAAGCACAGCGGCGCGATCTGGCGCGCTCCGGGTCTCTGCACGGTTACGAAGTCACTCTGCGCCGCCGGGACGGCGCCACGCTCACTTGCCTGCATAACTCCGCGCTGATCCGCGATACCGGGGGACGTATCTCGCGGCAGCAGGGGACGTTCGTGGACGTCACCGAGAAACGTGAAATGGAACATCGCCTGCACCGGCAGCAGGAATTCGCCCGGCGCCTGATCGATTGCTTTCCGGATCTGGTGGTGGCCGTGGATCGCGATGGCCGCTGCACATTCGTCAGCCCGCGATCCAAGGAGTTGCTGGGCTTCGCGCCGGAGGAGATGGTGGGCCGTCTGCTGGCCGAGCGCCTGGACCCCCGGGACCGCGCCGAGCTCCTGGCCCGGTTCGAGGCCATCCTCTCCGCTCCCGGCGGCGCTGGGGACATGATAGACGTTCTCGCCGAAACCAGGACCGGGGAAATGCGCCTATTCCGGACCACCGCC
>Ga0214473_10006267_pt1 | contig 14234 bp, 12 predicted proteins | sample RVTome_7_FD_203509 | JGI IMG/M metagenome (GOLD analysis project Ga0214473, IMG submission 203509) | Soil microbial communities from uranium-contaminated site in the Upper Colorado River Basin, Wyoming, United States - RVT98D197 | ecosystem: Environmental > Terrestrial > Soil > Contaminated >... | reverse complement strand
CAGACGCTTTTGGGAAGATCAACTTTTTGACCGTTTGCTGGCAGCATGCACAAATTGTGAAAATACAACCTATGCGGAGCTAACTCAATAACCATTATTATCTTTGTCATTCCTGAAACCCAGAAGCGCTTGTGCCAACTCTCTTCTTATCCGAAAATTCATGGCGTTCATAGCCTGCTGACGGTTCGCTGTCAAGATAGCGAGATGATTTGTCTTTTCAAAAATAATAGCCTCGTTCATCTACTTTGCCTACATGCACGCCGGTAATTAGGTTGATGGTTTGAACTTCGGTAGAGTTATCTTATCGGTAACATCATCAAAGACAACCTCTACCTTTATTCCAATCTTTACATCCTCCGGTTTACATCTCACTATGTTGCTTACCATCCGCACCCCTTCATCCAATTGAATAACGCCAATCACATAGGGGATGTCCGGTTCCCACTCGGGCGCCAGAGGTACGCGAACAACCGAAAATGTGTAGACTTCCCCTTTGCCACTGCTTTTCTCCCATTCGGTATTCATGGAAAAACATTGCGGACAAATTGGACTGGGGGGGGGTAGCGGTAGCTGCGACAATTTTCGCACCTTTGAATCAATAATTCGTGCCTCTTACAGCCCTCCCAAAATTCCTTGGTATCATTATAAAATTTTTTTGATGAAACTTTTCTCTTGACATATGTTTTTGAATTTGATATCTGTTGAACCAACCGGATGGTTGGTTAAGAAAAAGAAAAATCAAATGCGGACTTGTTATGATTTGAGGCTTCAATTTAACTAAATGCTTAAAAGCACCGCAAGGCCGATAGACTTTCGATAGAATTCGAGTAAATAAAGTTGCCCCGTGAGACCTATCCCCGCCTACAAGGCGGGGCTTTACGGCCTCACGGAAAACCGGCAACTTTCTGAATCCAATTCTAAACCACCATTTATCCCCGTTCACAGAACGGGGCATTCTGGGAATTTTAGTAAATCGTTGTAACAAATAGAAGCAAGTGCAATTCCCAATTAGCTTACCATGACTAATTATTCTAGCATCATCTTAGTTTTGTGAAGTGTCTAAAATTAATCCTTCAAACATATTTTGCGAGGAGTTAGCGGATGCTTGAGCGCGAATTTATATCTCAGCTGGAGAAAATCCTGGGCGAAAAGAATGTCCTAACCTCAAAGGAAGACCTCACCTGTTATTCTTACGACGCTGTGGGAACATGGATTCATTTACCTGAGGTTGTTATCTTCCCTACAGACGCTGAGCAAATATCTAAAGTACTAAAGCTGGCTGATGAGGGTAAGATTCCGGTAACTGCTCGTGGGGGTGGCACAAACGTCTGTGGAGCCTCGGTTCCCATAAAGGGTGGGATTGTATTATGTCTGACCAAGATGAATAAGATTCTAGAAATAAATAAGGCCAATCTGACCGCTATGGTCGAGCCTGGAGTGGTTCTCCAGGATTTCAATATGGCGCTGGCCCAGCAGGGTTTACTATTTCCCCCTGACCCCCAAAGCTTTTTCGGCTGTACTATGGGAGGCGCAGTCGCCGAGAACGCGGGTGGTCCGGCTTGTGTTAAATATGGAGTGGTGAGACAATATGTGCTTGGTCTCGAGGTGGTATTGGCATCAGGACAGATCGTAAAGCTGGGAGGGGTAACAGCGAAGAACCGAACCGGCTATGAACTGGGGGCGCTATTTACTGGCTCGGAAGGAACATTGGGAATAATCACTAAGATTGTATTTAGACTTCTGCCTCTTCCAACGGCTAAGACACTTACGTTAGTCGTATACGATGACCTATCGGTCGCTGGGGAGAGTGTTTCTCGGATTCTTGCTAGCGGTGTAGTGCCCTCCAAGATCGAACTTCTTGATGACGTATTTATGGGTTACACTGAGAAAGTGGTGCCCTTAGGACTTCCGACAGATGCCGCTGGGACATTACTGATCGAAACTGACGGTGCCACTCCTGAGGTAGCGGAAAGGGAACGAGACTTAATCGTCGAAGTTTGCACCAAGGGGGGTGCCAGGGAAGTAAGGGTCGCCAAGGATGCGGCCGAAATGACTAAGTGGGTAATGGCTAGAGCTGGAGCCATGGGCGCGATACTACGCTCAGTTACAGCAGTGCAGGAAGATATCGCTGTGCCTCGGGATAAGATTCCCGAGTTCATACGGAAAGCGAAAGATCTGTGGAAACAGAGAGGCCTGAGAGGTTCAATCCTGGGCCATGCTGGCGATGGGAATCTTCATCCCGCGGTATTAATGGATCACAAGAGTGAGGAACTCTATCGAAAAGCAATGGAAGCCATGGAAGAGGTGATAGATATCGCCCTCTCTTTGGGTGGAGTGCTTTCTGGCGAACATGGAATTGGGCTGGAAAAGCAGAAGTTTCTGAAGAAGGCAATGGATCCAGTGGCTATAGAGCTCATGAAGAAAATCAAGGGGCTGTTGGACCCCAATAACATCCTTAATCCTGGGAAGATATGGGAAGCGTAAGGCGGTCCAAGGTGGGGAATAGCGATAAGTTTAAAGAAATATCGAGGTTTGAAACAGATTTGAATCGATGCGTTTTGTGTGGATTCTGCACTTTTTTCTGCCCTGTTTATCGGGAGGAGCTCGTGGAGTCATCCCTTGCTAGAGGGAAAATCATGATGATCAGGGCGCTGATAAGGGGTGAATTGGAATTTAGTAAGGAGTTCAGCGAGCGACTGAACACATGCCTTCTTTGTATGGCGTGTACCGCAAAATGCCCCGCAGGGGCTCAGGTTCCACCGGCGATCCTGGCTGCCAGAGCTGATAGAGTTAGGGCTAAAGGGCTCCCCTTCTGGAAAGGGCTTATTCTTAGATATTTGTTGCCGCATCGCAGGCTCTTTGGGAATACAGTCAAGGTTGCCTCCAAGTTTCAAGGGATCTTTATGCCGAGAGCAGAGGGCAGCATCAGACATCTTGCTTTTTTCCTTTCCGCTCTAGGCAAGGGGAGAAGAATTCCAGAAATCGCAGGAAAATTCCTAAGACAACAAGTTCCTGTGGTTGCTAAACCTCCGGTTGGCGTTGAAACCAAAATGAGGGTGGGATATTTTATTGGCTGTGCCAACGACTTTATTTTCCCTCAGGTAGGGAAAAAGACCATCAACTTTCTGAATAAGAATGGGGTGGAGGTTATAATCCCCAAGGAACAAGGATGTTGTGGTGCACCTGTATGGTTCGGAGCCGGCGATTTCGAGACAGGGCGGAAAATGGCGGATAAGATTCTCAAAGTTTTCCAAGATGTTGATATCATCGTTACTGATTGCGCTACCTGCAGCTCAGCCCTAAAAGAATATCCTAAATTCTTGGCCGACACCCCGGAGCGTATGGACAGTTATTCCAAGTTTAGCGCCAAGGTTAAGGACATATCTGAATTTCTCGTTGATGTTTTAAAACTGCCTGCCTCGGCCTACCGGGCATCGGCTCAAGCCAAGGGTTTGAAGGTTACCTGGCACGATCCATGTCACCTTAATCGTTATCAAGGGTTAAACAAGCAACCGAGGCAGATTATCCAATCTATACCCGGAATAGAATTTGTTGAAATGCCAAACGCGGATCGCTGTTGCGGAATGGCGGGTACATTCAGTGTTGATTACTACGGGCTTTCCAAGAAGATTACTGACCAAAAGATAGAGGGCATTAGGGCTACTGGGGCTGATGTGGTCGTCACTGAGTGCCCGGGATGCATGATTCAGCTCATAGATAATCTTGCAAGACACGAAATGCCTCAAAAGGTAATGAACTTGATGGAGCTTTTAGAATAGAGAAGACCGTTTTCAAAATCCCAGCGGAGGAAGAATTCATAAGAGAATTGAAGAGAATGGGGCAAAGCACGTAGATGACAAGAAATTAAGGGGGGAGACCATGAAGGGACCGCTTGATGGGATAAAGGTCATTGAATGTGCGCAATGGTTGTTAGGGCCTTACGCTGGATTCATGTTGGGAGACCTTGGTGCTGATGTGATTAAAATAGAAGAACCTACCGGTGGCGACCGTATAAGGGGGTTCACACATCTCTCAGGGCAAAAGATTGAACGTAACTGGATGATTGAACATACCAATCGTAACAAAAGAAGTATGACCCTAAACCTAAAAACCCAGAAGGGGAAGGAGATTATTTACAAGCTTATTGAGCAGGCGGATATCTTCCTTCATAACCTTACATTAGGTGAGGAAGAAAAGTTGGGTCTGGATTATGACACCCTATGTCGTTATAATTCAAAGCTTATCTACGCCCAGGGGTCTGGCTGGGGACCAGAAGGACCCCTTCGGGCAGAACCAACCTTCGATCCAGTCATGCAAGCAAGATCGGGCTTCGTGATGACGGCCACAAACCCTGGTGAAACTCCAACTCAGATAGGATCGGCGATCGGTGATCTCACAGGAGCGCTCCTATTTGTCCCTGCTATATTGGCTGCTCTTCTCGCTCGAGAACGTCTGGGGATAGCGCAGAAGGTAGACGTATCGGGGTTGGGCAGTCTAATACATCTACAAATGAATGCGCTGGCTCAATACTACATTGGGGGTCAGGTACACATCAATCCAATGTATAGACCAAAGTTGGGGAACCCTCTCTGGTGTAACTACCAGTGTGCAGATGGTAAGTGGATCACGTTGGGGATGTTAGGAAGTGACCAATTCTGGCCTACCTTTTGTGAGGCCATGGGGATCAAGCATTTAGAGAAGGACCCAAGGTTTGAGAATTCCGAGGTGAGGAGGCAGAATGCACAGGAGCTTGTTTCTATCTTAGATAAAATATTTTCTGCCAAACCCCTTGCCGAGTGGCTGGAGCATTTCAAGCACCAAGGGAAATTGATTTATGGTCCTATTCTAAGTATCCCAGAGCTCGCCACCGACCCTCAGGTAATAGCCAATGAATACATCATCGATTTTGATCACCCCGTTTACGGCATGATCAAGGTTTTAGGGTTTCCATATAAGTTCAGCAAAACACCGGCATCATTGAGGGCGCCTGCCCCTGGGCTCGGTCAGCACACCGAGGAAGTGCTCTTGGAAATGGGTTATACTTGGGATGATATTGTCCAGCTGAAGGATGAGAGGGTGATCTGAACACGGTGGTTATTAAAGGTTATTAGGGTGATGAGTTTCTGTAGAGAGAGATAACTTCAGCGGTCACAGAACAAGACTGAAAAGGGGGAATCATGGATATCAAGAAAGTGGGCGTAGTGGGCTGTGGACTGATGGGCTCTGGTATCGTGCAGGTCTGTGCTCAATCAGGCTATCAGGTGGCAGCGTTGGAAGCAAATCATGAGCTACTCAATAAGGGGTTGAGATCCATTGATGAGTTTATGGCAAAAGGTGTGGAGAAAGGTAAGATATCTCAAAAGGATAAGGAAGCTACTCTTGGTCGTATTAAAGGGACTACGGATATCAAAGACTTTTCTGACTGTGATTTGGTAATAGAAGCAGTCACCGAAAATATGGACTTGAAGAAGAAGGTATTTGCTGATCTCGACAGAATCTGTCCTCAGCATGCCATTTTGACCAGTAATACTTCAGCCCTCTCAATTGTCGAAATGGCTGCAGCGACCAAGAGACCAGGAAAGGTGTTAGGGCTACATTTCATGAACCCCGTGCCCATCATGCCTTTGCTTGAAATTGTCCAGGCTATTTCTACGGACAATGAGAGCCTTGAAACCTGCAAGAGATTTGGGAAGTCTCTGGGGAAAACCATCGTGGTCGCCAAAGACACCCCAGGTTTCATTGTTACTCGCATCAGTGTGGCCTTTAACCTCAACGCGATCCGTATGCTGGAGGCTGGCATTGCCACCAGAGAAGACATTGACACTTCCGTCAAACTGGGGCTGAATCACCCTATGGGGCCCCTCACCTTGGCTGATATGCTTGGCATTGACACCCTCTACAATATCGCCTGTGATATGTATGAAAAATTAAAAGATCCCCAGTATGCTCCGCCCGTACTCTTACAAAAGATGATTGCTGCCGGTTGGTATGGACGTAAGTCAGGAAAGGGGTTCTACGAATATAAGTAAAAAGACAGGTATGAGCAGGTAACCCCGGTATGGGTAATGACCGAAAAGTCAACCGGATTTCGTTGCATCATCTGAGAAACCGGAGTCTGATGTGAGAAACTCTAGGGGGAGGGAATAAAATTATGGCAGGGATAGTATCCGATGGGGTGTATTTACCATTGTGGCGATTGAGGAAAGAAACTCTATCAAAAGGTGCTCGTGGTGAGAGAACAGTGACAAGTTATGACGAAGATTCTGTTACGATGGCAGTTGCTGCGGCCAGGAATTGTTTGAAGGGGAGAGGTCGAGAAACCGTGGATGCTCTTCTCTTTGCGTCGACCACGTTTCCCTATCTGGAGAAGCAAGCAGCAGCTTTGGTTGCTTCAGCAATAGACTTGCGACCGGAAGTGCTCACCCTTGATTTTGCCGGTTCTCTTCGCAGCGGAACGAGTGCCTGTAAGTTGGCGTTGGACATGGTTAACGCTGGGACAGCGAGGCAGGTTTTAGTGGTAGCCGCTGATTGCCGCCTTGGAGCACCGGGGTCTCGATTCGAGCGAAATTGTGGTAGTGGAGCAGCTGCTTTGCTTATTGGAAATTCGGAAATTGCAGTGGAGGTTAAGGGCTTTCACACAATTAGCAACGAAATACTTGACATCTGGCGGCCTGAGGGGGAACGCTTCTTGCGTACCTGGGAGGATCGTTTTGTCTTGGAGAAGGGATTTCTGAATGTTGTTCCCAAAATGGTATCACCCCTGTTGGCGAAGAGTAGTTTATCTCCCGAGCAATTCACTCATGTGATTTTCACAGGTATGGATCGAAGCATCTTTGAGTTGGCCGAAAGCCTTGGGTTTGCCAAGACTCAAGTCCAAGACCCCTTGTTTGACAGCATGGGGAATACCGGGACTCCTTACCCTCTGATGCTTTGTATAGCCGCATTAGAAGACGCAAAACCTGGGGAACAAATCCTTCTAACCAGTTATGGTGATGGGGCTGACGGTCTCGTTCTATTGACAACTGAACTCATTGGAACACTTAATGACCGAAGGGGGATGAAAAGCAACTTGCAGAGTAAAAAACTGATTCCCGATTATACGACCTATCTTCAGTGGGAAGGAATCCTCGACAAGACTGGAGAACGCCGTCCTCTCGTACAGGAGCCTTCTGCGTCTGGAATGGCGCGAGAGCAAGCGAAAAACATTCGGTTTCACGGGGTTAGATGTAAGGTCTGCGGGCAGGTATTGTATCCTATAACCAGGGTCTGTGCTCGTTGCCAATCCAAAGATCAGTTTGATGAAGTCCCGCTGGCTGATGAAAAGGGTGAGTTGTTCACCTATTCAATAGATTACCTCAGCAGTTCATTGGAACCGCTGAAGATAGGTGTGATCAATCTTGAGGGGGGTGCAAGACTGTTATGTTACGTGGCAGACGTCGACGTGGGTGAAATGAAAATTGGCATACCTGTGGAAATGAGCTTCAGGAAGCTATTTCAAACGCAGGGCATTCACAACTATTACTGGAAAGCAACACCGGTCAGGTTTAACTCTTAAGGGAGGGAGATCAATGGGTGACATCAAAGACAAGGTTGCCATCATCGGAATGGGGTGTACACAATTTGGTGAGCTATGGGATAAAGGAGTAGAGGATTTGATTGTGGATGCTTGCTCGGAAGCGCTTGAAGATGCCGGGGTGGACCTCAAGGATATTCAGGCAGCGTGGTACGGGACCAGTTATGATTTCGAGTTTCGAGAGAGCGGTTCAACGTCTCAGCCTCTTGCTCATGCCTTGAAGACGGATTATATCCCCATCACACGTGTGGAAAATGCTTGTGCGACTGGAGGAGAAATCATCAGGAATGCCGCATTCGCGGTTGCGGCTGGGATGTATGATATTGTCCTTTGTTGCGGTATCGAAAAACTCAAAGATGTTGGATACGCAGGTCTTCCCGTAACGAAGTCATACCCCGATCCAGGCAATATAGAACCCCAGGTACTTCCGGTCGCTTATTTTGCAAACTACGCCACCCGCTATTTTCACCGATACGGCTTGAGCTATGAGGAGGGAAAGAGAACGCTTGCTCAAATAGAGGTGAAAAATCATCATAACGGAGTCCTAAGCCCTAAGGCTCATTTTCACAATGAAATCACTGTAGAGCAAGCAGTGAAGGCGCCTATGATCTGCTATCCTTTGGGGCTTTTCGATTGTTGCGGCGTTTCTGATGGAGGCGCGGCAGCGATACTCACGCGGGCTGACCTGGCTCCAAACTTCAGGAAAGATTATGTCCTGATCAAAGGGTTGGGATTAGCCATCGGTGGAAGGCAAGGGAGTTACCTTCCCGACTATGATTTCACTCATGTCGAAGAGACCGTGCAGGCGGCTCAGCAAGCCTATGCTCAGGCAGGAATCACGAATCCTCGAAAAGAAATCGATTTGGCCGAAGTTCATGACTGCTTTAGCATTACGGAACTCCTTATTTATGAGGACCTGGGATTTAGCCCTCGAGGCAGGGCAAAGGAGGATGTTGAGGCGGGCACCTTTACCGTTCAAGGTGAACTCTCGGTGAACCCCGATGGCGGTTTGAAATGCTTTGGTCATCCTATTTCTGCAAGTGGGATAAGGATGATGTATGAAGTTTACAAGCAGTTGCAGGGTAAAGCTGGACCACGTCAGCTCAAAAAGGCTGACCTGGGACTGACCCACTCTTTAGGAGGGTACCCTACTTCTCACAGCGTCTCTGTTTCTATTCTGGGCCGGTGAGGGAATCTTCCCAACACCGCGTGGTTGACGGAGTGTGGAAAGGGAGGACAACATGGGCATGGCACTTGAGGGAATACGTGTATTGGATTGGACAGCATTTCAGCAGGGCCCAACTGCGACCTGTTTGTTGGCCGACTTGGGGGCTGAGGTAATCCACATAGAGGAGCCTCGAGGTGACCCTGCCCGAGGTCTTTTGAAGGTGATGGGTCAGGACGTGCCGGTGAACTTCTACTTTCAAAACCATAATCGCGGCAAGAAGAGTATGGTGTTGGATTTGCGGAAAGAAAAGGGAATAGAGATCCTTTACAAGTTGGTGGAAAAATCGGACGTTTTTGTAACCAATTTTCTTTACAGAGCTGCCAGGAAACTAAAGGCGGATTACGAAACTCTAATTCAGTATAACCCCAAGTTGATTTATGCTTACTCTTCCGGTTGGGGTTCCAAAGGTCCGGACGCAGAAAAGGCTAGCTTTGACCTCGCTGGGCAAGCAAGAGGTGGAATAATGAGCCTGACGAGAGCGGAAGATGGCTCGCCGACCCCCATAGGGGGGGGGTTTGCCGACGAGATGGGTGGGGTGATAACGGCCTACGGAATCATGACTGCTCTCCTGGTCCGCGAACGGACTGGGGAGGGACAATTTGTAGAGGCTTCACTGCTAGGCGCAATCATCGAAGCGGAGCGTTTCCCTCTTCTGGCATACCTCATCGCTGGCCATCGATTTGACCTTTTGCCGACTAGCAAGCAGTCATCAAACCCTTTGTGGGGATTGTACAAATGCAGTGATGGTAAATGGATTTCCTGTGCAATGCTTCAGCCCGATAAAATGTGGTCTGGTTTCTGCAAGGGGCTCCAGATTGAGCACCTGGAAAAGGACCCAAGATTCGAAAACTTTCAAGTCAGAGCGCAGCATAATGAGGAACTGCTCCCCATCATTAAAGAAAAGTTTTTGAGCAAAAGTAGAGATGAATGGTTGGAAATCCTAAATGCTCAAGGTTGCATCGTCGTGCCAGTAAATGACCTATCAGAAGTGGCAAAGGATCCACAGGCGTGGGCGAACGGTTATATTGTTGAAGTGGATGATCCGAGGTATGGCAAAGTTAAAGTTCCAGGGATTCCAGTGCAGTTTTCAAAAACACCGGGAAAGGTTAGATGTTTGGCTCCCGAATTAGGGCAACATACCGAGGAGATTTTAATCGATGTGCTTGGATATACTTGGGACGATATAACTAAGCTGAGAGAAGAAAATGTTTTCTAACCAAGGAGAGATGACACAATTAGACAGTGGACTGGCCAAGGTTGACAGCATCTATCACGCCCGCAGTCAAAGAGCAAGAGAGTTAAAGGAAAAAGGGAAGAAGGTAATTAGCTATTTTTGTCTGGTAACGCCTTTGGAGTTTTTGACGGCCCTGGATATTGTTCCCTATCGAATGTTCGGAAGCCTGAGAGAGCCCATAACCCTGGCTGATGCTCATCTTGAGTCTATTATGTGCCCGTTTGTTCGTAGTTGCCTGGACCTGACCCTTAAAGGTGAATACGAGTTTGTTGACGGTATCATCGTCCCTCATACGTGTGACAACATAGAGAAGACTTATAACATTTGGAAGTTTCTCTCCAAGTTTCCCTTTTGCCATTACCTCAACCTTCCTCATATGTCATTCACTTCTTCACTCGAATTCTTTAAAGAAGAGCTGATTCGTCTTAAGAAAAGTTTGGAAAGTTTCGTAGGCCGGGCTATCAGCCTGGAGCAACTTATTCAGGCTATTCGGATATGTAATGAGACAAGATATCTCTTGCGAGAGCTTTACGAATTGAGGAAGGAAGACCCCCCCCGTATCTCGGGCGTAGAGGTTACAAAGTTAATGGTAGCAGGATTGAGTATTCCCGTCGCTGAGTGGAACGAATTGCTGCGCCAGGTCATCCAAGAAACTAAGAAACGAGAGGAACGTCCGGATCATAGGGCTCGGTTGCTTGTTTTGGGTTCTGAGATTGATGACATTGCCCTCATTCAACTGGTCGAGGACAGCGGGGGGAATGTAGTGGTGGATGACCTGTGCACGGGCACAAGATTATTTCGTGATGTTGTGGAGATTACCGACGATCCACTCGACGGACTGGCTAGATTCTATTTATACGAAAATCGATGTAGTAGAACCTACAGGACATCGGAGACGGAAAACTGGAAGGAGGATTTGGAGAACAGGTTTGGACATGTCTTGAAATATGCTGAGGAATTTAATGCCAGGGGAGTGATCCTATACACCCTTAGATTCTGCGACAGTGTTGAATTGGATGTTCCAGTTCTTAGCAAGTACTTGAAGGACGCTGGGCTCAGGGTCTTACATATTGAAGATGATTATAGTATGAGGGCTGTGGGTCAATTGAGGACCAGGATTCAGGCATTCTTGGAGATGATTGATTAGTTAGGGCGGGCAAAAAAGGTGGCTGAAAAAGAAAAAACCGGTGCCAAAAAGTCCATCGAGGCCGTAAAGAAAGTACGGGCTCTGGTGAAGAAAATGTATGAGGATGGTCGGAGGGAAAGAGAAGAAGGGGGCAAAGTAGCTTATTGCATGACGGTTTGTGGCTACGATGAGATTTTGCGTGCCATGAAGGTGCAACCCATTTGGACAGAAAACTACGGTGCTCTATGTGCCGTCAAGAGAGATGCAGAACGCTTTATTCTCAAAGCTGAGTCTGAAGGCTTCTCTAATGATTTATGTGGATATATGCGCTGCGGCCTCGGTTTTGATGCCATGAGAAGCGAGCTTGGCGGAGCAGTCCCGCCCAATGCGCCCGATGGGGGGATGGCGATGCCGCATATGTTATTAGGTTGTAGCTTCGCGTGTGAACCTCGATACAAATGGTACGAAGCGGTAAGACATTATTATCCGCATGTGCCCCTCTTCAATTATGACGTTGTCGTTCCCCCGGTGGATGCTGATCTCGGCGAGATTAGAGAATATTATGTGAGATACCAGACTGAGCAGTTTAAAGAACTGGTTAAGTTTTTAGAAAAGCAAACTGGGAAAAAGATGGACTTTGCCAGGCTTTCCGAAATCATTATGTATTCCGAAAGCACAATGAAAACATGGTACGAATCCTATCGCTTCCGGGCAGCCATTCCCTGTCCTATGAGTTCAGGAGATCATTTCACTGCTTTTGTCCCTGCGTTCATGATGCTGGGTACAAAAGAAGCCATGGATTTTTACCATGAACTTTATCAAGAGTTGAAATACCGCGTTGATCATAAGATAGGCGTGATTTCAGAGGAGAAATATCGTCTGCTTTGGGCTGGGGGGCTTCCACCTTGGCATACCATGTGGATGTTTAATTATTTTGAAGATAAAAGCGCGGTGTTCGTGAGGGAAACAAGGGAGGCCTATAACCCCTGGGATCCGTTTGAGATACCAGTTTCTCTCGACGACCCTATAAGATACCTTGCCTATAGAAGTTTCCTTCGCGCGACAGACAAGTATGAAGAAGCAAAAAGGACCAAATCCTGGCATGGTGTGGCAGAGATGTTAATGGGGTTTATACGAGATTATAAGTTAGATGGAATGGTCATGCACGCCACAAAATCTTGTCGTGCTACGACCATCGGGCAGATACACATAAAGAACGTTATTCAACGTTTTATGAATATTCCTGCTCTCCAATTGACAAGCGATATCGTGGATATCCGGGATTTTTCAGAGATGGAGTGGAAAGCTGAAATAGATGCCTTCATGGAGGTGTTAGAAAATTTCAAGAGGAGGGGTAGAGAAGTGTGAGATGAAAGAGAAGAAGAATTGGGAATTGGTCATTGATGAGGAACACTGTCAGGGATGCGGTTACTGTATAAAATTCTGCAAGCCGGGTTGTATTGAAGCCTCCGTTAGTAAGCTCACCAGTTTGGGCCTTCCAATAGCTGTCTTTGCCAAACCGGAGTCGTGCACGGGTTGTAAAGTTTGTGTCATGATGTGCCCGGTGTTCTCGATGGAGCTCTACAGGAGGAAAGAAGAGGTTTCTTGATGGGAGAGAGAGTATTTGCTTCCGGAAGTGAGGCGGTGGGGATGGGTGCCATTGACGCAGGTTGTGAGGCTTACTTCGGTTACCCTTTGACCCCGCAGAATGAGATTATAGAATGGGTAGCCAGAGAATTTCCCCGGAGAGGGAAAGTCTTTGTCCAGGCGCCTTCGGAGACCGGGGTGATAAACATGGTTTATGGCGCTGCGTGCACGGGGGTTAGGGTCATGACCTCGACTTCGAGCCCTGGATGGTGTCTCATGATGGAAACCTTCTCCGACGCAATTTATGCCCAACTTCCTTTCGTTGTGAATCAGGTGGCAAGGGGAGGGCCCGGGGAAGGTACCACCCGACATTCTCAGATGGATTATATCACGGCCACGTGTGGCGGGGGCAACGGGGGTTGCAGGAACATAGCGCTGGCACCATTTTCTGTCCAAGAAACGTACGACTTTGAGCAGCTTGCATTTTACATTGCTGATAAATATCGGAGTCCGGTGGTGATCTTAAGCGAAGCGATCATCAATCAAACGAGGGAGCCTTTGGAGCGGCACGTGCTTGATTTTGGTCCACTCCCTGAAAAGGATTGGGCAGTAAGAGGAAAGGCGTTTCACAAGGATGGAAGGAAGCGCTTGATTTCTGCATCGCAAGGGATGCTCAGGCAGCCCCCTTACCCTACTTACATGTCCCTTATTGCGGAGATAGATAAGAAGCTTAAGGCAATGGCTGAATCTGAGGTGAGATATGAGACCTATTCGGTGGATGATGCAGAGCTGATTTTGGTAGCTTATGGATATGTCGCGAGGGTATGCTTGGAGGCCTTAAGGATTGCCCGCTCTCGAGGGGTGAAGGTTGGATTAATTCGACCCGTGTCTATCTGGCCTTTTCCGTACCATCCGATCAGGGAGAAGGCTCTTCAAGGGTGTAAGTTTTTAGTGGTTGAGGACAGCTTGGGGCAACTTGTTCAGGACGTTAAGATGGGTGTTGCCGAACGTGCTGAAGTTCATCTGCTAAGTATGTTAGCTCGTCACGACCCTTATGAGATAGGGATGATATTTCCGGGTAGTGTTCTCCAGGAGATAGAGAAGTTGATGAGGTGAGGTTAATATGGAGAAGGAGAAGGTCGCTGGCATGCCACGCCTGATCAGGCGGAAAAAAGAGGCACTCCTGATAACGTGCCCGGGCTGCGGCCACGGTTTGGTTCAGCGCCTGATTGCTGAGGTTGTAGAAGAAATGGGACAGGAGAATAATGCCGTATTGGCATTGGGGATAGGATGTGGCGGGGCTTCGGCGTCAAGCCTTATTGACCTCAACCAGGTCCAATACTGTCATGGACGTGCCTCCGATGGGTCAACAGCGATTAAGCGGCTTTTTCCGGATTTACTGGTGTTTAATGTTCAAGGAGACGGAGATTGCTTTGCCATTGGCACAGAAGGAACGATCCATGCCGCGGCCCGGGGAGAAAAATTC
>Ga0214473_10006265_pt1 | contig 14235 bp, 14 predicted proteins | sample RVTome_7_FD_203509 | JGI IMG/M metagenome (GOLD analysis project Ga0214473, IMG submission 203509) | Soil microbial communities from uranium-contaminated site in the Upper Colorado River Basin, Wyoming, United States - RVT98D197 | ecosystem: Environmental > Terrestrial > Soil > Contaminated >... | reverse complement strand
GGAAGCGCTCCGGACTTCGCGCCGGATTGGCGACCGGGCTCGCCCGCCTGGCCCTGGCCGTGCACCGGGACGCCGCTGTGGGCGCCGTCCCCCAACCGCGGGCGGATACGGCGGTCCGCCGGACCGAACGGGAGGCGATGAGTGCCTGACGTTCGCGACGAGGAGCTCCGCCGCCTGCGCCGCTGGCTCGCCTTCAGCGAGCGCCTGGACCGGCTGATCGAGGTTGCGGAGCATCCTCTCGCAACTAGTGTCTCTCGACGGTGGGACAGACTTCAGCCTGTCCTTAACTCACACCGCGCCTCTCGGCGGTGGGGACAGGCTTCAGCCTGTCGTCAACTCTTCTCCTGCCGTTTCGGATAGTCTTTCCCGAAGGTGGGACAGGCTTCAGCCTGTCGTCAACTCTTCTCCTGCCGCTCCGGAGCCCCTTCGAGGCGTGCGGGCTCGAGTCGCCATCCGTCTCGCCCGCCTGGCCCGCGCCGTGCACGCCGAGGCGGCAAGCGCCGCCGTCCGCCCACGGCCTGAAGGCCAGGCTTAAGCCTGGCCAACTGCTGTCATTGCTCCGATTATATCCAACGTTGGTCGCTCCGCTCATTCCTTCGACAGGCTCAGGACGAGCGGGAGCCAACGCTTTCGCCAACGAAGAGCCTGCCTTCCCGCTCATGGTGAGGCTCTCGAACCATGAGCGGAGGGACACGCCCCCGAGTTCAGTTGAAGGTACCAGCGATGCCGCACCTTCATCCTTCGTGGCACCTAACCCTGTTCGATCACCCTGAACACCGGGTGCCGGGCCGCCATCGCCTCGAACTCCGCGACATCCGCCTTCGGGTCGACCCCGAAGTGCTGCTTCGTCGACATCGCGTTCTCGCCCAGGTACTTCTTCAGGATCGGCGCCCGCTGCTCCGCCGGTATCTCCTCCAGCCGCGCGCTGCGGCGGCCCCGGTGGCGGATTATCGCCTCGCCGCCCGCCGCCCGCACGTTGCGCACCCACTCCGACTCCCCCCGCGGCGACACGACGTAATTCTCCCCCTCGTACTCCACCATGTTCATCACCGTAGAGCGCGTCTCCCCGGAGCGCCTCCCCTTCACCTCTAGCGTGATCATGTGCGACGGCGTCAGCCCCAGCGAGGCCAGCCAGCCCAGCGCCCCGTTCATCATCTGCGTCAGCTTCGTCGGTCTTCGATAGAACGTCATACCGGGCCTCCTCGGTTCTAGGTTCTAGGTCCTAGGCTCTGCTCCGTCGCCGCCACGTCCTTCACCCGCAGCTCCAGCCCACCGTGGCCGCCACGGTCCGCCGCCAGCGAGTAGACGACGTCCAGCCGCTGCCCCTCCCGCACATCCGCCTCCCCCAGGCCGAAGGCGACGGCGGGCCAGGCCACGCGGCCCCCGTCGCTGTGCCGGTCGCCCAGCTTGAGGCGCAGGTGCCGGCCGTCCTCGCCCATCGTCCGCCGCTCCAGCACCTCGACGCCGCGGCTGAGGAACGTCGGCTCCGGGTTCCCCTGCCCGAACGGCGCCATCCGGGAGAGGAGGCTGATCGCATTCCCCCGCAGCGCGCCCAGCGCCAGCGCCGCGTCGATGTCGATCGACGCCACCAGCTCGACCGCCGCCAGCTCCGTCGCGGCCTGCCGGAGCAGCCCGTCCCTGAGCGCGGGCAGCATCTCGTTGCGCGCCGTGAAGCCCGCCGCCGCGCGGTGCCCGCCGAACCGCTCCAGCAGCTCCGAGCAGCCCCGTAGCGCCGACGTGATATCGAACTCCGGGATGCTCCGGCAGCTCGCCCGGCTCGCCTCCGCGCCGCGTTCGTAGACCACCGCCGGCCGGTATCGCTCCTCGGCCAGCCGCCCGGCGACCAGCCCGACGATGCCTGAGGGGATATCCTCGTGGCCGAGGAAGATCAGCGGCGCCGAGGGGTCGCCGTCCGTCTCCAGAAGCTCCGCGGCCAGCGCCATCGCCGCCGCCGTCTGCTCCTGCCGCTCGCGGTTGAGCGCGGTGAGCTCCTCCGCCCTGCGCAGCGCCTCCCCTTCGTCCCGCTCCAGCAGCAGCTCCAGCGCCAGCCGCGCGTGCTTGAGCCGGCCGGCCGCGTTCAGACGGGGTGCCAGCCCGTACGCGATCGCCTCCGCGTCGACGTTCGCCGCCTTGATCCCGGAGGCCTCCATGAGCGCCCGCAGCCCCGGCCGCTCGCTGCGCGCTAGCCGCTCTAGGCCGCGCTTGAGCAGCCATCGGTTTTCGTTCAGCAGCGGCGCCACGTCCGCCACCGTGCCCAGCGCCACCAGGTCCAGCCAGCGCTCGCCGTCGCCGCCCCGGCCCATCGACTCGTTCAGCGCGCCCATCAGCTTGTAGGCGAGTCCGGCGGTCGCCAGCTCCGCCTCCGGGTAGCGCGAGTCGGGCCGCTTCGGGTTAACGATCGCGATCGCCGCCGGTAGCTGCGGTGGCACCGAGTGGTGGTCGAGGACGACGACGTCCATCCCCAGCCCGCGCGCGTGCGCCACCTCCGTGATGGAGCTGGTGCCGCAGTCCGCCGTCAGGATGAGGCCCGCGCCCTCCGCGCGCAGCCGGTCCAGCGCCGCGCAGTTGACGCCGTACCCCTCTGTGAAGCGGTCCGGGATGTAGGCGACGGCGTCCGCGCCCAGCGCCCTCAGCCCCTCGACCAGGATGGCGCAGGACGTCACGCCGTCCACGTCGAAGTCGCCGTAGACGGCGACCCGCTCGCCGCCGTTCGCCGCCTCCCGCAGCCGCGACAGCGCCGGCTCGATGTCCGGCAGGAGCAGCGGGTCGTACTCCGCGGGCGGGCCCTCCATGAAGCGCCGCGCCCCCTCCGCGGAGCGCAGCCCGCGGTGCCAGAGCAGGTGCCGCACCAGCGCGGGGTAGGGCGCGCCCTCCAGCTCGCCGTCGGGGAACCGCCCCCGCAGCCGCCAGCGACGGCCCGTAGCGGTCACTTGGCCACCCGCTTCATCGCCACTCCCGCCCACCTGTCATTCTGAGCGCCGACCACGTCCGAACGGGGCTCCCCGATTCGCCGCGAAGGAATCTGGGGTGGGGCCATCCTTCGCTCTCGCAGCCGCCAGCGCCTGCCCGTCGCGGTCATTCGGCGTTCCCCCTTGCTCTCTCCGCCTCGCGGCTAATCGCCACCACCCAATCCTGCGCGTCCACTCGCAAGGCGCGGCCTATGATGGGGGCGAGAACGTGATACCGGTACTGCGCGTGGCTCGTGTACACGTCGATGGGCCATCCCAGATAGAAGCTCGGCTCTCCCTCTTCGCATCGCGCTATCTCCGTCAGTGCCAGGCCCTGCACTCGCCTCGCCAGCCTCACCCAGGCGAGTGGCCGCAAGGGGCTCCAGATCAGCCGCATGTTCGTCAAGTACAAGCGCCCAGCAGCGCCGGACAGCGGCGTGTGCTGTCGCGACGCCTGTCCTGACCGCAGCAGCCGCTCCCCTGGCATCATCTCGATCGTCAGGTAGAACCAGCCCCCGAGCCTTGCGGGCGCTTTGGCGTCTATCTGTTCACTAACCACTGTCCACTGTCCACTGTCCACTCACTCCCCCCGCAGCTCCTTGATCGCCCGCGGCAGCGCCACAAGCAGGTCGCCCGCGATCATCCCCGCGTCCCCCAACTCCGCCCACACCCGCTCGCCAGCCAGCCCGTGCAGGTACACGCCCAGGCACGCCGCCTCGTACGGCTCCATCCCCTGTGCGATGAGCCCCGCGATCGCCCCCGCCAGCACGTCGCCCGTGCCGCCGGAGGCCAGCCCCGGGTTCGCGAACGGGCTCAGCCGCGCTCGGCCATCAGCGGCTGCCACAACCGTGTTCGCGCCCTTCAGCACGACGGTCACGCCCCACTCCCCCGCGTAGCCTCGCGCCACCGCCAGCCGGTCCGACTGTATCTCCTCGACCGGCAGCCCCGTCAGCCGCGACAGCTCCCCCGGGTGCGGCGTGATCACCGCTGGCGCCGCCAGCTCCTTCCACCACCCCTCCACCTTCGAGAGGTTGTTCAGCCCGTCGGCGTCGATCACCACGCCGCGAAGGCCCTTCAGCAGCGGCAGCAGCGCGCGCATGAACGCGCGCACGTACCCCTCCTGCCCCAGCCCCGGCCCCACCAGCAGCGAATCGTAATCCCGAGCCAGCGCCTGCCCCACCGTGTGCGCCGCCTCCGCCGAGAGGTAGCCCTCCTCGTCCGGCAACGGCTCGAACGTAGCCTCCGTCAGCTTCGCGGCCAGGATGGGGTAGATCGTGGACGCGCAGGCCAGCGTCACCAGCCCCGCGCCGGCCCGCAGCCCGCCCATGCAGGCCAGGTATGCCGCCCCCACGTAGCGCGGCGAGCCCGCCACCACCAGCGCCTTCCCGAACGTCCCCTTGTTCGCCCCCGGCGGCCGCTCCGGCAGCGCCCCCCGCGCCCAGCGCGCCGTCATCAGCTCCGTCCACACGTCCGACTCCAGCTCCTTCGGCATGCCGATCTCCACCACCTCCACCCGCCCCGCCAGTTGCGAGCCCGGCAGCACGTGCAGCCCAACCTTGCTCCATCCCAGCGCCACCGTCGCGTCCGCGCCGACGCAGTGGGGGTCGGCGGCGCCGGTGTCCGCGTCGAGGCCCGTCGGCAGGTCGACCGCCAGCAGCCGCGGCGCCAACGGCCGCCCGCGCGCCGCCCGCAGCCGGTCCAGCACCTCCGCCAGCGCGCCCTCGATGGGCCGCGCGCGCCCCGTGCCCAGCAGCGCGTCGATCACCAGGTCCGCGCCCGCCAGCAGCTCCTCCAGCCACTTGTAGCCGTCCTTCGCGCCTGCCTGTCCGGTAGGCAGGTCCTCCTCTGCTGTAGCGACGGGCGTCTTCGCCTTCAGCAGCGGCGCGAACACCGCGTCCTTCTTGTCGCGCGGCTTCAGCAGGTACACGGTGACGTCCGCGCCCCACTCCTGGAGGTGGCGCGCCGCCACCAGGCCGTCACCGCCGTTGTTCCCCGGCCCGGCCAGCACCACGATCCGACGCTCCGCCAGCTCGCCCAGCAGCAGCCACGCCTCCTGCGCCACCGCCAGCCCCGCGTTCTCCATCAGCTGCGGCACGGGCACGCCCGACCGCTTCTCGGCCTCCTGCATCTCCTCGACGGTTACGAGCTTCATTCGGACTTCGCGACCCCAATCGCCTTCGAGATCGCTTCGCTCCAGGCGCCTTCGACTGGCCACAGCGCGAAGAACCAGTGCGTGCCTCCGTCGGCTGTCTCGACCACCAGCGCGCGCCGCAGGTTCAACGGCGGCCTGCGCCTCCCGCAGCTCTTGACGTCGCCGAGGACGATCTCGATCAGCCTTGGCCCCAGTGGCGGTGTCAGCGCGCCCCGCATCCAGATCAGACGCCGCGAGGTCAGGTAGAGCGTCCCCTGCGTCCAGTGCCACCACCGCGCGCGGCGCCAGAAGTAGCCGCGGTCCAGTACCGTCTCGTCGAGCCCCAGCTCGACCTTAGACTTCAGCCAGCGCTCTCTTAGCTGCCCAGTCGTCATCCGTTAATCCGTTCCTTATCCGTTGACCAGCTTCATCGCAACGCCTGTCCACTGTCCACTGCCCACTGCTATCCCCCGTACCCCTCCGGCGCCGCCACGTACCGCCGCAGGCACTCGTCCGAGCAGAAGCAGTGCTCCTGAGCCTGTCCTGAGCCTGTCGAAGGGCCCTCCAGCGTGAGACGCGCCGCCACCTCCTCCGGCCCCATCTCCATCCCGCACACCGGGTCCACGTGCTGCTCACGCGACTTCGCGTCCGCCGCCCGAGCCTCGAATAGCACCAACTCGCTCGCCAGCCCCTTCAGCCGCCGCTTCCCCAGCGGCACGAACTCGACGCCCGCCAGCCCTTTCGACTCGTTTCTGACCGCCGCCGTCACCAGCACCTGGTGCCGCTCCGCCTCCGCCGCCACCCGCGCGGCGATGTTCACGTTCGAGCCCACGTAGTCGCCCTCGCGGTACAGCACCTGCCCCCAGTGGATGCCGGCCCGCGCCGCCGGGAACGACGGCTCGTCCGACGTCTTCGCCTCCGCTTCCATCGTGCAGGCGACCGCGGAGCGCGCGTCCCCGAACACCAGCATGAACGCGTCCCCGATCTGCTTGACGACGCGCCCGTCCCAGCGGCCAGTCGACTCCCGCACCAGCGACGAGAACCGCTCCAGCACCTCCGCCGCCTTCTCGTCGCCCATCGCCTCCGTCAGCGGCGTGAAGCTCGACAGGTCCACAAAGACGATCGCTGCCGGCATCTGCCCCGGCGGCCCCTTCTCCTGCAACAGGCCGGCCGCCTCCGCCATTACCAGCGTCGCGTCGTCCCGCGCCGCCCTCTCGCGCGATTTGCGGTGGAAGAAGAGGATCGCCGGCTCAATCAGCGGCATCGTCTGCACGTTGATCGCCTCTATTGCCTGCAGCAGCTCCTCGCCCTTGAGCCCTTGCTCCTGGAACTGACGCATCATGTAAAACCGGAACAGCCTGGTCTCCGCCTCCGCGATCTTCCCCAGCCCCTCCGCCAGCACCCGCACCAGCTGCAGCAGCGCCTCCTCAGGGAAGCCCGCGTCCAGCGCGGTCTTCAGGCTGCGCAGCGTCTCCAGCTCATCCTCGGCGGCGGTTGGTTCGGGCCAATCGCCCAGGCCCGCAGCCTGAAGGAATCGCTTCAGCGGCGCCGGATCAATCCCCAGTATCTCCGCCGCTTCCGCCAGCGGGTACTCCCGCCCGCGCCTGGTCAGCTCAGCGGTGTGCCACGCCAGCATCCCTTCCCTGAACGCCTGCGCGATCGCCTCCAGCGGCACGCCCCGCCGCAGCCCCAGCTGCGTCAGCTGCACCCGCGCCAGGTCCTCCGGCCCGAACCCGTCCCCTTCCGCCGAGCCGATCAGCCCTAGCTCACGCCAGCGCCGCAGCGCCGCCACCGGCTCGCCGGTGCGGGCGGACAGCTCCTCCAGAGTCATCTCTTCAGCCATGGGTTCTGGGTTCTCGGTTCTAGGTTCTGCCCACTATCCTCTGTCCACTACTCCAGCAGCCCGCGCTCCCGCAGGATCCCGATCAGCTTCCGCCGCCAGCCCGGCCGGTCCGGCTCCAGGTCCCGCGATTGCCCCACGACGAACGCCACCGCGTACTCCCGCGAGTGGCTCATGCTCACGTCCAGCCCCGCCAGCCCGATCCGCTCCGCCCGCGCCTTCGCCCGCCCGTGCAAGTACACCAGCGGCTTGCCGCGGTGGTTCGGCAGCACCTCGATCTCCCGCCAGGCCAGCCCTCTCGCCCCCGTGCCCAGCGCCTTCATCACCGCCTCCTTGGCGGAGAACCGGGCCGCCAGCTCGTGCACGCGCCCGCGGCAGAACGCGGCCTCCTCCGCCGTGTACACGCGCCGCAGGAACCGCTCCCCGAACTTCGCCAGCGCCGCCGCCACCCGCTCGATCTCGATGATGTCCACCCCAACGGCGCTGGTGGGGCCCGTGCTGGCGCTCATATCGCCGCCATTCTAGCACCAGAGCTGCAGCAATGGAGCAGCAGAGCAATGGAGCATGCGTGCCGCCCTGCTCTAATGCCCTAATGCTCCATTGCTCCACCCCCCCCCAATTGCTCAAATGCTCTACCGTTTACTCCTCTCGCCGGCGGTGCTATCATGCCCCCGTCAGGCAGGCAAAACACCCCCTCCGGAGGCCCCCATGAACATCATCACCGAGCCCCGCGTCTACCTCGTCGGCCGCCAGAACGTCGACCGCTCCCAGGTCGACCGCTTCCTGGACGAATACGGGATGAGCTGGGAGACGGATACGGAGGTGGGCGGCGAACAGCTCGCCGAGGCGGGTGGGCGGCTCTGCTACCTCTCGTTCGGGAAGGGGCGCAAGACCAACGCTGAGTACATCAGCAACATCATCGGCCAGAAGCACGGCTCTGTGCTGGAGCACGCCGTCTGGAACTTCATCATCGCCGGCGTCTCCCGCTCCTTCACCCACGAGCTGATCCGCCACCGCGCCGGCTGGGGCTACTCCCAGCTCTCCCAGCGCTACGTCGACGAGTCGATGGCCAACTACATCGAGCCCGCCATCATCGCCGACGACGAGCGGCTGCACGCCACCTGGCTGCGCGCCGTCGAGCAGTCCCACCAGGCGTACCTGGACCTCGTCGAAGGGCTGATGCAGAAGCTCGCCGACGTGGACGACCGGACGCACCGCCGCAAGCTGGCCCGCCAGGCCGCCCGCTCCGTCCTCCCCAACGCCACCGAGACGATGATCTTCGTGACCGCGAACGCCCGCGCCCTCCGCCACTTCATCGAGCTGCGCGGCTCGGAGTGGGCGGAGACGGAGATCCGCAAGGTCGCCCTGGAGTTCCTGCGCATCATGCGCGACGAGGCCCCCAACCTCTTCTCCGACTACGAGGTCGTCCGCCTGGACGACGGCACCCAGGTCGCCCGCACCCAGTTCGAGAAGGTGTGAGAGGGGGGCTAGCCCTCTTCATATCGGTTTCATCCTTTGACGAAGACTATCCTCTATCTGGATCAGAACTACATCAGCTACCTCACCAAGGCTCGCCTCGGGATCAAGATCTACCCGAGCGTCGCCGCCTACTACGAGAACCTGTATGATGCGCTCCACGAGGCCGTCAAGGAGAACGCCGCCGTCTGCCCAGTGTCGTTCTTCCACAGAGAGGAGTCCGAACTCGACCCCCGCATAGCACCGGAGCTTTACCGGACGCTCGGTGAGTTGTCGTGCGGGACCGAGTTTCTGTTCTGGGGTGAGATCTTGCACCGACAGACTGAGCGGGCACTGCGGCAATTCTTGGGTGAGTTAGGTGGCGCGATGAGCGACTCCTGGCGGGAGGCGTTCGACGAAGATCCCCAACGCCCTTGTCCGAGTCCGGCAAGATCCGTCGACAACCGGCCCATCGACCCCCTTGTGGAGCGTACGCGCTCCATCAAGGTTCTCTATGAGCGGCAAGTGGAAGCACCTGTCGGCGATCTGGAAGACCAAAGACGTGTCGAAGCCATGAGATTGATCCAAGATTTCTACGTTCGCCCTCTCGAGAATGCCCTTGAGGGAAAAGTGGACATCCTCTCAAGGGCGGGGCTAGAATTCATAAGCCGTCTCCTAAAGCTACACTCTCAACTCACACAAGCGGTAACGAAAGGTGCGGCGACTGAAGAGCTGCTGGACTTCTTTACATCCGCCCGGTTCACGGCTGTCCCCTTCGCCGACATCTACTCATCTCTGCGCGCCGCCTTGGTGCTGGATCGAGAGAGGAGGACAAAGGGCAGCGACCTCAACGACGTCTCTATCGCGGCGACCGTCCTCCCATACGTTGACGTCTTCGCCACGGACGGCCACATTAAACAGCTCATACAGGTGCTGGGGCTGAACCGTCGTTACAACGTGCGCGTCTTCGGATCCCGCAAAGCCGACGTGTTGGCGCTGACGTCGCTGGTCGAACAACTAGGCAAGAAGCCGTCGCCTGGAGCCTGAGGCACGGGGCGCGGCCATATGACCGAACGGACAGCGCCATCACGTATAATGAAACCGCCATGGCCAAGCGAGAGCTCGTTCAGCGATTCGAGGTCGTCTTCGAGCTCGATGAGGACGGGTTCCACGTCTGCGTCCCCGCGCTCACGGGCTGCCACTCCTGGGGCGCCACCCGTGATGAGGCGCGCAACCAGATCAGAGAGGCGATCGAGCTCTGGCTGGAGACCGTTCGCCCCTGATGCCCCAGCCTTCAGGCTGGGGTCGCGCTGCCCCATCCGTTAATCCGTTCTCTATCCGTTGACAGATCTGTCCACTATCCACTAACCACGGTCCACTAACACCCTGTCCCCCACCCGCACCACGCCGCCCTGCGCCACCATCACGCATACACCAACGTTCGCGTTATTGTGCTGACCGGCCGTCTTCAGGATTCCTGGATCGCCCGGCAGCTCCCCTTGCGGCAGCGTCGTCATCACGCACCGGATCATCGGCGCCATCACCCGCAGCCGCGTATCCCCAATCGCAATAGTCTTTCCGATCCAGCCGTTATCCACGAAGCCGCTCTCCCCCGCCGGCGTCTTGATCAGCACGTTCGGCCGGAACCGCTCCACCGCGAACCGGCCCTCCGGGTACAGCGAGCCCATGTGCTCCAGCGTCCCCGTTGCTAGCAAGTGCAGCGGCATCGTATCGAAGAATCCGTTTATCAGCGGCATCTCCATCTCCTCGCCCCCAACCTGCGCCAGCGGCAGCGTCCGGTACCGCGCCCCCTCCGGCGCCTCTGAGATCACCTCGACCGTTCTCCCCAGCTCCGACGACAGCCGCCCTGCCAGCTCTTCCTGCCCCGTCGCCATACACGATCCGTCCGGGAACGTCACCAGCGCCGGCGACAGACCCTCCGGCGGAGGCTCCCCTTCGTACGACGCCCGCAGCTCGAACATCCTCCGCCAGTGACGGGGGCTCTTCGCGCTCACCACCCGCCCGCTCTCCACGTCCAGCAGAGCGTACGCGCGGTCGCCCGCCAGCCCGCGCGCAGTCACTTCCGCCGCCTCCAGCCGCTCCCCCAGCATAGACTTCACCGGGTACCGCCACAGCTCCGCCACCGTGCCCAGCGATGCGTCCGCCATGCCTACAGCACCTCCCGCGACGCGTCCCGCGCCGGGTCGTCCGCCGGCAGCACCTCCCCCGCCGTCAGGCCGCTGCGCTTCCAGCCCGGCACCGGCGTCTCGCACCCCGCCTTCGGCACGAACCGCGACCGATCCACCAGCCGGTACTGGTGGATATAGCGAGGGCAGTTCGGGAACACCTGCCGCGCCCGCACCCGGACGATGAACTGCGCCTCCGGGTACTCCGCCATCAGCGGGTCGTTCTCGTCGATGCTGGCGACGCCGTTCAGCCGCATCCGGTGGCCCATCTCGAAGTCGATGAACAGCAGCCCCACGTGCGGGTTCTTGAGCAGGTTGCCCATCGAAAGGTACATCCCGTTGCCGTCATAGTTCGGAAACGCGATCGTGTGCTCATCGACCACTCGCACGAAGCCGGGCTCGCCGCCCTTGTAGGAGCAGTTCGGGCGGCCCTGGTCGTCCGCCGTCGCCAGGAAGAACATATCGCACTGCTCGATGAACGCCCTGTCGTTCGCGTCGATCCAGTCGCCCACGATCGCCTCGTCCAGCCGGTCCGCCAGCCGTCGCGTATCGAAGCGGTCCTGGAGCCGGCGGTTCCCCTCGTGGTACGTGTCGGACATATCTGACCTCCTCTAGTGGAACGTATCGTAGGAGCGGCCGCGCGCGCTGTCAACGCGCGCGCGGCCGCCAACCCCTGTCATCCTGAGCGCCGACCAGGCCCGCTCGGTGCCACCACCTTCGCCGCGAAGAATCTGGGGAGGGGCAATCGCCCCTTCTCGCGGCCTTGAGCCCACCGCTCGCAACCGGCCGGCAGCCGCTCTCCCATCCGTTAACCACTGTCCCCTGTCCACTCTTAGCTAGCCGCCCTGCCGCCTCCTTGACGATTGCGCTATCATAGGGCAGCCATGGCCGACCGCTTCGACGCGTTCACCGAACGTGCCCGCCGTGTCCTCTCCCTGGCCCAGGAAGAGGCGCTGCGCTTCAACCACGACCACCTCGGCGCCGAACACCTCCTGCTGGGGGTGATTCGTCAAGGAGAGGGCGTAGGGCCTCAGGCGCTAACCCAGCTGGGGATAGACCTGCGGAAGGCACGTGCGGCGATAGAGGGTGTCTCGGGTCGCGGAGAACGTCCGGCGAGGGGCGAGATTCGGCTGACGCCAGGCGCAAAGAAGATCATCGATCGCAGCTTCGAAGAAGGACGTGCCCTGGACCAATCGTACGTCGCTCCCGAGCACATTCTGCTGGCGATAACACGGGTGGACGACACCGTCACCCCTGCCCTCCTGAACTACCTCGGCACCGACCCCGACGAGCTGCATTCCCTCGTGATGCTTCTCCTGTCGCGCGCTTCCCCCTCGGCCCCCGCCGGCAGCGCCACCTCCCCCGCCCGCGTCATCGGTGGCCGCGCCATGCCCGACCTCGACTTCGGCAACTGGACCGAAGACGCGCGGAACGTCCTCCGCCTCGCCCAGGAAGAGGCCCTTCGCTTCAACCAGAAATACATCGGCACTGAACACCTCCTCCTGGGCCTCCTCCACCAGGATGACGGACCTGCTGCCAGGGTGCTGCGCAGCCTCGGCGTAGACCTGGAACGGCTCCCCGCCGCCGTCAGGGCGCACATGGAGCGCGGCTACCGCTCCGTCTACGACGAGATCCCCCTCGCGCCCGGCGCCGAAAAGGCCATCGACCTCGCCGTCGGCGAAGCCAAGAGGCATCGCCACAAGAACCTTGGCGTCGAACACCTCCTCGCCGGCCTTGTCGGCGAAGGCGAGGGGATCGCGGCCCGTGTCCTCGGGAGTGTGGGGGTCTCGCTGGAGCGCGTTCGCGCGGCCATCGCCTCGCCGCCCCCGTCCGCCCTCATCCTCGACGGCCGCGCCATCGCCCAGGATGTCCGCGCTGAGGTCACCCGGCGCGCCAGGGCCCTGGCGAAGCGCGGCGTCACCCCCGGCCTCGCCCTCATCCTCGTCGGCGATAACCCCTCCTCTATCTCCTACGTCCGCTCCAAGGGCAACGCCGCCGAGGAGGCCGGCATCTTCTCCGAGACCTTCCACCTGAGCGACACCATCTCCCAGCAGGAGCTCTCCTCCCGTATCCTTGACGTCGAGGAAGACCCGCGCTTCCACGCCCTCCTCGTCCAGCTGCCGCTGCCGCGCCACCTGGACGAGGCCACCGCCGTCAACGCCATCGACCCCACGAAGGACGTCGACGGCGTCACCGCGGTGAATCTGGGCCGTCTCCTCCGCGGCGAGCCCTGTCCCCACCCCGCCACCCCCGCCGGCGTCGTGGAGCTCCTCCACCGCACCGGCAACCCGCCCGCCGGCAGGCACGTCGTCGTCTGCGGCCGCTCCAACATCGTCGGCAAGCCGCTGGCCGCGATCCTCATGCAGAAGAACCCCCGCGCCAACGCAACCGTCACCGTCTGTCACACGGGCACGTCGAATCTGGCAGAGGTCACCCGTCAGGCGGACATCCTCATCGCCGCCATGGGCGTGCCGTCCGGTATCACAGCCGGGATGGTGAAGCCCGGCGCCGTCGTCATCGACGTCGGGAACAACTGGGTCGAAGACGCCAGCCGCAAGAGCGGGCGCCGCCTCGTCGGCGACGTCGATTTCGAAGGCGTATCAGCGGTGGCGGGAGCGATCACACCGGTGCCGGGCGGCGTCGGACCGATGACGGTGGCGATGCTGCTCTCGAATACCGTCATGCTGGCGGAAGCAAGCATCGCCTGACGGCGCGCTGACGGCAGGGCGAAGGCTACGGGGCGCTAGGCGGGATTCGCCTCGGCGGGCGGGCCGTCGAGGTCGCGCAGCCAGGAGGGGAGCCGCGCGTCGATCTGTGGCCAGAAGCGCTGGACCACCAGCGCGAGGATGAGGCCGGTGAGCGCGGTCATGATCCCCAGAGGGGCGTCCAGGAAGTAGTGGTTGCCCGTGGCCACGGTGGACAGGATCATCGCCGGCGGCATGAGCAAAGCCAGCCCCCGCAGCAGCCGGTTCCGGAACGAGAGGAACAGCCCCAGCGCCAGCAGCAGGTCCCAGCCGACGTGCATGCTGGGCACGGCGGCAAACTCGTTCACTCCGGGCGACTTGTCGTAGGTCAGGGCGAGGGTGTACTGGAGTGTATCGATAAACCCGGCGCCGATGAGCCGCGGCGGCGCCACCGGGAACAGCAAGAATACCACCAGCGCGATCGCGCCGGAGGCCAGGAACGAGTTCCGGATAAGGCTGTAAAGCGGCGGGTGCTTCCAGAACAGCCACGCCCCCACGATGATGATCAGCGGGAAGTGGCCGTAGAAGTAGATGACGTTGAACAGGTGCATCAGCCCGATGTAGGGCAGGGTCGCGGCCTGGATCGAGAGCTCACGGAACAGGCCGATGTCGCGCTCCAGCCGTATGACCTGCCCCGCGTTCTGGAACGCGTCGCCGGTTCGCTCGGCCGCGTTGCTGCGCACCAGGTAGTACAGCAGGTAAGCGCCCGCCATCACGACGGGCTCACGCACGTAACGGGAGAGGATCGCCGCCTTAACCTTCTCCATCGGTAGCCCGCAACTAGGGTATACGCTTTCCCTAACCTTGCCAACCCCCTGCGTGACATAAACTGCAACGCCTCGCCCGCTTGCCGCACCCACCCGCGTAGGGGCGACCCTTGCGGTCGCCCGCCCTCCTCCCGTCGGCGGGTCAGGCGTCAGCCTGACCCACG
>Ga0214473_10006264_pt1 | contig 14236 bp, 13 predicted proteins | sample RVTome_7_FD_203509 | JGI IMG/M metagenome (GOLD analysis project Ga0214473, IMG submission 203509) | Soil microbial communities from uranium-contaminated site in the Upper Colorado River Basin, Wyoming, United States - RVT98D197 | ecosystem: Environmental > Terrestrial > Soil > Contaminated >... | reverse complement strand
GCCGGTTTTTATAAGATGAGCGTAATCCTCATAGGCAATCCGGTTGCAGGCAGGGCCTCCCTAAAGAGGCTCAAGCGCATCGAGGATTTCATCAGAGACGAAGGGCGCGATGTCAGCCTCCTTGTCACCGAAACCTGCGGGGATGCCGAAAGGTTTGCGAGGGCGGCGTTGGACGACTCCCCATCGCTTATTATTGCGGCCGGAGGGGACGGCACATGTAACGAGGTCCTAAACGGCATAGCCGGAAGCACGGTCCCCATGGCTGTGCTTCCCCTCGGCACAACGAATGTCCTTGCAAGGGAGCTTTCAATACCGTTTGACATGAAGAAGGCCCTCGCACATGCCCTCGGCGGGGCGGCCAGGAGGGTTTCTCTGGGTAGAATAACATTTGACGAAACCGCCCGCTACTTCTGCCTCATGGCGGGCATCGGCTATGACGCCGATGCCGTCGCCGGGGTAAGCGGCTGGGCAAAGCGAATCTCGGGCAAAGGCGCATACATCGCAAGCGGCCTCCGGAGCCTCATCGGATGGAACCCGGACGCGCTTGCCGTCACGCTCAACGGCAGGGCCCTCAAGGGCTACTCCCTGATAGTGTGCAATGCATCGAAGTACGCCGGGCCCTTCAGCATCGCGCCCGATGCGGACATCCGAAAGCCCCTGCTTTACGCCTTCGTCATGCATGGCCGTAGGAGGCTCGATATCCTCCGTTATACGGCAGGGATTCTCACATCGAGGCACCTCGGGCTCAGAGATATCACCTATGCCGCGGCGGTCAGGGTCTCTGTCGAGGGAAGTGCGCCCATTCAGGTGGACGGGGACTACATAGGCAGGACGCCCGCGGTCATGGATGCGGTGCCGGATGCGCTCAGCCTCGTTTACTAAGCAGGCGAGGCGGCTTTTCTTTCAATCCGCTATCGGCAACGGCCGTATCCGAATGCGAGCCGCTTCAAAAACTACTATGCTTCCTTCTTCGAGGGTCTTTTCGATGGCCGGCAGATTAGCTCGCAGAAGCGCAAGCTGTTTTTCGGGATGCCTTTCTGAGCCTTTCCGGAACAATATTACCGAAGGCTTTTTCCCCTTCCACAACGAAAGCAATGTGCCGAAGTCGGTATCGGCAGAGATAATGATACGGTCTTCACTCAAGGCGCGGCTGAAGATTTTCTTGTCTTCTGCCATGTGAAGGTCGAGGTCGCGGACATGCACTGCATCATGCCCGGATTTCCTGAGACCCAACGCAACGGCAGGCGATACTGCGTTGTCTATGAGGAACTTCACCCTGTCAGAAGCGGAAGCTCTCTTTCGCGGACTGCCTCGGCCGCATACTGCAATGCCTCACGGATGTCTTCCCGCTCAAGGTCAGGGAATGCCTTCAGTATTTCATCCTCGCTCATTCCCTCGGCAACCATGCCCACTACAGTCGCAACAGGTATGCGAAGCCCCCTGATGCAGGGCACCCCGCCCATCTGTCCGGGGTCAACGGTAATTCGCCTGAACTTTATCATTCTTCCTCCAAAACAAAACTCCTGAACGCTCCTTCCGCTTATAAAATCTTACACCCCCTGCACCCGTCCGGTCAAGGACATTTTCTCCCGCCCTTTTACTGATTTACTGCTATAATTAACCTATGAGAAAGGCCAAGATAGTCTGCACCATAGGGCCTGCCTCTGCCGGAAGAGATGTGCTCTTCGGTCTCATACGGCAGGGGATGGATGTGGCGAGGCTCAATTTCTCCCACGGAGACCATGCATTCCACGAAAAGGCGATAAGCATCGTCAGGGAAGGCTCGAAACTCTACCGGAGGCCGGTTGCCATACTTCAGGACCTTCAGGGCATAAAGATAAGGGTCGGCCCGCTTGCAGGCGGAGAGACAACCCTGAAGAGGGGTCAGGAAGTCCTTCTCCTGCCCGGCGCTGAAACCGGAAACGGAAAAAGGCTCTACATATCGTATCCGAGACTCCTTGAAGATGCGCGGGTAGGCCAGAGGGTGCTTCTCGACGACGGCCTCATGGGGTTGAGGGTCGTAGGCAAGACAAAGGGCGGCCTCAGGGCAAAGGTAATCGAAGGAGGCATCCTCAAGGAGAAAAAAGGCGTGAACCTTCCGGGTATGGATATAAAGACGGAGTCCTTCACCGAAAAGGACAGGAAAGACCTCGAATTCGGCCTGAAGGCGGGGGTTGACTATGTAGCGGTGTCCTTTGTAAGAGAGGCGGAAGACATAAAGAAAGTGCGAAGATGGCTTAAGGGGGCCACGGGCCCCTCCGATATCGGAGACACCGTCCCCATCATTGCGAAGATAGAAAGGCCCGAGGCCGTAAGGAACATAGAGGCCATACTGGAATCCGCAGACGGCATAATGGTCGCAAGGGGGGACCTTGGGGTCGAGGTCTCCACGGAGGATGTCCCCGTCCTTCAGAAGATGCTCATAGAGAGGGCAAACGGCCGCGGCAAGCTCGTGATTACCGCCACCCAGATGCTTGAGTCCATGACCGTGCATACGCGGCCCACGAGGGCGGAGGCCGCGGATGTGGCAAACGCGGTAATAGACGGGACGGACGCACTCATGCTTTCGGCAGAGACATCCTCCGGGAAATATCCTTTAAAGGCCCTTGCCATGATGGACCGGATAATAAGGAGGACGGAGAGGGGAAGGCGGATAACATCTTCCTACCGCAAGGGCGGGTCCTTTTCCGAGGCGGTGGCCGATGCCGCGGTGAGGGCGGCCGAAGACATAAGGGCGAGGTTCGTAGTGGCATTCACCCAGTCGGGCTATACGGCAAGGCTTCTGAGTAAATTCCGGCCTGCGACGCCCATCGTTGCCTTCACCCACACGGAGTCCGTCCGGAGGCGGATGTCCCTTTACCGGGGCGTTGTGCCCGAGATAATCCGCCCCATGAAGAGCACGGATGCGGTCTTCAGGGAGGTCGAGAAGGCCCTCATCGAAAAGGGCATGGTCGGGCCCGGCGACGGGCTTGTCATCACGGCAAGCACCCCGATATTGGGCGCGGGCAAGACGAACCTCCTTAAGGTCCACAGGGTCGGGGACCTTGAACGCGGGGGCTCGTAGCCCCAATATCGCGGGGGCTCGTAGCCCCAATATCGCGGGGGCTCGTAGCCCCAATATCGCGGGGGCTCGTAGCCCCAATTGCGCAGGAGGCCGCGCCTCCCCTTGACAGATTCGGCTGACTTAGATATCTTTAACAATGGCCTGTAAAGCCGGGAAAGGAGTCGGGATGAGGTTCTATACGCTTTGCTTGACGGCACTGCTTGCGGCCCTGCCGGCCCTTGCAGAAGAATTCCAATACAAAGACTACGAGGTCGTAAAGGGGGACACCCTCTGGGACATATCGTCCAAGGAGCTTACGGACAACTACCAGTGGCCCCTCGTATGGAAGGAAAACCCGGATGTGAAAAACCCAAACAGGATATATCCGGGCCAGAAACTGAGAATCCCAATCGGCCTTAAGGCGGCCGAGGAAAAAGCCATCGAGGCGGTGATGGTCGAAGAGCCGGCAAAGGCGGAAGTCCCGAAGGCGGAAGAGCCGGTAAAAGAGGTAAAAGCGGTAAAGGCGGCAAAGCCCGAAGAGCCCCGGAGGATAGAGACCGAGAAGAAGGGCTTCCTCGTTGAAAGAAGCGCATACCTTTATGCCGGCTGGATAGGCCAGGACGCCCCGAACAGGGGCGCGGTCCTCCGCTCTCCGACCGGAGCGACATATGTGGGCGCGAGCGATGAGATTTACATAAAGCCTCTGGCAGAGGTTAAGGCGGGGGACATGTTCTATGTCGTAAGAAAAGGCCATAAGGTGATACACCCCATAACCAAGGAGCGGCTCGGCTACCTGATTGAAATAATCGGCTCCCTCAGGGTCGTAAGCATTACGACCGACGGTGTGCTTGCGAGGGTTACGGAGTCTTTCACGGAAATCGCTCCGGGCGACAGGCTCGACGATTACTACGAGGTGGACCTGCCCTATACGATAGACGAGCCTCGGAAGCCGGACATGAAAGGCTATGTCGTCACGACGAAGCAGAAACGCCTCCTGAGCGGCACCCTCGACATAGTCTACATAGACAAGGGCAAAAAAGACGGGCTTGAGCCCGGAGATGTCCTCATGACCATAGCCCCCGGGTCGGTGGCGAGGAAAAACGGCATCGTCCAGATTATAAGCCTGAAGGAGACGACATCCGCCGCGATAATACTTTCAAGCGCATTCGAGGTCAGGCCCGGGGATGCGCTTTCGGGGCTGAAGTAGCTTTCGCAGGAAACATTCCGGAGGTCTTTATGCTTTCTGAAAGGGCAAGCAGGATAAAGCCGTCTCCAACGCTTGCGATGGACGCAAAGGCAAAGGCCATGAAGGCCGGGGGGACGGATGTGGTCAACTTCGGGGTCGGGGAGCCGGACTTCGACACGCCCGAAAACATCAAAGAGGCGGCAATTAAGGCCATTCGGGACGGAAAGACCAAGTACACCCCGGTTGGCGGGATAGAGCCCCTTAAAGACGCAATCATAGAGAAACTGAAAAACGATAACGGCCTTTCGTATTCGAGGGACGAGGTAGTGGTTTCATGCGGGGCAAAGCACAGCCTCTATAATATAGCGCAGGCCCTCTTCGGCCCGGGCGACGAGGTGATAATCCCGTCCCCTTATTGGGTCTCCTATCCCGAGCAGGTCGCCCTGAACGATGCAACCCCGGTGTTCGTAAAGACATACGAAAGCGACTCGTTCATGCTCGGGCCGGAGGCGCTTAAAGAGAAAATCACCGGAAAGACGAAGGCCATTATCCTGAATTCGCCCTCCAACCCCACGGGGTTTACATACGACAAAAGGACGCTTGAGGCCGTAGCGGAAATCGCCCTCAGCCGCGGCCTTTATGTGGTCTCCGACGAGATATACGAAAAGCTCCTCTACGGCGGCGCAAGCCATGTGAGCATCGCATCCTTGGGCAAGGAGATAAAGGACAGGAGCATCGTGGTAAACGGCTTTTCAAAGGCATATGCGATGACGGGCTGGAGGCTCGGGTATGCGGCAGGCCCTAAAGAAATAATAAAGGCGATGACGGACATCCAGAGCCAGTCCACATCGAACCCGACATCCATAGCGCAGTGGGCGGGCGTGGAGGCCCTCCGCGGGCCTCAGGACTTCATCGGCAGGATGCTTTCGGAGTTCGACAGGAGAAGGAAATTCATCGTCGGGGGGCTTAACTCTATAAAGGGCGTAAGGTGCCTGATGCCCGCGGGCGCATTCTATGCATTCCCGAATGTATCGGCCCTCTATAAAGGGGCCATCGGCTCCTCCGGCGACCTTGCGCTTTATCTCATCGAGAAGGCGAAGGTGGCGCTTGTGCCGGGCAGTGCGTTTGGCGACGACGACTACATCAGGCTCTCTTATGCCGCATCCATGCCGGATATCGAAAAGGGGCTTAGGAGGATGAGGGAGGCGCTCAGCGGGCAGGGCAGTTGATTCTGTGCGCGAGGCATCCCGCGCCGAAGCCGTTGTCTATATTGACCACCGCAATGCCCGGCACGCATGAATTGAGCATCGAAAAAAGCGCGGTAAGCCCGCCCAAGCTCGTTCCGTAGCCCACGGATGTGGGTACTGCTATGACGGGCTTATCCGTGAGGCCGCCGACGACGGAGGGGAGGGCGCCTTCCATCCCCGCTACGACCACGACCGCCCTTGCGCCATCAACGGCCTTCCTGTGCGCGATGAGCCTGTGGATGCCCGCGACCCCGACATCGTAAATGGTCTGGACCCTGCTTCCAAGGAAAGAGGCGGTGAGCGCGGCCTCCTCCGCCACCGGGATATCGGATGTCCCGGCCGAAAGGATAAGGACATTGCCCTTCTTCCGTTTTGCCTCTCCTGCGGATATCACCCCGGAGGCCGGATGAAACCGGGCTTCTTTTATTCCGAGCATCCTGCGGATTTCTTCGCCGGCCCTCGTGATGAAGAGCCTTCCCGAGCGTTCGTATTGGGCCTTCGCTATCTTCGCCACATCGGCGGGCCTTTTGCCTTCTGCGAATATCACCTCCGGGATGCCCTGTCTTAGCGCCCTGTGGTGGTCGAGCTTTGCGATGCCCAAGTCTTCATACGGCAGGTGCTTGAGCCTTTCGAGGGCGTCTTTGACCTTAATGTCCCCTTTGCGGACGCAATCCAGAAGCGCCTTCAGGGCCTTAGTGTCCATAGAACTCGGGCTTGAGCGCTCGGTTCATAAGCTCCGCTACTGCGGCCTTGGGCTCTTTGCTTTCATAAAGCACGCTGTAGACCTTTTCCACTACGGGCATCTCGATGTTATTCTTCTTTGCGAGGTCGTAGGCGGACTTTGCGGTCTCGACACCCTCGGCGACCGCCCTCGTTGCGCCGAGGATTTCTTGGAGCCTGAGGCCCTTTGCGAGGCTGTGCCCCACGGTGTAGTTCCGCGAGAGGTTCGAGGTGCATGTCAGGACGAGGTCTCCGAGGCCGCTGAGGCCGGAAAATGTATGCTCGCTTGCGCCCATGAGGACGCCGAGCCTCGTTATCTCGGCAAGCCCCCTCGTTATGAGCGCGGCCCGCGCGTTATTGCCGAGGCCGAGGCCGTCTGAGATTCCGGCCGCTACGGCTATGACATTTTTGAGCGCGCCGCCAAGCTCCACCCCTAAGACATCGTGGTGCGTGTAGACCCTGAAGTGCTCCGCCGTGAAAAGCTCCTGAAGGAGAAGGCCGGTCGAATAGTCCTTCGATGCGAGCGTAACCGCGGTGGGCAGGTGTCTGACGACCTCGCGCGCAAAACTCGGCCCGGACAGGGCCGAGACATCCCTGCCCGTAACCTCCCTGAGGACGCTCGATACGGTCATGAGCGTCCCTTTTTCTATCCCCTTTGCCGCAGAAACGATGACGGCATCCTCGGGGATGTAAGGCGAGGCAGAGGAAAAGACCGCACGGCTATGCTGCGTGGGGACCACATTCACTATATACCTTGCGCCGGACAGCACATCGGAGAGCCTCGAGGAAACCTTAAGGTGCTTGGGCAGGGGCACATCCGGCAGGTATGCGCCGTTGACCCCCGTCCTGTTTATCTCCCTTGCGAGGTCCTCCTCGTAGACCCAGAGGGAAATATCGTATTCCTTTTCGGCAATGAGGATGCTGAGGACCGTCCCCCAGCTTCCGCCGCCTATGACCGCAACATAACTCATATCGAATCTATAGCGCTCTCAAGCCGCATGAGCGTCTTTCGCTTCCCTATGATTTCAAGGACATCGAAAATCCCCGGGCTTACCGTCCTGCCTGTGACGGCGACCCTCACGGGCTGTGCGATGTCGCCCAACTTTGCCCCGTGCCTTTTTGCCGTCTCCATAAAAACTCCTTCTATACCGTCTTTGCCGAAGTCCTCGAGCCCCGAAAGTGCCTCCCGTATCTCTTTAAGGTAGGGCAGTGTCTTTGCGGTAAGGAATTTCTTCCTTGCCTCCGGCTCTACGGCGATATCTTCGGAGATGTAATAGCCGAGGGCGCTTGAAAGCTCCTTTAGCGTCCTACACCTTTCGATAAGCGTGGAAACGGCCCGCGTAAGCCATGCAGTCTCCACCCCCTCAAGCGTCTGCCCTTCGGCCCCATCCGGGCCAACCGGCTGAAGAAACGGCATTACAAGCCCTGTAAGTCTCTCCGGGCCTGCCTTTCTCATGTACTCGCTGTTTAGCCAGAGGAGCTTTTCCGGGTTGAAGACCGCAGGGGACTTCCCCACGGCAGGGAGGGCGAAGTGCTCGATAAGCTCCGGACGGCTGAAGACCTCCTGGTCGCCGTGCGACCAGCCGAGCCGGGCAAGGTAATTCACGAGGGCGTCGGGCAGGAACCCCATATCCCTGTAAGCAAGGACGGGCTCCGCCCCGTGCCTCTTTGAAAGCCTTGCCTTGTCCGGGCCCAGTATCATGGGGAGGTGCGCAAACATGGGTGTCTCATGGCCGAGGGCATTATATATGTGCGCCTGTTTCGGCGTGTTGTTGAGGTGGTCGTCCCCCCGGATGACATGCGTGATGTCCATATCCACATCGTCCACGACGACGACGAAGTTATATGTGGGGGTGCCGTCACTGCGCATGATTATGAGGTCGTCTAATTGTGCGTTGTCGAATACGACCTCTCCCTTTATGAGGTCGTTAATCCGGGTCTGGCCGCTCTGGGGCATCTTGAACCTTACCGAGGGGGCTATCCCGGACGGCGGACTTTTGAGGGCCCTGCATCTCCCGTCATATTTGGGGGGTCTTCCTTCGGCAAGGGCCAGTTTTCTTCTTTCTTCAAGCTCCTCCGCGGAGCAGTAGCAGTGATAGGCCCGGCCGGTTTCAAGGAGCCTCTCTACATATCCCCTGTAGATATCGAACCTGTCGGTCTGCCTGAAGGGGCCTTCGTCCCAGTCGAGACCGAGCCACCGGAGGCCCTCCAGAATGGAGACGATGAACTCTTCCGTTGAGCGGCTCCTGTCCGTGTCCTCTATGCGGAGGATGAACTTGCCGCCCTGATGTCTCGCATATAGCTGGTTGAAGAGCGCGGTCCTTGCGCCCCCCAGATGCAGATGCCCTGTGGGGCTCGGCGCAAACCGCACCCTTACGGTTTCGGTCATGGCAATCCCTACGGTCTAAACTATACCAGATTCCGGGGTCTTTTTGCACACCATGGTGACTTGTCCCCTGTTATAATTGACTCATGTGGATTTACGGGCTTAATCCGGTGTTCGAGCTGTTGAGAGCGGGAAGGAAAATCGCGGCCCTCTACATCCATGAGGGACGGCATAAGGGGCTTGAAGAACTAAGAGGGCTTGCTAAGGCGCAGGGGATTGCGGTTGAGGAAAGGGGCATGAAATTTTTCGACGAAAGGTTTCCAAAGGGTCATCAGGGCGTTGCCGCAAAGGTCGAGGAGTCTTCCTACACCTCATTTGACGAACTCCTGACGATACCGGGCAGGAAGGGCGAGCCGCCCTTTTTCCTGGTCCTTGACCTCATAGAAGACCCCCGGAACCTCGGGGCGCTCATAAGGTCTGCCGAGGCCGCAGGGGTTCACGGCGTGGTCATTCAAGAAAGGAGGGCCGCAGGGTTGAGCCCGGTTTCGGTCAAGGCATCGGCAGGCGCGCTTGAGTATATGCCGGTCTCGGCCGTGCCCAATATCAAAAACGCCCTGAGGGAATTCAAAAAAGAGGGCATTAAGATAGCAGGCGCCGAGGCGGAGGGGGTTGAGCTCTGGGAAGCGGAGCTTTCGGGCCCTCTGGCCCTCGTCTTAGGCAGTGAGGGGAAGGGCCTCAGAAAGACCGTGCGCGAGATGTGCGACCAAGTCGTCGGCCTTCCTATGAGGGGCAGGGTCAATTCCCTCAATGTCTCGGTCGCGGGAGGGATTCTCATGTATGAGATATTAAGACAAAGATTCGGGAGGCCCCCAAACCCCCCGTCCTAAGAAAGATGAGAATATCCCATTATTCGTTTGGGAAGATTACGGTCGGCGGGAAGACCTAAGGTTTTACCGCAGTGCCGACAATCACACTTTACACTAAACCCCGCAGATGTTAAAATCATTCCGGTTCTTTAATCGGGGGGGCGCAAAGAAATCTTAAAGGGGGGTTATAGATGGGAAAGGTCAAAAGGGCGCTCATCAGCGTCTCGGACAAAAACGGCATCGTAGATTTCGCAAAGAAGCTCTCGGCAATGGGTGTGGAGCTGATATCCACCGGCGGGACGGCAAAGACCTTGAAGGAGGCCGGTCTTGCGGTTAAGGATGTAGCCGAGCATACGGGCTTCCCCGAGATGCTCGACGGAAGGCTCAAGACCCTCCATCCGAAGGTTCACGGCGGGCTCCTTGCAAGGCGTGGAAACAGAAAGGATATGGCGGACATCGAGGCCCACGGGATAGAGCCCATAGACATGGTGGTCGTCAACCTCTACCCGTTTGAGAAGACCGTATCCAGGCCGGATGTCCCGTTTGCCGAGGCCGTGGAAAACATAGACATCGGCGGGCCGACCATGCTCCGGGCCGCATCCAAGAACTTCGAGGATGTGGCAGTCGTCGTTGACCCGAGGGACTACGACCGCATAGCAGGGGAGATGGAAAACCTCAAAGGGGAGCTGAGCTACAAGACGAAGGTCGGGCTTGCAAGAAAGGTCTTCGAGCACACATCCCGCTACGACACCCTCATAGCGGATTACCTCTGCGAGGTTACGGGCGACGGGGGGGAGGAGTTTCCGGACGCACTTACGATGACCTTCAGGCTCGGCTCGCCCCTCAGGTACGGGGAAAACCCGCACCAGAAGGCCGCGGTTTATTTCGGGAGGCCCTCCGGCGGCCTTAGCCTCCTTGAGGCCGAAAAGCTTCAGGGAAAGGAGATGTCCTTCAATAACTACTACGACACACATTCGGCCATGATGCTTGCGCTTGAGTTTCAAGGGCCCGCATGCGCCATAATAAAGCACAATAACCCCTGCGGCTGTGCAATAGGAAGCGGCCCGCTCAATGCCTATCAGCAGGCCGTAAAGACCGACCCGGTCTCCGCATTCGGCGGCGTCATAGCCTTCAATACAGAGGTGGACGCCGAGGCCGCACATGCAATTACGGAGCTCTTCGTGGAAGTCGTAATCGCCCCTGCTTTTACGGACGAGGCCCTCAAGGCATTTGCAAAAAAGCAGAACATAAGGATCCTCAGGATGCCGGATATGCTTAAAAAACCGCTAAAGGGCTTCGACATAAAGAGGATAGCCGGAGGCGTGCTCATCCAGCAGTGGGATGCCGGAGCCGTGGATGTCATGCGGCTTGAGGCCGTTACGAAGAGAAGGCCCACCCCGGAGGAGCTCGAAGGCCTTGCCTTTGCGTGGAAGGTCGTAAAGCACCTCAAGTCCAACGCCATAGTGTATGCCTTCAAGGACAGGACCGCGGGCATAGGCGTGGGCCAGACAAGCAGGGTCTATTCGGCAAAGATAGGCGCAATAAATGCGCTTGAGCCCCTCAGGGGCGCGGTCGTCGCCTCGGACGGCTTTTTCCCGTTCAGGGACGGGATAGACGCCATATACAAGGTCGGCGTGACCGCGGTAATCCAGCCCGGCGGCTCCGTAAGGGACGACGAGGTCATAAAGGCCGCAGACGAGCACGGGATGGCCATGCTCATAACAGGCGTAAGACATTTCAAACACTGAACCGGAGAGATCTGACATGGCCGCCACTTATCGGTTAGGCAGGGGCCACCGGCCCCTTCAAACACTGAAATGAAAGTCCTTGTCATAGGCGGGGGCGGAAGGGAGCATGCCCTCGTATGGAAGCTCTCGCAATCGAGGCAGGTGGACAGGATTTACTGCGCCCCGGGCAACGCAGGAATCTCGGAGATTGCCGAGTGCATAGACATAAGCCCGCTTGACTCCGGAAGGCTCCTTGATTTCGTCAAGTACGAATGGATAGACCTCACGGTCGTCGGGCCCGAGGAGCCGCTTTCAAGGGGCATAGCGGACGCCTTTGAAAAAGAAGGCAGGGCCCTCATAGGGCCCACCTCGGCCGCCGCAAGGGTCGAATCGAGCAAGGCCTTTGCAAAGGACTTCATGAGGCGCATGGGCATTCCGACCGCCGAGTATAGGGTGTGTTCGTCATACCTGCAGGCCGTGGACTATGTGAGGCTCAAGGGCGCGCCCCTCGTGGTGAAGGCCGACGGTCTGGCCGCAGGCAAGGGCGTATTCGTATGCGGGACGGTGGACGAGGCCATGGACGCCCTGAGGCTCATAATGAAAGAGAGGGCCTTCGGCCCGGCTGGCGACCGGGTGGTCGTGGAGCAGTGCCTTACGGGCGAGGAGGCGTCTTTCATGGCATTCACGGACGGCCATACAATCCTTCCAATGCCGAGCTCTCAGGACCATAAGAGGGTCTTTGACCGGGACGAAGGCCCCAATACCGGAGGGATGGGCGCATACAGCCCTGCGCCCGTCGTCACCCCGGAGGTCGAGTCCCTGATAATGGAGAAGGTGATGAGGCCGGCCATCAGGGGCTTCAATCAGGAGGGCATCAAATACAAGGGGGTCCTTTATGCGGGCGTCATGATAAAAAACGGCTCGCCCTCCGTCCTTGAGTTCAACTGCAGGATGGGCGACCCGGAGACCCAGCCCGTGCTCATGAGGCTTGAAACCGATATTGTAGATATAGCTCTGGCAATCGCCGGGGGAAGGCTCAAGGACATAGACATCAGGTGGAATGAAGACCCTGCGGTCTGCGTGGTCTTGGCCTCGGGGGGATATCCGGGCAAATACGAAAAGGGAAAACTCATAAGCGGGCTTGAAGATGTAAAGGGCATGGACGGTGTGATGGTCTTTCATGCCGGAACCGCATTCACGGACGGCTCTCTAACTACATCGGGCGGCAGGGTGCTCGGCGTGACGGCCACGGGCGCGGACATTATGCAGGCAAGGGACAGGGCCTACGAGGCCGTGGGGAAGATACGCTTCGACGGGATGCACTATAGGACGGACATAGCAGAGAGGGCGATTAAGGCATTTCTGCCTGTGAAAGGGGGTTTTTGAGATGAAGCCGAAGGTCTTGATAGTTGCCGGTTCGGACTCGGATTTGCCGGTGGTGGAAGAGGCGCAAAGGATGCTTAAGGACTTCGGGGTCCCTTATCAAGTGACGATAGCCTCCGCGCACCGGAGCCCGGAGCTTGTCGATGAGCTTGCCTCCGGCGCGGAAGAGGACGGTTTCGAGGTCGTCATAGCGGCCGCAGGGATGGCCGCACACCTTGCAGGCGCAATCGCGGCAAGGACGGCGCTCCCGGTGATAGGCGTGCCGCTTTCCGCATCGTCCCTCGGGGGAATCGAATCGCTCCTTTCGATGGCGCAGATGCCCTCGGGCGTGCCCGTGGCAACGATGGCCATAGGGAAGGCCGGGGCAAGGAATGCGGCCCTCTTTGCAGTGCGCATTCTTGCAAGAAAAGACTCACAGCTCCAGAGAAAACTCCACGACCACAGGAAAAAGATGGCAAGCGATGTCAAGGGGCTACGAGCCCCCGCGATATAGGGGCAGGGAGCCCCTGCGATATAGGGGCTACGAGCCCCTGCGATATAGGGGCTACGAGCCCCCGCGATATAGGGGCAGGGAGCCCCTTCTTCCGCTTGATTGCCTGTTTCTCAGGTAAAGGCCGGAGATTAGAAGGACAAAGAGCGACGCACCCGATGCCGCCTTTCCGGCCGTATGCCACTTGCCCCCTTTGAACCGGACTTTCAGCGTATATGCGCCGGGAGGCACATCCACGAGCATGAGGCCGTTTTCCGGGTTCGGGTAGGGCGTCAGCTCCCTGCCGTCAAGCGAGACCTTCCAGCCCGGATAATAGAATGCCCTCACAAGCAGGGTTCCGCCTGTAAATGTCTTTATCCGAAGGTGTTTCCTCTCGGGCGCCCACTTAAGCGCCGAGACCTCGCCTCCGCCCCTTACGAACCCGGCAGGCGGCCCTTCCTCCGGCATTATTCCGAAACCCTCCGGCGTGACCGACCACCGGGGCCTGTACTCAAGGACATCGGTCAACCATTCGTCATGGGGATAAAACCTCATTACGATTTCCCGAAGCTCTTCGTGGGACATATCCGCACGCATCTTCACCCCCCTTGCGAGGCCCTGCTCCTCCGGGGAGAAAAAGCTCCTGTAGTCTTTCAGCACCGAATGAGACGGATAGAGGGTCGCAATCGCCGCTATCGCCCCCAATGCGGCCGTTACGGCCTTAAGGCTTTTGCCGCTTAGGAGTTCGCCCGCGCAGAGGGCCGCAATGAAGGAGTCGACGACGAGGAGTCTAAAGGGAAACTGGAGCTTCTTCATGAGGGGCAGGAATTTCCATAGCGCACCCGAAATTTCAAGCATCATGAAGAAAAACAATAGTCCCGTCAGGGAAAGGAAGACGACCTCGTTCCTCCTTGCTCCTTTTTCTCTCAGCAGGCCGGCTAAAAGGCCAAGGAGGATAACCGTTACGGCTAAAACCCCGGAGGCGGTTACGAACCTGTTCAGGGCAGGGTCGTAGGAAGTCCTCGAAAACAGGAAGTGGTCTGCGAAGTTGAACATCTCGCGGAATGTAACGATGCCGATATTCACATATCCCTGCTCAAAGACCGCGGGCAGTAGATATATCGAGCCGAGCCCCGCGCCCAGAGTCAGGGCCCCGAGCCTCAGGGCGAATGCTCGGAAGTCCCGCTCCCTCCAGAGGAAGAAGCACGCATAAAGCCCTAAGAACATGCTTATGATGAACGCCGACGGAAGGTGCGTCAGCATCAGGGC
>Ga0214473_10006263_pt1 | contig 14237 bp, 12 predicted proteins | sample RVTome_7_FD_203509 | JGI IMG/M metagenome (GOLD analysis project Ga0214473, IMG submission 203509) | Soil microbial communities from uranium-contaminated site in the Upper Colorado River Basin, Wyoming, United States - RVT98D197 | ecosystem: Environmental > Terrestrial > Soil > Contaminated >... | reverse complement strand
CGTGCTCTTCCTGTTGGTGGCGAATCGCGTGGTGATGCCGGCCGCGCCGGCCCTGCCGGTGATGGTGATCTTCGCCTCCTCGTTGTTGGTCCTCCCGTTCGTCCAGACCTCCGGGGAGTCCGGCCCCTGGCTCGATGTTCTTACCGGCCTGGCCGCGATCTGCGTCTGCGCTTTCCTCATCGTCCACCGCCGTTCCCCCGACCCGGTGCGTCGCTGGGTGGAGGCGGTGGTGCTGTCCGCAGGCCTGGCCGTCGCTCTCTATGGGATCCGGGAGAAGGTGTTCGCCTACTACCTCCTGAGCAACCCCACGTGGCAGATCTTCAGCACGTTCTTCAACCAGAACGAGCTGGCCGGCTTCTTGGCGCTGGTGATACCGGTGGCGCTGGCGCTGTTCCTCGCGCCACAGAAGCTGTGGAGTCGCTTGCTGCTGGGGTTCGCGGCCTTCCTCCTGGTCGTGGCCATCATCCCGACGAACTCCAAGGGCGCGTACCTTGCGCTGGCCGTCGCGCTGGCAGTCTTCCTCGTGCTTCTGGCCGTGGTGAGCCGGCGACCGCGCCGGAACACCGGGGTCGTCCTCGGCGCCTACGCCTTCGCCGCGCTCGCCGTCGTCGCCATCGTCCTCGCCTCCCCTGCGCTCAGGGACAAGGTGGCCTCGGCCTTTGGCGCGCAGAGCGCCTCGAACATGTTCCGGGTTCTGACCTGGAAGGGCACGCTGCTTATGGCGAGCCACCACCCGTGGCTCGGCATCGGCCCGGCCGCGTTTAAGAGCGCCTACATGAACTACGCGGTGGTGGGGTACACCGAGGCCGCGCATGAGAACTACCTGCAAGTGCTGGCGGAGCAGGGCGTGTTTGGCGGACTGGCGTTATTGTGGCTGTTGGGCGCGCTGCTGTTCACAGGGTGGCGCGCGTTCCGTCGCGCCGGCGCGGACCGAGCCGGTCGGCTGATCGCCGCCGGGGGACTGGGAGGCAGTGTCGCCTTCCTGGTACACGGTCTCGTGGATTATGGCTGGTATATCGGCGCGACCAATCTCACCCTCTGGTTCCTCGCCGGCGTGCTCGCCCATCTCGCCCACGGGCGGGAGCTCGCGTCCATCCCCGCGCCCGCCGTGGAGGCGCCTCCGCGGTCCAGACGCCGCCGCCTCGCCGACCCCGCGCCGGCGCCACTCGCGCCCGCCGCGCCCGTTCACTCTCTCCCGTGTCCAAAGCACTTCGTATGGCGCGCGCTGCTGCTGCTGTGGCTGACCGGAGCTCTCTGCTTCCGCATCTCGGCGGCGGCAAAGAATGCGTTCGCGCAGGAGGCGGTGAATCGCGGCGATCAGGCCTGGACTGAGGCCGCGGCGGCCCAGCAACAGGGCGATCTGGCCCTGGCCGTGTCGCGCTACCGGGAGAGCCTTGCCCTCTACCGGGCCGCTGTCGCCTATGACCCTGGGTGGGCGATCCTGCACGAGAAGCTCGGGCGAAACTTGAGAGGTGAAGAGGGCGAGCAGCACCTCAAACAGGCACTCGCGCTGGAGCCACTGAGCTTCGCCCCGTATCTCTCTCTGGCCAAGCTCTACGACGAGGATAGGCGCTTCCCCGAGGCCGTGAAGGCCTATCAGGAGTCCCTGAAGCGATTCCCGCAGCATACCCGGGCGTTGCGACTCCTGGCCGAGACGTATCAGAAGATGGGGGAGGAGCGGAAGGCCCTCGATACCTATCGGCGTCTGGCCGATCTTGACGATGAGCCCATCAACCGTTACCGCGCGGTGGACATTGACGTGGACGCCAATTTCGCCTATGCCTACTACGAACTGGGTCGCGCCGAGCTGCGCCCGAAGCCGGAAGCCGCACTCTCCTGGTTCCAGCAGGTCGTGGCGGTGGTGGACGAGTACTTCAAGCCGGGTGGCGGGTACTCCCTGGACCAGATGTTTGCCAGAGTAGGTAAGCCACGCACGAACCGGGCGGAGGAACTGACCCCGCTGAAGGCGAAGGCGCTGTGGTGCATGGCTGACATATACGACATGTTGGGCAAACCGGCGGAGGCCGCGGCGAAGCGTGAGGAAGCCGTCCGCGTCTCCGCGGAGGTAGCACGGTTGGTCGCGGACGAGGACAAGGGGGAGCAAGCGTGACTTCAGCCGGCCGCCATCGCCCTTCTCTGCTCGGCCGACTCACAGGGCTCACCGCGGGCCTCACCGCGTGCTTGGTGGTGACGATGCTGCTCGCGGCGGGCATCGGCGCCGAGCCGGTGCCCCTGGCCGTCGTCTTTGATTCCATCCGGCGAGCCGTGGCGCACCTGCCGGCCGGCCCCCAGGAGCACCTCGCCACCATCTTCTGGCAACTCCGCCTGCCGCGCGTCGCGCTGGGTGCGATCGTCGGCCTGGCCTTGAGCGTTGCGGGGGGCGCGCTCCAGGGCTTGCTGATGAACCCGCTGGCCGACCCCTACCTGGTCGGCGTGTCGGCGGGAGCCGCACTGGGGGCCAGCGCGGCCCTCCTGCTCCACATCGGCGATCTCGGAGGTGGCCTCGCAAAGTGCCTGATCGCCTTCCTATCCGGGGCCGGCGCGATGGCGATTGTGCTGTGGCTGGCGCGCTCGCGCCGCGGCATCTCGCGCGAAGCCTTCCTCCTGTCCGGCGTAGTGGTGGGGTCGTTCCTGTGGGCCCTGGTCACCATGGTCATGACCTTCGCGGGGACCGAGCTTCAAGCCATCGTCCACTGGCTGATGGGCAACCTTTCCTCCGAGGTCAACTGGTCCGTGATCGCGGTCGCCGCGGCCTTAGTGCTCGGCGGTTGCATTGCGCTGTATTCCTACGCGCGTGATCTCAACCTCTTGGCCCTTGGCGAAGAGCAGGCCCGCCAGCTCGGCGTCGAAACAGAACCGCTTAAGCTTGGCGTGATCCTGCTTGCGGCCTTGGTAACGGCGGCGGCGGTCTCGGTGAGCGGAATCATCGGGTTCGTGGGACTGGTTGTGCCACACATCGCACGCAAGCTGGTCGGCCCCGATCACCGTCTCTTGCTGCCAGCGGCGGGACTGCTGGGCGCGGCCTTTCTGGTCTGGGCCGACACGCTGGCGCGCGGCATCGGCGAGTACTTCCCGGTGGGGGTGCTGACCGCGCTGTTGGGTGCGCCGTTCTTCTTCCACCTGCTCAGACGTCGCCCCCGGGCGGCCTAGGGGGCGGCGATGCTGGAAGTGCTCGCCATCACCGCCGGTTACGCCGAGACCCCCGTGTTGCGAGAGGTGAGCCTCACCGCGGCGCGTGGGCAGTACCTCGGCCTGGTGGGGCCCAACGGCTCTGGCAAGTCCACCCTCATCCGCGCGCTTAGCCGCGTGCTCGCGCCGAGCCGTGGCCAGGTGCTCTTGGATGGCGTGGACATCTATCGCATGCCCGCGCGCAACCTGGCGCGACGGCTGGCGGTGGTGGCGCAGGACAACGCGGTGCATTTCGACTTCACAGTGCGGGACGTGGTATTGATGGGCCGCGCCCCACATTTGTCGCGCTTCGGGATGGAGGGCCCGCAGGATTATGCCATCGCCGCGCGCTGCCTGGAGCTCACCCGCACCGCGCTCTTCGCCGACCGCCCCATCACCGCACTCTCCGGCGGCGAGCGCCAGCGCTGCATGATCGCCCGCGCGCTCGCGCAGGAGCCGGAGGTGCTGCTCTTGGACGAGCCCACCGCACACCTCGACATCAACCATCAGATTGAGATCCTGGATCTCACTCGGAAGCTCACCGCCTCACATAACCTGGCCACCTTGGTCGTCTTGCATGACCTCAACCTGGCCAGCCAGTACTGCGATCATATTGTGCTCCTTGCCGAAGGCAGAGTGATCGCCGCGGGCCGGCCGCAGGAGGTGGTGACCGAGAGCCACATCCGCGAGGCCTACGGCGCAGATGTGCAAGTGCGCCTCCATCCGAGCACCGGGCGGCCTTACCTCACGCTCCTCTCGCGCCTGCCGGTCTCGGTGGTGGGCAGGCGCACCGCGCGCGTGCATCTGATCTGCGGCGCGGGAACGGGTGTGGAGCTGATGCGACGGCTCACCCACCTCGGCTTCCCCGTTTCCGTGGGGGTGGTGAACGTCGCCGACAGCGATCAGATTGAGGCCGAGGCGCTTGACCTGACGCGCGTGGAAGAGGCGCCGTTTTCGCCCATCGGAGAGGAAACCCACACGCGCAACTGTGAGCTGGCGCGCGCGGCCGAGGTGGTGATTGTCACCGGGATTCCGTTCGGCCGTGGCAATCTGCTCAACCTCGAGGCCGCGATCCGAGCGCGGGGGGTGGGCCGACGGGTGCTGTTGATAGACGACCCTCCGATCGCGGGTCGCGATTTTGCCGAGGGCGAGGCGATTGCGCTGCAGCGCCAGATCGTCAACGCGGGCGCCGAGCTGTGCCACGATGCGGCCGAGGTGATGGCCGCGCTGGAGCAGCTTCCATGACAGGCGGCGGCTGGCGGTATCTCGACTCCGGCCCGATGAGCGGTGCGGAGAACATGGCCTTCGACGAGGCGGTCCTGGAGGCGCATGCGGATGGCCTGGTTCCGCCGACCCTGCGCGTCTACGGCTGGCACCCCTCGGCCGTTTCTCTGGGCAAGTTTCAGCGCGTCGAGAGGGCGGTGGACCTGGAGGCCTGTCGGCGCATGGGCCTCGAGGTGGTGCGGCGACCGACTGGCGGGCGGGCGATTCTACATACCGCCGAGGAGGTGACGTTCAGCCTCGTCATCTCCACGGCGCGGCTCGGAACGACCGGAGTGATGGACTCGTATCGCCGGCTGGCCGCCGGCCTGGTGGCCGCACTTCACTTGCTAGGCATGGAAGCGCGGCTAGTGGAGCGCGGCGCTCCCGCGGCGGCTGCCAGCGGTCATGCCGGGGTGGCCCAGGACCCGGCCTGCTTTGCCGTGAAGGCGCGCTGCGATCTGGTGGTGGGAGGCGCGAAACTGGTGGGGAGCGCCCAAGTACAGCGCAAGGGATTCCTCCTGCAGCAAAACTCCCTGCCGCTCCGGATCGCGCTGGAGGACTGGCCGCGCGTGTTCCTCCGCCCGGCCCTCGCGCCTGAAGCCGTGGGACTGTGGGACGCGGCCGGCCGGAAAATTGCTTACGCACAGGTGGCCGCGGCCCTCCGCCGCGGCTTCGCCGAGTCGTCCGGCCTCGCCCTTGAGGCTTCTTCCCCGACCGAGGCCGAACTGTGTCGGATGGTGGAGTTGACCCCTAGGGTGCGGATCGCGTGACGGAGAGCCAGAGGTGGTCGCGCCGGCCACGGTGAGACTGCCCCGGACCGTGGCGTGGCCTGCCCCGCCCCTATCCGCCCATCATCCCGCCGCCCCGGCCGCCGCCGCCCCGGCGCCCGCCGCCGCGCCTTCTGCCGCCCCCGCCCCTGCCGGCTGCGGCGCTGGTATCTGCGGCCGACACCTTCGCCGCCTCCGCCGCGGCCGTAGCCGCAGCCGTCGCGGCCAGCTTCTCCTCAGCCAGCACCTTCTCTTTCATCCCGGCCGGGGCCGTGATCGTCTGCTTTGACGCCACTTTCCTGACGCCGGTGTCGTTGTAGATCCAGAAGTAGCCATCGAGTATGCTCAGCTTCCGCGCGTCCATAATCAGACTGACCGGCAGCTTCACGCTCCTACCCTGGTGCTTGAGCGTGACCCACTCGATCAGCCGGCCGTCCCAGTTCCTCTCCTTCGTCCATGCCACGGGGCCGTACAGCGCCGCGAATCGCTGGATCTTGGCCGCCTTCTGCACCTCGGTCACGCCCGGGAGGGTGTTTATACTCAGCACCACGCCGGACTCAGGCAACCGCCCGGCCTTGGCCTGCTCCAGGAGATCCTTGTGCTCCTTGAGACCTATCGCCATACCCTTCACGAATTGCGCCTCGGCGGTCTTGTCTCCAATCACTCCCATCTGCTCCACCACCGGCGCGAGGGCCTTCGCCGCCTCCGCCTGGACCGTCGCCTCCACCTTCACTCCCGACTCTTTGACGGCCTCCGCCAGCAGTCTTGCGGTGGCGGCCTCCGCCGACTCCTTCCCTTCGCTGGGGACACCAGCCGCAGCCTGGCCTCCAGGACCGCCGCCGCGCCTTCCTCCGCCACCGCCTCCGCCTGAGGTGGTGGCTGGGCCTAGCGCGCCCGGCTGTTCCGCGCCGCGGGCCGGCTGCGCCCCGCCCCGGCCTGCCTGCGCCCCGCGGCGGCCGCCGCGCGCACCCGAGGCGCGTCCCGTGGCGCGGCCACCCGCGCCCTCGGTTTGTGACTTCTTGCAGCCGACCGTTAGTGTGGTCAGCACCAAAGCCAGGACGGCAAGATATCCAGCAAGGCGCATGCTGCGGTTGCGTTGCTCGAACATCGTCTTCCCTACCTCCTCTCGCGAGGCACGGCTAGGCCCCGCCGGGCGGAACACAGCAGTATCCTCACTACTACGCCGCGGCCCCGCGGTTGTCCTCTGTGCACTCATCGCGGCCGCTTTACACCGTTCTGGTCCCCGGCTAGAATAGCCCAGAAGACCCATGGAACGCAAGCGAGAACTGCGCGCTGCTACGCTAAGGCGACGTGACGCTCTTTCCGCTTCCGAGATCGCCGCGCGGAGCGCCCGGGCTGGCGCGCGTTTGCGCGCGCTCTCGGAGGTCCGCGCGGCCGGAACCATCATGTTCTTCGTCTCCTTTGGCAGCGAGATTGACACCGTGCCCATGATCCGCCGCGCCCTGGAGGACGGGAAACAAGTGGCCGTGCCTCGGGCCGACCGGTGCGCCCGTAAGCTGATGCCATACGAGGTGCGCGACCTCCCATCTGACCTGGCGCCGGGCGAATACGGCATCTTGGAGCCGAAGCCGCATCTGCCTCCTGTGCCGTTAGACGGGATTGACGCAGTGATTGTTCCCGCCGTGGCCTGGTCTGAAGATGGTTTCCGTGTCGGGTATGGCGCGGGGTACTATGATCGGTTCCTGTCCCAGATCCCGACGGCCGTGCGCATCGGGCTGGGGTTCGAGCTGCAAGTGGTGTCAGAGGTACCCCACGGCCCGCACGACCTGCCGGTGAACCTCCTGGTGACGGAGGCGGCAGTGCGTCGGTTTTATTGTCAACCGGAGGGTGAGTAGATGCCACTGGACAAGGTGACGCTGCTGAAGATCGTGGTCTACGGCCACCACGGGGTGACCGCTGAGGAACAGACCGTCGGTCGTCCCTTCGAGGTGGACCTGGAGCTGCGGCTCGACCTGCGCCGGGCCGGAGAGACGGATGACCTTGGGGCAACCGTGGACTACGCCGAGGTGTGCGATCTGGTAAGGCGGGTGAACGAGTCCGGCCCGTTCCGCCTGCTGGAGGCGTTCGCTGATCGGATAGCGAAGGAAGTGATGGCAGCCTGGCACGTAGAGGAGGTCACGGTCCGGGTCCGCAAGCCCCATCCACCGGTGGGTCTGCTGGTCGGCGCAGCCGAGGTGGAGATCACTCGCCGTCTGTGACTTGGTCATCTCAGCAGGAGGTTCCCTCCTGCCAGTGATGCTGGAGGCTCATTTGCCAACTTACCTACCCTCCATAGGTCTAGAGGTCCACGCGGAACTCAGCACCCGCACCAAGGTGTTCTGCGGGTGCTCCACCGAGGTCGGCGCGCCGCCCAACACGCAGGTCTGCCCGGTCTGCCTTGGCTTCCCCGGAGCGCTGCCGATGCTCAACCGGCAGGTGGTGGAGTACGCCCTGCGCATGGCCCTGGCTCTGAACTGCGAGATCACCAGCCCCGGCCTCTTCGAGCGCAAGGGCTACTATTATCCCGACCTGCCCAAGAACTTCCAGATTTCCCAGAAGCGCGCGCCGCTGGGCCGCAACGGGCGCCTCGATCTGCTCGCCAACGGTGACGCGTTCCGCGTCCGCATCTCCGACGTCCATATGGAGGAGGACGCGGCCAAGCTCATCCACCCCGAGGGGGACCCGGAGCACTCCCTGGTGGACTTTAACCGCGGCGGCATTCCTCTCCTCGAGATCGTCTCCGAGCCCGACCTGCACTCGGTCTCCCAGGTCGAGGCCTACATGAGCGAGGTGCACACCATTCTCCGCTATCTCGACATTTCCCAGGCGCGCATGGAGATGGGCCAGGTGCGTTTCGAGGCTAGCGTCTCCGTTGCCCCGGAGGGGGCAACGGAACTCGGCACCCGCGTCGAGATCAAGAACCTCAACAGCTTTCGCGCGGTCACCGGAGCGGTCGCCTATGAGATTGACCGGCAGACGAAGGCCTTGCCGCGCGGTGAGCCTTTGCGTCAGGAGACGCGCCTCTGGGACGCGGAGCGCGGCGTCACCGAGCCGATGCGGTCCAAGGAAACGGCGATGGACTACCGCTACTTTCCCGAGCCCGACCTCGCGCCCCTGGTGATAGACGCGGCCTGGATCGCGCGGGTGAAGGCGCAGTTGCCGGAGCTCCCAAGCCAGCGCCGGTCGCGCCTGGTGCAGGAATATGGGCTCTCCGAGTACGACGCCGGCGTTCTGACTAGTGACAAGGTACTGGCGGATTGTCTTGAGGGGGCCGTCGCGGACGGGGCCGACGCCAAGACGGCGGCCAACCTCTTGATGGGAGAACCGTTGCGGCGGTCCCGCGAAAGGAATGAACCGCCGGACCTGATCCTTCGCCATGTTCAGCCGCAGCATATCTCTTGGATCTCCCGCGCCATCCACACTGCCGAGATCAGCGGCACCGCCGCAAAATCCGTCTTCGCCCGCGTCATGGATACCGGCGAATCCCCGGCAAAGGTGGTGGAGGAACTTGGGCTCAAGCAAATCAGCGACGCGTCTGCCCTCGTCGCCACCGTGGAGGAGATCATCGCCGAACACCAGGACGCCGTCGAGAACTACCGCAAAGGCAACGAGAACTCCCTCAAGTTTCTGGTGGGCCAGGTGATGCGCAAGAGCAGAGGCCGCGCGAACCCGCAGTTGGTGAATAGACTGTTGGAGGAGCGGCTGAGGTCCTGACTGGGTGTGGGCACCGTGTCGCGCCTAGCGCCCAGGGAAGGCGGAGGCGCACGTAGAACCCCTCGCAGGTGCAACGACCGGAACAGCCACGAAAGGATGGGGCGATGCTCAGAACCAAGCTTAGGAAGGTGCTTGACCCGCTGTTAGCGCTGGTGTTCGTCATGCAGCTCGCCACCGGGGTGCTGATGGAACGCAGTGAAGAGCACGAAGGGCCGCTCATGTCCCTCCACGCCGCTGGCGCGCTCGTCCTCCTGATCCTACTCGTGGTCCACGTGGCCAACAACTGGCCGATGGTGCGCGCCACCTGGGCCCGAAAGCCGAAGCGAGACAAGGTTACCGGCTAACTGCCCATGCCCATGGTGGAACTCAGTCTCCTCGTCCTCGTCCTCGTCCTAAGCGCGCCGCCTTCTCCCGCGCCACCGGACCTGTTCCCCCGCGACCTCCGGTCAGTCGAGACCGCCAGCTTCGACCGCGCCAACCTTTTCGACTTCATTGACGGCGGAGCCGAGGTGTATCTGGCCTACGACTTCCGCACCGTTCAAGTGCGTACCTACCAGGTCGGCGAGGTACGCATCGCGATCGAGGCCTACGACATGGGGAAGGCCGACGACGCCTACGGCGTGCTCACCGTGGATCCGACCGGTGAGCATGTCTCAATCGGGTCTATGGCGCGCTACGGCGCAGGGTTGTTGCGGTTCTGCAAGGGCAAGTGGTTCGTGCGCGTATTCGCGGAAAGGGAGACCCTCGCCAGTCGCGCCGCAGTCCTGGACCTAGGCCGGGGTGTAGCCGCCGCCGTCCCAGAGTCGGCCCCGTCGCCCGCGCTCCTCGCCCGCCTCCCGGCCCTCAGGCTGTTGCCTGACTCCGCCACCTACTTCCACTCGCACGTCACGCTGAACCAGCTCCACTACCTGGCGGAGGGAAATCTGCTTCACCTCGGCCCCGAGGTCAACGCGGTCCTAGCCAGCTACGCGGCGCGCCGATCTGAGGCCAAGCTCCTGCTGGTCGAGTACCCCTCCGAGCGCCACTGCCGCGACGCCGCGCACGACTTCGTAACCGGCTACTTGCTAACCGCACACCACGGTGAAGAACGCCTGATTGCGCCGGTGGAGCAGGGCCGAGTAGTAGGACTCCACCTCCGGCCGCCGTACCTCGTCATGGTGTTCGAAGCCCCAGACGCCGAGGCCGCGAGCGCGTTGCTCGACCGGGCGGCGGGCAGTGTGAAGAAGGGAGACGCTGATGGCCCACCACGATCACGACCCTGAACCTGGTCTCACGCGGCGGGACTTCCTCCGCCAGACCGGGTTCGCCGCGCTCGCGGGGCTGGCCGGCTGGCGCGCGCTGGAGGCCGCCGCGCCCGCCCCTTTCACCGCGGCCAAACCGCTTGCCACCGTGGTGTTGGTGCGGGACGATAAGGCGCTTGGAGCCGAGGGCGCGGTGAACGCTCAGGTGGTGGCGCGGATGCTGAACGACGGGGTGCGCGCCCTCACCGGCAAGCAGGATGACGCCGCGGCCTGGAGTCAGCTAGCGCGCGCCGAGGACAGGTTCGGGATCAAGTTCTCCCGCTGCGGCTGGATGCGCGTGCCCACCCATCAGGAGGTGATAGACGCCGTCGCCGCGGGACTGCATCTGGCCTCCGTGCCGAAGGAGCGCATCAGCGTGATGGACTACGGCCTGAAGCCGACCGACTGCACCGCGCTGATCAACGTCAGTTCTCTCAAAGCGCGTCCGCTTACCGGCTTCGCCGCGGCGATCAAGAACTACATCAATTTCGACCCCAAGCCTGAAGCCTTTCACGACGCGGGATGCCAGCGGCTGGGCGAGATCTGGACCCGACCCGAGGTGAAGGGCAAGGCGCGCCTGATTGTGCTCGACCTGCTCACCCCCTACTTTGGGACCGGCCCGCAGATTGACCCGCGCTACCAGGCCGACTACCGCGGTGTTCTGGTTGCCACCGATCCCGTGGCCGCCGACACCGTCGCCCTCCACCTCTGTCAGAAGCTTCGAGATCAGCATAAGAAGAAGCCGTGGCCGCTCAGTCCGCCGCCTCTCTTCCTCGCCGCCGCTGACAAGGAGTACCGCCTCGGAACCTCCGACCCCGCGAAGATCAAGTTGGTGTGGCTGGGGTGGGAGAAGGGGAGGCTGGTGTAGGTAGGGCCAGCAGAAGGGGGCCCGCTTTCGCGGGCCCCCAGGTGACTGTCCCAAAGAAAGGAAGGCCGTCACCTAGCACAGCGTGTTGCCGCTCCTCGCTAGGAGACAGCCACCTCCGGTTTAGATAACATATCCACACCACCTCCTTTCTCTAGCTGTAGGATACCATATCCCGCGGGGGGAGTAAACAGCCCGGCGGATTGTACCGGCGAGGGGCAAGGATCGGCCTGTAGGTCACTTCCGGAACTGCCCGGCCAGACCCAGAGAACGACTGCTATCGCCCCGGGCGGCAAAGCATCACCGCGCAGGTGGTCTGACGCACCACCGTGCGCAGATCCGCGTGGTGCACCCCCTCGGAGGGGAGGAGCTCCAGGTCCGGCACCGACAGGGCCACCAGGTCCACTCCGTGCAGGCGCGCTTCCGATACCACCGCCGGCCCCAAGGTGCGCGCATAGCGTACCGTGGTGGCGGCATTGACTCTCCGGCTCCCCGCGAGCGTCTCGGCTCGCTTCACCAGTTCGTCCATCTCGGAGTGCGCGCCCCGCTTGTAGGTAGGTAGCTCCTCCGTGAGCGGGACGATCTTTACGATGAGGATGGTGAGCCGGGCGTGATGGGGCCGGACGATCCGGCACACCATGTCCAGCACTTCCTCGGACTGAGGGCTTCCGTCATAGACCGTGAGTACGTGCTGATACGGCATACCCTATGCTCCCAGCATCGGCGGACGAAGTCAACCCTCCGGGCGATAGCGAACGTTCGTCACCGCCACGCCCGGCTCGAACATCAATCTGAACTTGAGCAGCAGCCCGGACTGGTTGTGCAGCAACCGGTGCCACCAGTGGGTCACCACGAACTCCGGGATGATCACTGTCACCAGGTCCACGTGCTGTTCCACGCGCAGCGTGTGCGTGTAGTGGACGATCGGCTCGATCAGTGACCGCCACGGCGACTTCAGAATCGTCAGCGGCACGTCTATCCCCAGCGCCTGCCACTGCTCCCTGAGTGGCGGCGTCTCCGCTGGATCCACCTCCACGAACACCGCCTCCGCTTGCGGTGCGATGGTCTTGGCATAGGCGAGCGCGTTCAGCACGCCGCGATGCAGCCCGGGCACCAGCACCAGCACGGTGTGGCGAACGGCGCGCGGGGCCGTGTAGCCGGCGATAGATAGACGCCGCGCGAGGCCGCGGTAGTGACGCGAGATCTTGAGAAACAGCAGCATCAGCACCGGGATGACAGCCAGCACCATCCACGCGCCGTGGAGGAACTTCACGCTCCCCACCACCAGCAGCACGGCGCCGGTGGCCATCGCTCCCACGGCGTTCACCGCTGCTTTCACGTGCCATCCGCGCGTTCGCTCCTTCCACCAATGACGCACCATCCCGGCCTGGGAGAGGGTGAACGAGATGAAGACCCCCACCGCATAGAGCGGAATCAGCGCGTGGGCCAAACCCCCGAACCGCGCGATCAGTACGCAGGAGAAGACGCCGAGCAAGATGATGCCGTTGTTGAAGACCAGCCTGTCGCCCAGGTTCGCTAACTGATGCGGGGCGAAGCCGTCCCGCGCCAGAATGGAGGAGAGCCTCGGAAAATCGGCAAAGCTCGTGTTCGCGGCGAGGATGAGAATGGCCGCGGTGGAGGCCTGCAGCACCAGGTAGAGGACCCCACTACCGAACACCTCTCGCCCCAGCCGGGAGAGCAGCGTCTCGTGACCGGACGGGTCCGGCACGCAGTGAAACAGTTGGGCCAGCGCGGTGAGCCCGACAAAGATGGTCACACAGATCCCTGTCATCCACAGCAGGGTGGCACTGGCGTTCCTGGACTCCGGCGGACGAAAGGCCGGCACGCCATTGCTGATCGCCTCGATCCCGGTCAGCGCGGCACACCCGGAGGCGAAGGCGCGCAGCAGGAGCAGGAACGTTACCGGTTGCACTGCGCCGGACGTAGCGGCCAGCACCGGCGCGGGCGGGGCCCCGTGAAGCGCCAATCGCGCCAATCCCACCGGAATCATCACGAGGCAAGTCGCGATGAACAGATACACCGGCGGCGCGAACAGCTTGCCCGACTCCCGCGCCCCCCTCAGGTTGGCGGCGGTGATGATCGCCACGGCGAGCACGCATAGTCCCACGCGGTGGGACTGCAGCCCCGGCGCCGCCGAGACGATGGCCGCGATCCCCGCCGCCACGCTTACCGCCACCGTCAGCACGTAGTCGGTCAACAAAGCTCCCGCGGCAATCAGCCCGGCGGGCGTGCCCAGGTTCTCGCGGGCCACGATGTAGGCTCCGCCCCCGGAGGGGTAGGCCGCAACCGTTTGCCGATAGGAGGCGGCGACCATGCTGAAGAGCAGCGCAATCGCGGCGGCAACGCCCCACGAGCATCCCAGCCCAACTGAACCGGCGACGAGCAATACGAGCAGAATCTCCTCAATCGCATAGGCCGACGAGGAGATCGCGTCGGAGGCGAACACCGGCAGGGCTAGATACTTGGGCAGGCGCTCGTGGATGGCACGCGCCGTCGGGAGGCGCTCCCCGATCACTATTCTTCTCAGCACTGTCAGCAGCAACTCGTCACATCCTTCCGGCCACAACCTGTGATTATAGCCGTCTGCGCGGGGAAACACAAACACTGGCACTCACCAAGCGGAGCCGTACCCACGCCTTACCCAGCCCGTCTCCCGCGCTCCTTCCCCGAGAGCGTTACCGGTCACTGCGCGCCCCCCAGCGCCGCTGGCGCACGCCAGCCCATCTGCTACCGTTTGCTCGTTCACAAATCTGCCCTATCTGCTCGCGAAAAACGACACAGAAACCCGCGATAATGCCTCCACTTCCCTCAGGGATCCTCTGCTTCACAGGAACGAAGACATGCGTAAGTGGCTGCTTCCCGCGTTGGTCGCGGTGGTCGCGGTGGTCGCGCTCCCTATCACCGGCTGCAAGTCCAGCACGCAGACCAGCGTGCCTGCCTCCGCTCAGACCAGTCCCGCCAATCAGACTGGCGCGACCGGGAGCGGGGAGAGCGCGGGCCAGAGCGGTGCGACCGCCGCGCCAACCAAGACCGTCCGTGTGACCTTCCACCTTTCGCCGGAGGCGATGGATCCGGTCTCCCTGTCTCCCAGCGGCGTCGCGCCACGCCGGGGGTCTCCTGCGCGCCACGTGTCGGCGGTCCTGGGCGCCGCGTTCTCGG
>Ga0214473_10006262_pt1 | contig 14240 bp, 14 predicted proteins | sample RVTome_7_FD_203509 | JGI IMG/M metagenome (GOLD analysis project Ga0214473, IMG submission 203509) | Soil microbial communities from uranium-contaminated site in the Upper Colorado River Basin, Wyoming, United States - RVT98D197 | ecosystem: Environmental > Terrestrial > Soil > Contaminated >... | reverse complement strand
CCCACTGGGGGTTGTCGTCGGTGTTGACCTTGGCGATGAGCAGCCGTCCCTGGTACTCCCCCGCCAGCTTGTCCAGGACCGGCGCCACCATGCGGCACGGCCCGCACCAGGGCGCCCAAAAGTCCACCACCACCGGCAGCGGCGATTGCAGCACGACCTTCTCGAAGGCCTCATCGGTCACATGGATGGGCTCAGCGTGCATGGGCACTCCAATCTGGATGAACTTTCCCTAAATCCGGCGAGATCATACCACGCACACATGCAGGGGACCTGCGCGGCCCTACTGTATAATCGCTGACATCCTTCCTCTTCCCAAGCCCTCGTGGACGCGCTGACCTGCCCCGCCTGCACCGCCCCTGGCCTGCTATCCGTCCGCGGAGGGGGTTTTCACTGCGACTACTGCGGCATGTCTTGGGAAGTCCAACCGATCCGCTGCCCCGTGTGCGGCTGGCAGAACCCGCGGCGGTCGGAGGTGTGCGCCAACTGCGGCGAACCCCTGACCATGATCGGCCGGGTGCTCACCCGCCAGGGCACCGTCGGTCCGCCGCCCTGGCTGGGCCGGGTTCGCAGCCGGGCCGGTGAGCTCAAGGCCCAGGAAGCCCGGGCCTCCGAGCAGCGCATGGAGCAGCTGCTTGACATCGACCGGCGACGCCAGCTGGACGACGCCCGAACGCTGGCCCGCCAACGGGCCGCCGATCGCCAGGTCGTGCTGGTGGTGGGCATAGGGGTGGGTGTCTTGGCCGTGATCGTGGTGACCCTGGTCGTGCTCGGCGCACTGGGTGGTTGACGGCCCGTGAGCCTCCCCTATCGGGTCGAGCTCTCGGTATTCCAGGGGCCGCTGGACCTGCTCCTGCAGCTGATCGAGCGCGCCGAGCTGGACGTGACCTCGGTGGCGCTGGCGCAGGTGACCGACCAGTACCTCGAGCGCCTGCGCAGCCTTCCGGAGGCCGCGCTGGACGATCTGGCCTCCTTCCTGGTCATCGCCGCCAGGCTGCTGCAAATCAAATCGGAGGCGCTGCTGCCGCAGCCGCCCGTCCGCGAACCGGGAGAGGAGGATCCCGGGGAGGCACTGGCCCGCCAGCTGCTGCTGTACCGCCGCTTCAAACAGATTGCCGGTCTGCTGGAAGCCCGGGAGACGGAGGGGCTGCGTACCTACCTGCGCTTGAGCTCCCCTCCTCCGGTCGAACCGCGGCTGGATCTGGAAGGCGTCGGCCTGGAGCACCTGCGGCAGGCGCTGATGGAGGCCCTGGGCGGTTGGAAGGAGCGGCCGAGTCTGGAGGCGGCGGTCGACGCGCCCAAGGTGCGTATTCGGGAGGTGATCTCCCAGGTGATGCGGGCCTTGGAGCGGCGGCCGCGGGTACGCTTCAAGACCCTGCTGGCCAAGGCCCGCACCCGCCTGGAGATCGTGGTCTCATTCCTGGCGGTGTTGGAGTTGATAAAATGGGGCGCGGTGGAGGCGCAGCAGGAAGCCGCCTTCGGGGAGATCCTCTTGGTGAGGGGCCGGCACTGGGGCGAACGTCAGGAAGGTGTCTTGGAGTCGGAGTTCGAGGAGTAGGCCGCCCCCAACAGCAGCGACAGGCCCGCGCCGAAGCTGTCGATCCCCACATCGATCAGGGTGGAACCCCGGCCTTCCACGAAGGACTGGTGGAACTCGTCGCTCAGCGCGAACACCACCGCCATGAGCCAGGCCATCCACCAGCGATAGCCGCTGGAGAGCCGCGGCGGCAGGGCATAGAAGTAGCTCAGTCCGAGCAGCCCGTATCCCAGGGCGTGGCCGCCCTTCTTGACCCACAGGTCCCAGCGGCCGAAGAACGGTATGTCGCGGGCCGGCGTGGAGGAGGCCAAGAAGATGACGCCCATCATGACCAGGGCAGGCAGCCAGCGCAAGACCGGTGAGGGTTTCTTGGTCACGGCCCGCATTCTAACATCCCCATGAGCAATCGCCTCCAGCACGAGATCTCCCCCTACCTGCTCCAGCATGCCGACAATCCGGTCGAATGGCATGCCTGGGGGCCGGAGGCCCTGGCGCTGGCCCGCGAGTTGGACAAGCCGATCTTCCTGAGCATCGGCTATGCGGCCTGCCACTGGTGCCACGTCATGGCGCATGAGTCCTTCGAGGACCCCGCCACCGCCGCGCTGATGAACGAGCACTTCGTGAACATCAAGGTCGATCGGGAAGAACGGCCGGATGTCGACAGCCTGTACATGGACGCGGTGGTGGCCATGACCGGGCAAGGCGGCTGGCCCATGTCGGTCTTCTTGAGCCCGGAAGGCGAGCCCTTCTACGGAGGGACCTACTTCCCGCCGGATCGGCGCCACGGCCTGCCGGCCTTCAAGGAGGTGCTGTTGGCGATTGCCGGCAGCTGGCAGGCGGACCGGGAGCGGCTGCTGGCCGGCGGCAAGCAGCTGGCCGCCCAGCTGGCACAGGCGCCTTCGCTGACCGGCGGGCAACCGGGGATCCAGCCGGAGCTGTTGGACCGGGCGGCGGAGGGTCTGTTCCGGGACTACGACTGGCGCAACGGCGGCTGGGGCCGAGCTCCCAAGTTCCCGCAGCCCATGGCGATCGAGTTCCTGCTGCGGCGGCAGGCGCGCAGCGGCGACAAGTTGGCGTTGGACATGGCGCTTGGATCGCTGCGGGCCATGGCCGCCGGTGGCATACACGATCAGCTGGGCGGCGGCTTCGCCCGCTACTCGGTGGACGAGCGCTGGCTGGTGCCGCACTTCGAAAAGATGCTGTACGACAACGCCCAGCTGGCGCGGGTCTACCTGCTGGCCTGGAAGCTGTCCGGCGACCGCGGGTTGCTGGCGGCCGCCGATTCCACCCTGGACTTCATGCTGCGGGAGCTGCGCGATCCGCTGGGCGGCTTCTACTCGTCGCTGGACGCCGATTCGGAGGGCGAAGAAGGCAAGTACTACCTCTGGACGAGCAGCGAAATCGAGGCGGCGCTGGGGGATGCGGGATTGGCCGCCTCCGGTGATCGGCATACGGCAGGACCAGCGGATCCGCAGCTGGCCGCGTTGTTCGCGGCCGCCTACGGCGTTGAGGCCGGCGGCAACTTTGAGGGCAGCAACGTGTTGAGCCGGGCGGCGACCGACGAGGCCCTGGCCGGGCAGTTCGGGCTCCCGATCGAGCAAGTTGCCGAGCGGTTGTCGCACGCTCGGCACCGGCTGCTGGAAGTGCGGCAGGCCCGCGTCCGGCCCGGGCTGGACGACAAGGTGCTGTGCGCCTGGAACGGCCTGGCGCTGATGGCGCTGGTAGAGGCCGCGGCCGCCACCGCCCGCCCCGATCGGCTGGAGGCCGCCCAACGCCTGGCCGGCTTCCTGCTGGAGCACCTGGTCGTGGACGGCCGGTTGCAGCGCTCCTGGCGCCGGGGGCAGGCCCGTTACAACGCCTACCTGGAGGATCACGCCGCGCTGGGTCTGGGTCTGCTGGCACTCTACCAGGTGGACTTTGATCTGCGCTGGTATGCCGCAGCGGTGGCGCAGGCCGACGAAATCCTGGCGGCCTTTCCCGATCCCCAGGGCGGCTTCTTCGACACCCGTCACGACCACGAGCGGCTGATCGCCCGCCCCAAGTCCATCCAGGACAGCCCGACACCCAGCGGGAACACCTCGGCCGCCTCGCTGCTCTTGCAGCTAGCGGCGCTCACCGGTGAGCGCCGCTACGCCGTACCGGCGGAGGCGGCCGCCAGCGCCATGCAGGAGTTGGCCGCCGGCCATCCGACCGCCTTCTCGGGATGGCTATGCGCAATGGACTTCGCCCTGGGGCCACAGCTGCAGCTGGCGTTGGCAGGCGATCCCTCCGAGCTGGAATTCCAGGCACTGGCACAGGTCCCCCGCTCCCGCTACCTCCCCAACCTGGTCACGGCCGGCGGCGAACCGGGGACCGGGGGCCAACCAGGGCTGATGGCGGACCGATCCCGGATCGACGGCCAGCCAGCCGCCTACCTGTGCCAGGGGTTCGTCTGCCGGCTGCCGGTCACTACGCCGGAGGCCCTGGCGGAGCAGCTGGATGCGGTGGCTTCACAGCCCAGTTCACCGCAATCGCCCCCAGCATGAGGCGCCGGAAACCGACGCCCTCGAAGCCCGCTGCCCTCAGCCGCTCCGCCAGCTCCTCGGCGGTGACAAAACCCAGGGTCGAGTCCGCCAGCCAGCGATAGGCCTGCACCCGCCCCGCCAACAACCTGCCGAGCAGCGGGATGACCAGCCGGAAATGCAGCTCGATCAGCGGCCGGAGTGGGCCGCCGCGCGCCGGCGTGGTGTCGAGAGCCACCCAGCCCCCGCCCGACCGCAGCACCCGCCGCTGCTCGACCAGGGCCCGCTCCAGGCTCCCCACGTTGCGCAGCAGGAAGCCGGAGATGATCCCGTCGAAAGCCCCCTGACCAAACGGCAGGTTGCCGGCCTCTGCGATCACCCAGCCCACGGAGTGCGCGCCGGGCCTGCGCCGGCCGAGCCTCACCATCTCGGGCGTGAGATCGGCCGCGATCACCCGAACACCGGGAAACTGCCGCGCCGTTTCCAGGGCCAGGTCGCCGGTGCCGGCGCCTAGGTCCAGCACCCGCTCGCCGGAGCGTGGGGCCAGCCGGCTCACCGCCAGCCGCCTCCAGCGCCGGTCCTGGCCCAGACTGATCAAGCGGTTCAACAGGTCGTAGCGCCGGGCGACCCCACTGAACATCCGGCGGGCGGAGTCTGCTGATAAACTATGGATGTCCGATTTGTCAGCAATCATGAGCCTACACGACCGGGGCCCGGATGGGCCCTCTTGGAGAGCCAGCAATGACTGAACTCGCACAACCCGTCGGCATCGGTTTCGCCGCCCGCGGAGACGTCGCCGAACTGATTGCCTGGGCCGACCAGGCCCGGGGCGCCGGGGTGCACTCGGTGTGGATCCACGACAGCCTGTTCGAGCGGGATGCGGTCACCTACGCCACGGCCATCGCCGCGCAGGTCCCCCAGATCCGGGTGGCCATGGGGGCCCTGAGCTCCTACACCCGCCATCCTGCCCTGATCGCCATGACCGTGAGCGCCCTGGACGACCTGGCGCCCGGCCGCATCATCCTGGGGATGGGGACCGCCCTGCCGCTGCGCCTCAAACAGATGGGCATCCCCTACTCCCCCACCGAGGGGGTCGAGAGCGTCAGCGCCGCCATCGACATGGTGCGGGCCTTGTGGGCCGGCCAGCGCATCCCTTCCGCCACCCCCGGCCTGCCCCCCATCCAGCCCATGTTCCCGCCGGTGCACCACGTGCCGATCTACATCGCCGCCTACCGAACTGCTTTTCTGAAATTGGCGGGCGCTAAGGCCGACGGCTACCTGGCCCGCCCGGCGGAGTCGATCCCCAACATGGTGCGCCTGATCGCCAAGCTGCGCAAGGCCTCCCTGCAGGCCGGGCGGGATGAGGGGGCGGTCAACGTGGCCGGCTATCTGCTGACCCATGTGGACAAGTCCCGCCGCGAGGCGCTTAACCGGGCCAAGCGCGAGCCCTTTGTGATCTACATGATGAGCGTGCTCTCGGATTTCTCCTTGCAGCAGGTGGGCTTCGAGGCCGAGTTGCGCGACCGGATCTCGGCCGCCTGGCGGGCGGAAGATTACCACCAGGCCGCCGGCCTGATCCCGGATGAGATGCTGGACTCCTTCATGCTGTGCGGAACCGCCGAGGAGGTGGCCGAGGCCGCCGCCCGCTACAACCAGGCCGGGATGGACACCCCCATCCTGCAGCCGGTGCTGCAGCAGCAGGACCAGGTGCGGGAGGTGCTGCAGGCCGCCAGTTTGTACGGCTCGGCGCAGATCGCGCAGCCGGCCGGGGCGGCCGGATCCATTGCTGCCAGGGAGGCGGCCGGGGTCGCGCCGGCCATTCGGTTGGCGCAGCAGCCGGATCGTCTCAACTTCCTGGAGAGGGCCTGGCGCAAATTCAGCGCCTTTGTGGAGGTCGCCCGCCCGTTCAGCTTCACCGCCTCCTCGATCCCGGTGCTGGCCGGCGGGGCGCTGGCCTATGCCGCCGGCCAGTTCGATGCCCGCCTCTTCCTCACCGCCCTGGCCGCGGGGGTGCTGCTGCACCTGGGGACCAACATCCTTAACGAAATCTACGATGTGCGGCACGGCATCGACACCATCACTTCACCCCGCGCCAGCCACGCGCTGCTCAAGGGGCGCCTGACGGAAGCAGAGGCCTTCCGCATCGTTTTCGGAGCCTATGTGCTCAGCGCGCTCTTCGGCCTCACGCTCATCGCCGCCCGCGGCTGGCCGGTGGCCGCCATCGGGCTGGTCGGGCTGGTGGGCGGGTTCGGCTATTCGGCGCCGCCGCTGCAGTACAAGTACAAGGCGCTGGGGATTCCGCTGGTCTTCGCCCTGATGGGCCCGCTCATGGTGATGGGCAGCTACTTCGTGGTCACCGGCAGCCTGGCCTGGCAGCCGCTGCTGGTCAGCATTCCCATCGGCCTGCTGGTGGTGGCCATCCTGCACGGCAACGAGTGGCGCGACATCACCGACGACGCCCGTTACGGGATCGGCACCCTATCGACCCACATCGGCCGCCGCTGGGCGCACCTGGGCTACCTGGCGCTGGTGACCGGCGCCTACCTGGTGCTGGGGCTGGCCGTGCTGCTCCGGGCGCTGCCGGTCACCAGCCTGCTGGCGCTGCTCTCGCTCCCGCTGCTGGTGAGGGCCATTCGGGCCTCCGAGCTAGGCATCCAGGGACAGCAGCGCGCAATTGCCAAGATCGACCTGGAGACCGCCCAACTGCACGCGGCCTTCGGCCTGCTGTACGTGCTCGGTCTGGCGATGCCGGCCTGAGACCGTCCGCCGTCGGTCTGGCCCACTGGCCCCATCCCGACCTGGTGTTGGCTATGCGCAAGAGTCTATCGATCCTGGGGTTGGGGCTGGCCTTGGCCGCCGCGCTTTTCGGGCTGACCTTCGGCGGCCCACGCCGGCGCTTCTGGCAGCGCATGACCGGCACCGGCCTGGCCCTGGGCGGCCTGGCGCTGACCGCCAATCCCGAACTGCGCCGAACCCGCTACCGCTGGAAGGACCTCGCCCTGGGCATCTCCAGCGCCGGCCTGCTGTACGGACTGTTCCAGTTGGGCGACCGCTTCGCCAGCCGCCTGCTCCCCACCGGTTCCAAGGACATCCAATCCATCTACCGGCTCAACCGGCTTCGGCCGCGGGCCGAGCTGATCGCCCGGTTAAGCTTAATCATCGCGCCGGCGGAGGAGCTGTTCTGGCGGGGATTGGTGCAGCAGGGACTGATGGCCCGACTCGGCCGGCTCCAGGGCACTCTCCTGGCCACCGCCGCCTACGGAGGCGTGCACCTCCCCAGCCGCAACCTGACCCTGATTGGCGCGGCCATGGTGGCGGGCGCCTTCTGGGGCGGACTGCTGGCGCTGGGCGCGCCGCTGGGCGCGCTGGTCGTCAGCCACATCGTCTGGGACAACCTGATCTTTCTGTTCGCCCCCACCCCCGGTGGCGGCAAGGGAGCTCATTGACCTATGAGCGCACTGGTGATTGCCACCCCCGAACGTCTCCTGATCGTCCGCCAGGCGGCTCACTGGTCCGTCGAGAGCCAGCTCGAGGGGGAGTCCCCCAATTGCCTGGCCGTCGATCCGCGCGATCCGATGCGGCTGTACTGCGGGACGGCGGGGCATGGACTGCATCGCAGTACCGACGGCGGGCGGACCTGGACGCCGGTCGGAGCCGGGATCCGGCATTCTGAGATCAGCGCGGTGGCGGTCAGCCCGAGGGAAGGCAGCCGCACGTTGGGCGTGGTCTACGCCGGCACAAACCCGAGCTCGGTCTTTCGGTCGGAGGACGGCGGGGATACCTGGCGGGAGCTGTCCGGCATGCTCTCGCTGCCGTCCGCAGAAGATTGGAGCTTCCCGCCCCACCCCGAGACTCACCATGTGCGCTGGATTGAACCGGACCCGTTCGTGAAAGGCCGGGTATACGTGGCCATCGAGGCCGGCGCGCTGGTGCGCACCTTCGACGGCGGCCAAACCTGGACCGACCGCGTCTCAGGCGGTCCCTACGACACGCACACCGCCGCCACGCACCGGCGCGCCCGCGGTCGGGTGTACTCGGCTGCGGGGGACGGGTACTTTCAGAGCGATGATGGCGGCGACAACTGGGACCATTTCGAGAGCGGCCTGCGGCACCGCTACCTGGTGGGGGTTGCCGCAGACCCGGTCGACCCCGACACGGTGGTGGTCTCGGCAGCCAGCGGCCCCGGCCTGGCCTACGGCTCTCGGAGCGCCGAGGCTACCGTCTACCGCCGAACCGGGGATGAGGCGTTCACCCCTGCGATGGAGGGCCTGCCGCCAGCCCGAGGCACGGTCGCGAGCCTGTTTGCGGTTGAGTCCAAGACTGGCACAATTTTCGCCGCCAACAATCACGGCGCCTTCCGTTCGGCCGACGGTGGCCGGTCTTGGAAGGCGCTCGAAGTGGACTGGCCGAACGGCTCGGTCGGCACCGGGGTGAGCGCCGTGATCTATCTGCCGGAGTAGTCGTGCCTGCGGGCGCGCTCCAGTTCCGAATTCAGCTTCTGCAGGGCATCCAGCACGTCTTTTCGGATCTTGGTCTCCAGCTCCCCGCTCTTCACCCGATCGCCGAGTGCTTCGACCTCGGTCCGAAGTTTCTTGCCGGTCTCGCTTTCCACCGCTTCCTCGGCCAGGTCCGCCAGGGCCTCGGCGGCTTGCCGCAGACCGGTCTTGATCTCCTGCTCCAGGCGCTGTCGGTCCGGGCTGTTCCAGGCCGCCTCCAGGGCGTCTTTGAGGTTGGAGCCCAACTTGCGGAACTCCTCGGAGAGCTCACTCTCGTGCCTGGGCGTGTCATCCATCATATCGGGCCTCCCGTTCTCCAGCCGTCCTGCAATGCGGTTCTGGTCGAACCGTGGATACACTCAGATTATACGGTCCGGGGGACCCGCCAGCGGACTGCCCAGGCCGGAGGGGATACCCGGTTTGAAACCAACTTGCAGCGGATTGGAGGCTGCGGCGCGACGAAAGATCCGTCGGGACGAGTAATTGCGGTGTACGATGTGAGTCTCCTTGAACTACGGAGCTTACCATGACCAGCACACCATCCAAGGTCCCAACCGAAGGAACCCCGGTTGTCCTCATCGTCGAGGATGACCCCGCAACCGCTGATCTGTACGCGCTCCTCTTTGGGAAGAGCGGTTTGCAGACCCTGGTGGCTCACGACAGCAGCACGGCCAGGGATTACCTCCGGTCGGCGCAACCGGACGCACTGGTCCTGGATGTCATGATGCCCGACGAGTCGGGGCTGGAGCTCTGCCGCACGCTGCGCAGCTCGCCCAACTACGCCGACGTACCGGTGATCATGGTCTCTGCGTTGATCCAGAATGAAGACGTGCAGGCCGGCCTGGAGGCCGGGGCGAGTGCCTACTTGAAGAAACCGGTATCTCCAGGCCTGCTCACCGAGACCGTGAGACAGTGGATTGCACGGGTTGGATCACAGCTCCAGCCGGGATCGTCGCTTCCCCGCCTGGAGTTCGAAGTCCAGAGGACGGTCATCGAGGTGAAGCGCCGCATCGCCGAAATCGCCCGGGCCCACCGGGTCTTCGAGGCCTACTCCAAAGAGCTGCAGCGGGCGGACGGCAGCCCTTCTGCGGCCGATCCGAAGATTGTCCGCCGGGCGGTCGAGATGTACCGGTCCCGCATCATTCAAGCCGAGGCCGCCGGCTGGCGCGTTCTGGAGAAGACCTTGAGGCGCCTGGAGGGATTGGAGATCGCCCTGCGCAGGCGAGGGGTTCACGAGCCCAAAGGCAAAGAGCAGTGGGAACTGGCCAGGGCCCGGGGGCCGTTTGTCCGTGAAGACTGCCGGCAATGGGCGAGATCGTGTCCGGACCACATCCTGGTGGAGTATGGCGGGGCAGTCGAGAAGGGTGACAAGATTTACGCCTACTTGCTGGAGCGCTATGGACAGCTGGCGCTGGAGCAGGCCAATGAATGGGAGTATCTCGCCGATCTGCGCACCCGCATCCTCTCGGACTCTCGCTCCAATGGCGATGATCTGGGGATGATCGAGCATTTCCACAGCCTGCTGATGCCGCTGATGGCCCAGCTGTCGGCGCTCCGCATCCCGGACCAGGTCGTGTTCGTACACCAGGCCATGCGCAACGGGGAAAGCCCGGGGCCGGAGGGCCAGCCGGACGGAGGGCCGCAGACGGAGAAGGTGGAGGGGAATCAATAGGAGGAGAGCGCCGCGGCGCGCCCTCCTCCCTGAGTTGGGTCGTATCTCAGTCGCTGTACCGGATGGAGATCATGCCCACCCCCTGGCTGACCGTGATCTCGACCCGGTCGGCCGCGCTGGAATACCCGGGGGAAGTGTAGCCTGCGTCAGCGCCGGAGAAATCACCGGGGAGGTCCAGGCCCACCAGCCCTCGATCGGTGGATACCCGGACGCCCAAACCCCGCGGAACCCGGATGATGGTTTGGCCGACGCCCATCCCGATGTCGACCGACATCTCCCCCTCGGCCGGCAGCCAGACGCTGACCTGCCCCACACCCAGATCCACGTTCAAGTTGTCCAATTGCAGGCCACGGAGATCGACGACCGCCCGGCCCACCCCTGAGTCGATGCTGATCTCCAGAGGCGTCCCGGCTCCCAACTGCAGATCCCAATCGGGCGTTCGCCCGAAGATGTAGGGGGTCGGGAAGACCTCCTCCAATTGCAGGGTGGCCTTGCCCTGGGCGATCCGGAATTGCTCATCGATCCGGCCGCCGGAGAGCATCCGGATTCCGCCCTCCACCAGCAATCCCTCCGCCGCTCCCGGACGCAGACCCAGGTCGGCAACCGGAGCATCGATCTGGAGGCTGGCCGAGGTAGCCGCGCCCAAGGACCGTTCAATCGTGTGCGACGGCAGGTTGCCGCCCTCGATCCGTCCGCTGTACAGGCCGAGCCCCAGAAGCAGCACTGCGATGATGAGCACGGCGGCCACCATGGATCCCCAAACCGAGCGCCGGCCGATCAACAGATCGATGCCGATGGCGATGAGGATGAGCGGCCAGCCCCGCAGCATCAGCTCCCAGAGATCCAGGCTGAGCATGCCCAGGTTGCTCAGGAGCAGCAACACACCGGCGCTGATGACCAGGATCGGCCAGACCAGGCCTCGATGGTGATAGCCCTCGTTCACGTCAGCTCTCCTCTCGCCTGCGCAGGATCAGCACCAGGCCACCGAGCACCAGCAACAGCGGCCACAGCACGTCGAAATCCAGCCAGCTCAACCAGGTAATGCCCAGACTTCTCAGGAACAGCACACCGCCGGCCACCACCAGCGCTCCACCCAGCCACAGTCCGGCCTGGGGATTCGGGCGACTCAGCGCCTGCCCGGCTTCCTCCCCCAGCTGGCCGACGCGACGGGCCAGATCGGCCGGGGTGACCTGTACGGCGGGTTCGGAACCCGCGCCCACTGCCTGCTCCTGCGGAACCAGAATCCACAGTGCGATGTAGATCAGAAAGGCAATGCCGTCCGCCAGCGCCAGGATCACAAAGATCAGCCGCACGAAGGTTGGATCGATGCTGAGGTAAGTCCCCAGGCCGGCACACACGCCGCCCAGCATTCGATTGCTGCGGCTGCGAGTTAGTTTGGCTTTCACGTCTTCCTCCTCCAAGGTCAGTCGATCTTGACCGAGCCCACGCCGGTCTGAACATCGATCTCCACCCGGTTGGCAGCTCCTTCAAAGTCGGCGGACTCGTAGCGGTCACCGTCGCGCGGGAATCTGGTCGTGTCCACCTTGATGTCCGCCAGCCCGCCCCGAGCCCGGATCCGGCCGGCCACCCCGGCCGGAACATGCATGGTCACCGAGGCGGCTCCCGATTCGACGGAGACCTGCACGTGTCCCGCCCGGCTGGGAAGCGTGATGACCGAGGAGCTGGCACCGGTCTGCAGCCGGACCCGCTTTACCTGCAGCGGCTCCAGGTCGAGCTGCATGTCGCTGGCGCCGGACTCCACGGACAGGACGATGGGAATGCGCTCATTGAGCGCCACCTTCCAGGCGAAGCCGCGCGACCACGACCAGGGGCTGACGATGCCCATCCAGCCATTCGGTGGGATGCGCATCTCTACTTCCAGGCGATCGCCTTTGCGTCGGCTGCGGCGATCGAGGCCACCGGTGAACTCGCCCTTGAAGAGCTCCTCGGGGGAGGCGCCCCCCGAGACTTTCAGTTTGCCGCCGCCGAAACGCAACCGCAGCTCGGCCTGCGCTGCCCCCTCCAGGGGCACTACCACGGCCTCGGCGGGCAGTTCGCGCCTGCCGCCTAGCGAGCCCACCAGGATCCACAGCCCCGCCAACACAAGGAGCAGTGGCCAGAAGGCGGCCCCCAGGTCGAAGGGCAGCAAGCCGAAGTTGTTTAACAGGAGCAGGGCCCCGATGAGAATGAGAAAGGCGGCCCAGAAGGTGCTGGGATGGCGCATGGCCTACTCTTCCTTTGGCCCGCGGCGGGAACCCAGGATGGACTGCCCCAGGAGCAGCGCCCCCAGGCCGATCAAAAGCACCGGCCAGTAGGGTCCCAGCAGCGATCCGCCGCCCAGGAAGGAGCCAAAGACGAAGAACATCACCAGGCTGATGAGAATCAGCCAGCCGCCGCTGCGCAGCGCCTCGCCGCGCTTCCCCTCCAGCAGGCCCATCAATCCAACCCCAATCCCGACGAAGCCCGGGATCAGGGCCCAGGCATAGGCCCAGCTCTCCCAGTTGCCGGTGGCGTTCTGCCAGTACAACAGCCCGCCGATGCCCGCCACGATGGACGCCGGAACGGCCAGGCCGTATCCGCCGGTCACGATGCCCATCAGCAGCATGGCCAGGCCGACCCCGATGATGATGACCGGCCATCCCAGATTTCCCTCGGCCCACTGTCCCAGATTGGGTGAGATGCGGACCGCCAGAAACCACAGGCCCAGCAGGACCAGGATGATGCCGGTTCCAAGCCTCGAACGATTGCCTCTGTCCATTTTCGTCCTCCTCAGGGACAACTATGCAACGGAAGGGTTGCTCGCGTCATCTGCCAAGCGGACAACCTGTCACTGGTCAAATGACCAGGCGCGGAGCAGCGATGTTCCCACTATTGTTACGCAAGATGAGTCGAATCGTTGCAGCGGTGCGGCTACTCCACCGTTACGCTCTTGGCCAGGTTGCGGGGTTGGTCCACGTCCGCTCCGCGCAGCACCGCGATCTGGTAGGCCAGCAGCTGCAGGGGGATGATGGTGGTCACCGGGTTCAGCAGCCAGGGTGTTTGCGGCACCCACAGCACGTAGTCGGCGATATACGGCAATTGGTCGTCGCCGTCACTGGCCACCGCGATCACGATTCCGCCGCGGGCCTTGGTCTGCTCGATCTGGCTCAGGGTCTTCTCGTACCAGGGATCGCGTGGGGCGATGGCCACGATCGGCATGTCGGCGTCGATCAGGGCGATCGGCCCGTGCTTCATCTCCCCGGCTGGATAGCCTTCGGCGTGGATGTAGGAGACTTCCTTGAGCTTTAGGGCACCTTCATAGGCGGTGGGCACGTTGATGCCGCGCCCCAGGTACAGGCAGTGCTTGACGTCCTGCAGGGCCCAGGCGATCTCTTCCGGCTGCCGAACGCGGTCCAGGCACTGACCTACCAGGTCGGGGACCAGGCGCAGATCACGGATCAATTCGCGCCGGCGGCTTTCATCGAGCGTGCCGCGCAGCTCACCCAGGAGCACCCCCAGCATGTAAAGATCCACCAGCGGCGCGGTGTAGGCCTTGGTGGAGGCCACCCCGATCTCCGGCCCGGCCTGCATGCTGATGTAGCCGTCGGCGACCCGCATGGCCTGGGAGCCGATGACATTCACAATGCTCCACACCGTGGCCCCGCGTCGCTTGGCCTCCTCGATGGCCGCCAGTGTGTCGGCCGTCTCGCCCGACTGGCTGATGGCCAGCACCACCGTGGATTCGTCCACCAGCGGCTCGCTGTAGCGGAACTCGGAGGCGATGCTGACCTCCACCGGCAGCTTCGCCAGCCGCTCGATGATCACCTTGCCCACCATCCCGGCATGGGCGGCGGTGCCGCAGGCGGTGATGACCATCTTAGTCAGCCGCTGGGCCAACTCGGCGGTCAGATGAAGCTCGGGGAGCAGGATTCGGCCGCCCTCGAAATCGACCCGGCCGCCGATGGTGTCGGTGGTGGAGCGGACCTGCTCGTAAATCTCCTTCTGCATGAAGTGCTTGTATTCGCCCTTGGCTGCGGAGACCGGGTCCCAGGGGACGG
>Ga0214473_10006261_pt1 | contig 14241 bp, 11 predicted proteins | sample RVTome_7_FD_203509 | JGI IMG/M metagenome (GOLD analysis project Ga0214473, IMG submission 203509) | Soil microbial communities from uranium-contaminated site in the Upper Colorado River Basin, Wyoming, United States - RVT98D197 | ecosystem: Environmental > Terrestrial > Soil > Contaminated >... | reverse complement strand
ACAAAAGAGCTCGCTCGCTTGATCCGGCTCTGAACCACGATGTCCGGCGCGGGCAGGAAGCCGGTTCCCGGTAACAGGGTCACACACGTTTCGTCGCCGGCCCGTCGAGCGATCGGTCCGACCTGGGCCTCGCCCACGACGGCCATCTCCCCCGGCGCCTCCATCATGACCTGCGGGCCGAAACCGGACAGGCCCTCCAGAAGGGTCGGGGCCATGATGGCGCTGACGACCACGGAGCCGTAGGCCTCATTCGGGACGAAGTAGGTCTGTTTGACCTTGCCCATGAAGGCCTTGACGGCCAGGCCGGACACAGGCGGCCAATGAACGTGGACGCTCTCCGCCCAGTCGCCGTCCGCATTCACCCGGGCTGCATAGTCGAGACTCGTGAGGAAGCTGAAGGAGGAAAGGAAGGTTGCACCGCTGTCCTTCTCCGTGCCGCTCAGGTTCATGCGGCAAAGCAGCACCGAGGGCCCGTCCGCCTCCGTCTCCACCGAGCCGGTAAAGGGACGCTCGGGCAACGGAACGTCGGCGTGCGAAGCGATCACCGCCCGACTCGGCCCCGCTGGCATCAGATACGCCAGCGTCGCCTCGGGGAGCATGAGCACGTACCCGTTCCCCTCCGTCGCCTGGACGGACACCTGCGCCAACACCTCCTCCGCGGCTTGGGTAGCCAGCAGGGAGCTGACCCGCTGGTGAAGGTCGGCGAGGGGCCAGTCCACGCGCAGCGCCCAGCGGGGTCGCCCCTCGGTGTCGGCGGCGTAGGTGACCCCAACGACGCTGGTGTCCGGCCACTCGCGCGCCCGCGATAGGATCGCCTCGGCCTCCTCGGCCTCGACTCCTTCGGCGGAGGCGCTGGCCATCTCCCGCAGGATGGTGGCGAAGTGCGCCGCGAAAAACCCGGCGTGAGACCGTTGAGCCTCCCTCAGGAGGGTACGTACCGAGGGCACGTACAACTCCAGGCGCGGCTTCATCTCGGGTTCGCCGGCGGGGGCGGCGGCAGGCGCCGCTGCCTCAACGGGCGCCGAGGCCTCGTCGGCGGTGGACTCAGTTTGTCCCCGGACGATCGTGGGAAGCGCCGCCGCCGTCAGCCAGACGAGGTGCATGCTCACGAACTTCCATGTCACGAGATCATTCATGGTTCGTGTATCCCTCGATGATTCGTGGCGACGGCGGCGCCGAGGAAGTCGACTACTATTCCTCCTCGTTCTCGGCGGGCTCGTCCGTCGCGGGTTCTTCGGTCCCGGCCGCCTCAGCGCCTGGCGGCGGAGCCATCATGGCCATAATCACATCCTTGCCGGCGACGAGCAGCTCGGTCGGGAAGATGGCGTCGATCTGCACGAAGCCGTCACCGCCGGTCCCGATGAAACCGAGAGGCGCCTTGACGTCGGCCATTCGCACGGGCAGAGGTTCCTCGTCCAAGGCGGCGGCGATGTTGCTGACCAGGGTGAAGATGTTGTCGACGGCCAGATAGAACTCCATGTACCGCGGGCTGGGCGCCGCGGCGGCGACCAGCTTGATCCCGGCGTCGCTCAGGAGTGAGTCGTCCTTGCCCTTCCAGGCCTTCACGGCGCGTTCCGTGTAGTTCGCACCGCCGCCCAGGGCGACGACCACGGCCTTCTCGTCCACCGCGGCTAGGCGGAGCAGCAGACCGTCCTTGCCGACGATCTTGAGGACGTTCTCGACGTCGTCCTCGTCCAGGTGCTCGCCGAGCTTGGCGAGGTCAACACGGAAGTGGTCCACCTTGTGACCGGCGATCTCCTCCGCACCGCGGGCGTAGCTGATGGCGTCGAGCAGTTGTCCGATCTCAGCCTGCCAGGCCGCCTCGCCGCCCTTCTCGGCATGAGACTTGACCAGGGTCTTGATAACGTCGACGGCTTGGGCGGCAAGATCGAGCCACTGCTTGCTGTCGGCCGCGGTGACGATCATCGCCAGTCCGACCAAGCCGGCGTCGCCGGAGGCGAGCAGGTCGGCCCTCCCTTGCATCCGCGTCATCAGGGGCAGCCACTCATGGGCGAGCTTCTTCAATTTCTCGAGGTGCTCGTTTTTGGGCTTGGGCTCTCCCGCGGCATCCGCCTCGGCGCTGGGCTTTTCTTCCAGCAAGGCAAGCAGCAGATCGACGGTTTCCAGGTTGGCCTTGGTCTGCTCCGGGTCGACGTTCTGCCCGAACGCCGCGATGTAGTCGCCGCCGGTCAACCCCTTGAGCAACGACTCCTCCGTGCTCTTGACCTTCCACATCCTGGCCAGCTCGCTATCCGGTTTGCAGCGAGTGGCGGCGCGAAAGACCAGACCGCTCTTGCCCAGGTCGATGCCGAGGGTGAACGTCGAAGCCCCCGTCAGCAGCATGTCCAACTGTTTCTTGTTGAGCTCCGCGGACTTCGCTTCGAAGGCGCTCCCCGCGGACTGGGCCTGCATCATCGCGTTCAGGGCCATGTCGATCATGGGTTTGAAGAGGGGAATGAAGCGTTCGGCGTCGAGCCAGACGGCCAGATCGAGGTTTTCCAGCGCCTTGACGACCTCGGGTTTGAGCTTCGCGGTGATGCCGCTCTTGTCGGCCTTGACCGCTTTGACCACCTCCGCGGACTGGCCGAGAATCAGCCTGCCTTCACCCGCGGCGCCCACGAACGGCTGCCCCATCAGGTTGAGGTTCCACAAGCCCTCCTCGCCGGGCTGCCCGCCCATGCCCTCGAGCATGGCCTTGGGGTCCTTGGTAGGGACGAGGACCACCTGCTTCTGCTGGAGCTCGAACATCATCGCGGCGGGCATGAAGACAATGACCAGCGGCCCCTCCTCGTCGAGCCCTGCCAGGAAGGGCAATTGCCCCTTGACCGCGCCCACCAACGAGCTCATCGCCGGCGGCAGCATCTCCTTCAGGCCGAGATCGACGATGGCCTGCTGGTAATCGGCGTCGAGCTGCTTGACACTCGGGACACAAATGAAGGCCACCGCGTCCGCGGGAATCAGCGACAGGGCCTTCTTCATGGCCTCCTCGGCGCCGGATGCGTGAGGCGACAGCAATCCGACAACCAGGCACAGGGGAACGAACCTCCTCAACCACATCGTTGGCACTCCTTTGATGGCCCGGTGTCTCGGGCATGACGCAGCGCCGCCTCCGCCGTAGCGGCACGCGGCAGGAAACCGGGCGATCCGCCAGCACCGTCGGGACCCACCCACCCTTGGCGGCCCTCCGCGAAAGAGGACCCCACCAGAGCTGAGCATACCACCGGGAGCCCGGCTTGCCGAGCGCTCCGCCGGCGGAGCCCCGATCGTCGCCGGAGGTGGTCGCACACGTCCGGCCGGGACCCGACGAAGCCCCGCCGCTCGGCGCCGATAATCGTAAATCGGCAGATCAGGTTGACGCCTTTGGAGGGATCGCCGCCGCCCCGAGGCATCCGCTCCCCTCACCAACGGGCGACGTTTCCCCTTGTTAAGTACCTACCTCACGAAGTCGGGCGGGTCCAGTGGGCAGCCCACAACAACGCCGTTGGGTGACACGAAACGACAACATCTTGCGCCCGCCAACATGACTTCGTGACGGAGGCCGGTGGAGCCCCACCCGAGCACGGCCCCGCGGCTGTCCCTGGCCCGGCGCTGCCCTGGGCACCACGACCTTGCCCGGGCGTCGGCCGCGTCGTCGCTCTCAGCGTATGCCGCTCACCGTGAGCCTCGGTCCCCGCCTTCAATCTCGCCCCCGTCTGGCACGATCCGGCGCGATCGCGTACCCTCGCCCGATTGCCTTCGAACCGCGTCGGTCCCTCATGGAAGGAGAAAAACATGTCCGAGATGTCCAACGAACTCGAATTGATGCTGCGACCGCTGTGGCGGCGCTACCGGCGGCGGATCGTCATCGCCGTGCTCGCCTTGGCCGGTATATGGGCACTCGGCACGCTGTGCTATTCGGTCGAGGCGGACAGCGAGGGTGTCGTGCTGCGCTTCGGCAAGTATCTGCGGACGAGCCCGCCGGGCCTGCACCTGAAACTGCCGGCACCGATTGACGCCGTGGCCATGGTCCCCGTGCTCCGGGTCCAGACGCTGGAGTTCGGGTTTGCCACAGAGGCCCCGGGACGGGTGACCCGCTATGCCCGCCCGACGGATGAGCACGACACGGTTGCCAGCATGCTCACCGGCGACCTGAACCTGGCTCATGTCGAGTGGATCGTCCAGTACCAGATCAAGGACTCGTTCAACTACCTGTTCCGGGTCGGCGGGCAGCGGGCCACGGAGCTGGCCGTCCGCGACACCATCGACAACGTCGCGGAGTCGGTGATGCGGAGCCTGGTGGGCGACGCCAGCGTCGACGAGGTGATCACCATCGGCCGAGACCAGATCGCCAGCGACGCCAAGGCGGAGATCCAGGCCATGCTGGACGCCTTTGAGACCGGGGTCGAGGTGGTCACCGTCAAGCTCCAGGCGGCCACGCCTCCGGAGGCGGTCAAGGATGCGTTCGACGCGGTGAATCGAGCGCGGCAGAACAAGGAGAAGGTGGTCAACGAGGCCCGAGGCGAGCGCAATCGCTTGATCCCCGCGGCCCGGGGCAAGCGCGACCGGGCCATCTTCGAGGCCGAAGGATACCGGGAGCGCGTCGGTCGGGAGATGGCCGGGCGGGCCAACGCCTTCTTGACCGTGCTGGCGGAGTACCGGCAGGCCCCGGACGTTACACGGATGCGTCTGTATCTCGAGACCATGGAGGAGATCCTGGGGCAGGTGGAGGAGAAGACGATCCTCGACGAGTCGATTCGGGGGCTTCTGCCCTTGCTGAACCTCGCCCCGGAAAGAGCGGACGCGGCCGAGGCGAAGGGAGGTGCGTGATGAAGGTAGCCCTGATCCTGATTGGCGTGGTGGCGATCCTGCTGGGGTCTGCGTCCCTGTTCACGGTTGAGGAAGGGAGCCAGGCGATCTTGACGGAGTTTGGTAAGCCGGTGGGGGCCGTGACCGAGGCCGGCCTGCACGTCAAGCTGCCGTTCATCCAGCGCGTGCACCGACTCGAGCGCCGGCTGCTGCCCTGGGACGGCGCCCCGGAAAACATGCAGACCAAGGACAAGAAACGGATCTTCATCGACGTGTGGGCCCGCTGGCGCATCGTTGACCCCCTGCTGTACTTCCAGGCCGTGCGATCGGAGACGCGGGGCTACAAGATCCTTGACGACCTGGTGGACTCCGCGGTGCGGGACGTGGTCGCCCGGCACCCTCTGATCGAGGTCGTCCGCAGCAGCAACCGAACGTTGGTCTACGAGATCGAGGAGCTGGCCCGGGAGAGCGAGGACGCCGAACAGGTGCAGTTCGGCCGGGCGGACATGGAGGCGGAGATCTTGAAGGTGGCTAGCCTCGACCTGAAGCAACGCTACGGCATGGAGCTGACCGACGTGCACATCAAACGGATCAACTACATCGAGTCGGTCCGGCAGACGGTGTACGACCGGATGAAGTCGGAACGCATGCAGATCGCCCAGCTTTACGAGTCGGAGGCAGAGGAGGAGCGGAACAAGATCCTCGGCCGCACCCGGAAGGAGCTGGACGAGATCGAGGGAGAGTTGCAGCAGAAATCCGCCGAGATCCGGGGCGAGGCGGACGCCGCGGTCATTCGGATCGCCTCCGAGTCGTACTCCCAGGCGCCCGACTTTTACGAGTTCCTCCGCCGGCTCGAGGCCTACAAGAAGACACTCGGCCCGGGAACTCGTTTGGTCCTCTCGACGGATAACGCGTTCCTGCGACAACTGCGCGGGCCGGGGGAAGGGCACGGTGAAGGACGGGACGAGCCGGCTGCTCCGTAACCTTGGTTCGGCGAAGGCCCGCCGCGCGCACCCGGACCCTGGTCACGCGCTCGGGGCCGGGACTTCGCCAGTCGCGGCGAGATGCGCGTCCAGCGCCCGGAGGACCGCCATCCAGTCGGCGTAGAAATAAGGAACGTCGAGCTCCACGTGGAGGGCACGGAGCCGAGCCAGCAGATCCTCGGTCAGCGGTCCTTGCCACTCTTGGGCGGCGGGGTCGCAGAAGAAGATGCGACAGCCCAGCGGACGACGGTCGCGAGCGTGGCATATCCCACCGTGGGCATGCGGGCAACTGTCGGCGGAGATTCCCCGTGGGGCCGGGCCACAGGCCAGGTAGTAACAGACCTCCAAGGCCGTCACGAAGAGGCGATGGCCGTATTCTCCGAATCGGCAGCAGAGCCCCCGGTTCCAGCAGGTCCCAGGCAAAGCGTTGATCCGCCGATCGACGTCCTCGAAGAACGTCCGCATGGCGGCGAGCACGTCGGGCCGCCCGGCCGCTGCCACGACGTCGGCCAAACAGAGAGCCTCCGCGTGGGCCGCCGAGGAAGCCTCCCCGGAGGGGACAGGCCGTGGAGAGGTTTCGGGCATCGATCGAACGTCCCTGCGCTAAAGATGCGGAAGCGCGGCGCCCGTTGGGCTTCGGGGCCATCCGGCCGGTGCTCAGTAATTTCCGGCGACGCCGTGGCGGACAATCTTCCCGGTGGAAAGAAAAACCACGTCCTCGGCGATGTTGGTGGCGTGATCGGCAATCCGCTCCAGGTTCTTGGCGGCGGAGAGGATGTCCAGGAACCCGGCCACGTCGTCGGGCTGCTTGGTCGCCAGGGCGACCACCTTGCGGATGATCTGCCCGTAAAGGGCGTCCACGGCGTCTTCCTCCAGGAAGACCTTCTGAGCATCGTCGGCCGACTGGGACCCGTAGGCCTTGACCGCGTTTCGCAGCATGTTGCGGGCAATGGGACCCATCTTCTCGAGGTCTTCGTGAAAGGTATCCGCGATGGCGGGGTCGAGATGCGCGGCCCGCTCGGCAATGTTGACGGCACAGTCGGCGATGCGCTCGAGGTCGTTGTTCACCTTGAGGACGGCGCACAGCAACCGCAAATCGGCGCCGACGGGCTGGTAGAGGGCCATTAAGCGGATCACCTCCGCTTCGACGGCCACTTCCTCGGTGTCGACATCGCGGTCCCGCTCAAAAACGCGCCGGGCCAGGGCGTCCCCAGTTTGAAACACGGCCTCACACGCTTCGTCGAGGATGTCTTCGACGAGACTGGCCATGCGCAGGGAGCGGCGGCGGAGGTCATCCAACAGATCCACAAAGTGCGCGGTCATGCTCCTATCCGAATCGTCCGGTGATGTAATCCTGCGTCCGCTTGTCGTTGGGCCGAGTAAAGATGACATCTGTCGCCTCCGCCTCCACGAGGTCGCCCATCAACAGGAACGCCGTGCGATCGGAGACGCGGGCCGCCTGTTGCATGTTGTGGGTGACCAGGACCACGGTGTACCGCTCCTTGAGTTCATGGATGAGGTCCTCGATCCGCGCCGTGGCGATGGGATCCAGCGCTGAGCAGGGCTCGTCCATCAACAGCACGTCCGGCTGCAAGGCAACGGCCCGGGCGATGCACAGCCGCTGCTGCTGCCCGCCGGAGAGGGCATAGGCACTCTGATTCAGCTTGTCACGGACCTCCTCCCAAAGCGCCGCCTGGCGCAGCGATCGCTCCACCAACTCCTCCAAGTCGCCGCGGTAGCCGTTGATTCTCGCCGCCCAGGCCACGTTCCGGTAGATCGACTTGGGAAAGGGATTCGGCTTCTGGAAAACCATGCCGATGCGCCGCCGCAGCTCGACCGGATCGCACTCCGGCGCGTACACGTCCCGACCGCGGTAGAGCAGGCTGCCCACCGCGGAACAGTCCGGGACGAAGTCGTTCATGCGGTTGATGGCCCGCAGGAGCGTGCTCTTGCCACAACCGGAGGGGCCGATGATGGCGGTGACACAGTTCGCTTTGAAATCAAGGGTGACGTCGCGGACGGCCCGAAAGCGGCCGTAGCTGATGGAGAGATCCCGAGTCTGAATCACGTTTTCGGGCCCGCCGGAACGGGACGCCGCGGAGTCGGTACGGTCGGCGGCGGGGATCGGCAACGGACCGACGAAAGGTCCGATGGGCATGGCGGAGGTCGAATCCGTCACCATCACCATACCTTCCTCCTGTTGTGCCAGGCGCGCATCGCGACGGCGACGGCGTTCATCGGAAGCAGGATGCCGAGCAACACGATGATAGCAGCGGCGGCGAGTTGATGGAACTCGTGCTGCGGCCGATCACACCAGTCGTAGATCTGGATCGGCATGGCGGTGAAGTCGTCCAGCGGTCCGGCGGGTACGAACGCCACGTAGGTCAGTGCCCCGATCATGATGAGCGGGGCCGCTTCGCCGATCGCCCGGGAGAGCGCCAGGATGACCCCGGTTACGATCCCGGGCAGCGCCGCGGGCAACACGTGTGATCGGACCGTCAGCCAACGCGTCGCCCCCAGCCCGTACGCGGCCTGGCGAAACGAGTCGGGTACCGCGGCGAGCGCCTCCCGGCTGGCGATGATGATCACCGGAAGGACCAACAGGCTTACCGTTAGAGCGCCGGCCAGCACGCTGCGTCCGAGATGAAGCCAGCGGACGAAGAGCGCCAGACCCAGGATACCGTACACGATCGAGGGGACGCCCGCCAGGTTGGCGATGTTCAGGTGGATGAAGCGGGTGAGCCGGTTGTCAGCCGCGTACTCCTCCAGATACACCGCGCTGGCGATGCCCACCGGGACCGCCACCAGCAAGGTGATGGCGATGAGCCAGAGCGTTCCCCACAGGGCGCTTTTGATGCCGGCGGTCTCCGGCATGAGCACCGAGGGGAAGCGCCGCAGAAAGTCGAGGCTCAGCGAGGGATAGCCGTCCAGGAACACCCGAACGATGAGCACGGCCAAGACGCCGACGCCGATCAGGCTCATGGCCGCGCAGGACCAGGTGAACAGCCGTCCCACAACGCGCCGCCGGCGGAGCCGCGGCTGGTAAAGGTCCTCCCTCGGGGTCATTCGTACGCTTCCCGAAACCTCCGCATCACGCGGTGGGCAATCACGTTGATCAGGAGCGTGATGGTGAACAGGGTCATGCCCACGGCGAAGATGGTGTGATACTCGATCGTTCCCGCGGGCGTATCCCCCAAACTCACCTGCACGATGTACGAAGTCAGCGTCTGGATACTGGTAAGCGGATTGAGGGTCAGCTTGGGGGTCATGCCCGCGGCGAGGGTCACCGCCATGGTCTCTCCGACCGCCCTGGCGAAGGCGAGCAGAACCGCCGCGACCACCCCGGACAGGGCGGCAGGAAAGACCACCCGGGTCGACACCTCCAGGCGGGTGGCGGACAGTGCGTAGGCACCCTCCCGCAAGCTTCGCGGAACGGCCCGGAAGGCGTCGTCACAGAGCGACGCCACCGTGGGGATGATCATCACCCCGACGACCAGGGCGGCGCTGGCCGCGTTGAACACCTCGGTCTGCGGCAGCAACGGTTGCAAAACTCTCGGGGTGACGAACATCAGGGCGAAGTAACCGTACACGACGGTCGGGATCCCCGCCAGGATCTCCAGCAGCGGTTTGAGCACGCTGCGCACCGGTCGCGAGGCGTATTCGCTCAGGAAGATCGCGGAGGCCAGGCCGATCGGGACGGCCACGAGCAAGGCCCCCCCCGAAGCCAGAAATGTCCCGCAGATCAACGGCAGAACTCCGTAGGAGCGGGGCTCGATCAGCGGCGCCCAGCGGGTGCCCAGAAGGAACTCACCCGGAGACACCGCACGAAAGAAAAGCACGGACTCGCTGGTGAGCACCCAGATGATGCCTGCCGTGGTCACGACGGAACCGAGGGCGCAGCCGAAGAGCAGCGTCTCGATCCCCTTCTCGCGAATGCGCCGCCCGCGCGTGCTCATGGGTGCAACCTCAGCCCCCCGGACGTTGCCAGAGCCGTGGCCGGCGGCGCGGCTCCGTTATCCGCCGATCCGGGGTCAATGGGCGCGGTACACCTCCACGAGATTGCCCGTCTTCCCGCCCGCTGCGGCCATGGCCGAGCCCGTCTTGCCCTCGCGGAGCCGGTGCCGGGCGAGATCGTACAGATCGTCGGGCAGGGCCACGTAGTTCACCCGGGGATGCTCGACGACGGTCCGGGCGTTGTCCAGCAAGAAGTCCAGAAAGGCCTTTACCTCCGGCCGCTGATACGATGCAGCGTTGACATACAGGAACATGGGGCGGGCCAGCGGCTTGTAGGCCCCGCTGCGGATCACGTCGAGGCTGGCCTTGATCGGATGCCCGTCGCCGTTGTCGATCGCAACGACCCTGAGCTTGTCCTTGTTGGACTCGTAGTAGGAATACCCGAAGTACCCCAACGCCCCGCGGTCCCCGGCGATGCCCTGCACGAGCACGTTGTCACTCTCGCTCGCCGTGTAATCGCTGCGCGAGACCTTCTCCTCGCCCATGATCGCGTGGGTAAAATAATCGAAGGTCCCGCTGTCGGTGCCCGGGCCGTAGAGCTTCAGGGGCAGGTCGGGGAAGCCCTCCCGAATCTGGCTCCAGTTTTGGATAGCGCTGCCCGGCTCCCAGATTCGCTTCAGTTCTGCGACGCTCAGGTGCTCGCAGAAGTTGTTGGAGGGATGGACCATGACGGCGATGCCGTCGATGGCGATGGGGATCTCGATGAAGTCGATGCGGAGCTCGGCAGCGCGCTTCAGCTCAGAACCGGAGATGGGGCGCGAGGCATCACTGATGTCGGTGCGGAGCTCCGCTCGGTCGTCCAGAAATTTCTTAAAGCCCCCGCCGGTGCCGGAAATGCCCACAGTCACTTGAACGCGGGGCTGTTCCGCTTGGAACAGCTCCGCGGCGGCCATGGTGATCGGCGCCACGGTGCTGGAGCCGTCCAGCCTGACCTTGCCCGCGACTTGTGCATCCGCGGTCGGCCCCCACGAGGCCACCGCGATCATCGTGGCGACGACGGGAAGCAACGTCGCAAGGGTACACCGCCGCCTTTGAGAAGTGCACGTTTGATCGAACATATCTTGTTCTCCAGTGTCCAGAATCAGCAGCCATTAGGCCCAACTAATCACCTGCGATCGCCTTTCGTTGCCTATTCCTCGTCCTCGCGGCCGAGGATCTCGCTCGGCGGAGGGATAATCTCCGTCCACAGTGCATCGGTGTAGCTTTCGATGAAGCTCATTGTGCCGGCGACGACGTTGTGCTTCACGTCCACCGCCGAGCAGAGCGACACTAAGGCCGTCCCCGCCGTCAGCACGGTCAGCAACCGCACTTTAAGCGAACGAATCTTGCTTGTCGAACTCACTCGCATCGAGAAACTCCCTTCGTTCCGCAATACTCCTAGAGCGTCATATGCACGCGAAGACCCGCCACGAAGGCGTTGTCATCGTTCTTGTCCCCGCCGGCGTTGCTGATGAATTGGAGGTCCGGGGTGATGGTCATCCAGGGCGTCACGTAAATCGCGTAGTAGAGCTCGTACACCGTCTCCCGGTCGGCCCGAGGATGGACCCGCCGGTACTCGTCCGAGAGGATGCCCTGCCCGATGCCGAAGGCGAGTACGTCCTCGTTGCGCTCGGGCACCGGGCCGGTATACGCCGCCGCCGCGGCCCAGAAGTGTTCGATCCGGTTCACCTCGCCGGGGGCGTAGCCGTATCGACCGGCAATCGCCAGACCCTGACCGTCCTTGGGGTCATCGTTCTCCTTCCAGATCATCTGATCCGCCCCAACGTAGAACCCCCAGTCGTTGCTGTCGAACCGATCCGCGAGCCGACCGCCGAGCGTGTCGAAGAAGCGCTCCTTGGTCGACGGGTCGAACCAGGTGCCCACGCGGTAGTGACCCCATAGCTTACCCTTCTCGGTCTTGAATTTGGGCGTAGCGCCCGCCTCAAAGTAGGCGCGAAACCAGTCCTCGTCGTGAAACGCGGTGTTGAAGTTGGTTTGCCGGTCCTCCGCCTGGGCGTCAAACGCGGCGCCGCGGACGTAGAACGTCTCGTCAAGATTAACGTTGAGGTAAGCGGCCAGGCCTTTGTCGGACGGAATCGTGGCATTCCGCACCAGGGCCTGATTCAGAAAATACTTGTCTTCGTGGCCGATGATCTTGCTCGTGTCGAAGAGGTCCTTGACCGGTTCCATGCGGCCGATGCGCAGTTCGATCCGGTCGTTCGCCAGCTTCTGCTTGTAGTGCCATTTGTCCACGAAGATCGGCTCCTCGCTGCTGACGTCCTGGTTGGTCTTGAACAGCCCGCCGATCTTCTCCTTGTCAAAGTCACTGTCGTCCCCGCCCCAGGTGCCCTTGGCGCGGATCCAGAACTCGGCGCCGTCGATGAGCTTCATTTTCTCTAAGTCGAGATAGAGGTTGGCCTCGTAGCTTCCCGCGGTGTCGTGGCCGTTCTTCGTCTCCAGGCCGCCGTGCATGTTGACCATCAACTGATTCTCGAGGTTGAACTCGAAGCGGATGCCCATCTCCTCGAGTTTGGTGCGGGCGCCGCCCCAGTCGCCGGTGGGGTACTTGGTTGTGCGTAGATCGAAGGGCTTCTCTTCAAGCTCCCCAGCACCCGGGGGAGGCTCGGCCGCCACAGGCTGTTCCGCTGGCGCCGGGGTCCCTGTCGCGGCGGATTCCGGGCCGTTGGCATCGGGGGCACGCTGCTCCACGGGCGGCAGGGGCCGGCCCGGCTCGATCGTCCTCATTGGCGCCGGTGCCGGTTCCTGGGCAAGGCTCAGGCCGCTCGCTTGCACGCAGACACCAAGTACGAACCCAACGGTAACCCTGCCTGCACAGAACGACAAACGCGACGTGAGGGTCTCGTTGGCCACGCGGTCCTCCATCGTGTCGGAAGAAAGCTGTGATTCCCAGCACACCGAGTCTGGGGGAGGTCGAACCGCCGGTCCTTCCGACGGACACCCCGCATCGACGATGCGGCGGCATTCTGCCTTCCGATTGCAAGGAGAGTATTTAGGAATTGTTAAGATTGCGCTAATGTTGTTTTCACAGGAATTCAGGGTGCGGCACTGCACACCCGGAGCGCTCAGCTCGCACCAGGTGCGTCGAGGCGGCGTGCCCGGCGTCAGCCGAACGTACTCGGATTAAACGGCGACGGCGGTCCTTTTCTACAGAAGTGCGGGTCGCTCCAGAGCACGCAAGGCGTTAGGGAGGATCGCTGGCGAAAGTGGCATCGGTCGGGCGCAGTGGATGGGGAATCGTGAAGCTTACGCGGGTTCCCTGGCCGACCTCGCTGTGCATCCCCACTTGGCCGTGCATCGCCGCGACCGCATGTTTCACGATCGCCAACCCCAGTCCGGTGCCGCGGGTCTCCCGGGCCCTGCTGCCAGTACCGGAGCGCGCCCGGGCAACCTGATAGAATCGCTCGAACACTCGCTCCTGTTCTTCACGGGCGATGCCGCAGCCGTCGTCGGCCACCTCGATGGACACACCTCCCTCGACGGGGCAACAGCGGACACTGACGTGGCCGTCAACCTCGGTGTACCGGATGGCGTTGTCCACCAGGTTGTCCAGGATCAACTCGAGCAGGTGTACGTTGACCGCCACGGTACGGCATGCGGCCGGAATCTCGCACTGCCAGTGAAGCCGCTTGCCCTCGAGCGCCGCGCCCCACCGCAACCGAAGTTCCTCGCAAACCTCGGTAAGGCGAACCGGCCCGGTGGCGAATTCCGCGCCGGGCGACTCCAGCTTCGAGAGGCTCAGCAGGTCCCCGACCAGCGCCTCGAGCCGCGCCGCGTGCCGCTCAATCACGTCCAGGAAACGCCGGGCCGCGCCCGCGTCCTCGTGCAGCTTCATGCTCAGCAGCGTCTCCACCGCCGCGCGAATGGCGGAAAGCGGCGTTCGCAGCTCGTGCGAGGCGTTGGCCACGAAGTCGGTCTTCATCTGAATCGTCCGCGTCAACTCGGTGATGTCCGTCAACACCAGTAGCCGGCCCGTCGACCGGTCCCCCGCCGTCGCGGTCGAGTCCTCCCGCCGGTTGGATCCGGGTAGCACAATGTCGGAAGCGCGGGCCAGGACCGCCACTGGGCCATGAGGAGCGCGGAGTTCCATCCGGGTCTCCGTCACGGAGGCGCCGCGGGGAACGGCGGCGCGCGGGGATGAACCCGCCGCCGCCGGCCGCTTCGCTGCATCCCTCCGCTCGATCGGAGATAGCAACATGGTCTGCAGATCGTGCTGGGCGATGCACTCCTCGACCGAAAGGCCCTCCGCACCCCGCCGCCCCGGCTGCCGCGGGGCGTTCAATAGTCTGGCCGCGGAGTCGTTCATTAATACGATGCGACCGTCCGGACCCGCGACCACGACACCCTCCAGCAACTGCCCGAGGAGGACTTCGAGGGTACGGTTGTGACGATCAATGGTCTCGAGCTGGCCGGCCAGACTCTGACGCATCCGGTTCAGGGAACGCGCCAACACGGCTACTTC
>Ga0214473_10006260_pt1 | contig 14242 bp, 15 predicted proteins | sample RVTome_7_FD_203509 | JGI IMG/M metagenome (GOLD analysis project Ga0214473, IMG submission 203509) | Soil microbial communities from uranium-contaminated site in the Upper Colorado River Basin, Wyoming, United States - RVT98D197 | ecosystem: Environmental > Terrestrial > Soil > Contaminated >... | reverse complement strand
CACGTTGGCCGTGTCGAGGAAGATCTTCATGGATTTTCGTCCTTTCGCGAGAGGAGACTATAGCATTGAATAATCCTCGCCTCGCTCGTCATTGAGTGCCGCGTGGCCCCACCCCCGCGGCTCCGCGCCTTCGGCGCGGCCGCTTCCTAACCGCCTCCGCCAAGGCTACGGCGGGCCGCCGAAGCTTCATGCGAAGGCGGCCCGGCCGGGCTCGCTCCCCTCGCACGTCACGGACTGCGTCTCGCCTCAGCGACTTCGCTTCGGGGGCTCTCGTTGGTCGCCGGGGCATCGTCGATGGCGGTGACCGCATAGAAATAGGTCTCGCCGGGAGCGGCACTTCCATCGCTGTAGCTGGACTCGCCCACCTCGGCGACGCGCTCGAAGGGTCCGGCGGTGGAAGCCCCGCGGTAGACACGATAGCCCTTCCGACCGGGCGCTTCGACTTCATGCCAGCTCAGCAGGATGGCATCGGAAGACGACACAGCTACCAGACCCGACGGTGCGGGTGGAGGAAATCGGTCTTCCGGCGTGATGCAGGCCTCTTCGGAGAAAAGGCTCGAGATCGAACCCGGCGGCGACAGAACCGCCGCGACGACGTAGCAGCTCATCGCTCCGAAGACCGCGGTTTTGTCCTCGAAGCTCGCGGCGGAAAGGGGCTCGGGATTGAGGGGCGCCCCGGGGTACTCCTTGGCGTCCTCGAGACGGCGATGGACCGAGAACGTGAGCGACGCCTGCGCCTCCGGCGGAGGGCTCCAGCTCAAAGCGACGAATCCGTCTCCGGCTTCGGCCTTCGGCGTTCCCGGCGGCGCGAGCGCGGCCACGGGGTCGATGCGCGCCAACTCGGACATGGCGCTCTCTCGACCCTTCCGGTTCACATAAACGACGGCGTACTCGACGCGTTTTCCAATCCAGGCGGGATCGATCGACTCGTCCAGCCCCTTCACTTCCCCGGGCTTCGGGGATGAGACCTCGGCAACGACCGTGGCCTCGCTTCGAAACGGAGGAGGGCTCAGAGCAGGAGCTGGGGCCGGAGCCTGAGCGGGGACGGGGGCGACGTCGGGAATGTCCGTTACCCGCCTCATCACCCGCGCGCCTTCGAGCTCGACGCCCTCGCTCGTACCATCCTCGTTCCTCGCGGGCGCCTTCCACTCGAGACGGAGTCGGTCGCCCACCTGATGCAGGGTGACTCCCTCGGCGGGCGCGGGAACCAGACGCAGGGGGGGGAGAGGGTCTCCCTTCTTTCCGCAGGAGACGAGCGCGAGGAGCGCCGCAGCCGGCAGGTTACAAAATATAGCGCGAGATATCGTCGTCTTTCGCAATCTCGTCGAGCATCTTCCGGACGTAGTCGCCGTCGACGATCCACTTCTTCTGAGAAAGCTCCGGGGCCTCGAACAGGAGGTCGTCGAGCACCTTCTCCATGATGGTGTGGAGCCTCCGCGCCCCGATGTTCTCGGTCCGCTCGTTGACCATCATCGAGTAGGACGCGATGGCCTCGACGGCGTCGTCTTCGAACTCGAGCTCCACTCCCTCGGTCGCGAGAAGCGCCCGGTACTGCTTGAGAAGCGCGTTTCTCGGCTCCCTCAGGATCCGCACGAAATCCTCGTGGTTGAGAGACGAGAGCTCGACTCGGATGGGAAAGCGACCCTGGAGCTCGGGAATGAGATCGGAGGGCTTCGAAACGTGGAAAGCGCCGGCGGCGATGAATAGGATGTGGTCGGTGCGCACCATGCCGTACTTGGTGCTGACGCCCGTGCCCTCGACGATCGGGAGGAGATCCCGCTGGACGCCTTCGCGGGAGACGTCAGGGCCGTGGCCGCCCTCGCGTCCCGCGACCTTGTCCAGCTCGTCGATGAAGATGATCCCCGCCTGCTCGGTGCGCTCGACCGCCGAGCGGCCGACCTGGTCCATGTCGACGAGCTTCTGCTCCTCCTCCTGGATGAGGTACTCGAGCGCTTCCGGGACCTTCATCTCCCGCTTGCGGGTGCGGCCACCAAAAAGCCCGGGAAGCATGTCCTTGACGTTGATGTCCATCTCCTCCATGCCGCTTCCGGAGATGATCTCGAACGTCGGGAACATCTTTTCCCGGACTTCGATCTCGACGGTGCGGTTGTCGAGCTTTCCTTCGCGGAGCTGGTTCCTGAGCTTCTCGCGGGTGGCGCGGAAGTCCGAAGCCGGCTTCTCCGGCGTCGGCCCGGAACCCTCTTCCTCTGCTTTCACCGGGCGGATCGGGGGGAGCAGCAGATCCAGGAGCTTCTCCTCGGCGTTCTCTTCCGCCTTGTCCTGGATTTCATAGAGCCGCTCCTCGCGAACCATGTCGACGGCGATCTCCGCCAGGTCCCGCACCATCGACTCCACGTCGCGGCCGACATAGCCCACCTCGGTGAACTTCGAAGCCTCCACTTTCATGAAGGGCGAGTTCGATAGACGCGCGAGGCGCCGGGCGATCTCGGTCTTTCCCACTCCCGTCGGCCCGATCATGATGATGTTCTTCGGGGCGACCTCTTCCGCCATCTCCGGCGGGAGCTTCAGCCGGCGGATGCGGTTTCGGAGCGCGACCGCGACCGCCCGCTTGGCGTTTTTTTGGCCGACGACGTACTTGTCGAGCTCCTGGACGATCTGGCGGGGCGTCAGTTGATCTAAGTTTTCTTCCCCTTCGGTTGTCTCGGGCAAATGGAAGACCATGATTGGAGCGGTCACACCGGGCTGGAGCCGCTAGGCCCCGAGCTCAAAGCTCCTCCAGCAGGATGCGATCGTTGGTGTAGACGCAGATTCCCGCGGCGACGCGCATCGCTTCCTCGGCGATCGAGCTCGCGGAGAGCGTCGTGTGTTGCACCAGTGCCCGCGCCGCCGCGAGAGCGAACGGCCCGCCGGAGCCGATCGCGAGGAGCCCGTCGTCGGGCTCGATGAGGTCGCCGTTGCCCGAAACGAGCAGGATGTGGTCCTTGTCGGCGACGACTAGGAGCGCGTCGAGCCTCCGGAGCGCCCGATCGGTGCGCCAATCCTTCGCGAGCTCCACCGCGGCCCGCTCGAGATTGCCACGGAATTCCTGGAGCTTCGCCTCGAAGCGGACGAAGAGCGCCTGGGCGTCGGCGGTCGATCCCGCGAAGCCCGCGACGACCTTCCCATCGGAGAGGCGGCGGAGCTTTCTCGCTCCCTGTTTCACCACCGTGTCTCCAAGAGTGACCTGGCCATCGGCCGCGATCGCGGTTTTGCCGTCGCGCCGAATCGCGAGAACCGTGGTTGCGCGCACGCGCTCTCGAACGTCTGGGTGAGCCATCGACGGAGTATATCTCGAAGGCGCGCGCGCCGACCGGGGCTTCCCCCAAGGCCCCCTCCGCATTATGATGTCCGGGCGCCGGTCCCCTACCCGCGCGAAACCGGTTCGCGGCCTCTTTTTGGGCGAAAGCTCCTGGAGCCAAAGAAACGTTGGACTCGACCGACGCCAAGCGCCTCTCTAACCGCGACCTCGTAGAGCTCCTCCTGGACGCGGGGCCCGACGACCGCATCTGGGAGGAGTTCGTGGCCCGCTTCCAGGGCCGGATCCGTCTCGTCATTCTTCGGTCGTTCCAGACCGAGGCGGAGCGAAACCCGGGCCTCGACACCGGGTCGGCGCAGGAGGTGGTCCTCGACCTGACGCAGGAGGTGTTCGTGAAGCTCCTCGAATCCGACCGCCGGGCGCTGAGCCGGTTCCGGGGCCGGAGCGAGCACTCCATACACACGTATCTCCACACCATCGCGGTGAATCTGGTCCGCGACCACTTCAAGAAGCTTCGCGCGCAGAAGACCCCGAAAGCTCCGTCGTCGCTCTCGAACCTGGTAAAGCAGGAGCTCGACTCGGACGGTCCGTCCTACGACCAGGCTCTCGTGAGCGACGGCCCCGGGCCGGAGCGATTCGTCGCCTCCCAGGAGCTCCGCGACCGCATGAGCGCTACGATCGAAAGAGCATCACCCCAGACCTCGACCAGGCCGCGTGACCGGCTCATCTTCCGGCTTTATTTCATCGAAGGTCTCACCGTGGGGGAAATTGCCGCGATCCCGTCGGTCAGTTTGACGGAAAGCGGAGTCGAGAAGTGCGTCCGGCGAATCCGCGAGGCGCTCCGTGAGGAGCTTCAGGGAGGAGCCCAGGGAGGTCAGGGAGGCCAGGGAGGGATGACCCCCTCAATTTCGTCTTAGATAAGGGAGGGCAAGGATTGACGAAGGCCCCGCCCCGGAAGAAGCACGGCCGACACCATCTTCCCGGGACCCGAGGACGAGCCCAATTCTCCGCTCTCATTGCAGGGACGGGAGTCTCGAAATGCCGAACACGACCACGTCCGGGCACCTGGATCCCCTGGACTTTCACGACCTTCTCGAGGGGAAGCTCTCGCGCAACCGGAAGCGCGAGGTCGATTCCCACCTCGATGACTGCTCGGATTGCGTCGAGACCCTTTCGATGGTCGTGCGCGCCGATCGTCCCGCCTCGCGAGAGGAACAGGCGGAGCTCGCCAGGATCCCCGAGCCCGTCGCGTCCGAGGTCGCGGCACGACTGCGCTCGGCGATTGCGGCTTCGGCCTCGAGGAGGAACTCCCCGATTGACTGGATGCCTCTACTCGCGGCCGCCGCCATCCTGATCTCGTTGGGAGCCGGCGGCTGGTACATCTACACCGAACGCTGGCTTCCCGCTTCGAGTCGCCGGATCGCCACAGAGACGCTGTCGGCGATGGTCGAGCTTCGCCAGGCCACGGGTCGCATCCCGCTTCGCTACATCACCGAGTTCGAGCGCGCGTCGGTCACAAGAAGCGGATTCGACGAAGAAGATCCGGCGGAGAAAGCGCTGCTCTCGAAACTTCGGACCGCCGTCGACCGCGCGCCGGCGAAGGAGGCGGTCTTGACCCTCGGCCTCCTGCTCCTGGACGACGGCGAGCTCGATGAAGCGGAGTCCCTTTTCCAGCAGGTGCGCGAGACCGATGCCGCTTCGGTCGATGCCCTGAACGGCCTCGCCGTCGTCTACTACGAGAAAGCGCAGCGCGACTCCGAGAGCTCCTATCGCCTGCTGCAGCGAGGGCTCGCCTATTTGCGCCAGGCGCAGTCCGCGGCCCCCGAGGATCTCCGCGTTCTCTACAACTTCGGAAGGTACTACGAGGCCCTCGACATGAAGGCGGCCGCCATGCAGGCCTGGAGCCGCTACCTCGAAAAAGACAAAGCGTCCCAATGGGCGGAAGAAGCGGTCTACCAGCTCGCTCCGCTCGTCCCGCGCTGAGCTAGCAAAGCTAGACCGAGAGCCCGATGACGATGTCGTTCACGTTGGTGCCGGTGGGGCCGGTCTTGAGCAGATCCCCCAGGCGATCGAAGAGACGATAAGAATCGTTATTGGCGAGAAGCGCATCGGGGTCGAGGCCCTTCTTTCGCGCGCGATCCCAGGTGTCGCCGTCGGCGAAGGCTCCCGCGGCGTCGGTCGGGCCGTCGGTGCCATCGGTGCCTGCCGAGAGCACCATCACTCCCGACCTTCCTTTCAGATGCAGCGCGCACACGAGCGCGAGCTCCTGGTTGCGCCCTCCGAGCCCCGAGCCTTTCACCGCGAGCGTAAGCTCGCCTCCCGCGAGAAGGGCCGCGCGGCCAGAACGCCGGCGCGAGAGTGCTTCGAGCCTCTCGGCGAACTCCCGAGCGACCCCGTGGACGTCCCCCACCATGTCGGTGCGGAAAATCTCGGACTCGAAGCCTAGAGCGGAAGCCTTGTCGCGGGCCGCCTGCAGGGATAGGCGATTCGTCGCGAGAATCAGATGCCGCGCTCTCCCGAGCGAAGGATCGCCCGCCTTGGGCGTCTCCGGGAGCCCCCCGCGAGCGCCGGCCTCGAGCCGCTCCCGGACCTTTCCCGGGAGCTTCTCTTCGAGCCCGTAGCGGGCCACGATCTCGAGACAGTGGGTAAACGTCGTGGGATCGGCGACCGCGGGTCCGGAGCCAATGGCGGAGAGATCGTCGCCGATGACGTCCGAGACCACGAGCCCGAGAATCGAAGCCGGCGCCATCTTTTCCGCGAGGCGCCCGCCCTTCACTCTCGAGAGGTGCTTGCGGATCGCGTTCAGCTCGCGGATGTCGGCGCCGCTCCGGAGGAGGAGCTCCGTGGTCCGGATCTTGTCGCCGAGGCTGATGCCTTCCGCGGGAGCGACGAGGAGCGCCGAAGCGCCGCCGGTCAAGAGAAAGAAAATCCGATCTTCCGCTCGCCCGCCCTCGAGCTCGGCGAGAAGGCGCTCGGTCGCTCGAAGGCCCGCTTCGTCGGGCAGAGGGTGCCCGCCCTCCTCGACGACGACGCGCGAGAGGGGAACCCCGTGCCCGTGCTTGACGACGATGCGGCCCGAATATTCCCGGCCCGAAAGGCGGCTTTCTACGGCGCGGGCGAGGGAGCCTGCCGCCTTTCCCGCCCCCACGATCCGGATCCTGCCACCGGCGCCGGGAAACGGAAAGACGAAGGGCTCGTCGCCGAAACGGAATCCCTCGGAGGGGATCTCGTGGAGCCCTCTCGAGAGAAGAACGTAAGGATCGGCGGCCTCGAGCCCGGCATCGAAGATCGCGCGGGCTTGCTGCCTCATCGTTTCCGCCACGACCGAACAGTATACCGGCGAGACGATATCAAAGGGCTCGCGATTTTCTGCGCCAGGCTGCTACAATCCAGTCGGTATGAGGAAAGAGAAGCTCGTCTTCGAGCAGCTCAATCCGGACGCCTGCCGGACGTACTTCATAGGCGCGCCCGATACCAGAGAGGCTGCGCTCGTCGATCCGGTCCTGGGCGCGACCGAGGAGTACATGAGGTATCTCGAAAAGGGCGGGTGGCGCCTGCGATACGTCATCGACACCCACACCCATGCGGATCACCTCTCGGGAGGTAGGCTCATGTCGCAACGGACCGGCGCCGAGTACGCGATGCACCGGAAAGCGGGATCGAAGCACGCATCCATACGTTTGACCGATGGGTCGACGCTCCCTCTCGGCGAAACGATCCTGCAAGCCATCGAGACCCCCGGCCACACCAAGGACAGCATCACCGTGAAGCTTCCTGGACGCATCCTCACCGGCGACTGGCTCTTCATCGGCGGTGCCGGACGCACGGATCTTCCCGGCGGGGATCCCGGCGAGCATTGGGAGAGCCTGAATCGCGTGATCCCCTCGATCGACGAGAGCACCCTGGTATGCCCGGGGCACGATTACCAGGGAAAGCGGGAGTCAGTTTTGGGGGAGGAGAAGCATACCAACTCGAACCTGAAGCTCCGAGCGCGCGCGGAGTACGTCGCCTGGCTTTCCTCGATGAGAAGGCCCACGCCGGAGTGGATGGTCGAGACGGTCCGCGCCAATAACGACGGCCCCACCGACCTCTCCCTGAACTTCATGCCTCAGGATGCGGTTTCCGCGTGCATGTGCGAGCCCGCGCCCGCCCTCGGTCTCCCCGAGCTCTCGGTCGAGGAAGTGCGGAGACTCGTCGCGTCCGGGGGCGAATCAGGGCGGCTCCTCCTCGACGTACGCCAGCCCGACGAATACGCGAGCGAGCTCGGACACCTGCCGGGAGCGATCCTGATCCCGCTTCCCGAGCTTCCCGCGAGGCTATCCGAGATCGAGAGCTACCGGGAAAAGAGGGTCATCGCCATCTGCCGCTCGGGCTCTCGCTCGGCGAAGGCGACTGAAATCCTCAGGGACGCCGGGTTCCGCGACGTCTGGAACATGACCGGCGGCACTCTCGCCTGGCGGCAGAAGGGCTTCCCGGTCGAACGCTGAGGCTATTTCTTTCGCCGAGGGCGGCTCTCCTCGAGCTTCGCGAGCATGGACTTCAGCGCCACCAGACGGTAGCTCTCCCGCACAAGATCCTCGACTTCGGTCCAATCGATCGCCCCCGCGGTCCGCATCGACGTCCATCCGTGCTTTCCGACATAGGGCGCGACGAAGAAGCGCGGGTCGAGGACGAGGAGGGCCTGGTCTTCGAGCGTCGCTTTGACGCAAATCGTATCCTCGCCGCGGTAGTTCTCGAACACGGCGAAGGTCTTCTTTCCGGTACGCCCGGCACGAAACGTGGGGTGACCGAAGCTCGTGGTCTCGTAGGCTTCGGGAAGAGCTAAACAGGTCCTCCGGAGCCGTGTCAGGACTTTTTCGGGATCCACGGTGTGAGTCGAGCTTACGTTCGGATAGACTTACGGGTCAAACGAAAGGAACGACCTCGATATGCCTCGGACCAACCTTCTCGTTTTCCTCGGCACCCTCGCGCTCTCGACCGCCCTCGCTCTGAGCTGCGGGGACGATTCCCCCTCGGCGCCCACTGCCATCACCGCCGCTCCGGCGATCGTGACCCCGGCGGCGGGGTCGACCGTCGAGAGCCGCAACCCGACGCTCACGGTATCGAACGTGAGCGTCAGCTCAGGGACGCCGACGTACCATTTCCAGGTGGCGAACGATTCCTCGTTCGCGAGCATCGTGGTCGAGGGCCGAGGCGTCGCCCAGGGCGCAAGCCAGACCTCCTGGCAGGTCACGACGCCGCTCGAGAACGAGAGCTACTTCTGGAGAGCGAGAGCGGAAGCGGGCTCGACCAGCGGCCCTTTCTCGCAACCGGCGGAGTTTCGCGTGAACGCCCCGGGATTCGGCTCGGATACCCCCATCAACGGTCTCCTGTTCTACGACCCCCTCACCAACGGCATGACCATCGGGGTTCGCGGCGGCGGCGAGTTCACTCCCGAAGGGTGGAAGGTCACGAGTCGCTCGGACTTCATCCGGTACGGAGTGCCGACGCTCGAGGCGGGATTCGTCGAGTGGGACAACGTGGGCATGGAGGACGAGGTCATCGAGAAGCAGTGGATGCTCTTCGGCATGTGGGACCCGAGCTCCGGCGGTTACCGGGAGAATCCCTATCGCGTCAACCTGCAAAAACTGGACTCGGGACACAACTCGCCCTACTTCCGCGTTCGCTGGATAACGAACGGAGAGCAGTACGATTTCGGAAACGACTTCGAGGAGTGGGACCTCTTCAAGACGTATACCATCCGCGTCGAGTGGGGCCCGGGCATCGGAAGCCAGATCGTCAAGGTGTATCTCGACGGGGTGGAGCAGTTCGCCCAGACCTACACGAACATCTACCGCCCGGCGACGCACTGGATCGAGCTCGGGGTCCAGGAGCGCAAGGAGTCCATCGTCGGAATCACCTATTCCAACTTGAAGATCGGAGTGAGGTAGTCAGAACCCCACCTGCGAGCCCGCGGAAAAGAGCCACGGGCTTCGCCCGGCGATGGGATTCAACGCGTAGGCGAGGTCGAAGCGCACGCCCGGTCTCGCGGCCGAGACTCGATTCGCACCGAGGAGCAGACTCACACCTACATCGGATCGAAGGTCCTTGAGAGCGACCTTGGCGCCTTCGGGCCAGGCGAATCCAGAATCGACAAAGCCGGCGACGCCGACGGAGACCAGGCGCAGCACGTCGTCCGCGAGGAACCACCGCCCTTCGAAGCTGAGGAGAAGCGAGCGCGAGCCGTCGAACTGGCGCACGGGGTAGCCTCGAAGCCCGCTCTCGGCGCCGAGGCGGAGCTGGACCTCGGGATCCAGGTTCGAGCCATGGTGGTAGTCGGCCTTTGCCAGAAGGCTCCGGCGGGGGGAGATCTTCTGAACCAGGTCCAACCGGAATCGGGCGAGGGCGTTCTCGAGCTCCCCGTTTCGGTGGCGCGCCTGCCAGGAGGTCGTTCCGAGAAGGAAACCGTCGGCGTTCAAGGCGAAGCCGCGCCGCTCCGAGAGGAAGAAGAAGTACGACTCTCCCGGTTCTCCGCCGAGCGACGGTGTCGAGATGCCGGCAAACGCCGCAGCTTCGTTCCCCAGATTGATGTCCTCCGTGCGCTCGAAGCGGTTCACGTGAGTGAGCTTGCGAAACGAGTGGAAATTGCTCGTGAGGCCGACCTGGACGATCCCGAACTTGCGCGCCTCGAGCTCGACCAGGTCTTCAGAGAACTGATACCCGAGGTGAAGCCGCAGCGCGCTCGTGTCAGAGCGCCGCACCGCGCGGGCGACTTCGAAGTCGGTCTGCCTTCGGGTATGCCGGAGCTCCTCGATTTGCTCTCCGTCCTCGTAGAGCGGGTCCAGCCGATCGAGATCCTCGAAGCCGGCGCGGAAGCTCCAGAGGGAGTCCAGGGAATAGAAGGGTCTCTGGGCTCCGAATGCGGCATGATGACCGTCGGACGCGGCGGAGTAGAACGTCGAGAACCCCACACGAGAGCCGAGGAGCCTCGGGTCCCGATAGAGGACGTAGGTCTCGTCGCGGTCGAGGCCCGAGCTATGAAGCGCACGGAGCTCCTTTCCCCGGCCGAAGAGATTCCCCTCGGAGGCTCCGAGCGACCAGACCCACTCGTTTCCAACTTTCGCGAGTCGCGCCTCCGGGACCGTGCTCCAGCTGTCGCCGACGACGACTCGGACTCCCACGGCGCCCGTCCCGTCGGTCTCGGCCGGATGGGTCTCGATCCTGGCCCTTCGGAGAAAGGGAAGCGACCGCAGATTCCTCTCGGTCTGGGCCAGGGCCTCGGGGTCGAGGGGCTCGCCTGCGCGGAACAAGAGCTCCCGGCGGATGACGACCTCTTTGGTCTCGAGGTGGAGCTCATTCGCCAGCCGATAAGCCCAGTAGTCGGGAGTGAGCCCGCCATCCTCGAAGACGTCCTCGATCACGATCTCGATGCTGTCGATGATCGGGCCAGAGCGATCCTGCCCCGCGGCCACAGGTGGCGAGAGAAGCGCCCCGAGCGCGAGCAGACCGAGCGCGTTCATGACGTGGTCTCACTCTACGGATGCGGCGCGCGAGTGGCAAGCGGGAGCGAGGCTTCTGGTATACTCACCCCCCTCCTCCACGCGCGGACCGCGGAGCGAGCGGGAGCGGCAAGAGGACTCGGGGAGCAAACACTATGGCTGACGCGAAGGAATGGTACGTCGCCGTCTCGGGGCAGAGCGTCGGACCCATGACCGCATCGGACCTCGCGGCCGGGTTTCGATCCGGTCAATACAACCAGGCGACCCTGATCTTCAAACAGGGGATGTCGGGATGGACCGCCGCCGCGCAGGTCCCCGAGGTCTCCTCGCTCCTCGGCGGCGCCGCCGCGGGAGCGCCCCCATCCGCTCACGGGACACCGACATCGGGGGGCCGGCGAGCTCACGAGGTCGACTACGACATCGTCGGCGCGGAGATGCAGTTCGTGGAAGTGGAGCTCGACCCGGGGGAAGGCGCCATCGCGGAAGCGGGCTCGATGATGTACATGACGGCCGGCATCCAGATGACGACCATCTTCGGCGACGGGAGCTCTCAGGGCGGCGGGTTCATGGACAAGCTCCTCGGGGCGGGAAAGCGCGTCCTCACGGGAGAAAGCCTGTTCATGACCGAGTTCGCGAACCGGGGCGCGGGAAAGCAGCGAGTCGCCTTTGCCGCGCCGTATCCCGGGAAGATCATCCCCGCCGATCTCCATCTCATGGGGGGAAAGCTCATCTGCCAGAAGGACGCGTTTCTCTGCGCTGCCAAGGGGGTCTCGGTCGGCATCGCGTTTCAGAAGAAGATCGGAGTCGGCTTATTCGGCGGTGAAGGTTTCATCATGCAAAGCCTCGAAGGCGATGGGCTCGCATTTCTCCATGCGGGAGGCACCATCGTGGAGAAGGAGCTCGGCCCGGGCGAGAACCTTCGGGTGGACACCGGCTGTCTCGTGGCGCTCCAGCCCTCGAACACCTACGACATCCAGTTCGTGGGAAGCATCAAGTCGGCGATATTCGGCGGCGAGGGTTTCTTCTACGCGAGCGTGACCGGCCCCGGCAAGGTCTGGCTCCAGTCGCTCCCCTTCAGCCGGCTCGCGGGACGGATTCAGCAATCCTTGACCGTTGGCGGTAAAAAGGACGAGGGCTCGATCCTCGGCGCCCTCGGCGGCATCGGAGGGATGCTCGAGCGCTAGATACGGGAACCCTGAGCCCCGTCGCGGGGGTCCTCCCATGGGGATGCGTCCTGGGGCCCACAAGTACGGCCCGAGGGGCATCGACCTGCGGGACTATTCTCGCCAAGCTACCGTGACTGAAGGATTTCCGGTTCGGCATGCCCGCGCGGAATGGTACGCGTCGTGCATCCTCGCCCATCGACCCTCGGTGTGTCGCGAGGCCCATGCTTTCCCGATTGAAGCCGAGGATAAACGTTCCTTGAATCGTCGGATTGCTGTTGAGCACGTGAACCAGCAAGTTCTGAAGACTCTGAGAACGCTCGCCCGCGAACGGCGTTGCGGCATCCTCACCTGCGAGGGCGCTCAGGTCACGCGACACGTCGTCTTCAAGGATGGCGGTATCACCGCCGCCCGATCGACGGACGACTCCGAGCGGCTGGGCGAGGTCCTGGTGCGCCAGGGCTGCATCACCGAGCAGCATCTGAAAGACGCCACGCTCTTCGCGAAGAAGGGAAAGCGCCTCGGAGAGGTGCTGGCGGACCTGCACATCATCCAGGCGGCGGAGATCGAGGACTTCGTGCGTTTGCAGATCATGGAAGTGGCCTCGAACGTCATGATCCAGCCCCCGAAGAAGATGGCATTCTCCAACACCAAGGACGTGATCCAGGTGGTTGAGAAGGCGGTTGCGGTCCTCGACGTGATCATGGAAGCCGCGAGGCGCACGCCCCAGATCGACGATCACCTGAAGCAGCTCCTGCAGGACGATCGACACCTGAGCCTCACGAAGGACTCCATGGTACTGATGGAGCGGGTGACGATGAAGCCGCACGAAGCCTTCATCCTCTCTCGCATCACCGGTGCGGAGCCCACGCGGTCGGTCTTCGCCCTGAGCCCCCTCTCGGAGGAGCAGACCGCTCGGGCGGTCCTCGGCCACCTCTACGTCGGAATCCTCGAGCTACGCGAGAGCTCGAGCGCCCAGGGCCTCGCGGTCAAAGCTTGAGGGCCTGAGCTCCGGATCGGCCTTGCACTCTCGGTCACAAAAAGTATACTAGCGGCATGGCGACCACCACATTGAGCGTCAAAGTGGACCCGAAGTTCGCCCGCGAGTTCCGCGATTTCTGCGAGGCGCACTTCCTTCAAGTCGGGAAGTTCGCCGAGCATGCCCTGCGGGAGGTCATGGAGGACTTCTATTTTGGAGCCAAGGCCCAGCGAATACTGAGCCAGCACAGCGGCAAGCCCGTTCGTCATGAAGCTTATTTTGCCAAGAGCTCACGATCGCGGAAGTAGTGCAGCTCCTCTATTTTCACGAGTTCATCGAGGAGCTCGATCGGCTCGACAAGGAGGTCCAGAAGCAGATCAAGGGCAAGCTCAAGGAGCTTTACCGCACGCCATTCGGGCAGCATGCTCCGCTGGCCTTGAAGGGAGCTCAGTTCAAGGGGTTATACAAGCTGCGCGTGGGGGATTGGCGGCTGATCTACAAGATCCAGCAAAGCGAGTTGCTGTTCATCACCGTCGGACATCGTTCCGAGGTCTAACGCAAGTAGTCCCCCGGCTTTGCTGGTGGGTTTGGCTCCCCGGGTAGGATTTGAACCTACAGCCTACGGATTAACAGTCCGCCGCTCCACCATTGAGCTACCGGGGAACGCACAGAAAGCGCAGATTATAGCACGCCGCGAGGCGGGCACTACCTATCCGATTTCGTGAGGTCCTGGAGTACGAGCTTGGCGACGGCTTTCAGCGTGTCGAAGACCCCCATCCCTTCCTCGGAGGCGGCGATGGCCTCGAGCACCGGCTCGTTGTCGATAGAGAGCTTCGCCTTCATCTCGTCGACGGGAACGGCGCTCGGGAGGTCGCGCTTGTTGAGCTGGAGCACGTAGGGGATGCTGCGGATGTCGTAGCCCTGGACTTTCAGGTTCTGCTCGAGGTTCCGGAGACTCTCCACGTTCGCGTCCATCCGCTCCCGCTGGGAGTCGGCGACGAAGATGACGCCGTCGACACCCTTGAGGATCAGCTTTCGCGAAGCGTCGTAGAACACCTGACCGGGAACAGTGTAGAGGTGGAAGCGGGTCTTGAAGCCGCGGACGTTTCCGAGCTCGAGAGGGAGGAAATCGAAGAACAGCGTGCGGTCGGTCTCGGTCGCGAGAGAGATCAACTTCCCCTTCGAGTTGGGGTTGGTCTTCTCGTAGATGAACTGGAGGTTCGTGGTCTTCCCGCAGAGACCGGGGCCGTAGTAGACGATCTTGCAATTGATCTCGCGCGACGCGTAGTTGATGAAAGTCATCGCCCGGCCCTACTCGCTGAACAAGCTGTCGATGTCTTCATCGGTGATCTCGGCGAACGGGGAC
>Ga0214473_10006259_pt1 | contig 14242 bp, 9 predicted proteins | sample RVTome_7_FD_203509 | JGI IMG/M metagenome (GOLD analysis project Ga0214473, IMG submission 203509) | Soil microbial communities from uranium-contaminated site in the Upper Colorado River Basin, Wyoming, United States - RVT98D197 | ecosystem: Environmental > Terrestrial > Soil > Contaminated >... | reverse complement strand
CGAGGGCTCGCAGATGGTCTTCGGCGGGCTCGGCGTGAAGGGTGGAGGGTCGTTCGGCTTCATATTCGCCTTCCAGGTGCTGCCCACGATCATCTTCATCGCTGCGCTCTTCGCGATCCTCTACTACCTGGGCGTGATGCAGGTGATCGTGACGCTGATGGCCAAGGTCATGACGCGGCTGATGGGGGCGAGCGGCGCGGAGAGCTTGAACGTCGCCGCCTCGATCTTCATGGGCCAGACCGAGGCGCCGCTCACGATCCGGCCCTTCCTGAACAAGATGACGCAGTCGGAGCTGATGTGCGTGATGACCTCGGGCATGGCCCACATCAGCGGCGGGATCATGGCCGCCTACATTGCGTTCGGAATCGAGGCGAAGCACCTGCTGGCCGCGGTGATCATGACCGCGCCCGGCACGATCCTGCTCGCGAAGATGCTGGTGCCGGAGACCGGCAGCCCGGAGACGGCGGGGAGCGTGAAGCTCGACATTCCGAAGACGGACGCCAACATCGTCGGCGCCGCGGCCCGCGGCACCGGCGAGGGGCTGTACCTGGCGCTCAACGTGGCCGCCATGCTCATCTCGTTCCTGGCATTGGTTGCGTTGGTCAACGCGATCCTCGGCGGGGTGGGCTCGGGCCTGACCGCGATCCTGGCGCGCTTCGGCAGCGCCGTCCAGGTGCACCTGAGCCTCGAGACCATCCTGGGCTACGCCTTCATGCCGCTGGCGCTGGTCATGGGCGTGCCCTACAAGGACGCTTTCATCGTCGGCGACCTGATGGGGACGCGCACGGTCCTCAACGAGTTCATCGCCTACTCTCGGCTGGGCCCGCTGAAGGACGTGCTGGACCCCAAGTCCTTCACGATCGCCACGTATGCGCTCTGCGGCTTCGCCAACTTCGGATCCATCGGCATCCAGATCGGCGGCATCGGGGCGCTGGCTCCCGAACGCAAGGACGACCTGGCCCGGCTGGGTTTCCGCGCCTTGCTCGCGGGGACCTTCGCAAATTTCATGACCGCGTGCATCGCGGGGATGCTGCTGTGAGCGCGCTCGTCCAGGCGAACGAGGCCGTCCGTTTCATCCGGAGCCGGTGCCCGCTCCAACCTGCGCTGGGCCTGGTCCTGGGCTCGGGCCTGGGCGCGTTTGCGCGGAGCCTGGCGCAGGCCACGGTCATCCCGTACGGCGAGATCCCGCACTTTCCGACCTCCACGGCGATCGGCCACAAGGGCGAGCTGGTGCTGGGAAACTCGAACGGCGTCCCCGTCGCCGTGATGGCGGGACGGGTCCATTGCTACGAAGGCTACGCGCCCGAGCAGGTCGTGTTCCCCGTGCGCGTGCTGGGCCGGCTGGGGGTGAAGATCCTGATCCTGACCAACGCCGCCGGCAGCGTCAACGTCAACTACAAGCCCGGCGAGCTGATGGTGATCGAGGACCACATCAACTACATGGGCACGAACCCGATGATCGGCGCCAACGACGAGCAGCTCGGCCCGCGCTTCTTCGACATGAGCGAGGCCTACGACGTGCCGCTGCGGGAGATCGCGGAGAAGGCCTGCTGGAAGGCCGGCGTCACCGTGCGGAAGGGCGTCTATATCGGCTTCACGGGACCGTCCTACGAGACCCCGGCCGAGATCCGCATGGCGCGCACGCTGGGCGCCGACGCCGTGGGCATGTCCACGGTGCCGGAAGTGATCGCGGCGCGCCACATGGGCATCCGCTGCCTGGGGATCTCGTGCATCACCAACATGGCTGCCGGCGTGATCAAGAAGAAGCTCGACCACCGCGAGGTCCTCGAGGTCGGCGAGCAGTCGCGGGCGGCGCTGCTCGACGTGCTGGGACGCATCATCCAGGAGGCGGCAAAGACAGCATGAGGCGGGCCAGCGCCGGGCCAACACCGCCCGATCTCCGCGAGCTGCTGCGCCTGGCGCGGCAGGCCCGCCGGCGGGCCCATGCGCCGTTCTCGGGCTTCCGCGTCGGGGCGGCCCTGCGCACCCGCAGCGGCGAGATCGTCACCGGCTGCAACATCGAGAACGCCTCCTACGGCCTGACGCTGTGCGCCGAGCGGGTGGCGGTGTTCAAGGCGGTGTCGGAGGGCCTGCGCCGCTTCGACGCGGTTGCGGTGGTCGTGGACGCGAAGCAGCTGGCGGCCCCCTGCGGTCCGTGCCGGCAGATCCTCTGGGAGTTCTGCGGCGACATCTGGGTTCACATGGCCAATCTCAAGGCCCTGTCGCGCAGCGTCCGGCTCTCGGAGCTGCTGCCGATGCCGTTCGACAGGAGGAGCTTCTAGTGGCGACACGCAACAACGGCAACGGGCCACGGAGACACGGAGAGCACGGAGATCAAAGGCAAGCGATCTGTGATTCCTCCGTGTGCTCCGTGACTCCGTGGCTTCGCTACGGTCTCGCCGCAGCGGTCTTGACGATGGCTGGACCCGTGTTCGCGGGCCCGCGGGACGTGGACCTGCTCGTCCGCGGCGGGACGCTGATCAGCATGGACGCTGGACGCCGCGTGATCCGCGACGGAGCCGTGGCGGTCCACGAAGGTCGCATCCTCGCGGTCGGGCCGTTGGCTGAAGTGGAGGCCGCTTTCCGCGGGCGCGACAGCCTCGACGCGGGCGGCGGAATCGTGCTGCCCGGCCTGATCAACGCCCACACCCACGCCGCGATGGTGCTGTTCCGCGGCATCGCCGACGACCTCAGGCTGATGGACTGGCTGCAGCGCTACATCTTCCCGGCCGAGGCGCGCAACGTGAACGCCGAGTTCGTCAAGGCGGGGACGCGCCTGGCGGCCCTCGAGATGATCCGCTCGGGAACCACGACCTTCGTGGACATGTACTACTTCGAGGACCAGGTCGCAGAGGCCGCCAAGGAAGCCGGGATCCGAGCGGTCGCAGGCGAGACCCTGATCGACTTCCCTGCCCCCGACAACAAGACGCTGCCCGAGGCGCTGGCGTACACCGAGCGCTTCCTGACGCGCTGGGCCGGCGACCCGCTGATCGTCGCGGCAGTGGCGCCGCATTCGACCTACTTGGGCGCGCCCCCGACGCTCTCGGCCGCGAAGGCGCTGGCGGACAAGTACGGCGCGCCGCTGCTGATCCACCTCTCCGAATCGCGGGACGAACAAACGCAGGTGCGCGAGCGCTATGCCAAGACGCCGACGGAGCATCTGCGCGACCTCGGCATCCTGCGCAGCGGCGTGCTCGGGGCCCACGGCATCTGGCTGAGCCCGGGCGACCGCCGGATCCTCGCCGCAGCCGGGGCGGGCATCGCGCACTGCCCGCAGAGCAACATGAAGCTGTCCTCGGGGACAGCGCCGGTGCGGGAGATGCTCGCCGAGGGGCTGCGGCTCGGGTTGGGCACCGACGGCGCCGCCAGCAACAACGATCTCGACATGTTCGAGGAGATGCTAACTGCGGCGTTGCTCTCGAAACATGCGAGCGAGGACCCGACGAGCGCCCCCGCCGCGGCCGTTCTGGAGATGGCGACCCTGGGCGGCGCGCGGGCGCTCGGGATGGAGGGCCGCCTGGGCTCGCTCGAGCCGGGAAAGCGGGCGGACCTGATTGTGGTGGGTCTCGATGCGCCGCGGCTCCATCCGATGTACGACCCGGTCTCCCACCTGGTCTACGCGGCCAAGGGCGCGGACGTGCGCCACTCGGTGATCGAGGGGCGAGTCGTGATGCGCGAGCGGAAGGTGCTGACCCTGGACGAAGCCGCGATCAGCGCCGAGGCCGACGGCTTTCGGGCCCGGATCCTGGAGACGCTCAGGAGTCCCGAACCCGGGCGAAGCGGAGCGTCCCCCGGCCCCTGAGAGGCTGAGCTTTACGCGCCTCCCACCAATTCCCTGAACCGCGGCTCAGCGCGCAGCGACTCGAACTCGGGCTCGATGCGCGCCCGCGCGATCGTGAAGCGGCGTCGCACGCGCGCGGCTTTCTCCAGACCGGTGACGGCGGCCTCCGTTTCGCCACGCAGCGCGTGGACGCCGGCGCAGTAGTAGCGCGTGAACGGCTCGTCGGCGCCCATCCGCACGCGCCTTTCGAAAGACTCGACGGCGGTCTCGAAGGCCGCCGCCGCCGCGTCGGCCTGACCCAGGCGCTGGCGCGCTGCCCCCAGGCGCATGTGCAGCTCGATGAAGATGCGGCCGCGCAACGCGTGATCCACGCGCTGCAGGAAGGACAGCTCGCATTGGAGGTGCTCGACGGCCTGGCTCCAGCGTCCTTGGAGTGTGGCCAGGTGAGCCAGTCGCATGTAACCGCCCACGATCTGGACACCCGACTGGCCCGACAGGAATGCCTCCTGCAACTCCGCGGCGCGCTGCGCGGCGGCCTCGCCCCGCGCGAAATCGCGCAGCAGGGCCGCGCAGTGCGAGAGCTGCAGCCAATACCAGCCGGCCTGCGGGTTTCGCTCGAGCGCCTGCTCGTAGTAGCCGGCCGCCTCGCGGAACTGCGCCTTGCCGACGAACAAGGCTCGCCCCATGCTCGCCAGCGCACCCGCATCGTCGGGGTCGAGGTCCAGCGCGCGGCGGATCGCTTCGATTCCCTCGTCTTCGCGGCCCAGCGCGACGAGCGCCCCCCCCATCTCGCGCCAGGCCCGGACCAGGCCGGGACGCAGCTCGAGCGCGCGCCGCAAGCAAGCGATCGCCCGCTCGTGCAGCTCGGCGGCAACGAGGTAGTCGGCTTTGGACGAGTAGGCGGATCCCAGCTCCAGATGGGCGCGCGCGTAGGACGGGTCGAGGCCGATGGCACGCTCGAAGAGCAGGATCGCCCGGTCCAGGGACTCGTAACTCTCGCTGCGGAGGTTCAGCACCCCCTTCGAAAACGCCTCGTAGGCTTCGACGATGTGGGTATCGTCGCCGGCGTGGTCGGGAGTGAGCGTCATGCGCAGGCCCGAGGACAGCTCGCTCACGATCCGGTCCTGCAGCTCGAAGATCTCGGAGACGCGGCCGTCGATCTTGACGGTGCGCACGATGGCGCCGGTCCCGACCTCGGTCAAGCGCGCCGTCACGCGAACGACCTCGCCCAGGCGCTGCACTCCGCCGCTCAGCACCCAGCGCGCGCCGACGGCGCGGCCCACCCGCGCGGCCAGCCTCTCGTCCGCATCGGCGCCGGGCGCGCCGAGCCGGCGCAGCGCCTCGTGAATCCGCTCGCGCCCCACGACCGTGAGCCCGTCGACGTTCCGGAGATCCGCCGTGACGGTCTCGGCGATGCCCGTTCCCAGCCACTCGTCCTCGGGGCTCTTCGTGATGTTCGCGAAGCTCAGCACGGCGACGACCGGCGCGGCCTGTACCGGCGTCGCCGCCAGCGCCGGCGTCCCGCCGCGGACGGCCGCCAGGTCCTGGCACACCTCGGCCAGGCTCGCGTAGCGCCGGTTGCGGTCCTTGGCCAGCATGCGGCGGACCACCCGCTCGAGCGCCGGCAAGCGCGAGTCGGCAGGGCTGTCCGGCAACGGCGGCGGCTCGTGATGCAGGATCGCGTCGAGCACCTCCACTGCGTTCTCGCCGGCGAACGCCGGCCGTCCCGCGAGCAGCTCGTAGATCACGACGCCCAGGGAGAAGACGTCGGTCCGCGCGTCGATCTCCTTGCCGAGCGCTTGTTCGGGCGACATGTAGGCGAACGTGCCGGCCAGCCCGCCGCCTGCTTGCGCCCCCGGCTCGCGGCTCCAGGTCGAGCTGGACTCGTCGGCCAGCGGGTGGTGCTCGGCCAGGCCGAAGTCGAGCACCTTGACGCGCCGCGCCTCCGTCACGACGATGTTGGAGGGCTTCACGTCGCGGTGGATCACGCCCCGGGCATGGGCCTCCGCCAGGGCGTCGGCGATCTGCTGCGCCACGTCGAGCACGCCGTCCAGGTCCACGGGCTCGCGGCGCGCCCACTCGACGAGCGTGCGGCCGGCCACGTACTCCATGGCGATGAACGCCACGCGCCGGCCGGCGTGCTCGATCTCGTCGATCTCGTAGATCACGGCGATCCCCGGATGGCTGAGCGCCGAGGCCGCACGGGCCTCCCGCAGCAGCCGCGCGCGCGCTTCGCCGCCCTCGCCGGCTTCGGGGCGCAACATCTTCAAGGCCACCGGGCGGTGCAGCCGGACGTCCTCCGCCAGGAAGACCTCGCCCATCCCCCCCTCGCCGAGGCGGGACAGCACGCGGTAGTGGGAGACGACCTCGCCGATCATCTCAGTGGCGTCTCCTGCACGACGCCAGCATCACAGCTGGCCGAAGTGGATCAAGCGGATCCCCGCCGCCTGCAGGGCATGGCGCGCCTCGCTGTGGGTGACGGCGGACAGCTCGCGACCGCGCTCGCGGGCGTAGCTGCTGCCGGTCTCGAGCGCCCGGTCCACGACCGCAGGATGGCACATCAGCTCCGTCACGCCCGGCTCCACCCGGCTCAGCAGGCGGATCAGGTTCTCGAGGGTCGCCCCTTCCCCGAAGAAGCCGTCGAGGAAGTGGTCGGGTGTCGGGATCGCCTCGCGCCGGAAGCGCCCGCGCATCTCGTCCGAGATGCTGCGCAGCGGCAACCCCGTCTCCCATGCGAGCGTCACCAAGGCTTCGAGCACCTGGGGCGTCGCGTGCGCGTGATGATGGCTGTCGAGGTGCGTGGGCGGCGCCCCGATCAGCTCGCGAAAGCGCTTGAGCTGCGCCCGTGCCTCCGCGAGCACCTGCTCGGGATCGGCCTGCGCCAGGCCTTCTGCCTTCGCCGGCAAACGACCGCTCGCGTCCACCAGGCTCGGCAGCTGCGCCGGCGGCAGGCACGGCGTGCCCCCGGTGAGCGCCACGTGCAGCCCGATGCCTAGCTGCGGGTGCTCTCGCGCCAGGGCGGGCACCTCGCCGGCTCCGGGCTGCGTCACCATCAGGGTGGCGCTCGTGACGATGCCGGTGCGCTGGGCCTGGAAGATGCCGCGGTTGACTCCGGGAGTGCGGCCCAGGTCGTCGGCGTTGACGATGAGCCGCTTCAGGGCGCTCATGATCGGGGCTCGAGCGGGGCGCTACGGCTCAGCCAAGCCCAGCGCTGAGTGCTGACCGCTCACGTGCCATACACCACGATATCCGGCAGGTTTCTGTACTTCTCGTTGTAGTCGAGCCCATAGCCCACGACGAAATGGTCCTCGATCGTGAAGCCCACGTAGTCCACTGGAATCTCGACCAAGCGCCGCGACGGCTTCGAGAGCAGCGCCGCCACCTTGAGACTTCGCGGGCCCCGGGCCCGAAGCACGTTGAGCAGATAGTTGAGCGTGAGTCCCGTGTCCACGATGTCCTCGACCACGAGCAGGTCGCGTCCTTCGAGGCCCTGGTCGAGGTCCTTCACCAGCTTCACCTCGCCCGAGGTCTTGGTGGCCGCGCCATACGAGGAAACCGCGATGTAGTCGAGTGTCAAGGGCAGCTCGATGGCGCGGCACAGGTCGGTCATGAAGGTGCAAGCGCCCTTCAGGACGCCGACGAGGTGCGGCTGCTTCCCCTCGTAGTCCCGGCCGATCTCGCGCCCCATCTCGTCGATCCGCGCACGGATCGCGTCGCGGGAAAGCAACACCTTCATCACGCCGCCTCCTCGGGGAGGCGCGATTATAGCGTGGCGCGGCCGCGGGGTCTGGCAGGGCAAGGACACCCCGCGGCCGGTCGCCCCCCATCGAATTTCGGGATTGACTCCCCCCGGGGTCGGAATTAGCATCCGGGCATTGCCGGGCGGACCCACGGGCTCGCTTTCCGGAGGACGAACTTTAATGATGCGGTTGAGCGCCATACCCAAGCTGATTCTGGCCCTGGCCGGGGCCACCGTTCTCGCGATCCCGGCTCCCGCGCCGGCTCAGTCGGTCACCACCGGGTCCCTTTCAGGGCTCGTGACCGACGAGAGCGGAGGCCTGCTCCCCGGCGCGAGTGTCGAGGTCGTGCACGACCCGACGGGCACGCATTACTCGGCCACGACCGGCCCCGATGGACGCTTCACCATCTTCGCCGTGCGCGTGGGCGGTCCCTACTCGATCGTCGTGACGCTCTCCGGCTTCCGGGACGAGCGGGTCGGCAACCTCAGCGTGGCCCTGGGCGAGGAACGCCGGATGGACTTCACCCTCAAGGTGGCTGCTGTGACCGAGACGATCGAGGTCACGGCCGAGGCCGGAACGATCATCAGCTCCACCAGCACCGGCCCCGCAGCCAACGTCACGCGGCAGACGATCGAGAGCCTGCCCACGATCGATCGCGGCCTCGAGGACTTCGCACGGCTGTCGCCCTACTTCGACGCCAAGGGTTCGGGCGACGGCACCGAACGCCCGGTGCTCGCCGTAGCGGGCCGCAACAACCGCTACAACAACATTCAGATCGACGGCGCCATCAACAACGACCTGTTCGCGATCAGCGACTCGAGCGCGCCGGGCAACGGCTCGGACGGCCAGCCGATCAGCATCGACGCGATCCAGGAGCTGCAGCTCCTGGTCTCGCCCTATGACGTGCGGCAGGGCGGCTTCACGGGTGGCGGCATCAACGCCGTCACGCGCAGCGGGACCAACCGCTACGGCGGCACCGCTTATTACTTCTTCAGGAACGAGAGCTTCACCGGCAACGGTCCCGACGATCGCGAGATCGCGCCCTTCAGCGACAAGCAATTCGGCGCCAGCCTGGGTGGGCCCTTGAAAAAGGACAAGGCGTTCTTTTTCCTCAACGTCGACTGGGGTCGACGCGAGACGCCATCCGGCTTCTCGGCCGACGGCCAGTCCGGCCAGGCCTGGGGTCGGGAAGCCGAGGTCGCGCGTTTCCTGAGCATTCTCGCCAACAAGTACAACTACGATCCGGGCGGTCCCTCCGAGTACATCCGCACGACAAACAGCGACAAGCTGTTCGGGCGTCTCGACTTCAACCTCACCGATCGGCACCGGCTCACGGTCCGCCACAACTACATCAAGGGTCGCACCGATCGCGGGTTCCCGAACAGCCGCACGTACTACTTCCCGGACAACTGGTACCAGCCGCGCGACAACGTGCACTCCAGCGTGGCTCAGCTCAATAGCGCGTTCGGCAGCGCGGTGAACGAGCTGCGCGTCACGTACCAACGCATCCGGACCGTGGCCGACGGCCCGTCGCGCTTCCCGCAGGTGATCGTCGACCTCGCCGACGGGGCGCAGGTGCGCGCCGGCCGCGAGAACTTCCGCGCGGCGAACGAGCTGGACCAGGACATCGTCGAGCTGACCGACGACTTCACGTTCTACAGGGGACAACACACGATCACGGTCGGGACGCACAACGAGTTCTTCAAGTTCCGGAACCTGTTCATCCGCGACAACATGGGCAGCTACCGCTTCAGCAGCCTCAACAACTTCGAGGTCGGCCTCGCACAGAGCTACGACTACAGCTTCTCCGCGACCAGCGACCGGCTGCAGCCGGCGCGTTTCAAGGTCAACCAACTGGGCTTCTACGCAGGCGACCTATGGCGGATGCGCCCGAACCTCACGCTGACCCTGGGCGCCCGTGTCGACATCCCGATCTTTCCCGACAAGCCGACAGCCAATCCGGCGGCGGTCACGAACTTCGGCTTCCGGACGGACATCGCACCGAGCCCGCTCATGTGGTCGCCACGCGCGGGCTTCAACTGGGACGTGCGCGGCGATGCCAAGCAACAGCTTCGCGGCGGATTGGGCCTGTTCTCGGGCCGCACGCCCTACGTGTGGCTTTCGAACCAGTACGGGAACACCGGCATCGAGTTCACCCGAGTCGGCGCGAGCTTCAACACCGCCAACCGCATCCCGTTCCTACCCGATCCAGACAACCAATCCCCGGTGGTCGTCGGCGCCTCGGCCGGCTCCTTCAGGAACGAGATCGACGTCGTGGACCCCGACTACAAGTTCCCCCTGGTGCTGCGCACCAACCTGGCCTACGACCGTGACCTGGGATTCTGGGGCCTGCTGAGCACGGTGGAGTTCTTCTACTCCTGGAACCAGAAGGACATCGCCTATCGGAACCTGAACCTGAGGCCGACCGGGCAGACGCGTGCCGACGGCCGGCCGATCTTCACGAGGCTGAACACCGGCTTCAGCGACGTGATCCTGCTCGAGAACACGGACCAGGGCAGCCAGTGGACCGTCCTGGCGAAGCTGGAGCGGCCGTTCCGCGGCGGACTGTACCTGTCGGGTTCCTGGCTCTATGGGGAGTCCGAGTCGATCAACGACGGCACGTCGTCACAGGCGGCCTCCAACTGGGGCAACGTGTACGTGCCGGGCGACCCAAACGACCCGCCGCTCGCACGCTCGAAGTTCGATCCAGGCCACCGCATCAACTTCGCGATCTCGAAGGACTTCATGCTCGGAAAGGTCAAGCTGAACGCAGGAGCCTTCTACAACGGACAGTCCGGACGGCCCTACACCTTCAACTTCAACGGGGACGCCAACGTTGACGGCCGCACGGCCAACGACCTGATCTTCGTGCCGGCGAGCGCGGATCAGGTGATCATCCGCAACGGCACCTGGGAACAGCTCGACGCCTTCATCGAGGGCGATGACGCGCTGAGCCAGCACCGCGGCGGGATCGTGGCCCGCAACGCCGGCCGTTCCCCGTGGCGGAACTACGTCGACCTCAAGTTCCTGGTCCTGGTTCCGAACACAAGCAAGGTCAAGGTCGAGTTCACGGCCGACGTCCTGAACTTCCTCAACCTGCTGAACAGCGACTGGGGCGTCTACGACCTAGCCACCTTCGAGGATCTCAACCCGATCCGCTTCGCGGTGGACGCTGCGACGGGCAAGTACGTCTACGACCTGGCGACGATCAACAGCCCGACCTTCCGGAAGTTCGACCGCGACGACCTGCGCTCGCGCTGGCAGGCGCAGTTCGGGTTCCGCGTGCGATTCTGATTCCCCGCGCGCCGGGGAGAGCGTAATCGCTCTCCCCGGCATCGGTCCCGGCGGTTCCGTCAGCAGCGCAGCTCTCCCGCTTCACATCCTTTGACTCGGCGCCCTGCGCCCCCCAGTTCGCCGCGGGTTTAGACTGAGACTATGGGAACCCGCTCGCGGATCGTGGTCGCCGTCGGCGGCGCCCTCGTGCTTGCCAGTCTGTTCCTGGCCTTTCGCAAGCGCGGCCCCCAATCCCAGTACCTCACCGTCCCGGTCGACCGCGGGGACGTCGTGGAGGTGGTCGGCGCCACGGGCACGCTGGAGGCGGTCACGACGGTCCAGGTGGGCTCCCAGGTCTCGGGCACGATCCAGATCCTCAACGCGGACTTCAACTCGGCCGTGCGCCAGGGCCAGGTGATCGCTCGCCTCGACCCGTCGCTCTTCGAGGCACGCCTCGGCCAATCCCGCGCCAACCTCGTGGCCGCCCGCGCCAACGCGGAGCGTCAGCGGGCGGACGCGGAGGAGGCCGGCCGCAAGCTGGTCCGCGCCCGCGAGCTGGCGGCGCAGAGCCTGCTGCCGGCGAGCGACCTCGAGACGGCCGAAGCCAATGCCCTTGCCGCCGCCGCGCAGCTCAAGGCCGCTCAAGCCGCGGTGGCGCAGGCCGAAGCGAGCGTACGCCAAGCCGAGGTCGACCTGGCGCACACCGTGATCGAGGCGCCGATCGACGGCGTCGTGATCGCGCGCAACGTGGACGTCGGCCAGACCGTGGCGGCCTCGTTCCAGGCCCCGGTGCTGTTCGTGATCGCCAAGGACCTGGCGAGCATGCAGGTCAACGCCTCGATCGACGAGGCCGACATCGGGCGCGTCCGCGCGGGCCAGGGGGTCCTGTTCCGGGTCGACGCCTACCCCGAGCGCGAGTTCCGCGGCGAGGTGCGCCAAGTGCGGCTGCAGCCGGTGACGTTGCAGAACGTCGTCACCTACAACACCATCATCTCCGTCGACAACGCCCAGCAGCGGCTGATGCCCGGGATGACCGCCAGCGTCTCCGTAATCGTGCGCCGAGCCGACGGCGTGCTACGGGCGCCCGCCGCGGCGCTGCGTTTCCGCCCGGAGCAAGCCGAGCCGTCGGGCGGGCGCGGGCGCCCGCTGGGCTCGGCCGCCGCGACGGCGGCGACGACGCCCCCACAGCATAGACCGCGGTCGGGCGGCGACGCCCCTGCCGACGGGCGACCCGTTTCGGGCCGCGAGACCGTCCTCTACGTCTTGGGACCGCAGGGCCAGCCGCAGCGCGCGCCGGTTCGGCTGGGCCTGTCCGACGGACAGTACGTCGAGCTCCTCGAGGGCCTAGAGGAAGGCGCCCGGGTGATCACGGGGATCGGCAACCCGGCGGACCGCGGCGAACCGCGGGCCGGCTCCTCGCCGGCAGCCACCTCGAACCCGTTTTCGCCGCAGTTCCAGCGCCGCCAGCGCTGAGCCATGGCGGACGCACCGCTGATCCAGGTGGCGGGCCTCAAGAAAGCCTACGCGCTGGGCGACGTGGTCGTCCACGCCCTGCGCGGGGTCGATCTTGCGATCGAGCGGGGTGGATTCGTCGCCGTCGTGGGCGCCTCCGGCAGCGGCAAGTCCACCTTCATGAACATCCTGGGCCTGCTGGACCGCCCGAACGCCGGGCGCTACTTCCTCGATGGCGAAGACGTCTCGAGCTTCGATCGCGACCGCCGGGCCATCCTGCGAAACCGGAAGATCGGCTTCGTGTTCCAGAGCTTCAACCTGCTGCCGCGTACCTCGGCCCTGGAGAACGTGGAGCTGCCGCTGCTCTACAACGGCCGGCGCCTCGCCACGGCCGAGCGACACGCCCGAGCCCTTTCCCTGCTGGAGATCGTGGGCCTGGCGGACCGCGCGCGCCACGCGCCCAACCAGCTCTCGGGCGGCCAGCAGCAGCGAGTGGCCATCGCGCGCGCGCTGGTGAACGACCCCGAGCTGCTGCTGGCAGACGAGCCCACAGGAAACCTCGACAGCCGTACCAGCGTCGAGATCATGGAGGTGTTGCAGCGCCTGAACCGCGAGCGCGGGATCACGGTCGTGCTGATCACGCACGAGCACGACATCGCCGAGTATGCGGAGCGGGTGATCGCCTTCCGCGACGGTCGCGTGGTGAGCGACACGGCCGTCGCGCGCCGACGCGACGCGTCGGCGGAGCGTGACGCGCTCCCGCCCATCGAGCCCGAGGTCCAGGATGGACCTGCGTAACACCCTGGCGATCGCCCTCACCGCGATCCGGCGCAACACGATCCGCTCGGCGCTCACGATGCTGGGCGTCATCATCGGCGTGGCCTCGGTGATCGCGATGATCGCGCTGGGCAGCGGCGCCCGCGCCGCGATCGACGAGCAGATCCAGAGCCAGGGCACCCACCTGATCTACGTCTCTGCGGGGAGCTGGGGCCGCGGCGGAGTGCGTGGCGGCGCCGGCTCCATCACCACGCTGACCATCGAGGACGCGAAGGCCATCGCGCAGCTGCCCGGCGTCGATCGGTTGAGCCCCGGCGTCCGCGGCCGCGCCCAGGTGATCGCCGGCAACCAGAACTGGTCGACCTCGATCGAGGGCGGCAACGAGGACTTCGTCGCGATCCGCAACTGGGTTGTCGCCGAGGGGGCGAACTTCAGCGCCCGCGAGCTGCAGGTCGCCGACAAGGTGTGTCTGCTGGGTGACACGGTGGCACGCACGCTCTTCCCTGATTCCGACCCGGTCGGGCAGATCGTGCGCGTCAAGAACCTCCCATTCCGGGTGCTCGGCGTGCTGGCGCCCAAGGGCCAGGGGCAAATGGGTGACGACCAGGACGACTTCGTGCTGGCCCCCTACACGACCCTGCAAAAGAAGCTGCTGGGCATCACCCACCTCCACCGCATCTCGCTGTCGGCGGTCAGCAGCGACCGCATCGAGGACACGGCGGTGCAGATCACCCAACTGCTGCGCCAGCGCCATCGGATCGCGAACCCGGAGGAGGACGATTTCACGGTGCGCACGGTCGAGGAGATGGCGCAGGCGCGCGTGGAGATGGCGAACACGATGACCATGCTGCTGATGAGCGTGGCGTCGGTCAGCCTGCTGGTGGGCGGCATCGGCATCATGAACATCATGCTGGTCTCGGTGACCGAGCGCACCCGCGAGATCGGCCTGCGCATGGCCGTAGGCGCGCGTACCCGCGACATCCTGCGCCAGTTCCTCTCCGAGGCGGTGGCGCTGTCGGTGGTGGGAGGCGTGCTGGGCGTCGGTCTCGGCATCGGCGTGTCCCTGGCACTGACCCGCGGTCTTGGCTGGCCCACCGACGTCACCGGCGGCTCGATCCTGGTCGCCTTTGCATTCGCGGCCGCAGTCGGGGTCTTCTTCGGCTACTACCCGGCGCGGAAGGCCGCCCAGCTCGACCCCATCGAGGCGCTTCGCTACGAA
>Ga0214473_10006258_pt1 | contig 14243 bp, 17 predicted proteins | sample RVTome_7_FD_203509 | JGI IMG/M metagenome (GOLD analysis project Ga0214473, IMG submission 203509) | Soil microbial communities from uranium-contaminated site in the Upper Colorado River Basin, Wyoming, United States - RVT98D197 | ecosystem: Environmental > Terrestrial > Soil > Contaminated >... | reverse complement strand
ATTGTAAATTCAGAATGGTGAAAGATGCCCAGAAGTAACAGGTACGACCTTCCTTAATCTGTTATTTTTCTAATAAACGAAAGAGGAAAAGTTGTAGGGCTACCTTTATTTTGTCGGGGACTACCCGGGGCAAAATATTTGTAATCAAATTTCCCAATAGCGGAACACTAGAAACTTTTTGAAAAAAGGCTTCTTGTTTTTTTAAAGATGCAAGTTCCGGCCAGTTCTTCATTTCGGCAAGTACATCCCTAAAGCGCGGATTTTGCGAAAGTACACTTTCGGCGGAAACTACCGATACATTTTGGTCTTCCCCGAAATGGCGTGCTATTGAATTTTTTATCCTGGGAATATGAACGCCGATAGCAATTGTTTTAAGGCTCTTTGATTCCAACCCCCGAGTTATTTGTCTAAAAGTTTTAACCTCTTCGTCCGTAGTTGCCGTTTTCGACCGAATGATGATATCTTCCTGGTCAAAGTCCCCAATTTGGTTCAGGTGCCTTACCATAGGTCTTGCAAGATCCCCAGTTACCGTAATTACGACCTTGCCGATTTCGTTTCTTCTTTTTAACTCTGTTGCCGCAACCAAACATGCCCGAGTCAGCCTATCGGGGCTATCTTTTCCGCCTCTATCCGTAAGATAGCTGTGTATTAGCACGACGGGTCTTTCAACGCTCATAGTAGGGGATATTTTAGAAGATTTTGCCTCGGAAATCAAACTATGGGACTTGCCATAAATTTAAAAACCTCTTTAGGATATAATTTAGTTGTGGTTAAGAAGTTTTTGGTTTTTATCCTTTTGGCTTTTGTATTTTTTCTAGCCCGCCCGGTATTGGCCCAGGAACCGAGTAGCGACAGTTATGTAATTGAAAGCTTTGATTCCCGGATTGCCCTTCAGAAAGACACCTCGCTTTTGGTAACAGAAACAATTAAGGTCAACTTTCCCTATGCCAAACACGGCATTTTCAGAAATATTCCCGTGGTTTATTCTGCTAAAGGCAAAACCCTAAGGGCGGGAATTTCGGTTCTTTCGGTAGTAGACGCAACTGGTGCAGGTCATCCCTACAAGCTGGGCCGGCAGGGAAGAGAGGTAGAAGTCAAAATAGGAGACCCGGATAAAACCATAACGGGAGAGGTTGTCTATGTCATTACCTACCGGATTACAAAAATTGTACAAAGATTCGATACCCACGACGAAATTTATTGGAATATTACGGGCGCTGGTTGGGATACTGAAATTCTTAAATCCTCGGCTTCGGTTTCTTCTCCTTTTGCCAAAATTACCCAGGTAGATTGTTTCGCAGGAGATGTCGGAACTACTCAGAAGGCGTGCAAGTCGGGAATTTTTGGCGAAGATGCCATGTTTGGGGCAACCCAAACTCTGGGCAGCGGTCGCGATTTCACAATTGTTGTTGCTCTTGAGCAGCCAAACCTACTGGTATTTCCAGGCAAGGCCCAGAAATTCTTAGGATTTTTCTTCGATAACTGGGGATATGCGGCGGCCCTTCTTCCTTTAGTAGTCTTGGGTTATTTTTGGTACAAAAGGGGGAGGGACAGAAGGTATGTCGGCGAAAATATTTATTACGAGCCGGAGAAAAAGGAAGTAATTACCAAACCCCTTTTTGTCAGGGAGCATCTGCCTTTCGTATATTATCCGATAAACGGCCTAACTCCCGCCCAGGTGGGAACAATTGTCGATGAGCGGGTAGATATAGCCGATATTATAGCCGAGATATTGGAACTTGCCAGGCTCGGGCTTATAAAGATTAAGCGCTACGAGGTGAAAAAGATTTTGGGAGAGGGCTCGGAGTATGCATTCATAAGAACCCAAAAAGACGGGAGCGAACTACCCCTAAAAGATTATCAAAAGGATATTTTAAAGGAATTATTCCGCTCTCCTTCGGTTCATAGCAGTATTTCCTCGGTTGAGGAGGTATTGAAGGACCATCCCGAGGAGAAGGCCGAGGCAGACAGGCTTCTTAAGAAAGACAGATATGTTTTGTTATCTGCCTTGAAAAATCATTTTTACGAGGGCCTCCCCGAGATTAAAAAGAAGCTATACCAAAATATGCAGGATTCGGGATATTTTGAAGAGGATCCGGAAAAAGCCCGTGGCAAATGGTTGGGGATAGGAGTTCTGGTTTATATCGTCGGGTATATGATTGTGAATTTCTTCGGGGTGGCAACCGGAAATTTCGGGCCCTTAGTACTTTATTTTGTCTCAATTGTGCCCTCGGCTTTTGCGGTTTTTTCCATGCCCAGACGAACCCCTGCAGGCTATGCTCTCTGGAGACAAATTAAGGGGCTTAAGCATTTTCTTAAAGTTGGCAAATGGCGACACCAGATTGCCGAAAAACACCTATTTATTGAAGAAATTTTGCCCCTGGCGGTTAGCCTGGGGGTGGTAAATCAGCTTGCCGGCGATATGAAAGATTTGGGGATTAGCCCGCCTTCATATTTTTCGGGCTTTGTGGCGGGAAGTTTTTATTCCGATTTTTCCAGCTTTACCAGCTCAACCGGCAGCTCCTTAATGTCCGCTCCGGGGGGAAGCGCCGGGGGTTTCAGTGGAGGAAGCGGGTTTGGAGGAGGAGGGGGAGCCGGAGGCGGCGGTGGTGGGGGTGGAGGAGGGGGATGGTAAATAGCTTGTCCATTTTTCGGAACGACAGGGCTTTATAAGGCACGGCCAAAAGGGTAAGATGGAGGTATGAAATTTTTCGAACATCTGGTTCACCTTTTTGTTCCCAGAGCTTCAAATAACCACAAAGCCAAGATTCTCCATTCGTCGTCGCTTACTTTTTTAGTTCTTGCGGTTGCCATCTTTCAGCTTACGATTTCTTATCTTCCCGGCTTCGGGGTCAGGGTTTTGGGCTATGCGGCCAATATTTCGCCGGATGAGGTAATAAGACTTACCAACGAAAAAAGAGTCCAGACAGGCCTTCCTGCGCTTTCCACAAGCTCGGTTCTATCCCAGGCCGCACAGGCAAAAGGAGCCGATATGTTGGCCAAAGATTATTGGGCGCACGTTTCTCCCGACGGGACTCAACCCTGGTATTTCTTTACCAACTTTGGCTACAAATACCGCTACGCCGGGGAGAATTTGGCCAGAGATTTTCAGGACCCGGCCTCAGCCGTTGAGGCTTGGATGGCGTCCCCTTCGCATAAGGAAAATATGCTTTCGTCAAAATATAAAGAAATAGGAATTGCGGTTGTTGAAGGGGATCTGGCGGGAGTTGACACTACTATTATTGTCCAGTTTTTCGGAACAAACCTTGTAGATACCTTGCCGGAAACTCCTATTGCCCAGGCCCAAGCTGCTTCACTTTCCCCAACGCCCACACCGGGGGGAAGCGTGGTTGCCGTTATTACCCTAACACCCACACCAACGCCAACACCGACCAAAACCCCTGTTGTGGTTGCCGTGGCTGCCCCTTCTCAAGGAACTTCAACCTCAAGGCTCTTGGTTTCTCCTTTTAATACAACCCGTTCAATTTCCCTGGCCCTAATTGTTATACTTTTGGTTGTAATGGTTGCCGATGGGATAATAACCTACCGGCGCGGAGTTGTAAGGGTTGGAGGAAGAACCCTGGCCCACATCGGTTTTTTGGCTATGATTTTGGCAATTGTTTTGATCGCAAGGGCCGGACGAATTCTTTGATTTAGGTTTTATGATAAAAAAATTCGCACACGATTTGCCGCACTATGTAAGCCTTTTTGGGGTTTTGGTTGCTGCGGTTTTGGGCTTTATTGTATTTTCTTATGACAAACCATTTCAAATGGCGATCGCATTTGGAGTTGCGGGGGCATACATCTCTTGGGGAATTGTCCACCACGTCATTCATAGAGATTTCGCCTGGGCCGTTTTGGCCGAATATATGGCAATTGCGGCTTTGGGCCTTGTTACTGCTTTCTCGCTTTTACTCCGGTCCTAATTTGCCCCAAAAGGGCTTCAGAGGTATAATTTGCGGGTATGAAAAGTGAAACTAACGGTCATTTCGTAAGCCCCACCAAGGGGCTAGTAACTGTTGACGAAATGGTAGATTACATATCTTCCTTCGTCAAAGAAGAGCCGGGGAGCTTTTATAGGCTGGTTATCGGAACCGATTCCCAGGCAAAAAGTGTGGATGGTAAGGGGGAAATTGATTTTGTCACGGCAATTATAGTCCATAGGATGGGACGTGGGGCAAGGTATTTTTGGAAAAAGCAAAAGGAAAATAAAGTTCCGCATCTACGGGATAAAATATATACGGAGACCCTAATGAGCCTGGCCGTTGCGCAGGAGCTGGTACCTACAATCAGGGAAGCAATAACTCCGGCAAAGTACGATTTGGAAATTCACATTGATGTTGGCCCTCTGGGGCCAACCAGAGAGATGATTAGGGAAGTTGTGGGGATGGTAAACGGGAATGGATTTACGGCCAAAACCAAACCGGATAGCTGGGGAGCTTCAAGCGTGGCGGATAAGCACACTTGATAGGTATGCTTGCGATTCAGAAATCTAAAGCACACATAATCAGTCCGGGCTTGGCAATTTCAATATATATTATTTCTAATTTATAATTGGCAAGTATGAAGGGAGTGATATTAGCAGGCGGGTTGGGGACCAGATTATATCCCTTGACCCAGGCTACCAATAAACATCTTCTTCCGGTATACGATAAACCGATGATTTTTTATCCCATCGGGACCTTGGTGAAGGCCGGGATTAAAGAAATATTGGTAATTACCGGCGGTCCACATGCGGGGCATTTTATCAGGGTTCTTAAAAACGGCAAAGATTTGGGGGTAAAACATTTGGAGTTCGCTTATCAGGAAACTGAAGGCGGGCTTTCGGATGCCGTGAGATTGGCCGAGGACTTTGCGGACGGCGGTCCGATTACGGTCATTTTGGGCGATAACACAACCGATGCAAACATTGGCCCTTCGGTTTCGAAATTTAAAGACGGCGCAGTGATGTTTCTCAAAAAAGTCTCTGACCCTCAAAGATACGGGGTTCCCGTTTTCGACCCGAAGGATGCGAAGAAGATTATTCGAATAGAGGAAAAACCCGAAAGGCCAAAGTCTCCTTACGCCTCAACCGGCCTTTATATTTTCGACAACAACTGTTTTGACTATATAAGGACATTAAAGCCGTCCAAAAGGGGAGAATTCGAGATTACGGATTTACAAAATAAGTATATCAAGGCGGGGAAGATGAGGTGGGAAATTCTGAAAGGTTTTTGGATGGACGCGGGAACTTTCGATACTTTGTTAGAAGCGGGCAAATATTGGTTCGAAAAGGCTAAATGAAAGTACTTATTACCGGTGGGGCGGGTTTCATTGGCTCCAATTTTATTCGATATTGGCTAGGCAAGTACCCCAAGGATGAAATTGTCAATCTCGATAAATTAACCTACGCAGGCCATTTAACCTCCACAAAAGATTTTTCCAAAAATATTAACTACGAATTCATCAGAGGGGATATTTGTGATGCTAAAACGGTTGACAGGGCAATGAAGGGCATCGACGATGTAATCCATTTTGCGGCGGAAAGCCATGTCGACCGCTCAATAGTTGGTCCGAAAGTTTTTCTTGAAACAAATATAATCGGAACCCAGGTCCTTTTGGACTCTTCGTTAAAACATAAAATTAAAAGGTTTCACTATATCGGGACGGACGAAGTTTTTGGAGCACTTCCTCTTGGGTCTAGCCAGAAATTTAACGAAAAGTCCTTATACGACCCAAGGAGTCCGTATTCAGCCTCAAAGGCGGCTGCGGACCATCTGGTTCGTTCCTACTTTACTACCTACGGTCTTCCGGTGACCATTACGAATTGCTCCAATAACTACGGGCCATTTCAGGATCCGGAAAAGTTTATGTCACGAATGATAACCAACTTGATTGACGGAAAGCCAGTTCCTATCTATGGAGACGGAAAATATATAAGAGATTGGCTCTATGTAGAAGACCATTGTCGGGCGATAGATGCGGTTTTGATGAAAGGAAAGGTTGGAGAAACTTATCTTGTAGGAGGGTTAACCGAAGATATCAATAATTTGGAAGTGGCAAAGAAACTTTTGAAGATTTTCGGTAAAAATGAGTCTTATCTGAAATTCGTAAAAGACAGACCCGGCCACGATAGGCGTTATGCGGTGGATTGGAGCAAAATAAACAAAGAGTTGGGATGGAAACCTCTTTATGATTTCGATACCTGGCTAACAAAAACAGCAGATTGGTACAGACAAAATGGGTGGTGGTGGCGACCGCTCAAGAAAAAAGCCGAGGCCCTTTATGAAAAAACAGGACAACGTTAAGAAAACTTCAATACCCGGGTTATTTATAATAGAAAGGCCTACCTTTGAGGACGATAGGGGGTTCTTCCGCGAAGTATTTCGCCTAAACGAACTGGAAGAATTTGCAAATATAAAATTTAGTCCCGTTCAATGGAATCATTCTTTGTCGCTTCCCGGAGTGATAAGGGCGCTTCATGCCGAAAATTGGAACAAGCTTGTCTATCCGATTACGGGAAAAATGTTTTCCGCAGTTGTCGATATTAGGCCCGAAAGTTCAACTTTCGGAAAACATGAGACTTTTACGTTTGACGAAAAATCGCATAGGGCACTTTTTATTCCCAAAGGAGTGGCCAATTCGATTTGCGTAGTCGGGGAAAAACCGGTTAATTACCTTTATTTGGTTGATTCATACTATGACGGTAAAGATACAACGGCTGTTTCCTGGGACGATCCCGACATAGGAATAAAGTGGCCGATAAAAGATCCAATCATTTCCCAAAGGGATAGACAAAATCCCACTCTTCGCGACCTTTTTCCTGAAAAATTTGAAAAATGAAGAACGAGATTTTGGCGATAGGGGCATCGGGTCTGGTGGGTTCCAGATTTACAGATCTTTACCCTAAAAAAGACCATATTATTAGTCCAGATCTTAATGAACTGGATATTACGGACAAGGTCCAAGTAGATAAATTCTTCAAAGAAAATAAAGATTCTTTCGAGACGGTTGTTAATTTTGCTGCATATACGGATGTTGACGGAGCCGAAAAGGAAAGGGGAAACGAAAAAGGATTGGTTTGGAAACTGAATGTAGAAGGTCCTAAAAATTTGGCCCAAGCCTCGCAAAAATACTCAAAATATCTAATTCAAATTTCAACGGACTTCGTTTTTCCGGGAACAGCCGACTACCCCGGCCCTTATAGCGAAGACGCCACGACCCCCGAATCGGCGGATAAATTGGGTTGGTATGGTTGGACAAAACTTGAAGGGGAAAGGGTAGTTAGGAAAAACTGCGAGACCTGTGTCATAGTAAGAATCTCTTATCCATTTAGGGCCCATTATCCCGCGAAGCTTGATTTTGCCAGAAATATTTTAGTGCTTTTCGATCAAGGGAAACTTTATCCCTTGTTTGCAGACCAAAAACTTACACCAACATGGGTTGACGAGGTATGCAAAATTTTATACATACTCTTGGAGGAGAAAAAGGCAGGAATTTTCCATGTGGCTTGTGCGGAAGTTACCACTCCCTTGGAATTTGCCAATTATTTATTAGAGAAAGCAAGAGGGGTAAAAGGGGTTGTAAAAGAAGGCTCGATGGGGGAGTTTCTGAAAACTTCGGGAAGAACGCCCCGTTCCAGGTTAGGAGGACTTTTGACCCAAAAAACCCAAAAAGCGTTGGGAATTAGTTTAATGAACTGGAGAGAGGCGATTGATGAGCTTGTAAGGCAGCTAGAGTAAATCGGGACGGACTTTTTTGGTTTTCTTCAAAGATTCTTCTTTCCTCCATTTATCAATTTCGACATGGTTTCCGGACAATAGGATTTCGGGAACTTTCCAGCCTTTATACTCTTCGGGCCTTGTGTACTGAGGAAACTCAAGGACATTGGGATCCGAAAAAGATTCAAGTTCTGTTGCGCCTTCCTTTTCCAGTACGCCGGGAGTTAGCCTTACAACGGCATCGCAGATTACCATTGCAGGGATTTCGCCCCCCGTTAAAATATAATCCCCGATAGATATTACTTCATCGACAAGCTTCTCATGAACACGGTGGTCGAACCCCTCGTAATGACCGGCGATTAAGATTAAATGATTAGTTGTCGCAAATGTGCCAGCAATCGCCTGGGTAAACTTCTTACCCACAGCGTCAAGAAGAACAACTTTTGTACCCTTGGTTTCTTTTTTTAGATCAGATATAGCTTTATCAATAATATCGACCCTCAAAATCATTCCAACTCCACCACCGTAAGGTCTGTCGTCCACACTTTTTCTCTCCCCTTCTCCATATGCCCTTAAGTCGTGAATCTCAATATCCACAAGCCCTTTATCCTTAGCCCTTTTAATAATCGATTCGTCAAAAGGGCCCGAAAGCATTTTTGGAAAGAGGGTTAATATATCGATCTTCATAATTTAGCCAAGAAGTCTTTTTAATTTTTCGTAGATGTCGCGTCTATGGCCTATTAAGATTATATATAACTCATGCTTTGACTTCCTATATACAATACGAAAGTCTCCTAGGCGAGTTCTATATATGTTCTTATACCCCTTTAATTGTTTGCTGCCGACTCCCCGTGGAGCAGCGACAATTGCCCTTATCTTTTTTGCTATAATAATCTGATTAACTTTGGAGAATTTTCGAAGCTGCCTCTCGGCAAGAGGTGAGACAATAACCTTCATATTCCCAGATCTTCGGCGACATCTTCAAAGTCCCGACCTTTGGAAAAGTCGGCTTTGCCAATAACTGATTTGTCGGTGTAGTCTTCTAAATAGGCGACAATTTTTTCAAACAGTTCCTTTCCCACCAGGTACGCCTTTGTCTTGTTCCTTTTTTGAATCGCTACTGGAATATCTGCGGCCTCATTTATTGCGGAAGCAGGGTTTGTTTTAAGTTCCGAAACGGAAATAGTATTCATTTATAAATTTGAATATATATCTGTATCAGTCGTTTGTCAAGACCTATTAACAGGTCTTGAAGAGACTAGATGGCAATAGCATTCCCCTGCCCTTGTATTGTATGAATGCTATCTGATAAAGTGAAAATGATGGATAAAGTCGTAATTGTTATGCCCGCGTATAAAGAGGCCGAAAACATAGGCCCCATGATTGATGAGCTTTTTGATAAGGTATTTCCCCAGATAGAAGGAGTCGAGATGCACCTTCTTGTTGTTAATGACCTTCCTGCAGACGGCTCTCCCGACGACGGAACAGGAAAGATTGTAAGGGATAAGATGGAGAAGCACAAAAACCTCCACATCCTCGAAGACAAAAAACAGGGGCTAGGATGGGCTTATATCAGAGGGTTTAAGTACGCGCAATCCGAAATAGGGGCAGATGCGGTAATGGAGATGGACGCAGACTTTCAGCACCCTCCAAGGTTTGTAAAGCCTATGGTCGAGGCCTATTTGGACGGCGCGGATTATGCAATAGGAAGCCGTTACATTAAAGGAGGATCCGTTCCTAAGGAGTGGGCAATGTTTCGAAAGGCCATAAGCTTTTTTGGTAACCTTTTTATAAGAATTGTTCTTGTTAAACCCAAGATTCATGATTTAACTACCGGTTTTAGACTCACAAAGGTAAAGGGAGTTTTGGACAAAATTGATCTGGACCACCTTATGGAACCCCACCTTTTTGCCCACAAGGTTGACCTTTTGTATCAAAGTATAAAAAATGCAAAAAAGGTGACCGAGGTTCCTCTAGAATTTGCCGCCCGTACGAAAGAAGTATCCAAATTCAATTCCAAGGAAATGATTGCCACATTTAAAGTCGCCCTCATTTTGGGAATTAAGGACAAGATCAGGTTTGTAAAATTCGGTACTGTGGGTTTCTTGGGTTTTATGGTCAACTTTCTTTTCATAAGAGTTTTTCGGGGAATGGGACTTGCCGAGACTTTGGCCTGGTTATTCGCAACTGAGCTTGCGATTATCAATAATTACACCCTAAATAATATCTGGACTTTTAAGGAAAGTAGGATTGCTGGACTTTCTAAAACAGTTTTCAAATTCCTGCAGTTTAATTTAACCTCCGCGGGAGCTTTGGCAATTCAATCTATTTTCGGCCCCATTGGGGTCAGAATAGTAGGGGAAAGATTCGACTGGCTGGTTTTGGCGGTCGTTGTTGTTGCAATGGTTCTTCCCTATAACTACTTGATGTATAATCTGGTCATATGGAAGACCTGGAAGCTTCCATGGGCCAAAAAGACATAAAATAAATGACTTCGCAAAAAGGTCTTCCCCCGACCGAGAAAGAATTTAAAAGAAGGCTAATTGAAGAGTATTTTATGTATGGATCGGTAGATGAGGTATTAAGAAAACACCGTTGGGGTCTTCCAATTTCCTACGCCGGATACCAGAGGATTTTAGCCGAGGCAGAAATTGTCAAGACGGCCGGACCCAACGGTAGGCTTAGCGAGATTTTGGATTTTTTAACGACCCTTATGGAGAAAAATATCCCCTTTGATTACTTGTATAGGAAAATGCCCCTGAGTTTTAAAACCTCCGCCGCAACCATTTATAGAATATTAAGTTATATCAAAGAGGGAGTTACCAGAAGGCTGGCGACGGGGCTTATTATTACCCCGTTTGGTAATAACAAAAGAGTTCTAATAGGAGAAGACGTCTCAGTTTCCAGGCCAGAGTTGGGAAAGCCTTTTGGCTCCCTTTCCATTCCCATGGGCTTTTCCAAAAAGACCGACCCAAGGGAAACCGCAATTATCAGGGTTTTGCAACAGGAAGTTTTTACCAGGCAGGCTATAGAGGGGGGTATGCCTAATGTTATTCCGGCAAGACCCAAGCCATTTATGTTTTTGGATATAGCGGATGTTAGGGTGGAAATTTTCCACATAACCCTTCCTAAAAAATACTCAAACAGTAAAAACTTTTTTAGTTACAAGCTTAAAAATTACAACTTTTTAGAAATAGATAACCTCGGGAAGTTGGAAGAAAAGGGGGACGGTTTCAGGGTAGGAGTCATGGAGGCAATTACGGGATATCAAAAATATTTGGGACTGCTTGAAAGAAACCTGGTATTCAATCCCCTTCAGCTTAAGTCCCGCTTAAACTATTTTCTGAGGGAAGAAGAACCGCTTCCTTTTCGCTAATTTCAAGCGGGGGTCTGAATTTATAGCCATAAATAAGCGTTCCTCGATCTCCATCCTGCCTCAATTTTCTGGTAACCATCTCTACCGGCATCCCAATTGTGACCGGTTCCTCACCGAGGTCAGTGAGCTGGGCCGTTATCAAGGGTCCCTCTTCAAGTTTCACCAAGGCAATGGTATAAGGGACATTGTCCTCAAATCCGGCAGGGGGTTCATAGACGGTTGTGAACGAGTAGACCTCGCCCCTACCGCTAAACTTAAATAATTCTTTTGCCTCATGGTTACATTCGGGACAGATGTCTCGCGGCGGGAAGATTTTTGTCTGACAATGCCCGCAAGATTCTCCCACCAGAGAATACCTTTGCTGCTTTAACCTCCAACTTGCAAAATTGGGCCCAATCGCTCTTTCTGCCGACATACCTAAATTGTAAGTGGTTTTTATTCTCAAAGACTCTCAGGTATTACAGGAAAGACCCCCAATTGGAGATGGGCATAGCGTTTTGGGATATGAAGGCAAGAGAGTAAAGAAAGATTGGGATGAGGATAACCGCAAAAGCGATTTTAAATTCTTTCTTAAGAAGAATTTTATTGAAGGTTAATATCATAAAGGGAACCAGAGGAAGAGAGTAGCGAAGAAGGTCCCGGTGGGCAACAAAAAGGGTAGAAACAAAAAATATCAGGCAAAACCAATAAATTTCAGGAACCCCCCTTTTGGCCAAAGTTGCAACCCCTAAGGCCCCAATTAGGTAAACAAATACGATTTCCTCAAGCCAGAAAGTTCCCACCCAAGGGGCTGAGTAATCAAAAATCTGAAAAGGAGGGAAAAAAAGGTGAATATTGTCACCCGAGTGGAAATAAGCCCAAAAGTCGTTGAGTTGTATTTTAAAAAGCGTAAAGATCACCAGAAGAGAAAGAGGAATAAGAAATATGGGTAAAAATTTAGGGACTTGCGACTGCCTAAACCAGCTCGTGAACTTTGTCGTTATCAGACTTTTGATATTTGGCCCAAAAAATGCAATAAAGTAGGCGAAAAAAAGAAGAATTCCGGGCGATTTTGTAAGCTGGGCCACAGCCCCCCATACTCCGGCCAGTAAGTATTTTTTGTTTTGGAAATAATAAATAGAGGCAATTATGGCTGCCATAAAAAGAGGTTCGGCAGAACCGACCGAGCGGGTAATTAACCAACGGGCCGGGAATAATCCGAAAAAGGCGGTCAAAAATAGCGCATCCTTAGGCTCTGTATATTGGCTTATGAATTTATTGAAAAAATAGATAGCCAGGGCTGAGGTTGCAATACTTACCAGAAGCATTGAGTAGGGGTAGCCTAAGAAAGGAGCGAAAAGCCTTACAAGCATCGGATAGGCTGGAAAATGGGCGGCATAATACGAGGCTGGAAGGGAAAACTCGAAATTTTGGGAAATTGCAACCGGGTTATAAAGAGTTTTTGCTACAACCAAAAATAATGGACCGTCGTAGTTGGCCACAATTGCCTGCATCCCGCTTTGCGGAAGAGGAATGTGCCAAAAACTTTTGAACCTAAAAAAGAAGGGCAACCAAAGAATAAGGGTGGGGATAATTGCAATTGCCAGAGCCGAAGAAACGCCCTTAAGAATCTTTAGCATAATGCCTAAATGATATATCTTTAGGCGATTACTCTCAAGGCTTCAGGTTTTTGGGCAAAATGGCTAATTAATCGCAATTTTGCTAGACTTTTTAGTATAAATGGGCAAGTTAATTGACGAACTTTCGGTTTTTTTTCCGGCTTACAACGAGGAAAGAAATATAGAAAATACGCTTCTTAAGGCCAAAGGGACATTGGAGGCAGTTGCCGGGGCTTGGGAAATAATAGTAGTTAACGACGGGTCAAATGATAGAACGGCTGAAATTGCCCAAGAGCTTGCGAAGAAAGACAAAAGAATAAGAGTTGTCAATCAAGCCAACGCTGGCTACGGGGGAGCCCTAAAAACCGGTTTCAGGAACGCAAAATTTGCCTGGGTTGCTTTTGCGGACAGCGATGGCCAGTTTAATTTCTCCGAACTCTCAAAATTTCTGGAGCATAAAGACGAAGCAGACCTGGTTTTGGGATATCGCATTAATAGGGCGGACTCTTTTTCCCGAAAAGTGTTCACTTTTGGCTGGTCAACCCTTGCAAGAATCCTTTTGGGTTTGGACGTCAGAGACTATTCCTGTGGATTTAAGCTAATTAAAAAGGAGGTTTTTGCCTCTATCCAGCCCCTTGTTGGTGAAGAAAAAGTGACACAGATTGAGATGTTGGTCAAAGCAAAAAGAATGGGATACAAATTTTTTGAAGTTGGGGTACGCCACTACCCAAGAGAATTTGGCAAGCAAACAGGCGCAAATTTGAGAGTTGTTTTTAGGAGTATCCTTGATTTGTTCAAATTATGGCGAAAACTTTCTTAAGAATTAAAAATTGGATAAAGGAAAATCCCCAAGAAGCTCTCCTTCTTTTTGCAATTCTTGTTGTGGCGGCCTTCTTAAGGCTTTATAAAATCTCCGAATACATGACGTTTTTGGGCGACGAGGGGAGGGACGCAATTGTTGTTCGAAGGCTTTTAGTTAAGGCCGACCCAATCCTTATTGGGCCCGGGACCTCCATAGGGAACATGTATTTGGGGCCAATATACTATTATATGATGGCCCCCGCCCTTTTTCTGGCGGGTTATTCCCCTGCAGGACCGGCCGTTATGATTGCCTTATTGGGGGTTATTACCACCTTCTTTGTCTGGTTGGTTGCCCGCCAGTGGTTTAGCAAAGGAAGTAATAAAGAGGGTATCTCTATCGCGGCGGCCGTTGCGGCGGGCCTCTACGCGGTTTCCCCCTCAGTAATTGTTTTTTCTCGTTCTTCCTGGAACCCAAACATAATGCCTTTTTTTGCGCTTCTTTGTATTTACTCCACTTGGCAGTTTTGGCAAAAACATAAATTTACATGGATTGTGGTTTTTGGGGTCTCACTCGCTTTTGTTCTTCAATCGCACTACTTGGGACTTCTCTTGGCACCGGTTTCACTATTCTTTTGGATTCTGACAATTAAAAAAATCCGAAATTCGAAATTGGAAATTCGAAAGCTATTGAGAAGTTCAATTATTGGGTTATCGATTTTCTTTTTGTTAATGTCGCCTTTGGTGATATTTGATGCACGCCACGGTTGG
>Ga0214473_10006257_pt1 | contig 14244 bp, 12 predicted proteins | sample RVTome_7_FD_203509 | JGI IMG/M metagenome (GOLD analysis project Ga0214473, IMG submission 203509) | Soil microbial communities from uranium-contaminated site in the Upper Colorado River Basin, Wyoming, United States - RVT98D197 | ecosystem: Environmental > Terrestrial > Soil > Contaminated >... | reverse complement strand
CGTTATGGAAGCAGTTCTCGCCCGCTGGGGCTCGAACAATAATAACAAATAAATGCTTCAATTCTACACCCTCGAACAAGTCGCCCAACTCCTCAAGGTGCATCGCACCTATGTTTCCCGTCTCATTGCCGGGGGCAGAATTAAGGCATTGAAAATCGGCCGCGCCTACCGCGTCTCGCAGGGCGGCCTTTTTGAGTTTCTCGGAGGCGAAACCAAAGAAGTCCATACCGTTGAAGACATCGCCAAACTGCTCCAGCTGCACCGCAACAGCATTGTCAAATTGATTAAGTCCAGAAAGCTCCAAGCTTTGAGAATCGGCAAACTCTACCGAGTAACCGACCGCCAGCTGGAGCAGTTTTTAAATTTTTCAGAAATTAATAAGAAGATATGAAAAGTTTTCTACTAACAGTACATATCATTAAATTATTTATGACGCGACTTACGCATTTGTCATTGCGAGGAGCCAATGGCCCGAAGCAATCTGACCGTCCACGGTCATCCCGAGCGCAGTCCGCGGAGTCGAGGGATCCCTCCATTCCGCTTCGCTCCAGTCGGGATGACTCTGGTAAGTCAGATCGCCGCACTCTTCGGGCTCGCAATGACATAAGAATATTCGTAATTGGTAGGTTAGCCCGCCATACCGCCATTATTCTTATTGTCGCGATTCTCTTTGATATGGTCGGCATCCCTCTCGGCGTGCCCCGCGCCCGCGCCGCCAACCCCAATATGATGCTTTTCTGGGACGGCGGAGCGGCGCCGTCCGGCTGGACCATAATCTCCGACGACGCCGGCGAGCCCTTTTACGGCGGCATCTTCCCGAGAGGCAACAGCTCCTACACCGCCAACAACGGCTCCATGGGCTCCACCACCCACACCCACTCTGCCACGGTTTCGGCTGGCACACCCCAAGGTGGATCCTCAAAAAAAGTTGCAGCCGGCTCCACGCAAAACAACAGCTCTCATACCCATACCGGCAGTGCCAGTGTTGACAGTCCCGCCAATGCTAGCGTGCCAACGTATAAGGATCTCAAGGTAATCCGCTATAGCGGCATCCCGACCGGCGCGACGGCTATCCCGGACGGTGCCATTGCCATCTTCGATACCACTGTTCCTTCGGGTTGGAGCGACATCTCTTCCACCTTCGGCACTAATTTCATTCGCGGCGCGGCAACAGCCGGCGGTACTGGCGGCAGCAACAGCCACGGTGGCGCGGCCCATACTGTTTCGAGCATCACCATCAATCAAAACTCCACCGACGTGAACGTCAATAGCGGCACTAACAATGCCAACATGGCCTCGGTTGTCGCTCACAACACGGGCCATACCGTGACCAACCAAACCTCCAACACGCCCGATACCCAGCCGCCGTATCAAACTATTGTTTTAGGCCAGAAAAGCGGCGACGGCATCCTGCCGCAAGGTATGATCGCCATGTTCGACGGCGCCACGCTCACCGACTGGTACGGTTGGGAGCCATTATCAAACTCCGGCGGACCCTTCTACCAGAATTTTCTGAAGGTTACCGGTGCTTACGGCTCGCCTGCTGGCGCCACCGCCCATACGCATACCTCTATGACACCGAATACCGCTTCAGCCGGTGGCACGGTCGCTGCTGGCAATGGCACCGGTAGTATTTCGAGCCACTATCACGTTGCCACCATAACTTTAGACGACGGCACCAACACCAATATTCCACCCTACACTGACGTGGTTTTTGCCAAAAGCGACTACGACTACACCACGCTGACCGCCAATAACGCTCCCACCCTTGGCGACACCGTGACTGTTGATACCACCGTAACAAACAACAGCGCCACCACCGTTACGAGTACCCACGTCAAGTATGTCATATTTATCGACGGTAATGCCGACGGTATCCCAGCGGGCGGCGACACCTACATTACCGCCAACTGCGCCGGCTCCGGCTCCTGGTCCACTATGGCCAACTACACATGGGAAGCCACCGGCAAAACCGCTACATCCGGTGGCGGCACCGCCACCGACCAGCAAAGCTGTACCAATACCAATTTTCCGTCCAATACCACTTACACCGTTTACGCCCAATGGCACGCCAGCGACGACTCAATTACGTACGCGACAAAATACGTTACTTTTTCTTCAATTCCCACCCTTGGTCAGCTCCTTTTCCTGGTTTTGATAGGTAGCGTGGTTTTCATCGGCTACCGCCAAGGCGCCATCAAGCTTAAAGCTAAACAAAAAGATTCTCCACCTGGTCGAGCGGAGAACAAAGCGGGGATATTCAAAATCTAATAATCCTATGGATTCCAGATTACTGCTCACAATTATAGGCCTGCCGATTTACCTCTTTCTGGTAATCTACTTCCGGCGTTACCGCCAGTGGCTTTTGTATTACCTGATGGGCGCCTTCGGCTTAACCATGCTCATTGCTCTGCCGATGGAATACTTGAACTGGGACTATTACCTCGTCGGAGTTGAAATTTTCCACGTAACGCTCTTAGGCAAACTCATTGGCATCTCCGGCGACCTGCTGGAAAGCGGCCGCATCTTACTCGAAACCGGCGGCGGGTCGTCAATCCTTAAAATCGGCATCGAGTGTTCCGGCGTGCTGGAAGCCGGCGTGCTCATTGGCTTGGTCGCTTTCTATCCGGTCTTTACAACCCGCAGCAAACTTTTGAAAATCGTCTTTGGCTTGGCGGTGACGTATCTCATAAACATCCTGCGTATGCTGATTATCGTGCTCATAGTCGCCAAATTTGGCACCGATTACGTCTTCATCGCCCACGCCGTCATCGGCCGCCTCTTCTTCTTCACGCTGGCTATCGCTCTCTACTGGTACATCCTCACCAAACCAACCCTCAAGATTGTCGGTGAAGCTGTCGATGAGGGCAAATTATCTTATGAAATTCACCACCGCCTTAACCGCGCCCGCGTCTTGAGAAAAGGGGTCAAGCTTACGAGTATTGCCATTATCGCCATCCTCTTTACAGGCAGCTTTGCCATCTCGGGTGACTGGCGCAAGGCCTTTAGCACGCCGACCGTCCGTCCGTCGCGGCCGCTCATCTACGCCGAGGAAACTTCCGCCGAACCGCTTCCGGAATCAACGTGGCAGGGAGGCCGAGTGCTGGGGGCCTACACCGAGCAACCGCCGCCAAGCGGGACGGTTGATAATGCATCGTCCGAGACACATACGCCCGATGAATCCAAAGCTCAACAATGCCTGCTCCAACCGGCGGAAACAACCACTGTTCTCGAGGTAAATTATGAGCCAGAGCCGACACCCCTTACAGAGCAACCCGGCGCGACAGAGGTATCTCCCACACCGCCCGAATTTCCCCCGTCCGAAAGCTCCCCGTCCGTCGGCGAAAGCGTCAACACCGATAACGAGCAGGCGGTATCCGTCCCCACTGCCAGCCGAGTGCTGGGCGTTAGCACGGACGCGGGCGCCGCCAATACTTCCGAATCTGAAAAAGCCCTGCTCTGGTCTTATATTAAATTCTTTAGCGCGATATCAATTCTTTTCGCTTTAACTTTGGCCGTGCTTATGGTCTGGATACTGCGGCTTCACGGGCACGGCCGGCGCCGCGCGAAAAAGGAGGGTGCGTCTCATGAACAATAATATTATGTCGGTGCTTATCTTTTGGGGCATATGGGTCATTCTACCCGTCGCCATTGACGGTGGCCTGGCATTTATCTACACCATGACTATATTGCTGGCAAAATTAAGAGCGAAAAGTATCAAAACCATCGAGCGGGTATATCGCAAAGACCTGCCCTTTGTGTCAATTATCATTCCCACCTACAACGAGGAGCAAAATATTTCTACCTGCTTGAGTTTTCTCAAAATTCAGTCGTATCCGCACGATAAAATTGAAATCATCGTGGTTGACAACGGGTCGGCCGATAACACCGGCAAAATTGTGATGGCCCACCAGGGAGAGGGCGATGCCGAGCTGGAGGCCTATGGCGACGCGGAGCCGGTCTCGGGCGCCGCTATTAACGGGAAAATCAATGTTCACAATGACACTTACGACACCAGCGATTTCAAGGGTTCTATCCACCTCATAACCCGTTACGAGCAAGGCAAGGCCAATGCACTAAATGCCGGCATCAAAAAATCCAAAGGCGATATTATTATCAACATTGACAGCCGCACATATCTTGACCCTAACGCCGTCTGGGAAATGGTTAAGGCGTTTATAACGAGAAAAAACTTGGGCGCCGCCGTCGGCAATATCGAAATCAACTGGAATCTTATTTACGAGCACGACCCCGCCAAGGGCTTCGCCCTTAACGAAAAAGGGTACTTGGTCCAAAAATCTTTGCCCCTCAAAGAGACATTTTTAGCCAAAGCGCAGTTTCTGGAATACCTCTCTTCTTTCCACATCGGCCGCTACTTTCAGGACATCACCGACTCGATGTACACTATGAGCGGCGCTTTTTCAGCGGTCCGGCGCGACGTCCTCGACAAAACCACCCTGTATCAAGACAAAACCGTCGTTGAAGACACCCACCTGACGCTTGACTTGGGCGCTACCCGAACCCATATCGGCTACGTGGCCAAAGCCAAAGCATACTTGAAGCCGGTCACATCGTGGGAACGGCTCTATGCCCAACGCATCCGTTGGCACCGCGGACAAATTGAAGTGATGGGGCTTTACTATCCCAAACTAGGTAAAAAAAAGTTTGGCTGGGGCAGATTCTTTTTCTTCCCTCTTTCCTTGGCCGTTGACCATACCTTCGCTTTCCCCCGCTTGATATGGTTTTTCATCCTGCCATGCCTGGTCTTTTTCGGCTATCACGCGAAGGTTATCCTTATCGCCAATCTCTTAATGTACGGCTTTTATGTCGGGCTCGACCTCGCCATCATTACCTGCTGTTATATTCTTACTGATAGAATCACCCACGGCCAAATTCGCGCTTCTTTTTACTGGATACCGTTTTTAGCCATATACCGCCTTATGCTTTTCTTTATCCGCGTTTCCGGCTATTTGGTCGTCCTGCGCGACGCGCCGGAATGGACCATCTCCAACAACCCGGTCGGGACTATTAAGAAGAGGCGCGAGCAAGGAAGCGCGCTCTGGCAGAAGTATCGCTTGGCCCATATCGTTCGCAAAACAAGCCATATAATGGGCTTTATTGAACCAACCGCTAAAAAGGGTGAGCATGAAATCTAATATATCTCTAATAATTTGGGTCGTGTTGGGACTAGCGCTCCTCGTTGCCGGCGCGACCTATATTATCTATCCGGTGCTCAACCAACCCTATATGGCGCCCGGCGCCGACACGGGCTCTCACGTCTATATCGCCAAATACATTGCCGAATACTTTCGGGCACATCACGCCACACCCCATATCCTGCCTTACTGGTACAGCAACTGGGAAGTCCTAAAAAATTCACCGCGCGTTTTGCCGATCTTGATGGCCGCGCTTTATTGGTTTATAAACGAACCGGTCAAATTAAGCCAATACACGCAACTGATTATTTTCAATCTGGGCGCCTTAGCTATGTTTTTAACCCTCCTGCGCCGCTTTCACCCGGTCAATGCTCTTCTTGGCGCTATCATCTACGGCCTCGGCCCGACTCTTCTCCTTGACCTATCAATCATCGGCGGCTCCCCGCCGCGCGTCCTAGCGGCCATCTTGATTCCACCGGCTTTCTTATTTTTCGACGAAATGCTCGAGAAGAAAAACCGCCGCGTCAATCTGCCTCTTCTCGTTTTGGTGCTGGCCGTTTCTTTCCTGTCGCACCCCCTCGTTGGGCTATTGGTCATGCTCATGCTCGGCGTTTACGGATTTTTCAGAGCCGTCCTCGACCGCCACGTCACTGGCGCGGGACTCGTTTGGGGGTTATTGGCCTTCATAAGCACGGTCGCTCTGTGCGCGACATGGTTTATTCCCTTCTTTCTGGAAAAAACCGGCTGGACCCAGCTTCCGGAAACCTCAAAAATTGCCGGCAGTAGTTTGGATTGGATGTACCTGAAAGAACGGTTCGGTTTTGTTCTGCCGCTCCTCTTGCCGCTCTTTTTATTCTTGAAACGGCCAAAGAAGCCATCCGATATCGCCCTGTTTTTAACCGGCATATTCGCCTTTCTTTTTTCCTTCGGCGACAAGTTTTTTGTTTATCCGCTTTTCTCATTTTTAAGCATCTACCCTTTCGCCGGTAGCTTCTTTGTCGCTTTCGCCCTCGCCTATCTCATCGCCGCTTCTTTCGACTTCAAAGCAGTTAAATGGTGGGGCAAAATTCTGGCCGTTCTATTGTGCGCTGGCACTTTGGTTTACCAGTCCTATTGGGGCAATAAGTTGGTTGGCGATATGGCGCGCTTTAAAGGATATTTTTACCGTATGCCACAAACCATCGCCACAATGGAGAAAGTCAAAGAGATGTATCAAGGCGGACGGCTTATGGTTATGCGTTATCCTTTTCCCGATAATATTATCTGGTGGGCGCCAATGTATGAGATTCCGATGGTTGAGGGCTGGTACTATTCAACTACTCCCCAAGGCAAGCAAATCGCGTGGCTCTACGATGCCGTTCACTACGGCTATCCGGAATATGCCGTCAGACGACTGAAGCAGCTAAATGTTCGGATATTCCTCGCCAACTCCTATTTTGACAGTGGGGCGGCTAAGGATAAATTTGCCACTTTTTTGGAGGGTATAAAACAGGACGGTTTTGAGCAGACCGGCGGAACCTTCCAGGCCGATAAGAATGAGATATTTTACCGATTTTTTGTCAATAACCAAGAGTCCTCCTACCTTCAGCCGCTCAAGGAAAAAATTTTGGTTATTGGCAAGGACGCTTCAATCGCCAACTCCATTATTCCGGGCGCCATCCAGGGCGGCTCGATATACATTGACGACTACGACCAAAACATCCTGCGATATTTCCCCGCGGTGGTGCTCAACGGTTTTGGCTATCGCGACAAGGAGAAGGCCGAGACCATAATCAAAGAGTATCTGCGCCAGGGAGGCCGAGTCGTCGCCGACCTCAACCGAATGGAAACCTCGCGCCTTGTGGACGAGCCCAGCTTTTTGGGCGTTAGCGGCTCTCGGCAGATTGCGACCGGCCCCATAAAGATTAGTTCCGCTCCCGCCGGCTATTCCCTCCCGAGCGCCATGCCCTTGCCCGAGGAGCTTAATCTAGATGCCGCCACCCTGGACACAGAAGCCGAGCGCTTCGCGGTTAAAGAGTGGCGTTACATAGAATACACCAATCTTGACAAGCAACTTGTCTGGCGAGAGGATGAAAAAGATGGTTTGTCTGCTTTAATCGGCTATAAAGAAGTCGAGGGACAAAAGGTTTGGTTCATGGGGCCAAGCTTTTTCTATTACGCCTACCTTACGCATGACGAAAAGTGGCTGGACTTGCTTTATAGGACCATTGGCTCAAGCCCTTACGACCCAAGCCAACCGGCCAGCGCTCCAACGCCGCCACCGGCCGAAATAAAAGTTTTAAGCGACAACAGTGAGAGTAAAAGCTTCACCTATGACAGCCAGGCGAACTTTCCCCTCTTGGTTTCCTACACCTATTCCCCGCACTGGCGCGCCTATCTTGACGGCAAAGAAATAAAAATTTATAACTTCGAGTCGCTTATGACTCTTGATTTACCCGACGGCGCGCATAAAGTTGAGATGCGCTACGGAGACACCGCCGCCCGACGGGCGGGCACCGCGACTTCGTGGTTTGTTTTATCGGCAGTATTATCCGCCTTGGGTTACGGCATAATCATATATCGCAAAGAGAGGGCTAGATAATGAGAGTTTTCATCCTCAATCCGCCGGTCCTGTCCGGCCAGGGCTTTGTCCGCGAAGGACGCTGCGAACAGCGGCTGACTTCTTACCAGTACGTCCTCTTGCCCGTTTCTTTGCCTTCCATCGCGGCGGTTCTGCGTGAGGAGGGAATCTCGGTAAAGATTCTTGACGGCGTCGCCGAACAAACCCCTGTCGCGCTCATCAAGCGGGCACTGAAGAAATTTCAGCCGGACCTGCTCATACTGAATGTTTCGACTGTTACTTTTGATAATGACATTAAGATAGCTCGCTTAATTAAGAAAGCTTTTCCCAAACTTAAAATTGCCGTGATGGGCGTTCACGTGACGAGTTTGCCCGAGGAATCGTTATCCCACGGCGCCATAGATTATGTCGTGAGGGGCGAGCCGGAAGAAACCGTCAAAGAATTGGCCCTGGCCCTCAAACACAAAAAGCCCCTGGCGCGGATAAAAGGCATTTCCCACAAACGGGGCCGGAAATATGAACATAACGAAGACCGCCCCTTTATCTCCGACCTTGACGCTCTGCCCTTTCCGGCCCGAGACCTAGTCAAAAACAAACTGTACCTTATGAGTATGTCGGATAAACCGCACACCGTCATATTAACCTCGCGCGGCTGCCCCAATAATTGTACGTTCTGCACCGCCCACAAGTACTATGGCCGCGTTTTTCGCACCCGTTCCGCCAAAAGCGTCGCCGACGAAATGGAGGAAATCGAGAAAAAATATAAGATATTTTACGCTACGATGTGGGCCGATACTTTCACCCTTATACCCTCTTTTGTTTTCGAACTTTGCGCGGAAATAAAAAAACGAGGGCTCAAGATGAAGTGGATGTGCAATTCCCGTGTCAACACCATAACTCCTGATATGTTAAAAGCTATGAAAGGCGCCGGGTGCACCGGCATTGCTTACGGCGTCGAGTCCGGCAATCAAGAAATATTGAACAATGTCAGAAAAGGCACAAATCTCGAGCAAATCGAGCGCGCGTTTAAGTTGACCAAACGCGCGGGCATTGACTCGCTGGCCCACGTCATCTTTGGCCTGCCGGGCGAGACCAAACAAACCATTAAAAAAACGGTGGCTTTTATCAAGAAAATCAATCCGAGTTACGTCCAATTCTACTGTGCCGTGCCCTTTCCGGGAACGGAATTCAGCCGCATGGCGGAAAAAGAAGGGTGGCTTCAAACTCGCGATTGGAGCCGCTTTGAGATAAACCAAGCAATTATAGCGACGCCCACCCTGTCGGCCAAAGAGCTGGAACGCGCGCGCCGGAGGGCTTATCTGTCATTTTACCTGCGCCCCTCATACCTTTTTAAGACGGGCTATAAATATCTCAAAAGGGGAGAATTGCTCCGTATGACGCGCCAGGCAACGGGGTTCTTCGCCGACTGGGTGGGAATAAAAAAATGACATCCTCGACTATGGCTCAAGCCACCAACAGCATTGAATACTTGGAGGGCTCTCTTATGCCCCATGCAAAGTTTTTGTCAAAATCATATGTTCTTGCCCAAAGCCGTTACCGGTGGGTTGGCCAATTCACGAAAAACAAGGTGGTTTTGGACGCCGGCTGCGGTTCCGGCTACGGCGCGGCTCGCTTGGCAAGCGACGGCGCGCGGAAAGTTTACGGCATCGATATCAGCGCCAAAGCCATCGACTATTGCCGCGCCAGCTATCATCAAAACAATCTCAATTTTACCGAGGGAGATATAACAAAGCTTAACTTTCCCGACTGCTTTTTTGATACCATCGTGGCTTTCGAGGTTATCGAACATATCAAAGAATATCCAAAGGTTATCGGCGAATTTTACCGCCTGTTAAAACCGAGCGGACGATTGGTCATCTCAACTCCCAATAAATTACTATATTCTCCCGGCACCAATAAACCTTTTTACCCATTCCACTGGCGCGAATTTTATCTCGATGACTTAAAATACGCTCTGCGGCGATTTAACCTCCAAGATATATGGGGACAATACATCAAGGGGCAAGAGAAGGCGCCCTACCCCGCCTGGCACCCCGAAAGAAATGTTCGGATAATTTTCGCCAACCTGCCTCGCGCGCTAAAGTTAACCGTCGTTCGGCTTTACTTGAAAATATTCTTTTGGCTTGCGCGCAACGGCATTCACCGTCCGCGAACGCTCAAGCTGTCCGACGCTTACTTGTCCCGAGATTTAGACGGTGCTCTCGCTTTTGTCGCCGTCTGCCAAAAACCATATAAAAAAATATAGTAACACGACTTGCATAAAAATATTAATATTGTTCGAGGTAATCCGAGAACTAAAAAAGGATTAGTTCTCACCCCACTGGGGTTCGAACCATAAGACATATTGTTCGAGGTAATCCGAGAACTATTAATAGTATATAGTTCTCGCCTGCTGGCTCGAACAATAAAACTAGACAGTTTTCAGCCATCAATAATAACAATATGAAACGCGACAACATACCAGAATTCAATCCCGCTATTATGCGCAAACACTTTTATCCTTTTTTTGAACGGCTCTTTTATCGGCCGATTGCCAGCTTTTTTACGCCTAGAGTCGCGCGGCTCACTTCATCGCCCAATTTAATAAGTATAATCGGTTTCTTAGTGGGGCTTTTCGGCATCTACTTGGTGGCTTTTGGCGCTTACGGGCAAAGGGTCATAGGCGCGAGTGTTTTACTGGTTTCTTATATTTTTGACAATATTGACGGCCAGTTAGCTCGCGGCTTTCAAAAGCAAAGCCGCTTCGGCGCGCTGCTTGATACCTCACTCGACAGCGTCAAAGAAAGCTTCATCTTCCTCGCGCTTGGCTTGGCCTATTATTTCGAGACCGCCGACCCAAATATATTATGGTATTGTACGGCCGTACTATTACTTCAAAGAATGCTTGGCCGCACCATCCCCCTGTATCAAGTCGCCGCCGACAACAGCGACGTCGAACAAATTAAACAAAATATTTTAGATAACTTGCCTAGACCCTTAAAGCCAATAGCTATTTTCTTTTCCGAATCTTATCGTTCGGGAACCATATGGTTTGTTATATTTATCGGTGTAGCAACTAATTTGATAAAGCCAACTTTTGTTTACTTTATTGTTATTCTTTCCTTCCTCTTCTTATTTTTCTTATTTAAGACATACTACGACCACAAAAAGGAATCTCTATGAGGGTAATCGTTATCGTGCCGGCTTACAATTGCGAAAGAACGATTCAGAAAGTCATTGCCGACCTTAATAATCACTTCGTGGATAAAATTCTTATAATTGACGACGGCTCGAGCGATAGAACGGTTGAATTAGCCCGCCAGATGAAAACAGCGGGGATTTCCCACGTTCGCAATTATGGTCTCGGGTGCGCTCTGCGCACGGGTTTTAAAGAGGCGCTTAGACAGAAATTTGATTTGATATTAACTTTTGACGGCGACGGACAGCATTTGGCATCGGATATTAAAAAAGTTAAGAAGGCGTTCGAGAGAAACCCGTCGGCGGACCTGGTTATCGGCAGCCGGTTAAAGGACAGAAAACACTGGTCAAAGTTTCCTCGGCATCGGCTTTGGGGAAACCTTATACTAACATGGCTTACCAATCGTGCCATCGGACAGCGCGCTATCACCGATTCCCAATCCGGTTATCGAGCCATACGGCGCGAGGCCCTGCGGAAGATGACATTAAGGAGTCGTCGAATGTCCATTTCCTCCGAGATTATCATCGAAGCCGCTTACAGAAAGTTGAAAATCGCGGAGGTCTCCGTCATCCCGACTTACGGCGAGGAGATCTCTAATTACCGTTTGTTATATGATACCGCTTCGATAGTCCGTCTGGTGCTAAGCCGTTTTTTTGTAAAAAATAAAATCGTAAAAAAGGGCCCGTTCCATCGCTGGAAACAGGCCCCTGATGCGCCTTATGACAGGCGCGGTGTAGAACCCTAGGTCTTGTCGGCAGGTATGCCCCACCGCCGCGACCCTCTCATCCTCTCGGCGAGTGGTCCCCTCCACCCGGGGTCGAACCGGGTGTAGAGCCGGAGAAGCAAAACCTCCGCGAGAGCCCACTTCCACCCCAGCATGCTGGTAGTGGTAAGAGGCCGAAGATTCAACTTCACACCCACCCCCCTAGCCCAGAACCGGTAGATTCGCAGGATGCGGACCATATGCACCCTGTTGGATATCGGGCGGACAATCCAATCCTGCCAGCCCTTCACGAGTATGACTCCCATAGCCCACCGAACTTCGTCGGCCGTGTCGGTCGTGTTAACTTCGGTGAACACCTTGTCATTCGGAATGTCCTGCCAGACAATGTGGTCTTCCGGCACGCCGTTCGTCTTGAGGTATTCCCTCATCCTGTCAGGGTTGTTATACCCCTTCAAACCATTTCGTCCCCCCGTCACGATGATGCGCTGTACCAGTCCTTCACGATACGCGTTGACGGCACAGCCCATCCGAGTCTTCCATTCCGGTGTATCTGGCGGATAGGCGTGAATTACCGCCACCGCCTCCACCGGCCGTTTCCCTTCCGCTGTCTCCAATCGTCATCACCCTTCCGATTGCTTTTTTGTGTAGCACAGCTCATGGCAGCAGTGCTAGTAACGAGGGTATTCCTAGAACAGCCAGCGACCGAGCCACGTAACGACGCCACTCGCAAGCAATAGAAAGCTTGCGACGGTCAACACTACACTGAACCAGAACAACACATCCGTGTACACACCAACCGGCACACCGCGCGCCCGCATTTCGGATTCAGCGAGCGACATGCCGAAAGTCGCAATACAACCCCAGTACCCGACACAAACCAGAACCGCCCACAGCGCCATTAGGAGCGGATGTCCTATTTCGCGCTGGACGGCATCGGGTAGGACCCAGTTCAATGGCCCACCTATCACTAGTAATGCAACGACTAGTACGATGTAGGGGCCACGTTCAATGCAAAACATGTCCCATCGGACCCCTACCTGAAGGCGCAGCTCATCCCATCTCGTCCATCTCTTGTCCATCACAGGTGACATACCTCCACGGAAATTTGAAGTCCGAGGTTTTGATGTTAAAGAGCTAAGCTCTCCTCGCCCGCGCGAGATAATTATTTATACCATATGTTTGACCGATATGTCAATAGTAGCTCCTCTTATTAGATCACTCTAACGCGCGCGAATAGGTCGCCTTCCTCGCCTAGCCAGCCTCGACTAGCTTCGAGTCTAGGCGGGCGAAGCAACACTCAAATCCAGCAAACATAATACTGTGTCATTGCGAGCCCAGGTGGGCGAAGCAATCTAAACCATATAAAGAGATTGCCACGCTCCCCAGAGGTCGCTCGCAATGACACCCCCGAGGAGCAAGCTCCTCGGATGTCCGGGTATTATGACAAAAATCCAGTCCCTCGAGTACTAGGATAGCACGCTTCAGCTTAGTGGCCAGTGGCGACGAGGATACCGATAACCTTGCGAGCGCCGGCTGATTTGAGAGCTTGGGTAGCAGCCGTAAGAGTAGCGCCGGTGGTGGCAACATCGTCCACTAAATAGACCGGTAATTTATTACTCTTAAAATCAAAGCGCGATAGAAAAGCATCTTCCATATTAGCTAATCTTAATGACCGAGAGAGTTTGGTCTGTGGTTTGGTGTGCTTGACGCGCTCCAGGGCATCAAGCTTTGGCCAGTCGAGGGCGTCCGCCAGCGCGCCGGCGATGAGCGCCGCTTGGTTGTAACCGCGCTCACGCCGGCGCGGTTTCGACAGCGGCACCGATACTATCACTCCTCGCGGCCCGCCGGCATCCTTCATCTTGTGAGCTAATAGTTCACCCAAATCCCTTGCGACGCTTCTAACATCTTCGTACTTCAAGGCGTGTAGCATTTCCTTGAGCGCTCCTTCAAAATGGCCCAGATATACAAGTTCTGCTAACTTTGTATCTCGCCTGCACGGTTGGCATAAACTACCCCGATAGGCCCGCTGGCCACACAGCCCGCAAGCGTACTCATTAAAAGTGTCATGAATAGTATCTACACAGTGAGAACACAAAAGCGTCCTCTCCCGCCCGCAACCGCAGCAGGACTGCGGGAAAAATATTTCTTTTATTGAATTAATAATCGGCATCAATATCTAATAATTGCACAACTTACGTGTTTTATGGTTCGAGGCCAGCGGCCGAGAACTACTGCCGATAGAGTTCTCGCCCCACTGGAGCTCGAACAATAGAAATTGAAATCCTTTAGTTGGATTTCCGGCGGATTTCCACCGTCACATCCTTGCGCTGTTTCAAGCGACGCAAGAGATTGGGTTTGGGAAGTTGGGGGTTAGGGATTGGGTTTTTGGTATGAGGTTTTTGGAACTGATTAGCAGCATCGTTACTTCCTAAACCCGAAACCCTAGAACCTAAACCCCGCACCCCATCCCTTCCCTTCATCACCATCCAGGTTTGCAGGATGCTAAAGAGTGTCGTTATAAGCCAGTAAAGCGCCAGCACACCCGGCAGGCGAAAGCCGATGATGACGGTGAAAATCGGCATAATATAGAGCATTTGCATACTCA
>Ga0214473_10006256_pt1 | contig 14244 bp, 11 predicted proteins | sample RVTome_7_FD_203509 | JGI IMG/M metagenome (GOLD analysis project Ga0214473, IMG submission 203509) | Soil microbial communities from uranium-contaminated site in the Upper Colorado River Basin, Wyoming, United States - RVT98D197 | ecosystem: Environmental > Terrestrial > Soil > Contaminated >... | reverse complement strand
CTTCCACTATCCTGGAGGCCGCCCGGGGCTGAGACTCCAGGGCAGATCTTCGGAGATCTGCCGTGAAAAACAGATCACCCGTTTTCACCTGAGCCTTTCCGATGAAGGGCGTTACGGCATGGCTTTGGTGGTACTCGAGGGGAACGATGAGATTGGTCAAAGCCTCTGAAATGCAGGAGATGGATCGCCTCACGATCGAGGAAATCGGCATCCCCGGTGTGGTCCTCATGGAAAACGCCGCCAGAGGAGCCGCCAGGGTGTTTCTTACGCACTTTGCTCCAGCCCTGAATTCCCATGTGCTCATTCTCTGCGGTCGAGGGAACAACGGAGGGGACGGCTATGTGATGGCGAGGTATCTCTCCGAAGCCGGGCTCAAGGTGACGGTCCTTGTTCTTGCGGAATTTAGTAAAATAGCGGGTGATGCCCTCGGCAATCTCGAAATCCTCCGGCGCATGGGTCTTGAGATTCAGGAAGTTCCGTCCGAGGAGCAATGGAAAAAGCAACGGCGCCATCTCAAAGGCTGTGAGTTCATCATCGACGGCCTTCTGGGGACGGGGCTCAATTCATCGGTGCGAGGGTTTCATGCCCGGGTCATAGAGGAAGTCAACCGTGCGAACAAACCCGTCACTGCGATCGATATTCCCTCCGGCTTGAACGCAGACACCGGACAGGTTATGGGAGTCGCTATCCAGGCCGCCCTGACCATCACCTTTGGCTTCCCCAAAATAGGCCAGCTTGTCTTCCCGGGTGCCGGTCTGGTGGGCCGGCTGGTTCGAATCGACATTGGAATCCCTGAGGCGGTGGCCGAACGAATTTCCCCCAGGGTTCGTTTGATCGAGGCCGGGGAGTTCCATGATCTCTTCGATTCAGAGAAACCGGATATCCACAAGGGCAACCGGGGCCACCTGCTCGTTCTTGCAGGATCAACAGGCAAAACAGGAGCCGCGACCCTCACCTCCCTTGGTGCCCTCAGAGCCGGAGCAGGCCTAGTGACCCTGGGAATACCGAAGAGTCTAAATCCCATTTTGGAAAACAAGCTGACCGAGGCGATGACCTGTCCCCTGCCCGAAACAGGAGAGTTCAGCCTCTCCCTTGAAGCGGAGAAAGAGATCTTCAAACTCATGGAGGGCAAAACAGCGGTGGCCATCGGGCCTGGACTTTCGACTCACGCCGAGACCAGTTTGCTCGTGAGGAGAATCGTCGCCAGGTGCCCTCTGCCCATGGTGATTGACGCGGACGGCCTTAACGCTCTTTCCTCTGATCCGGACGCCCTGGCCAAGTGCAGGGGCAGAGCTATCCTGACGCCCCATCCTGGTGAAATGGCCAGACTCGCCGGAATCAGCAACCCCGAGGTCCAGGCCAATCGAATCGGCACCGCGGAAGCCTTTGCTCAGAAGCATGGTTGCTGCCTTGTCTTGAAAGGGGCTCGCACCGTCATCGCAGAACCTGGAGGACCCATCCATATCAATCCCACGGGGAACCCAGCTCTGTCTAGCGGCGGTTCCGGGGATGTACTGACAGGACTCATCGGTGGGTTTCTGGCAAGAGGATGGGATCCAGCCAGAGCCGCCGTGGCCGGTGTCTACCTTCACGGGATGGCCGCAGATCTGCTTTCCGAGGAGATGGGGCAGTCCGGGATCCTGGCCGGTGAACTTCTCGATGTCATCCCCAGGCTTGCTTCCTCTCTGGCACGGGCCCAGTGGCCCCTCAAGCAGCCCCCCATGGAAAAAGACTTTCACCAGCCTCTCTAAAACCTTCAACACAAAAGGACTCCCCATCAGGGCATTGGAAGAACAGACTCTCACGATCACCACCGAATCGGATCAGGACACGATTCGAGTTGGGCAAGAAATAGGGGCTCTCCTCCTGGAAGGGGATGTGGTTGGCCTCGCGGGTGAACTGGGAAGCGGCAAAACCTGGCTGACCAAGGGAATTGCCCTGGGTCTCGGAGTGAATCCTAAAACCATCGTGACCAGTCCTTCCTTCACTCTCGTCAATGAGTACCAGGGCAGGGCCACCCTGTTTCACATGGACGTCTACCGGTTGGGAAGCCTGGATGAAGCGCTTTCAGCAGGCATTGAAGAGACTATTCACAGCGGCGGGGTTGTCGTCCTGGAGTGGGCGGATCGGTGGCCGGAAATCCTTCCTGAACACACCCTTCTGGTTAAGCTGCTCATCCTTGACGATCATCGCCGCAAAATCATCCTTTCCGGTCGCCATGCCAGGTCATTCAGCATCCTGGACAAGCTTCGTTGCCTATTGCCTCAGACCTAAACCCTCTAGCTCCGCGTTTGAAATCTTAGCCTGCAATTTCCCTCACTGCGCGGAGGAACATTTGAGCCCAGGGCGGGGGGTGTGGTCTCTGGCGAGCCCGCAACCAAGGGATTTATCATTTAACATTTCTCATTGTTCATTGACTCAAAACCGAATGATCCATCTTCAATGTTCAATGTGAAATGATCAATGTTCAATGATCAATGATTGGGTTGCGCCAAAGTTCTGCATTGGGGACTGCATTGGGGACTTGTCTCCCTCTGCATGATTGTGTATATTGCGACAATTGTTTTTTGGGGCCCTCGCCGGGACACGTATGCCGGCATCCCCGAAATTCCGAGACGCTTTGAGGGGGGTTATGACACTCATTGTTCAGAAGTACGGAGGAACATCCGTTGGCAGCATTGAGAAAATCAGGAATGTGGCCAAGAGAGTTCTGGAGGATTACAAACAGGGCAACCGCATGGTGGTGGTCCTGTCCGCCATGGCCGGGCAGACGGACGGTCTGATTCGCCTGGCCCGGGAGATGTGCGATGATCCTGATCCAAGAGAACTCGACGTGCTCATGGCGACGGGCGAGCAGGTGTCCGTGGCTCTTTTCGCTATGGCCTTGAAGTCCATGGGTTATGATGCACGATCCCTGCTAGGCTTTCAGGCGGCCATCCGGACGGATCAGCTTTACGGGAAAGCGAGAATCCAGGAGATTGATGCCACGAGGATTCTCAAAGAACTGGAGAAAAACCGGATCGTGGCGGTCGCCGGTTTTCAAGGGCTGGATGAGAAAGGAAACATTACGACTTTGGGACGGGGCGGTTCCGACACCACTGCCGTTGCTCTGGCCGCCGCTCTTAATGCGGATGTGTGCGAGATTTACACCGATGTCAACGGCGTGTACACCACCGACCCCAACATCTGCCCCAAGGCGAGGAAGATGGACGCGATCTCCTATGACGAAATGCTGGAGCTGGCAAGCCTCGGGGCCAAAGTGCTTGAGATCCGGTCAGTGGAATTTGCCAAGAAGTTCAATGTGCCCATTCATGTCCGATCAACATTTACACGAGAAAGGGGTACGATGGTGGTGGCTGAAACAAAAGATATGGAAAAAGTTTTGGTCTCAGGGGTTGCCTACAACAAGAATGAAGCGCGGATCACCGTGAGAAGAGTGCCTGACCGGCCCGGCACAGCAGCCCAGATCTTTGAACCCATATTCAAGGCGGGTATCATCGTTGACATGATCGTCCAGAACACGAGCGAGGACGGAAGCACGGACTTAACCTTCACTGTGCCGAAAGCGGATTTCCAGAAGAGCTTAAAGCTGGTCAGTGAGGTGGCCGGGCAAATCGGGGCGGAGAAGGTCCTGGGGGATGAAAATATTTCCAAGGTCTCCATCGTCGGCGTGGGGATGAGGAACCACGCAGGCGTGGCGCAGAGAATGTTTCATATTCTTGCCAAGGAAAACATCAACATCATAATGATCAGCACCTCGGAAATTAAGATATCCTGTGTCATCGAAGATAAATACACGGAATTGGCGGTCCGAGTGCTTCATGAAGCCTTTGAGCTGGAAAATGGCCCCACAGAGGATCGGTGAAAGAGCTCTAGGGTTTTTGGCTCTTCTCCTGATCCTTTTCCTGCTTCACTTGCTGAAGCCTGCACCCTACAGGCTTGGGGCAGATCCGATCCCTTGCAACGCCCCGGTTTTCGTTCAGATCAAAGGAGAGGTCAGGTATCCGGGCGTCTATGCCTTCTGCGACCCGGCCTTCCTGAGACAGTTGATCATGAAGGCGGGAGGGCTCCGGGAAGGGAACCCTTTGCCTGAAGATAAACCCCTCGCCCCCAATGCGAGAATCTCCGTGACAAGGGAAGGCGGAGAGCTGAGGATTCAGCAGGATGAGATCCCCTCTTTTTTCAAAATCACGCTTGGGATCCTCATCTCCGTAAACACGGAGTCGGAGGAGGGGCTCACGGCTCTGCCTGGAATAGGGAGAAACATGGCAAAGGCCATTGTGGAGGAAAGAGGGAGGCGCGGTGGTTTCAAGAGCCTGGATGAAGTCATGGGAATCACCGGCATCGGTCCCAAAGTCTACGCGAGAGTGAAACCGTTCCTGACGTTGTAATTCACTGAAGAACAGAGAGGGTTGAGCATGAGAATAAAAAAGATCCTCCCGGACTGGTTGATCGGTATCCTCCTGACCCTTTTCTTTTTGTTTATCACCTTGACGGGGGTCTTGGATTTTCCCGGCGCCATTGAAATGAAAGCCTTTGACCTGAGAGCCAGGCTTGCGGCGCCGGAAGACAGGAACCCGGACATTGAGCTCGTCGTCATCTCCGAAGAGGATCTTTCCGAACTCGGCCGTTTTCCCTGGCCGAGAGACATTATCGCCCAGGGGATCCGCAACCTCTCTCTGGCAGGGGCAAAGGTGATCGCTCTCAACATCTACTTTCCTGAGCCCGAGGAGAGCTCAGGGCTCAAGACCATCCGAATCCTGAAAGAAGCTTATGAAGGGCTTGCGCTGACTCAGGACACCGCTGCTGAGGCTTTCGGCAAGAAGCTCTCACAGGCTGTGAGCGACCTCGACAACGATGCAAAGCTCTACAGAGTGATCAAAGAAGCGGGCAACGTGGTTCTGCCCATTTACTTTGATACCTTTAGTTCGGGCAGAGATACCAAGGGGCCCGACTTCATCGTGAAGCACTCCTACAAGAAAGTCAAAGGCACAAAAGAGGAATGGGCGGTGGGCTCTCTCCGGTGGTTTTCCAAGCTGAGACCTCTTCTGCCTTCCTTTGCAGAGGTCGCCGCAGGCGTCGGTCACAACAACCTCTTCACGGACGACGACGGCTCGATTCGGTGTCAGGTTCACGTGGTGGGGTATCTCAAGGACACCTATTTCCCTTCCTTTTCCGTCTCCATCGCCAGGACCTTCAAAGGCCTTAAGGATGAGGAAATCCTGGTCAGCCTGGGGGAAGAAATTCAATTGGCCGTGAGCCCTTCGACTTCGATCCGGGTCCCTGTGATCGATCCTCAAATGAGAACGCTCGTGAGCTGGAATGTGGGGCCGGGCGTTGCGTTCCATCACACCCCCTTTGTCAGGGTGTACAAGAACGAAATACAGACAAGCCTCTTCCAAGACAAGATCGTGATCATTGGGCCCACGGCTCCCGGAATCGGAGACCGGTTTGTCACCCCTGTTTCCGGAGCCTTGCCCGGTGTGGAGATCGTGGCCAACTCCGTGGCGAACATACTGACCCAGAGCTTCTTCACCAGACCGCCGTGGATCGTCTTCCTCGAGCTGGGCATCCTGGTTCTTTTCGGACTTTTCATTGCCTTTGCGCTCCCCAGATTGAAAGCAGGAATGGGGGCATGGACCACTCTTATTCTTTTCCTGGCCTACGGAACTGCCGGAACCCTCCTGTTTTTCAGCCAGCACATCTGGCTCAAGGTCAGCCCGCCCATGCTCCTGCTCGTCATCGGTTATCTCCTGGTCGTGTCCAAGAAATTTCTCATCACCGAGAAAACCAAGGAAAAAGTCGAGGCAGACTCGGTGGAGACCAACAAGATGCTCGGCCTCTCCTTTCAGCAGCAGGGTATGCTCGACCTGGCCCTGGAGAAATTTCACAAGCTTCCTCTTGAAGAAGAGGGCATCAAGGACCTTTTTTACAATCTCGGTCTGGATTTTGAGAGGAAAAGACAGTTCTCCAAAGCCCTGTCAACTTACAAGCTCCTCATCGAGGACGGGAAGAACTTCAAGGACCTGGACGAGCGGATTCCCAAATTGAAAGGCGCCGAGGCGACTATGATTTTCAAAGGCGCCGGCCCTCACCCCGGCGACATCGGAGCCACCCTTGCCGTCATGGACACCAAGCCGACCTTGGGCCGCTACGAGATCAGCGGTGAACTGGGTCGTGGCGCCATGGGCGTTGTGTACAAGGGGGAAGACCCGAAGATTCACAGGACCGTGGCCATCAAGACGTTGCGCCTCTCCGAGTTCGAAGAGGATGTGGTGGGAGACCTCAAAGAAAGATTCTTTCGGGAGGCGGAATCCGCAGGTCTTCTCGCCCACCCCAACATTGTGACTATCTACGACTGCGGGGAAGAACACGATCTGGCCTACATCGCCATGGAGTATCTGGAAGGAGAGGATCTCGAACGATTTACCAAGAAAGGCTCTCTCCTGCCTCTGAGGGATACCCTGTTCATTGCAGCGCATGTGGCGGAAGCCCTGGACTATGCCCATTCCAAGAGCATCGTTCACAGGGACATCAAGCCTGCCAACATCATGCGCCTCAAGGAAACCAAAGACATCAAGGTCACCGATTTCGGAATCGCCCGGATCACCACCTCTTCAAAAACCAAGACCGGTGTGGTCCTTGGAACGCCCTCCTACATGTCCCCTGAGCAGGTGGCGGCCAAGAAAGTGGACGGACGGTCCGACATTTTCTCCCTCGGCGTGGTTCTCTTCGAAATGCTCACCGGTGATAAACCCTTTGAAGCCGATGACCTGACCTCCCTCATGTACAAGATCGCCAGGGAAACGCACCCATCGCCTCGATCCCTAAACCCGAAGATTCCGCAGATCGTGGAAAAGATCATTGACAAGGCCATGGAGAAAGACCCGGAAAAGCGCTATCAGAAAGCGGGGCAGATGGCGGAGCACCTGCGGAAAGTGATTGCTAAAATAGACGAAGTAAAGGCGAAGAAGGAGGCTCCGGCAAAGCAATAGAACATTAGTCTGAAACTTCTTCGCAGCCCGCGCGGAAGTCTTTGAGCCCGGACCGGGGGGGTGTGGTCTCTTTAGAGCCGCAACCATTTCTTCAGTGCCATCCATCGGCGCCAAAAACTCAGTGGGTTATGGTGGTAGCCCATTGGTACAGACCCTCCGGTTGGCTCGGTTCTATGCGCCTACTCCGGGGAAGGTTCAAGGGCAAGGGGGCGATTGGCGGGATGAGTCCGTTTCCGGTTGTCGGCTCGCCAGAGACGACACCCCCCGGCCTGGGCTCAAACAGTGTTTGGTTACGGTCAAAGGCCTGCATTGGGGCTTTATGAAGATCGAAGCGATAGGGAAATCGGACAAGGGTCTCAAACGCAAGATCAACGAAGACAGCTTCCTCGTTGATACGGCTCTTGATCTTTACGTGGCGGCCGACGGAATGGGCGGCCACAAGGCAGGGGAAGTGGCGAGCCGGATGGTTGTGGACACCATGTCCGACTACTGGCGGAAAGTGCGCGGTGGAAATTTTCCATCCTTCCTGTCCCCGATCAACCGGGAGATCTCGGACAACGCCAAGCACTTGATCAACTCTATCGTGTTGTGCAACATGCTCATCCATGAGGGTCAAAAGAAGCCCCAGTATCACCGCATGGGCTCCACGGTATCTGCTCTGCTTTTAGACAAGGATGTCCTCTGGGTTGCCAATGTGGGCGACAGCCCGGTTTACCTTTTTGATCATGGGCGATTGATCCAGGTCTCTGAGGAACACTCCGTTGAGGCGGAGCAAAAGAGCATCGGGTTGATTGACGCTGGTGAATCGACCAATCCCCTTCTCAGGAATGTCTTGACCAGAGTGCTTGGACTGACCGAAAGGGTCAACGTGTTCATCAGCCCCATCCGTCCCGAGGCTGGTGATCTTCTTCTCATGTGTACCGACGGGCTCACGAACTTCGTTCCTGGACCCTCCATCAAGACGATTCTGGACGATTTCTCCATGTCCGTTGAGAGAAAAGTGGACGTTCTGATCGACGAGGCGAATCGCGGGGGCGGAGGAGATAACATTACGGTCATCCTTCTGGAAGTCATCAAGGAAGGGGTTTGGAGCAAGGTGAAGAGAAAACTGAAATCCAGGAACGCGGGGTGAAACCGCGATCCCTGAGCTTATGATTGGCAAGCACCCATGAGGATCCTCGGAATTGATACGTCCTGCGATGACACTTCCGCAGGAGTGATAACGGATGGCAACAGGGTGCTGTCCAGTGTCGTCCACTCTCAGGTGCAGGTCCATCATCCTTATGGGGGAGTGGTTCCGGAGCTCGCTTCGCGGGAACACCTGGGAAAGATCAATACCGTCGTCGATCAGGCCCTCGACAAAGCCGACATCACCCGAAAGGACCTCGACGGCATCGCGGTGACCGTGGGCCCCGGCCTGATCGGCTCCCTGCTGGTCGGTCTCTATTTTGCGAAGGCCTTCGCTTACGTCCTGAACATCCCCTACGTCGGAATCAATCATCTCGAAGGTCACATCCTGTCTATTTTCCTGGAAGCGAAAACTCCGTCTTTGCCTTTCGTGGTCCTGACCGTTTCAGGCGGCCACACCTCCCTGTACCACGTGGAAGGGATCGGTCATTACACACCCCTCGGCCAGACCCTGGACGATGCCGCAGGGGAAGCCTTTGACAAGGTCGCCAAGGTCCTGGGCCTTGGATATCCCGGGGGGGTGGTGATCGAAAACCTGGCCCTGTCGGGAAACAAGGACCGGATCCGTTTCCCCAGAGCCACCCTCGGCCCTGATTCCCTGGATTTCAGCTTCAGCGGACTCAAGACCGCTGTCGCGCTCTATGTTAAGAAATGGCGGGTAAGCGAACAGAAAGGAGTCTCCATGGCCGATATCGCCGCCTCCTTTCAGGAAGCGGTAATCGACGTCTTGGCCCAGAAGGTCATCGCCGCCGCAGAAAAAAGCAAGGTCGGTTCCGTCGTGGTGGCCGGAGGGGTAGCGTGCAATCAGGCTCTGAGAGATAAAGTGAAGGATCTGGCATCCCAGTGCCGAATGGCCTTCTACTATCCCCGGCCGGCCTTTTGCACGGACAACGGTGCGATGATTGCTCTCGCCGGGTATCACAGGATTTCCAGAGGAGAGCGGGCGGATTTGTCCCTGGATGTGAAGTCCAGATACCCTGTGGAAGATATTCCACCTCTATGAACAAGAACCCTTTTTCATCCAGACGCTCCGGCCCCTTCAGACCCAAGAAGAGCCTTGGGCAGCATTTTCTGAGAGACCCGCTCATCATCGAGAGGATCCTGGCAGGGGCGAAGTTCGACAGGAGTTCGACGGTCCTCGAAATCGGATCCGGGCTCGGAGCTTTGACCTTCCCTCTCGCATCCCGTGTTCAGCACGTGATCGCTGTTGAAAAAGACGGGATCCTTGCGGAGAAACTCAGAGCCGGCCTCTCCCGTGAAGGGATCGGGAACGTCACCCTGATCCACGAAGACATCCTCAAACTGGACCTCGCCCGGCTTTCAGAAGAAAAGATCGAAGTCATTGGGAACATCCCTTACAACATTTCATCCCCGCTCATCGAAAAGCTGATCCGCAACCGGCACCGCATTCAGAGAGCCGTTCTTACCCTTCAGCGCGAACTGGCCGCGAGACTGACCGCCTCTCCGGGCAACAAGCAGTACGGCGCCCTGACGGTTCTCATCCAGTATCATGCTCACCTTTCTCCGCTTCTTGAAATCCCGAGAGAAGCGTTTTACCCGAAGCCGAAAGTCAGTTCCACTGTCGTGCAGTTTGAATTCTCAAAGCCTTATCCCAGGAGGGCGGACCATGAAGAATTCTTCAGGAGGGTTGTCCGAGCGGCCTTTGCTCATCGACGTAAAACCCTCCTAAACTCCCTGAGAGGCACGTTTCCGTCTTGGGAAGTGCAGAGCACTCTGAACGCCATGCAGCGCTGTGCCATAGACCCGCGAAGGAGAGCCGAGACCCTCAGCACCGAGGACTTTCTCGACCTCAGCACGGCCCTCAGCTCGCTTCTTGACAAGTCCTGCCTCCAGGAATAATATTATCATTTTGCCAAACAAGCCCCAGAGTGCGCTTTCCTTTGAAAGCACGTGTGTCGAAGGATATCGGGCGACGTCAAGATGCACCAGTATATTGCCATCGAAGGACCCCTTGGGGTCGGCAAGACGAGCCTTACCAGGATGCTTGCCGAAAAAATGAACGGCCAGGCCCTGCTTGAGGATGTGGATGAGAATCCCTTCCTCATTAATTTTTATCAAAACCCGAAGAAGTTCGCCTTCCAGACCCAGATTTTCTTTCTTCTCAGGCGATACCATCTGGCCTCAGACCTGGCCCAGATCGATCTTTTCAGCAGGACCACGGTTGCGGACTTTTTTTTCGACAAGGACAGGATCTTTGCGCGGGTGAACTTGGAAGACAATGACTACTGGCTTTACGAGCAGTTGTTCGGGATTCTGAAAAAAAGAGTGACTCCCCCTGACCTGGTCATCTTTCTTCAGGCCAAGACCGATGCCCTGATGGAGCGAATCAGGAAAAGGGGAAGGAAATACGAAAAGGCAGTGAGTTACAAATATCTTGATCGGATCAACCAGGCTTTCAACGAGTTCTTTTTTCACTATGAAGATTCTCCTCTGCTCGTGGTCAATGCCTCGGACATCGATTTCGTTCATGTCCCGGAGGACTTTGAAGACCTGGTTGAACAGATTCAAACCATGAAATCAGGGGTCCAGTACTATGTCCCTGTCAGTTCAAAAAAGGGCTGATCTTACCGCCGGGGTTAAAGCGGATGGAAGTCATTGAAAAAGCGGATGTGATGCAGCAAAAAGCCGAAGCGCTGAGACTCGCGGGAAAAGTCCTCGGATTTGTCCCCACCATGGGCTTCTTCCACGAGGGGCACCTGGAACTGATGAGAGTGGCAAGGAAGCACTGCGATGTCGTGATCATCAGTATTTTTGTAAACCCCATGCAGTTCGGGCCGAAAGAAGACCTGACGGCCTACCCCCGTGACTTGCAAGGAGACCTGGCCAAAGCTCGACAGGTGGGGGTGGATATCGCCTTTGTTCCGACCGTTGACCAGGTGTACCCCGAGGGCTTTGAAAGCAGAGTGTCCGTGGAGAAGGTGACAAAGCATCTTTGCGGTCTCTCAAGGCCGACCCATTTTGATGGGGTGACGACGATTGTTGCCAAGCTCTTCAACATCACAAAGCCGCATCTGGCCGTCTTCGGGCAGAAGGATTACCAACAGCTCACGGTCATCAGCCGGATGGTCAAGGACCTGAACATGGACCTCCAGATTGTGGGGGTGCCTACCTACAGAGAACCGGACGGCCTGGCCATGAGTTCCCGCAACAGTTACCTCAACGCCGAAGAAAGAAAGTCCGCCCTCTGTCTCAAGAAATCCATGGACCTTGCGCGGGAAATGGTCGACAAGAGAGAGACACGGTCCGCCATCGTCAAGAAAGCCATCGAAGAGTTAGTCCGCAGCCACCCCTACACGCAGATCGACTACGTCCATCTCTGTGATCCGGTTACCCTGGACGATGTGGACGCGCTAACCGGTGAAACCCTGTTAGCCCTTGCCGTCAGAGTTGGAAAGACACGGCTCATCGACAACTGCGTCCTCGGCAAGGCTGAGAAGCAATAGAAAATTCATTTTGAGAGAGAGGATAAGAACATGACCATCGAAAGCAAAACCGATCCCAAGTCTGAGACTTTTCTGTTTACTTCCGAGTCCGTGACGGAAGGTCACCCGGACAAAGTGGCGGATCAGATTTCCGACCACATCCTGGACAGTATTCTGGAGCAGGACAAGAAGGCGCGAGTGGCCTGCGAGACCCTCGTCACCACAGGCATGGCGGTGATTGCAGGGGAGATCACCACCACGGCCTATGTCGAGATGCCAGAGATCGTTCGTCAGACCATCAAGGAGATCGGCTACAAGAACTCCTCCATGGGGTTTGATTGGGAGACCTGTGCGGTGATCACCTCCATCGACCGGCAGTCCGCGGATATAGCCATAGGCGTTAACGGGGCCGGTCTGTACAAGGAGCAGGGAGCCGGAGACCAGGGGCTGATGTTCGGCTATGCCTGCAGGGACACGCAACCCTTGATGCCTATGCCCATTTTTCTCGCCCACGGTTTGACACAGAGATTGGCCCACGTTCGCAAGTCCGGCAAGCTTCCCTGGCTGCGACCGGACGGCAAATCCCAGGTCACGGTGGAGTACATCAACGGAAAACCGCTCAGGGCCCATGCTGTAGTCATCGCGGCGCAGCACAACCCTGAAGTGGATTATGACACCTTGCGAGAATCCATCATTGAAGAGGTCATTAAGAAGGTCATCCCCGCATCCATGCTCGACAAGGAGACCGAGTTTTTCATCAACACCACAGGCCGTTTTGTCGTTGGAGGGCCATTGGGAGACTGTGGCTTGACCGGTAGAAAAATCATCATGGACACCTATGGCGGCTTCGGATACCACGGTGGAGGCGCTTTCTCAGGAAAGGATCCTTCCAAGGTGGACAGAAGTTCCTGCTACATGTGCCGCTACATTGCAAAGAACATCGTTGCAGCCGGTCTTGCAGAGAAATGTGAGATCCAGGTGGCTTACACCATTGGCCGCGCCCTGCCTGTCTCTGTCATGGTAGGGACCTACGGCACAGGGGTTTTGTCCAATGCGGAGTTGACACGCGTTGTCCAGAAGGTGTTCGACCTTCGGCCAAGAGCGATCATTGAGCGACTGGACCTCTTGAGACCCATTTTCAGAAAGACGTCCAACTATGGCCACTTCGGCCGCGAGCTCCCGGAATTCACCTGGGAGAAACTTGACTCTGTCGAGGACCTCAAGAAAGCGGTGAAGTAGGATAAGTGACTAAAGTGTCTAAAGTGCCTAAAATGCCTAAAGTTGAAGAAAACCATAAAATAAGTATCGACAATATACTATTCGGGAACAAACGGAGTTTAGCTGATGAACTATGATATTCGCGACATTAAACTTGCTGAAAAAGGCCGATTGAGAATCGAGTGGGCCGGCATGAGCATGCCGGTACTGAAAATGATCAGGGAGCGGTTTGCAAAGGAAAAACCGCTTAAAGGGCTCAGGCTCTCTGCCTGCCTCCATGTGACCACTGAGACGGCCAATCTGCTCAAAACCCTGAAGGCGGGTGGGGCTGAGGTCGTGGTCTGCGCCTCCAATCCTCTTTCAACCCAGGACGACGCGGCCGCCTCCCTTGTGGCTGATGACGGGATTCCTGCCTTTGCGATCAAGGGAGAGGACACGAGAACTTACTACGATCATATCCTCTCTGCTCTCAAGCACAGGCCAAACCTCACCATGGACGATGGAGCCGATCTGGTGGGTTCCCTCCATTTCATCGCCCTCGAGAAATACAATGATCTCGATCAAGGAATCAGGGAATGGGTTCTGAGCCTGTCCAAGAAGGACAGGAAGGCCTTTCTGTCCGGAGTGATGGGAGGGACGGAGGAGACGACGACAGGCGTGATTCGGCTCCGCAGCATGGAAAGAGACGGGGTGCTCAAGTTCCCCATCATTTCAGTGAACGACGCCAACACGAAACACCTCTTTGACAACCGGTACGGTACAGGCCAGAGCACTGTGGACGGCATCATCCGGGCGACAAACCGTCTCCTTGCAGGCTCCACTTTTGTAGTGAGCGGCTACGGCTGGTGCGGAAGGGGCGTGGCTAATCGAGCCAAAGGGCACGGAGCCCATGTCATCGTGTGCGAAGTGGAACCCCTCAAAGCGCTGGAAGCAGTGATGGATGGATATCAGGTCATGCCGATCGCCAAGGTCGCCCCTTTGGGAGACATCTTCTGCACCCTGACCGGCGATATCAATGTGATCCGGAAAGAGCATTTCCTGAAGATGAAAGACGGAGCCATCGTGTGCAACTCAGGCCACTTCGATGTGGAGCTGGAGTTGCCCGCCTTGAAGAAATCCTCGGTTGCGCAAAGAATGATCCGGGACTTTGTGGAGGAGTTCACTCTGAAGGACGGACGAAGAATTTATGTTCTCGCCGAAGGCCGTCTCATCAATCTCGCTGCTGCCGAAGGGCACCCGTCGAGCGTTATGGACATGAGCTTTGCGAACCAGGCGCTTTCTGCAGAATACATGGCCAAAGAATACAAGCGCATGCAGAAGAAAGTCTATCCGGTCCCTGGCCACATTGACCGGGAAATCGCAAGGCTCAAACTTGAATCCATGAATGTGGAAATCGACAG
>Ga0214473_10006255_pt1 | contig 14244 bp, 14 predicted proteins | sample RVTome_7_FD_203509 | JGI IMG/M metagenome (GOLD analysis project Ga0214473, IMG submission 203509) | Soil microbial communities from uranium-contaminated site in the Upper Colorado River Basin, Wyoming, United States - RVT98D197 | ecosystem: Environmental > Terrestrial > Soil > Contaminated >... | reverse complement strand
CACCTCCCTCTCGCATAGATAAGTCCCGTCAGATTCTCTCCCTTCAATGCCTTCCCGAAGCAACCGGCGGAATCGCTGCCAAATTCTCCATCTGGTGGCGCTTTCCGGCTCACCGGGCTAGAATGTGTAAGAATTTCACTTTTCAGTGGGTGGAGGAGAGAATTCATGACCTACCGGGGGCACGTGCAAGGAGGGGTTGTGGTCCTCGATGAACCTGCCGCTCTCGCTGAGGGAACCGAGGTCATCGTTGAGCCGGTTTATCAGAGGGATCCCATCAGCCTCGCAGACCGATTTCGGAAGGTGATCGGCACAGTCCCCGATCTCCCATGCGACATGGCGGCCAACCACGATCGCCATATCCATGGAACATCAAATCAGTGAGCGAGGTTTTCGCCGATACTTATTACTTCTTCGCGATCCTCAATCCGGAGGATCCCGCACACATGGGCGCGGTCCGCTATTCGGAGGCGCGAGACGTTTGTCTTGTCACCACTACGTGGATCTTGACCGAGCTGGCGGATGGGCTGGCGCGAACCTCGCATCGGAATGCTTTCCAGGGAGTCCTGGAGGGACTTCTTCTGGAGCCTCAAACCACCATCGTTCCCCCGAGTCAAGCCCTTTTTGAAGAAGGAGTAGCACTCGATAACTCTCGTGCTGACAAAACGTGGTCGCTTACCGACTGCATCTCATTCGTCGTCATGGAAGAGTGTGGCTTGACTGAAGCTCTGACGGGAGACCGTCACTTCGAACAGGCGGGATTTCAGACACTGTTGGCAATCGGCTGAGAAACGGAGCCAACAACTCTCTGCCAGTCCCAAAAACATATGAGCCGCCTTACTGAGCATTTGCTGGTTCAGATCTCTCAATCGCTCAACTCGAGCATCCAGACTGTATGAAATATGAAAAGGACGTTGGGTGGTGTCAATCCACCTGTCTGACGCGACTCTTCATGAAGATCTCACAAACCTGCTGGCCAGGTTCTCTTGCGAAACGATGGACTTACGACAGGAACCCGAACCGACACTTTTCGACGATGTTGATGAGGTGAAGGAGTGAGTACCGATTCCCCCCGTCTCATCGAAGACTACATCCCCATCCAGGCCATCAGCGCTGAAGCTTCGCGGGAGAAGTCGGTTCGGAAGGGGCATATATCCACGCTGCATCTTTGGTGGGCAAGGCGGCCGCTTGTGGCGTGCGGAGCGGCGGTGTATGGAGCCCTGGTACCCGCGTCGCGATTCGAGCCGAAGAGCGGGCCTGAGGAGAAACGGAGGAGGATCTTGGACTGCCGGGATAGAATGGGCAACCATTACCTGTCATCGATGTCCCCCATCGGACGCTCTGGCTGATGGAGCATCGGCCGGGACAACTGGCGGAGTTCTTCGACAAAGCCCGTCCGAAACGCGAACGGCTCCGCCTGGTCGCCCACGCCCTGGGCGGCCCGGTGTTGAAGGAGACAAGCGGCGCCAAACGAAGCCTGTTTCCGAGGAGTAAGTCGCACTCCAAGATGCAACATGCGTCAAAGTCAGGATAGGAATCCATCTGCTTCAACAAGGCTGGCTTTGCGGGCCGGTCGGAGCATGCTATGTACCGGCTTGATGGCGGTGTGCGTTGTCGTTGCCCCCGCTTTCGGCGAAGCTGCGACCGCGACATCGTGCAAGGAAGAGGTGAGCGGTATGAACGTGCTCGATCTGGCGAACTTGGACTGGGAACTGTTTGGCTGGCGCCCGTTTTCCTGGATGCTGTTTCGGAGCCTCGAGACCGGCCAGACGCTGGAGGCGGAGTTGGGGCCGTTCCCGGCGCGGGCGCCCGGGTCGGTCCAACAGGCGTTGCGGGACGCCGGAGTCCTGCCGGACTGGAATGTGGGGACGCAGTCGCGAGAATGCGCTTGGGTGGAGCACTACCACTGGCAGTTCCACACGGAAATCCCTGACACGGACCTGCCGCGGACCTCGCCGATCCTTCTCGAGGCCATGGGCCTCGATTATTCCGGATGGGTGTACTTCGACGGTCGCGAGGTGGGCCAGTTCAAGGGCACGTTCCTTCCGCACCGGTTCGACCTGACACCGGTCATCGAGCAACGGGCCGTGCATACGCTGGACATCCTCTTCGACACACCGCCGCCCGAACAAGGCCAGATCGGTTTCACGTCGCGTTCGCGGTATTTCAAGCCCCGCTTCGCCTACGGTTGGGATTGGTGCCCCCGCCTCGTGCCGGTGGGGGTATGGGACCGCCTCGCGATTCGAGCGGGGCTGGAGGCCACACTCGAGGTGAGCGACTTGACCGCAAGCCTGGACGCGGACAACAGGACAGGGCACGTCGAGTTGACCGTGGGGATGAGTACCCCGCTGGAGAGCGTTGCTTGCCTGCAAGCGGACCTGGTGGACGGTGAGCGGATCCTCGCGTCGGCTGAGGCGGTTCCGTTGGGCGAACGGACGTCAATGGTCTTAAGTTGCCCCGAGGTCCGGCCGTGGTGGCCCAACGGTTCACCAAGTAATCCGGATGGACGCGCGACCGTCTATCGCCTGGTTGTGCGCGCGCTGGACGCGGGCGGTAACCCGCTGTGGCGGGACGAGGAGCGAGTGGGGTTCAAACGGATCGAATGGCGCCCATGCGAAGGCGCGCCGCCGGACGCGCTGCCGTGGGTGTGTGTGGTAAACGGCGAGGCGACGTTCCTCCAGGGAGTGAACTGGTCGCCCGTGCGGCTGCTCTACCCGGATACGCGCGACGAAGAGTACGCGCAGCTCGTCGAGGTGTACCGAGAGATGGGATGCAATTGCTTTCGCGTCAACGGGGTCGGCCTTCTCGAGAAAGAGGTGTTCTACGAATTGTGCGACGCGGCCGGTATCCTGGTGTGGCAGGATTTCCCCCTTTCCTCATCGGGCGTAGACAATTGGCCGCCCGAAGACCCGCAGGCCGTGGCGGACATCACGGAGATCGCGGAATCCATCGTACTGCGGCGACGGCGGCACCCGAGTCTGTTGCTGTGGTGCGGCGGAAACGAGCTTCAATCGGGGCCGGAAGGGGAGAAGACGGGCGGTGGGAAGCCCGCGCCTGCGGACCACCCCTGCCTGGCCGCGCTGCGACGGGTGGTCGAGCGACTGGATCCGGGGCGGCGGTTTCTGCCGACGACGGCTTTCGGTCCGTTGTTCTACGCCCAGCGCGAAAACTTCGGGAAGGGACTGCACCATCTCGTCCACGGTCCGTGGGGTATGAGCACGTTCTCCAGTCTGGAAGACTGGTGCGGCTACTGGGAAAACGACGACTCGCTGTTCCGGGCCGAGGTGGGAATGCCGGGGGCCGCGCCATCGGCCCTGATCCGCCGTTACGCGGGCGACTTGCCCGCCTGGCCTTGCTTGGGCCCGCTTTGGAAGCACTCCTGCGCGTGGTGGATCCAGTGGGACCGCCTCAAGAGTGAGTGCGAGGGTCTGACCGAGCCGGAGGCCCTCGAGCGCTACTGCGAACTGACCGAGTGCGAGCAGGCCGAGGCGCTGGCCTCAGCCGCCCGGGCCTGCAAGACGCGTTTCCCGGCATGCGGCGGGTTTTTGATCTGGCACGGGCATGACTGCTTCCCCTGCCCCATCAACAACAGCTTGATCGATTTCGAGCGCAAGCCGAAGCCCGTTTACTCCGCACTGGAAGAGGTTTTCCGGAGGACAAGTGCGGGTGAAAGGCCAAGGTTGGATCGGGACTAGCGGTAGATGCTGCGTCGTCCGCTCGGAACTCGTGGACCTCTCCCTGTCGCCAACCTGAAAAAGCCGAATCCGACCTTTGCGGGATGTCGTCACAGTCATACTCCCGATTCCTTTGCCAACCGGGGAAACGGCTCCAGCTGTCGCCAAGCCGTTCCGCAGCAAGGGATGTCCCCACGAGATCGCCGCTCCGGCCAGCCCAGGCACGCGGAACGGATCTCAATCGGCCGTGGGCGGTTCGTTGTTTGCAAGGATCGCTTTGCCGCCGGTGTTGTCGATGACCCGGACCCCTTTTAGGCCGTTATTGCCCTGGATGATAGCGTGGGGAACGTCGGGACCGAGTTCGACGCTGGGTTGTCCGGTGGCGAAGGTCGAGTTGTGGACCTGGATCCGACCCGATTCGACCGCCACCAGCGGATTGTCGGGGGTTTTCTCGTTCCAGTTGCTGAAATAGCAGTCGCTGAAGGACACGAAGCCCTTGCCTTTGAGGACCGCGTTGTGATGGGAAGGCCCCCAGAAGGCGCAATTGACGAAGCGGACGCTCCCCTCACAGTCTTTGGTAATTTGCACTTGAACGGGATTCTCCCCCGTGAACGAAACGAACTGGCCGCCGGTGATGAGCAACCCCATGGGTTGAATGGCTTCCACCATCACCGCCGTTTCGCAGGCGTCGGCGCCGTTCCCGGTGAAGTGGCCGTTGCACATGCCGTTCTCGGTCTTGATGAAGCGCCAACCGATCTTGGCGGGGAACACGAAGCAGTTGGTCACGTACTCCCAGTCGGTCCGCCCGAAAACAAAGGCCTCGAGGTTTTCGGCCATGAAGTTGAACACCGGCTCCCATTCACCGCCGATGGAAGCGTCGCTCCACCAATGGCAGTGGAACTGCACGTTCTCGACGCGCCCGATGTCGGTGCAGGCATCGACGGAAAGGCCACGGCGCAGCACGCAGCCGTACACGCTGCGAATCCGGTGCCGGACGTTCGCTTCGGCGCCCACCTTGAGGCCGTTGTAGCTGTTGATGAGGGTGACGTTTTCGACCGTGTTGTCGATGCCGGTCAGATGGAAGGTCCAGGGATAGGGGTGGATGTCGGTCGGTTTCTGTTCGGGGTACCAGACGGTGAGACCGGTCACAGCGCTCGAGGATCCCATTTCAAAGAGGGCCGGCGCGGATTCGTTGTCACGCCCACCGGTGGCCATGACCACGGTGCCGATGAGCTGTTGGATACCCATGGGTGCTTCGGCCACGCCTTTGACTGCGACCCCCACACCGACCCGAAGGCTGCCCGCCACGAGATATTTCCCCGGAGGCAGGAGCACGACCCCGCCTTTCTCTCCAGCCGCCTCGATTGCGGCCTGGATGGCGGCGGTGTCGTCCGTGGTCCCGTCGGCCTTCGCGCCGTAGTCCCGGACGCTATACGTTCCAGACTTCTGCGATGCGGTCATCGAGTCCTCCTCGGCTATTGCCGTTGGGAGACCGCAAAAGAGGGTGAATATCACCCAACCCAACTCTGTCCACGGCAATCGGTGCATTTCCCGTTCCTCCGCATTCGAATTCGGTTGCTTTCCCGTCAAGCACGCGCTCTCCAAATCCCTTTTTCATCGTAATCAAAACATCTTTCCCAACCTGCCGCATTCCATACGGCATCGAAGATGGGTCGCAGCACCGTGGGATTGTCGCAGCCGTACCCTTCAATCAGCACATCCGGCAAAACCAGGATATCCCGATCGCTGGTAAACTGTCCCCATCGATGCAACCGAAGCCGTTCGCTGACCGCGAAATGATGTCCCACGTAAGGGTTTGGAATTCCGTAAGTTAGCCATTTGACGTGCATTGATGACCGAGTCGAATATCCACCGGACGTCAAACATCAAATGATGGCAGCGTTTGCAGCGGTTGGCAACGCCACCGTGGGGATGAGGTCTTTTCCCCAACCTCGAACCCGAAGCGGGTCGGGTCAAGAAGAAATCAGGGCTTTCACGGGCGAACGAGCTGGAGGTCATTGCCATCAACCAAGGGTAGAAAGGCGATCCGGCTACTGCACCCCTCACGACGCATCAGTGGTGTCGCGGTACCGCCGTCAGGTCGTCATGTAGACGCCAGATCACGTGGGGCGCCAGATACTACAGGAGAACATCCTGCACCTGCAGCGCTTCGTGCAGAATCAGCAGCGCCAAAAGTCAGGGCAGAACCTGACCCAAAGCGGTTTATCATTAGGTTGGCCAAAGACTATCGCGCCGTGGCGCGATGGACCGAGAGAAACTGGTGAAGCATCGCATCCACCTGGTAAGTATTGACCTGCGCTTGGGTGCTCTCCGAGTGCGGCATCGGGAATGCGGAGCGCGGATTGCGAAATGAGTGACGCCCAACTGCAGTCCAACAACGACAGGCCGCTGGACCTCTGCCGCCACCAGGTCGAAAAGTCCCGGCCGTTTTTCATCGGTATCCGCGAGGAAATCCGCTACACCGCGCCGACAAACTCTGCAAGGGGAACCACGGCCGCTTTGTCTGCCAGAGGATAACGCCTTTCGCCTGGATAGACCACGTGGAGCTCGTCGAGTTTCAGGTCGGCAATTGCGATGCGCATCGAGCGAGTGAGCACCGGCGCGTCGGCACGCTTGCACTCAACGCCAATGCGGCGTCCCTTCTTGAACAAGACGAGGTCAATCTCAGCGCCATTGTGCGTGGCCCAGTAATAGGTCTCTTCCGGACGCAATGCCTTGAGGACTTCCTCGACGGCGTAGCCCTCCCACGAGGCGCCGACCTTCGGATGATGTTCCAGGTCGCGCCGGCTGCCGATGCCGAGCAGCGCGTGCAGCAAGCCGCTGTCGCGCACATAGACTTTGGGGGCCTTGACCTGCCGTTTGCCGAGGTTCTCGAACCAAGGCGGCAGTTGGCGCACCATGAACACACCGGTCATCAAGTCGAGGTAGCGGCGCACGGTGGACTCGTTCACCGCAAGGGCGCGGGCCAGTTCGGCGGAATTCCAAGTCTGGCCATGATAGTGGGCAATCATGTTCCAAAAGCGGCGCAGCGCCACGGAGGGAATGGTTATGCCAAGCTGCGGCAGGTCGCGTTCGAGCAGGGTCTGGAGGAACTGGCGCCGCCACGCGAGCGAGTCGGCTTCGTTGCGCGCCGTGAAGGACAATGGGAAACCGCCGCGCAACCAGTGCCGGGCCTGGGCGGCCGCGCCAAGGTCGGCCAGACGGAAGCCTTCGAGCAGCAACATCTCCAAACGCCCTGCCAGACTTTCCGAGGATTGGCGGAGCAGGTCAGGTGACGCGCTTCCGAGAATGAGGAACCGCGCTGGAAGGGGCTTGCGGTCGGCCAGCACTCGGAGCAGCGGGAAGAGGTCGGGGCGACGCTGGATTTCGTCAAGGACCACCAGGCCTCTGAGTGGACGCAACGCGGTGTCAGGCTCGGTGAGACGGGCGAGACCTTGCGGGTCTTCGAGATCGAAGTAGTTGAGCGAGTCGGTTGGCACGAATTGGCGGGCCAGCGTGGTCTTGCCGCACTGGCGCGGGCCCAGCAGCGCCACCACGCGGCTGCGTTTCAGAGCGGCGCGGACCAGTTCGATTTCGGTCTTGCGATGGATCATATTGGTAGGATAAACCATGAATATCCAGCAGTCAATGCGGGAATTTCATGGTTCTGAACGTACAGTGATGGGCCCTCGCTACAAGGACCGCCGTTGTAACAGTCCTGCCGGGACACCGATGCTTGCCCGGTTTGGTCTTCTTTGGGCAGCCTCGGACTATCGCCGGAAACGGAAAGGCGGATTATATTTTCACAGGAACACGTGTAACACCAGGAATCGGGGTGAAAGACGGATCGAGAAGGAATCAGGTCTTGGTAACGCCGGTTAGAATTTCGTGAACACAGGGTTCGTCACCCACCCCGACGGACGGCGACACTCGATCGCGTCTTTTCCATCACCACGCCACTGTGCCAGCCGAAAATCTCGACTTCGACCTTGTATCCAAACCGAATGCAGCGGAGGGTGTGCAGCCATCCCCTCCGAAAGGTGTCCGTCCACCTCATTCCTTCAATTCCTGAGCGGCAAGTAGGTCGATGATCCTCTGGTTTCCATTTCGCCTGGCGAGTAGCAGCGGCGTCCCACCAGAACCCAACACAGTGTGCTTTTCATGGGAGTCTTTTTCGGTGGTCCCGCCTTCAACATCCGCGAAAAGCCCGTCCTCTTTGCGCGCATTCTCTTCTCACGAGACTATACCGCAGGAAGCGCAGGGGTGCTACGATCGCTCGCGTCACGGGATAGGAATTCCGGGGTTGAGGAGCCGGCTCTTGAAAACAGTGAAAACCTTTCCTCCACTGTTATGGTCTTTGGCGGCAGCCCTTTTCTGTTCGGCGGCTTCCGCGGTTGAGGGAGAGAGCGGGGACGTGACCGAGTTCGTGGAACGGGTCGGGAACCCTCTGGAAAAAACCTTTCCCAGCGGTGAACGGATCCATGCCCGCAACATCTGGGATCTCCAAGTCTTCGATGGCAAATTGTACCTCGGTCATGGCGACAGCACGTTGAACGTCAGCCCGATCGACGTCTGGTCCTACTCCCCCCAATCGGGAGAGTTCACAGCTGAATTCCGTTTGGCGGACCACAGCATCGGGCGCTATCGAATCATCAACGGCAAGCTCTGTATCCCTGGACACGACGCCTTCGAGTCCTGGGATTTTGGGAACTTCTATCGGCTCGAGGAAGAGGGCTGGAAGAAGTACCGAAATCTAGAAAACGCCATTCACTGTATCGACCTCTACGGCTTTGGCGGTGAATTGTTCGCCGCGTTGGGAGCCAGGGAAGGCGCCGTCGTCGCCATATCCTCCGATGAGGGCGAGACCTGGGAGTACTCGAAGGTTGGCGGCAGCCGGGCCTACACGCTGTTCGAGCTTGACCGCCGGCTTTACGTGAGCACCTCGGCCAACAGTCTGTATGGGTATACCGGACGGACCTTTCGTCCGGCAGGACCGATGACCCTCTTGGTCTCGGGACTCAAGTATTCACACGAACGGCAAATCGTTGACCGCCCCGTGCCATTCAGAGACTCCTTGGTCTATATTGCGCGAACCGCCAACCGTCGGGACTGGAGCCCAGTTGGCGCCTACTCCGCCACCTCGCTGGAGGATGTTCGTTCGATCGAGATTTCGGGACAGCCTTTCGATATCGTGGCGTGGAACGACTCCTGCTACCTCCTATCCTGTGCGGAGCAGGCCCCATCCAATGAGGGGGAAAATTATGTTGTGAGAGTCTACCAAACAGGGGACCTTGCGCAGTGGACGGAAATCCTCCGTTTCCGCTGCGCCACCTTCGCGCGGTCCTTTGAAATCCTCGCTGGGGATTTCTATTTTGGGTTGGGCTGCAACGCTTCGTCTCTGTCCGAATCGGCGGGACAAATCCTTCGGGTGAGGAAAGAAAGTTTGGAAGGCAAAGCCGACCGCGAACAAGGTCCAGCAGACAAGCCACAACCCGAAGAAGCAATGGGGGATGACTGATGTTGGGTTCGGTATCACATCTGAGGCGCCGGGGCCGCCGGTAGCAAGAAGAAGTGAGTCTTTCGACCGATTCGTGGCGATTTCCCCCCGAGGATCTCCACCTTGGCGAAGGTGAATCTCATATCTGGCGAATTTCTCTCGAAGTCGGGGAAGACGCGGCTTCACGATTGAGGCATCTCTTGACCCGAGATGAAAGAGATCGGGCCAACCGTTTTCGGTTCGCAAAAGATCGAGTGGGGTACCTCGTTTCCCATGGTGCTCTGCGGGAAATCCTCAGCCTCTACACCGGTATCCCTGCCTCCGCTCTGAGTTTTGACGCGACACCCCACGGCAAACCCTTCCTACCGGGAGAAGACCTCGAGTTCAGCCTCTCCCACAGTGGTGCATGGGCCCTTGTCACCGTCACACCCCTCCGAAGCATCGGTGTGGATGTGGAGCGGATCCGCCCGGTCCCGGACCTCGAGAGGTTGGCGGAACAGTTCTTCTCGAAGGAGGAGGTCCGCGCGCTTCAGGCTTACCAAGGGGCGACACGAACTTGCGCCTTCTACCATTGTTGGACGCGCAAAGAGGCTTACATCAAAGCCGTTGGCGAAGGCCTTTCGATACCGCTGGACCGATTCAGTGTTTCGGTGGATCCGAACCAAACAGACGTTCGGCTGGCACGGGACAAGTCTCTGCGGGAAGGCGAGGCGTGGGTTTTGCGAGGATTTTCCCCTGGGTCGAACTACGCCGCCGCTGTCGCCGTCGAAGGGACTGCTGTCGAGTTTTCCTTTTGGGAAAAAGGTCCCGATATGTAACCCGCTGAGGCGGCAGCTCGTGTTGAGGAGCGGCGGAGGAAGCGGCCGCACGGCTGAGACAAGCCCGGACGCTTTCGTTTGGAACGTACCGTCCGGCCCTGGCGATTTGTCTTGACGAATGTGCACCCAACCGGTCATCCTTGTGACCGGATTGTTAATAAGCTGGAAAGAATCGTTACCAGTCATTCCCTAGCCGAGATCCAGCCTTCATGGAGTCCGATCGGTGCAAAAGGAAACATGTGGGCGACCGGTCCGAATGCCTCGGAGGGGATTGGTAAGGGACGGGGGGCGTTGTCCAGAAGCGAGCACTTCGTCAACGTGGAGGTCTGTGGCAAGATCTGCGGAAAGTCCTATTCTTGATTGGGAGGCAGGCTTTGGCTGAATACACCGAGCATCTGGAAGAGCTGAGGGTGGATATCCTGAAGGCATTAGCAAAGAAGTTGGGGATTGCGAAGAAGGCAACCTGCAAGGCGGATGTGATTCGCGAGTTGGGAAGATTCCTGGTCGAAAAACCAAAGGAGTACTTGGGTCAGCTGTCAGAGATGGAGCGGGGAGTGGTCGCCGAGTCGGTCCATACCGGCGGTTTGGTGAGCTACGCACAGATCCAGGCAAAGTACGACAAACCTGCGCCAACGGCCAACCGCTGGGGAAGCATCGATCGTTCCCGCCATCAAAGTGGTGAGAGCTATCCCTCACGGTTGTTGCTGGTGGTGCACGAAGAACGTTCCTCATACCGGATGTCGGATCCCGTGGTCCAGATCCTGTCCCCCTATGTGGAAAAACCTCCGGTGGTGCAAGTCCGGGGGGTCACCGAGCTTCCCGATACCTGGGTGCCCAAAAGGCCCTGGGGTAATGAGTCCATGGAGGCACGGGATATTCGTGTCCATCTGGGCGAGAAAACCGCTCTCACGGAGATGGCCCAGGTGCTGCGTTTGGTGCAGGCTGGGAAACTCAAGGTTTCGGACAAGTCCCGCCGACCGACTGCAACCGCGGTTCGGCTTGTGGGTCAGGCTCTCATCGGTGGGGATTTCGACCTCGAACCTCCGGAAGGCTATTCAAGGCAATATGGCGAGGAGGCGGGTCCGGTTCGGGCTCAAGCTTGGCCGGTGCTCGTCCAGCAATTGGGGTGGGCCCGATGTCGTAAGGGGGAGTTGGTCCTCTCCACGGTTGGGAAAGCGGCCTTGGACGGATCGCTCGCGGAAGCCCTCGCGCGGGCAGTCGATAATTTCTTGAACGACGAGGACTTTGACGAATTGAATCGCATCAACCACATTCGCGGTCAAACGGGGAAAGGGAAACGGTACCTGACATCCGTTGCCGAACGCAAGCTCCCGATCGCAGAGGCCGTCGCCCAATGGCCCGTGGGAGAATGGATTCCCCTCGATGTTGCCTACCGTTATCTCGTTGCCATCGGCAACGGTTTCGACGTCTCAGAAAACCTGATGACTCTCTACCTGGGAGAAGCGCAGTATGGTTACCTTTCCGGTCAGAAAGGCGGTGTGAACCGACAGTACCTGCGAGCCTTTCTCATGGAATCGCTGGCCACTCTCGGACTTGTGGACATCGCCTACGTGTACCCGCACCACTCGTGGCCGGATCTGTCCGATGCGTGGGGGACTGACGAGCATTCATTCTGCGGGCGTTACGACGGCCTCCTGTACGTTCGGTTGAACCCGCTGGGGGCCTATTGCCTGGGCGTGACAGAGACCTACGAACCGCCACTCCCCGCTGAAAAGACCCTACAAGTTCTCCCAACTCAGGAAATCGTTTCCGTGGGAGAGGAGGGCCTTTCGGCGGGGGACCGTTCCCGGCTCGAGCTGTTTGCGGTCCAAAGGAGCGACCGAGTTTGGGGGCTCGATCGAGATCGCCTGCTGGATCATTTGGAATCGGGAGGATCGCTTGATGAGATCAAGCAGTTCCTGGTCGCCCATTCCATCAACGATCTTCCCCAGACGGTGTTGGACTTTCTCGAGTCAGCCGCGAGAAAGGTCGATGCGGTCTTGGGCGTTGAGGACTCGATTTTGATTCAGTTCAAGGACTCGACGGATGCGGCCTTGGTTGCGCGCGATGCGAAAGCAAAGAAGTTCTGCCACTTGGCCGGTGGCGGGTATTTGGTCGTTCCAAAGAAGAACGAGCAGGCTTTTCGCACCGTCTTGAAGAGGCTCGGATTCATCCTGCCGCGATAGCCGTCGTCGATCCGCAAGATCGCCTCGTCAGGGAATGCCATCGGCCAAGGAACCTTGCAAATTGAAAGATATCCTTTCATAATGCAAGGATGATTGAGCGACACCTGAAAACCGAATTGATTAAGTCTCTTCGGAAGTTTCCAGTGGTTGGACTCTTCGGCGCCCGTCAGGTGGGCAAAACAACCTTGGCCAAACTGCTGGTAGACGACCTGGAGAAGAGCGCGGTTTACCTTGACCTGGAACGGCCTTCCGATCTGGCGAAGCTCGCGGAACCCGAGCTTTACCTGGAGTCTCATTCTCAATCGGTCGTGGTCCTCGACGAGATTCAGCGTCGCCCCGATCTCTTCCCTCTTCTGCGCGCCCTCGTTGACTCGGACAGGAGACCCGGGCGCTTTCTCATCTTGGGATCCGCCTCCCCCGATATGATGCGCCAGTCTTCCGAGAGTCTCGCCGGTCGGATTGTCTACCACGAACTGTCGCCCATCTGCATGAAAGAGATCGGCAGCGACAGCCGGAAAATGTGGAACGCGGCCAAAATCGCAACGAGTTTGGGTGTTTCGGCGCCGACCGTCCGACATTATCTCGACATTCTGGAATCAACCTTCATGGTCCGTCCGCTGCAACCCTTTCACGCCAGCGTCAAAAAGCGACTTGTGAAATCTCCCAAGATGTACCTGCGAGACAGTGGGATACTCCACTTCCTTCTGGGAATTCAGAATCATGAGGACTTGCTGAGTCATCCCTGTGCCGGCAGTTCATGGGAAGGCTGGGCGATCGAACAAGTTCTCAGCGTCCTTCCCAAGAATTGGAGATTCAATTTCTACCGAACCAGTGCCGGAGCCGAGATTGACTTGCTTATTCAGCCCGCGGGTCGAAGACCTCCGGTGGCCATCGAAGTCAAGTTCTCGCTCGATCCCAAACCGTCGCGCGGATTCTGGTCGGCTCTCTCCGACCTGGGGAATGCCTACGGCTACCTGGCTTATCCCGGAACCGAACGTTACCCGATCGGCGAGAACGCTTATGCGCTGCCGGTCAAGGATTTGGATCGCGTTCCATTGGTTGAGTGACGTTTGTCCCAAGAGACCCCCTGTCTGGGAAAATCTTCTGAGGTACCCAGCCAGCGCGATCTCAGAAACTCTCAGCAATCCCCAGAGTGATGTTTTCCTCCCGTGGGATCGACGCTGTCGGCTTTTCCGGTCAAACTCACGCTCCCGAACCGCGAAAATGGTGTCCCACGCAAAGGTTTGGAATTCCGTGAGTTAGCCATTTGACGTGCATTGATGACCGAGTCGAATATCCACCAGACATCAAACATCAAATGCTGGTTCCCCCACTTGAAGGGAAGATCCCTTGGAGTATCTGTCTCACCGAATCGCAAAAGACCTTTTGGGCAAGGTCGAAGGGGTGCAATGCGAGACCGAGCTCCTCGTGCTCGATGAGCGGGAAGAACCGAAAGGCGATGGCCTTCACGGCCTTCTGTTCGTAGGGCGTGAGCTTGGCAAGGCCCTCGGTGAAGGTGTCGGCGATTCAGGATTCCATGTGTCACCGTGCCACGTCCGTTTGACGCAAAAGGGGCTTCCCGGCCGTGCTGGCCAGAAGCACAGCCAGTTCTTTCTGTCTTGCCTTTTGAAGGTCAGGATCGTCATAAAGCCAAGACCAGCCAAGAATGACCGCATGGCGAGGAGGAGGTTCGGCAGGAAGCACCTCCAACCTGGCATCTCTGACAGCCTTGGCCTTAAAGATGGCGGCTCCGTAAAGCGTGCGGATGCCTGCGGCGACCAATCCAAGCTCCCACAATTGCTGAATGGGTTCAGCCCCATGGCGGGAAACGGAAGTTTCCCGTTCCTTTGGACTTGGAAGAAACGCCGCCGGCTTAACCATGGTATCGTTAAATTGATTGCTTTGAATGAGGAACCTGGCCAGATCCTCATCATCGGCGATTTGGTCAGGCAACCCGGAGGGTAATTGTCCCATAGTTCACGATAGCCTGAATTTCGCTCAAGACTCGCGTCGGCAAAGAGAGTCCGTATAATCGAGCAACTCCATGTCCTTGGTCCGTACCATCCAGCCAT
>Ga0214473_10006254_pt1 | contig 14246 bp, 14 predicted proteins | sample RVTome_7_FD_203509 | JGI IMG/M metagenome (GOLD analysis project Ga0214473, IMG submission 203509) | Soil microbial communities from uranium-contaminated site in the Upper Colorado River Basin, Wyoming, United States - RVT98D197 | ecosystem: Environmental > Terrestrial > Soil > Contaminated >... | reverse complement strand
ATTGCACCCCTGCATCTCCCCGAAGAGGCGCGCTGCCGGCCGACGGTTCGGTCCGAGATTACATACCCAGCAGTTTTTTCATCTTTTCGACAATCTCCGGCGGCTGGCTCAGCACTTCTCTCGCCAGCGTTTCCATCTCTTCCCCGCTTGCCGGCTCCAGGTCGAATTTTCTTTTTTTCGTTTCCGCGATGAATTCCGGATCTTTGGTTACCTTGGCGAAGGCTTCCCGAAGAATTTTTACTCGATCCGCAGGAATCGCCGGCGAGGCGACCATGGGACGGCCAAAGGCGCCGGCGGCCATCACCACTTTGGCCAAGCGCCTGCTCTGCTCCGGTGTTTTGTACTGCTCCATCAGTTCGACGAGCAACGGTGTATTCGGCATTCGCGAATCCCGTTTGCGTCCGGTCTGCATGATGGTGCGGACAAAGTTGTTTTTACGCCAGGTATGGAAAGGCTCGCGGTTGAAAAAAGCCTCGATGGTCAACGCGCGGCATTGCAATTCACCGCGCTCAACGGCAAGGTCCACCGGGCCGCCGCCCTGGTAACCGGTGACGATATTGAATTTCGTCCCAATGGTTTCCTCCATCAGCTTGGGCATGTAGTGGCCCGTGGAGGAGACGCCCGTGGCGCCGCATTTGGGGGGCACCGTTGCCTTGCGAATCTCTTCAACGTTCTTGTAAGGCGCATCGGCGCGCATATACATCACATGCTCGCTCTCCACAGGGGTACCGACCCAGGTGAATTTGGGCCAATCGAACTGCACTTCCTTCACTCCGGCGAGCTGATCGAAATAAAGCGCTGGAGAAACCCACCCTAGAGTGAGCCCGTCATTTTTACCCACGCTATAGACGTAATTCGCGGCGATCATGGAGCCGCCACCCGTCATGTTTTGCACGATGATGACGGGATTTCCGGGAATATATTTGCTCATGAACTGCGCGAATAGACGCGGCCACTGATCGTTGGTGTCGCCCGCCGGATAGCCCGCGATGATCCGTATCGTTTTCCCTTGATAAAACGGCGCTTGGGCCTGGACATTGAAGCTGCCTACTAGCAGAAATAGCAGGCCAAAAAAAACAACCTTCCTCATTTCGCTACCTCCTCCACTATGAATTTTGTTTAATTTCCGACGCATAGCGTAATACAATTAAAGATAGACGCTACATTCCGGTAATCTTCTTCGCCTGCTCAATTACCTCGCGCGGTTGGGCCATAACCTCCTTGGTCAACTCTTGCAGCTCCTCGCCCGTGGACGGGTCCATGTCCATTTTACCCTTCTTGGCCTCGGCTATCAGTTCAGAGTCTTTCATCGATTTGGCGTGCGCCTCGCGCAGAATTTTTACCCGCTCCGCAGGTGTCCCGGGAGCTGCAAAAAGCGGACTGCCGAACTCGGCGCCGGCAAGAATTACCCGGACAACCCGGCGGTTGATATCGGGAGTCTTGTATTGATCCATCAGCTCATAGATCGTCGGTATGTCCTTAGCCCTTTCGTCCCGTTTATTTCCGGTTTGAAGCAGCAACCGAACAAAGCCTCTCTTGCCCCAACTGATAAACGGCTCGCGACCAAAGTAAGGATCGATGCTCATCCCACGGCAAATCACCTCGCCTTTCTCGACGGCCAAATCGACCTCAGAGCCACCCGGGTACCCCATCACCATGTTTAACTTTCCACCCAAGACCTCATCGACGATTCTGGTCAGAAGATAGCCCGAGCTGGTGGTGCCGGTTTCACCGCACTTGGGCGGCTCCTTGGCCTTGATGATATCCCCAACGGACTTATAAGGGGTGTCGGAGCGGATATAAAAAACCAAGTGCCTTTTGTCCTGGGTACCGATCCAGTGGAATCTGCGCACATCGAATTTGATTTCTCCGCGCCCCACGAGTTGATCCATGTAAATGTTGGCGCTGGGCATACCGACCGTTAATCCGTCAGGCTTGGCTACGCCGTAGACATAGTTGGCTGCCACAACTGATCCCGCGCCCGGCATATTCTGGACGATGATCTCCGGATTCCCGGGAATATGTTTTCCCAGATGCCGGGCGACGGTTCGCGCCCAGCGATCGTAGAATCCTCCGGGGGTAAAACCAACCACCATCCTGATGGTCTTGCCGTTGAAGAAGGGTTCGCTTTGGGCCTCAACGGTCGCAGGGAACCCGAACGAAATGATGACTACGGAATATAACAGTGCCAAAACCGGGTTAATGAGCGCAGCATGGTTCTTCATGATCACCTCCTAATACCCATCGATATCCGCTAGAAAATGTTATCACCTCTTAGACGCATTTAGATCTACACTCCTTCGGTCTGAAAGAAAAGAGGATTCATAGAATCCCACGCGCAGCAGCCGGATCTCACCTCGCGTTTGGTTTGTTCGCGCTATTGCGTGATTCCGCCCGATCCTCCAGAGGGGTGATTGCTGAGCTATGAGTAGTTTTCTTCAACTCACTACTCGTTACTCAGGACTCAGCACTGTCATCGGATCACCCTGCTCGCCCTCACCAGCACGTTCGGCGGAACCGTCACGCCGATCTGCTTCGCCGCCTTCAGATTGATCACGAAATCGAACTTCATCGGCTGCTCCACGGGCAGGTCAGACGGCTTTCTACCCTTTAGGATCTTGTCCACAAAGGTGGCGGCCCGCCTGTGCATGTCCGCGTAGCTTGGTCCATAGGACATCAAGCCGCCCGCTTCTACCAACTCCAGGTACGCATACACCCCCGGTAAGCGGTTCTTCGTAGCGAAGTCCATGATGCGCGCGCGGTTGTGCAGGAAGAGACGATCCGCCAATACGAGTAATGCACGTGCCCGTTCTCTGCGAATTGTCGCAAACGCTTTGTCGAACTGTTCCGGTGATTGCACCCCCAGGGACAGCAGTTTCATTTTAAATGCGCGGGCCGCGGCCTGCACTTCCTTCTCGGCCACTACCTGGAAAGGGCTGGCAGGATTCCAGAAGACGGCCACGTGGGAAAGCTTGGGAATCACCTCCCGCAGCAGCTCGATCCGCTTTCCTTCCAAGTCCGCCGCAATCGAGGTCAACCCTGTGACGTTTCCGCCCGGCTGCGCGAGACTCGCGATGAGACCCGTGCCAATGGGATCGCCGACGGCGATCATGACGAGGGGAATCGACGGCGCTGCCTTCTTGACGGCGAGGGAAGCCGGCGTGCCAGCGGTAACGATTATATCGACCTTTTGGGCAACCAACTCGCCGATGAGCGCGGGAAAGCGCTCATACTTTCCTTCGGCCCATCGATAATCGATCAAGATATTTTTGCCCTCGACGTAGCCGAGGTCACGTAACCCTTCGCGAAAGGGGCCTACGAGATTTTCTTCAAGGGCAGCCGTGGAGTTCCCGAGGAATCCTATCCGGGGGATCTTTCCAGACTGCTGCGCCTCGGCGATTGCCCCGCCCAAGACTGCGACGATTAGCAAGAAACCAAAAATCTTTCTCATCACTTTTCCCCATCCATGTAACGAGTCATGAGCGCTGGGCTATGAGTAGTTTTCTTCAACACACTACTCGTTACTCAGGACTCAGCACTCAAGTTCATTTAATCACCAGCTCAAACTTCAAGATCGTTCTACCGTTTCCCGCCCCAAAGCTGCTCAAAAAGCCCGCTCTTCCCCATCTCGTCGAGATAGCGCGTGTGGATCATCTCTTGCGGCTTGACCGTTTTCGTGCACGGACGGATGCGGCGTATTCGCTATACAGAAACTAAGCACGAACGGCAACCATGCAAATGACAAACTCCCTTGCCACATGGTCGGACACCTCCTTAGAAGCATGGCCTTGATTACCACACTTTTAGGCTCCAGTGTTAGACTCGATGGCCTTAGTTCTTGAAAATGGCTTCGACAGCGTCTAGGAATTCAATTGACACAACACAATCCTTTTGATTACCTTTCGCGGCGAGCGGTCAGCTGCCGTGACCCTATGGCGGAGGCACGATTCGACAAATTTCTTGCATCAACGCTTAAAGAACTTGTTCAAACAGCCGGCATCGATTAAATTTGGCCGTGTAAGGCAAGACCGGTAAGGGGGGATCTTATGAAAAGAGTCGTTTCTAGCGTAGCTTCTCTATTTGGCTTTGCCCTTCTCTTTAGCAGCGCGCGTGCCGCTGCGCCTGAATTTTTTAAGGGCAATACCATCAGGATTGTGGTCGGCAACTCCGCCGGTGGAGCGATGGACGACTGGGCGCGCTTTATCGCGCAGCATCTCGGCAAACAGATTCCGGGACGCCCCGATATCGTGGTGCAAAACATGCCGGGCGCTGCCGGCATTATTGCGGCCAACTACGTTTATAACATCACCAAACCCGACGGTTTGACTCTCGGACTGATCAATCCGGCCCTCTACATCGATCAGCTTGTCGGCGCCAAGGAAGTAAAATTCGACTGGCCGAAATTTTCCTGGATCGGCTCGCCGGAGCGGATCGATCAGGTGTTGTACATTCGAACGGATGGCCCGTACAAAACTTTGGAAGACATTCGCAAGGCGGCGGAGCCGCCAAGGTGCGCAGCATTAGCCCGGTCCGGATTGAGTTATTTCTTGCCGCGGCTCCTCGAGGAAGGGCTCGGCATTAAGATTAATATCGTCACCGGCTATGGCGGCGGCGGTGAGATGAACTTGGCCATCGAGAAAGGCGAAGCGCACTGCCGCGCCGGCACCGCTTCGGCATACGTCGCCCGCGAACCCACCCGCACGTGGATAAAGAACGGTTTCATTCGCGCCTTGGTGCAAAGCGGCGCCACGCGCCATTCCAAATTGCCGGATGTCCCAACTCTATACGAATTGATGGAGACACATAAAACGCCCGATGCCATCAAGCGCGTAGCAAAAGTGCTGCTCTCAGCCGGCGATGTCGGTCGTCCTTTCATTGCCCCTCCGGGCACGCCCGCCGACCGCGTTAAAATTTTGCGCACAGCTTTTAGCAAGGCGCTGAACGACGCCGAGTTATTGGCCGATGCCAAGAAGCGTAGATGGGACCTGGATATAACAACCGGCGAAGAGCTGGAGTCGCTAACCAAAGATATCATGATCCAACCTCCAGAGGTCATCGATAGAGTCAAGAAGATGATGGGAAATTAGACGGGCGCAATTGGAGTGAAGAGGCGGCTGCTAAGGAGAGCGATCTCATGAGCGCCAATATCGTATCCACCCCGACCCACGAGCGCTGCGTCACGTCCTACGCCGCGCGAACGCAGTACAAGCCCGGCACCGTTCACCCGCCGCATATCAAGGTCAAAGACGCCATCGATATTCACTGCCACGCCCATGAGGGGCAGCAAGATCCATACGATCTCGCCCGGCGCGCCTCGCTGGCGGAGATGAAAGGCTTGCTGTTCAAGAGCATCTCGGGCGACGATCCGGCAAAAGCGACTCAAGCGGTTCAGGACGACGTGAATCGCTGGGCGGAGAAAGAAGGCGTCACGCCGATCACTTGTTGGTCCGCTTACGTATGCGGCCGGCAGATGGCGCCGGTTTCAGCGACGACGGTTAGCGAAATGATCGACCGCGGCGTCAGCGCGATCTGGCTGCCAGTGTTCACCCATGTAATAACGATGAGCACTGTCGGCACCTATGGACGATTCATCCGGGAACGCAATGCACCCGGCTGGACCGGACCAATCCCCTGGGACGAAGCGATGCGGCTCGGCCATTACGATCTCGACGAGGGCGGCAAGCTAAAACCGGAAGTGCGCGACATCGTGCGCATCTGCGCCGATCGAAACGTCGCGCTGTTCTTCGGTCACGCGACACACAAGGAGATTTATCGGCTCGCCGAGGAAGTCGAAAAGGTCGGACTCAAACGCGCCGTGATCGACCATCCCTTCAGCCCGTTTCTGAACGTCTCGCCGGAAATGATGAAAGAGCTTTGCCCGGCCGGCATTCTTTTCAACTTCACGTGGGACGAGCTTTCGCCGCTTCTCGGCGTCGATCCGCAGATCATGTACAACACGATCCGCGAGGTCGGCCCGGAGCATTTCACGCTGTCCAGCGACGCCGGCGAGCCGCTCTTTCCCGACTCGGTCGAAGCGATGCGCCTGGTGCGCGGCTATATGGAAGCCTTCGGCTTGAACCAGGACGAGCTTTACACGGTGTGCACGCGGAATCCGGCGAGGGTGGTGGGGTTGGAGCTCAATTGAACGAGGACAGAGCAAAGAAGGTCGAGGATAGAGGATCGATGATGGAGGATCGCTGGGAGATCGCCTAAGCCGTGGGGATCCACCTTCAATCCTCTATCGTCAATGCTCGACCCTGATTCCTCAATCCTCCATTATCTTCGCTACCCGAACGTTTACCAAAACTCGCGCTGAAGAACGGCATCGATGCCGCGTTACACGGAAAAGCAGGGAAAATACTTGGCGTTCATTTATTACTACGCCAAGATTCACGGCTACTCCCCCTCTGAAGCGGAGCTGCAGCGCCACTTCGGTGTCACCCCGCCGACCGTGCACCAAATGGTCCTGGCTCTCGAAAGGAACGGGCTGATTGAGCGCACGGCCGGCAAGGCGCGGTCGATCAGGGTGCTGTTGGCGAGGCATGAGTTGCCGGATCTGGATTAGGAATGAGTTACCGAGGTTTTGCAGGCGTTGTGCTGGCGCAACGCGGAGCGTTAAACGATAAATGATGGATCAACGTAGTTTCGCGGTGTAGTCCAATCATGGCGCGCAAGAAGATCACCCTCGAACAAATGGCGGCGCAGGCGATTCGCCTCGGCGCCGACCACTTGGAGATCGAGTATAAAGACGGGTGTGAGGAAGTATTCGCCATGAAATCAGGGTTCGGATGGGGGATCGCCAGCATTCGCAGTTCCAACCCAGAAGCGAAGTCACTCCGTAGCGAGTTGTACGCCCTGGCCAAGAAGAAGCAACGCGTGGAGATCGACGAACACACCTACGAGCTGCGCGCCCGTATCTTTGACAGTTTCGGCGAGGATGCCTTTCGCGTGGAGCTGCGCCGTGTGTGACAACCGGACAGCGGTCTGCGAAGAGCAGCCGGCTTTTTCAAAACCGGGGTGACCATGGCGCAGATTAAACCGCGCATAACTGAAGAGATGCAAAGATGGATCGAGGCGCGCAAGCGTTTTCACCTGTCACATGCGCAGGTCCAGATGGCTCGCGAGCTCGGCATGAACCCGCGCAAACTGGGTAAGCTGGCCAACCACAAGCAAGAACCGTGGAAAGCTCCCCTACCGGTCTTCATCGAACAGATTTATCAAAAACGTTTTGGCAAGTCCCAACCTGATCGCGTTATTTCCATCGAGGACCGAGCGCGGGAGATCGCTGCGAAGAAAGCTGAAAAGCGCGAGCGCCGGCAAGGCACCAACAGTCTGGGCGAAAACGAACCTGATGAATCGGGTCGAGGATAGAGGATCGAAGATGGAGGATCGCAGGGAGACCGGAGGGGGGGAGGATCAATCCTCGATCTTCCATCATCGATCCTCGACCCCAACTTTGCCATCCTCGATCCTCCATCTTCCATCCTCGACCCCCAATCCCCGACGCGCTTTTCAGCCCTACGCTGGCTTAGCCACCTTCCTTTGCTCCTCGTCGCGCATCTCCCGGCGCAGGAGCTTGCCTACTTTTGATTTTGGCAACATGTCGCGGAATTCGATGTAGTCGGGTACTTCATAGGGAAGCAGTCTTTCACGGCAGTGCTTGAGCAGATCATAGGCCGTGACGCCCCGGACATCGGCTTTCAAGATCACGAACGCCTTGACCTGCTCGCCGGCGATCACGTCCGGCGCTCCCACAACGCAGGCGGCGACGACCGCAGAATGGTCCTGAAGAACGGACTCCACTCTGGCGGCGGAGACGCGGTAGCCTTTGTGTTTGATCAGGTCGGCCCTGCGATCGATGAACTCGATATCACCGTCAGCGCTCATGCGCACATAGTCGCCGGTCCTGCACCATGTCCTGCCTTCGAGTTCTAAATAGGTCCCCTTGGTTTCTCCCGGATTGTCCAAATATCCCCCCAAGAGATACGAATAATCGGAGCTTACCAGCAGTTCTCCTCCCTCTTCCTGCGCTACCGGTTTCAGCGCTTCCGGATCGACTACCCGGGCCAGCCTTGTCGGTATGAGCCGGCCGACGCTGCGCGCCGCGGCGCTCTTTTCGGGGGAGGTCACCGAGATGCAGACGGCCTCGGTGGAACCGTAGACTTGAAAAATCGGGCAGCCGACTCTTTCTTGCCACCTGGAAGCCACCTCCGCCGGCAAAGTATCCCCTGCGCTCCAGCAGTATCGAAGGCTCTTGAGATCGTAGAATTCCAGCCGGTCGTTGTCCAATATCAAACGATAAAGGCTCGGCACACCGGCGAGCAGGCTCCCTTGGTAATTCTGTATGGCTGCCAGGACCGCATCCGTGTTGGGCTTGGGCGCTATGACGACGGTGTTGCCCAGGTGAAGCCCAAGGGCGAAGATCATATCCTGAGTGAACATGTGAAAGAGCGGCAGGGGCATAATCAGCGTATGTTCCGTCGCTCTGATGGCGCTCCGATAAACCTCCCGGATGCCGACGATGCCGCTCAGCAGTTCCAGGTGACCGTGCGGCACTCCCTTGGGGAAACCGGTGGTGCCGCCGGTGTAGAGAATGTGGGCGAGTTGGTTCTTGGAATCGATGTCGACGCGCGGCGTCGTCAGCGAATATTTGCGTATCAACCGATTAAAAAAGAAGACATTGCCCTGGCGGCTGACGGAACCTTCCGTGAGTTTATCGAAGATCCTGCCAAAAACTCTTTTACCAATGGGCAGCAAGTCGGCTACCCGCGTCACAATGATTTTCTCGACGCCGGTTTTGGGCAGGACTTCCTTAACGTAGCCGAAATTGGTATCGGCGCAGACGATCACTTTCGCGCCCGAGTGATTGAGCAGATAGGTGAGCTCGTAAGGCGGATAAATCGGCGAGATAGGAACCGGCACCGCGCCGATCTTTTGCAGCCCCATATAGACCACGAGCCACTGCGGCGAGTTTGGCAGGTACAACAAAACTCGGTCGCCGGGTTGGACACCCAAGGCGCGCGCGGCTGTCGCAAACCGGTAGGTGAGATCCCGCAGGCGCGCGTAGGTAAAAGACGTGCCGAGAAATATCAGGGCGGATTTGTCAGGATATTTCTCCGCGCTTCGTTCAAAAGCCGTGAGAACCGTGCCCTCCTCTTCGATGGTTTTCTTTAGCTCCGGCTCCATACTCACATCCCAAAGTAGGCGGCTCTTACATGGGGATTGTCCAGCAGCTCTTTGCCAGTTCCCTGCACGGTGATCGAGCCGCTCTCGATCACGTAGCCGCGATCGATGATCGGCAAAAGCGGCCGCGCGTATTGGTCGGCGACCAGGACGGTGATGCCGAACTGCCCAATGTGCCGGATCGCGTCGATGACCTTGAGCTGAAGCGCGGGAGCAAGTCCCAAGAGCGGCTCATCCAAGAGCAGCAGGCTAGGCTTGGCCATGAGCGCTCGCCCGATGGCGAGCATCTGTTGCTCGCCGCCGCTGAGGAATCCGGCGGTCCGGTTGCGCAATTGAAACAAGACCGGAAACAGTTGCCAGACGTACTCGAACATTTGCTTCGCCTCGGAACGGCTTCTCAAGCTGGCGCCGATTTTGAGATTCTCCAGCACGCTACTTTCCGCGAAGATGCGCCTGCGCTCGGGGCAAAGGACGATGCCCTCCTTGACGCGCAGGCTCGGTTTGAGTTCGGTGATATCCCGGCCTCGATAGCGAATCTGCCCGATGACGGTGATCTTCTCGCCGCCTCTTCTCTCCTCTTTGATCTTGCGGTCGAGGATGATACCGGAGACCGCGTACATCAACGTCGACTTGCCGGCGCCGTTGGAGCCCACGAGGCCGACGATCTCCGACTCGCGCACTTCCAGAGAAACGTTGTTGACCGCCAGGCCGTTCTCGTAAAAGACCAACAGGTTCTCAATGGCGAGCATGAATGCCGACTCACAATGGTTCAAGACATTTAAATCGTTCAAGTCGTTCAACCGCTTCCGCTCCGTTCAAACTATTGAACACGTCGAGCGGCTTCAGTACCAGACCTCCGGACGACACGACTTGAACGTCTTGAACGGTTTGAACGATTTGAACGGCTTTTATTCTCTATTCTTTTACAGCTCCGCGCCGAGGTATGTTTCTCTCACCGTGCTGTTCTCGACAATCTCCGCCGGAGTTCCTTCGGTAACCTTGCGGCCGCGATCGAGCACGACGACTCGGTTCGCCAGCCGGAACAGCTCGCGCAGCCGGTGCTCCACCATAATGATCGTCATCCCCCGCGCTTGCAATTTCTCGATGAGCGGGACCATGCTTCCCACCTCTGATGAGCTTAGTCCGGAGAAAAGCTCATCGGTGATCACCAGATCCGGTCTGAGCGCCAGGCAGCGCGCCAGCTCCAGCCGCCGCAGATAGCCGTGCGGCAGAGCCGAAGCTGGCTTGTACGGAACTTGGGAATCCCGTTCGAAGCCAACTTCCTCCAGAAGATCCATAGCGACCGCGTCGCGGTCTCCCCACCGCCCGCTCTCGGTAAACTTTCTGATCCGGGATGAGTAAAGGGGTACGATCAAGTTCTTGTAGGCTGGCAGGTTGTGAAACGGCCTGACGGTCTGAAAGCTCCGCGCGATGCCAAGGCCGGCAATTCTGTGCGGCGCAAACCCGGTGATCTCTTCGCCCTTAAACCAGACTTCACCGCTATCAGGCGCGGCGAAACCGGTGATGATGTTGACCGCGGTGCTCTTGCCGGAACCGTTCAGTCCGATAATTCCCAAGATTTCGTTCTGCGCCACGGCGAAGCTTACCTTAGTTAAAGCTTCGACGCCGCCGAAACTCTTAGAGACTTCTTTGAGAACCAAGAGATCCATGCTCATCCCTGACGATTTGAACGACTTGAACGGTTTGAACGATTTGAACTCTTCCAGTTGTCAGACTTCCACCCAGCGCTCCACCTGTTCGTATTTTCGTTTAAGGTAACTCAGGATCCCCTCCGGCTTGAATAACACGAGCGCCACCAAAAGAAGACTGTAGGCAACGATCCTGAGCGTGCCGAGGTCGCGCAGCATCTCCGCCAACGGGACCAGAATGAAAGCGCCCAAGACCGGTCCAGCCAGCGTGCCCAGCCCACCCACCACGGCGCAGGCGATGGGCAAGATAGACAGATCGAGTGAGAAAGCCGAGAGCCCGACGAACATATAGAGATGGGTAAAGTAAGCGCCGGCAAATGAGCCGAGCGCAGCGCCGATCCAAACCGCGATGAGCTTATAATAGGTCAGGTTGATTCCCGAAGCTCTCACCGCCTGATCGTTGTCGCTGATCGAACGAAGCACGAGGCCGAAATCCGTGGTCATGAGCCGCCGCAGCGAAAAAGCGGCGGCCAGGAGAAAAATCAAGATGAGATAGCGCTCGGACCAGACGCCGGGAAAAGAAGCGACGCCGACCAACCCGTCGGTTCCGCCGACGATCGCCGTGGCCTCGATGGTGCGCGCCATCAAGAGCGGATAGACCAGCGTCGTCATCGCAAAATAGATTCCCCTGAGCGGCAGACAGGGCGCCAAAAGCGCGGTGCAGATCGTGGCGCCGATGACCGTCGCGAGCAAAAGAGTCAAAAACGGATGCAATCCAAATTGCAGGTTGAGCAATCCGGCGAGATATGCGCCGACGCCGAAGAAGAGCGCTTGGCCCAGCGAGACCAGGCCCGTCGATAGCGCGATAAAGTCCCAGCTGAGCGCGAGCAGGCCGTAGATCGCGGCCAGAGTGGCGACTCGCTGAAAATAGTCGCCGGGAGCCAGCACTGGAATGAGCAGGACGAGCAGCGCCGGCAGCAGCCTCGGCGCCGCGACGTAGAGCATGGTTCTGAGCGAGCTGAGCGCGTAGATATCCTCGGTCAGCACTTTGATCGGTCGATCGATTCTTTCCAGACGCCGGGCCATGTTCAGACTCTCTCTTCCAGCTCCTTTTGCTGGCCATAAAGTCCCGAAGGTTTGACGATCAGCGTGAGCAGGATCGCCAGCAGCGCGACGATCATCTGGTAATGCGGACCTAGGTACGTGACGGTGACGATTTGCACATAGCCGATCAGCAAGCTCGCGACGACCACGCCTGCCGTGCTTTCGAGCCCTCCGAGAATGCATACCGCGATGGCGGAAACCAAAATATTGGAGCCGGACTCCGTGGCGATGAAACTTAGCGGCAGCACGACCACGGCGGCCAGGGCGACCAACGCGGAGCCCAAGGCTAGACTTAGCGTCGCCATGAAATCGGAGTCGATCCCCAACATCATCGCCGCCTGCTCATCTTGGGCCATGGCGCGAAAGGCAAGACCGATCCGGGTGTGCCTCGTGAACAGCCAAAGGAAAAGCACCAGCGAAGCTCCGACCACCACCAGCGCGACCCGCTGTAGGTCCACCGGGACACCGAGCAGATTCACGCTGCCGCTAATCATCGGCGGCAAGCTATAGTGTGAGCCGAGAAAGCCAAAATATCGCAAAGCCTCCAGCGCGGCGCTGCCCAGAGCGAAAGTGACGATGATTTCCAACAGCGGCATGCCGCGCACGCGGATAAGCGCCAGGCGATAGATGGCCGCGCCGATCAAACTGGTCAGCATGATCGCCAAGAGGGCGGCGAGGTAATAATTCAGTTTGAGACGGTTGAGAAAGAACCAGGCGGAGAAGCCGGCCAGGACATAGAGAGCGCCGTGGGCGAAGTTCGCCACCCGGCTGATGCCGTAGGTGAGAGAAAAGCCCAGCGCGGTGATCGCTAAAGTGACGCTGTTTATAAGGCCATAGACCAGAAGCGACGGCAACATACCATCACTTCGTTGCGCCCTTTGACTGTGTCAGCACCGGAGGAATCCGAATCTTCCCCACCGCAATGGTGTTCGGAAAGATAACGACGCGTTTGCCGTCTTGCCATTGGAACCAGGTGCCGACCGCCCCTTGCTTCGGATCGTAACTGGGGATGACCTGGTGCGTCTTAGGGTCAAAGGCGATCTTGCCATAGACGCTTACCATATCGGTTTTTTCCAACGCCGCCACCAGCCGATCCGAGTCCAACGAGCCCGCCCGCGTGATCGCGTCCGCCAGCGCATAGACGGCCGTGTAGCTGGTCGAAGTTCCATAACCTTCGGGCTCCACCAGCCAGCGCTTCGCGTAGGCCTGGTAAAATTTCGCCGTCAGCGGCGTCGCATTGGACGGCGCATTGCCCGCGTTGGCGGGAGAGGCGACCCAGTAGGCTACCGCTCCGTCCGTATTCGCCCAGCCTCCCGGCTGTTCCACGGCGCTGGAGATGCCCGCGATGGGGAGCACTGGAATTTTTAAGTCCCGCCACTGCTTTACCAGGATGGCGATCTCCGGATGATCCATCCAGACGAAGAGCACTTGCGCCTTCTGATCCCGCGCTTTGAGCAATCCGGTGGAGTAATCGAGCGCGCCGGTCGGGTAGACTTCTGTCCCCAAAACCTTCCAGCCCTTCTGCCCGAGGTTTTTCCCCACCAAATCGCCGATGGCGCGAGCGTGGGCAACATCCTGGACCATGATGAAAATGCGGTCGAAGCCATGCTCCTGCTTCACGCCCTCGAACAAGTCGACGGCCTCCTTGGCCAGTTGTCCGGCCTCGCTGGTGATTCTGAACAGATATTTGTACTTGTTGTAATCCTCGCCGATGCGTCGATGATAGGCTGGAGTCAACGCCCCGGTGGTCAGGATCGATACCTTTTTATGCTTGGCGATGAGATCCATCGCCGCCAGGGCAGCCTCGGAGCGGACCGGCCCGCCCAAAAGAACATCGGCTTTTTTTTCTAGAATCAGTTTTTCGACGACCAAAAGGGCTTCGGATAAAGGCACGCCGGGCTCCAGATCCCTCGTGTCGAGAACTTCAAGCCGCAAGGGCCTGCGCGCCTTGCCCACTTGCACGCCTCCTTTGGCATTGATTTCCTCCACGGCGAGAAGCATCGCTCGCTGCGCATCCCAGCCATAGAGATATTGGGTCGCAAGGGGCGCGCCAATCACGATCGGCTGGGTCTTCTGCTGAGAAAAGGCGCTACCGGGGAGCAAGGACAAAAGAACGGCGGCTAAAAAATCCACCAGCACCAGAGATCGCCATGTTTTTCTTCCCATATGAAGCCCTCCCCTCGCCGGATTAATCTATCTTAAACCATAGGCTCTCTGTCAAGCGTTTTACCGACTAAACAACCCTTGCTTGGGGGTGTGCGACAAATTTGTGGGTAAACTTCTCACTCCGCCGCCCGATTTTCCCAAAAC
>Ga0214473_10006253_pt1 | contig 14247 bp, 11 predicted proteins | sample RVTome_7_FD_203509 | JGI IMG/M metagenome (GOLD analysis project Ga0214473, IMG submission 203509) | Soil microbial communities from uranium-contaminated site in the Upper Colorado River Basin, Wyoming, United States - RVT98D197 | ecosystem: Environmental > Terrestrial > Soil > Contaminated >... | reverse complement strand
CTGCGGTGCTTACGCGGGAAAAGCAGTCCGCGAAGCCAAAGAAGCGCTCGTACGCGATTTCAAGCAGCTCGGCGCCGCCGACAGCATGTACGACCTGCCGCAACCCGTCGTCTGCCGATGCATGACACCCTGCATAGTAAAAGTTCTCTCAGACCAATGGTTCCTCAACTATTCAGACCCGAAATGGAAGGAAAAAGCCAAAACGGCAGTAGCCCACATGACGATTTACCCTGAAAACGCCACCCAATGGTTCATCGCCGTCATCGACTGGCTAAAAGAATGGGCATGCGCAAGAACCACAGGTTTCGGAACGCCTCTACCCTGGGGCAAAGGCTGGATAATTGAAACCCTCAGCGACTCCACCATCTACATGGCTTATTACACGATAAACAAGCACATACGCCAACACAACATACCACCTGAAGCGCTCACGCGCGAAGTGTTCGACTACATTTTCTACGGGGAAGGCGACCCAGCTAAACTCGGCAAAACCGCAGAAATAAACATTGAAACGCTAAAAGCTATGCGCAGCGAATTCCTGTACTGGTACCCCTTCGACCTGCGCATCTCCGCGAAAGAACTTGTGCCTAATCACTTGACCTTCTGCATCTTCCAGCATGCCGCGCTGTTTCCGCCTGAACACTGGCCCAAAGCCATCGGCGTGAATGGCATGTTGATGATAGAAGGCAAGCAGATGCACAAATCAAAAGGCAACTTTGTAACCATGAAGAACGCGGTTGAACGCTACGGTGCAGACGCAACACGCTGTGCGCTACTGTTAGGCGCGGAAGGCATGGATGATCCTGACTGGAGAAGCGAAAGCGCCGCAGACATACAAACCAAACTTGAATCCCTATACAACTTCGCCGAAACCATAATCAAAACGGCGCAGAAAGATGAGGAAACGCACCTGGAAAAGTGGTTGCTGAGTAAACTTCAACAGCGCATAGCCGCTGTTACGGCAGGCCTTGACGAGTTGAAAACAAGAACCGCGCTAGAAATTGCCCTGTTCGAAACATGGAACGATTTCCGCTGGTACACTCGCAGGAAAGGAAAAACAAACGCCAAAGCACTTCTAGCGGCGTTAGAAGTGTGGCTTAAAATGCTTGCGCCCTTCGCGCCCTACGTGTGCGAGGAACTGTGGAGCCGCATGGGCAAAACAGGCTTTATCTCCACGGCTGAATGGCCACGCGTTGACGAAAACCAAGTGAATGCACTTGCTGAGGAACGGGAGAACCTGATAACTGACTTGATTGAAGACACGTTGAACGTGTTGAAGGCGACGAAAATCACGCCTACGCGAATATGCTACTACACGGCTGCCGCATGGAAACGAAAAGTGCACCGAAACATTCTCGCTAAAGCAGTGCAGGGCGAGGTTAAAATCAACGAGGTCATGAAGGAGCTTGCTAAAGACAACGCCTTAAAAGCGAACATGAAGGCTGTAGCTGTGTTTGTTCCGAAAGCGCTAAAAACGTTGAGTAAGTTGCCCAGCGACAGAAAGGCGCGCATCGCGCAGGTTGAAATTGCCAGTGAGAAGGAAATAATTGAGGATGCAGCGGTTTTCCTGAAAGAACGCTTCAACGCGCAAGTTACAGTCTACAGTGAAGAAGACGAGGCACGTTATGACCCTAAGCAGCGGGCAACAATGGCAGTGCCCTATCAACCGGCAATCTACATAGAATAAGACAACAAGTGTCGCTGTGACGATTGCAGTGGCTGTATTTGTTTATTCAGCCTGTTTCTTTGAAATTGCAGTGTTTTTGCCCGCGCGTTTTCTGAGTACAAGTACCACTGCAACAATAACAACTATGGCTACTGCTATTACTGCTGCGTAGATGTACCCGTCTGGTATGGCTGTTCCGTTTCCAGATCCAGTTGGAGTTGGTGAAGGTGATGGTGAACTCTGTGAGGGCGTTGACGTTGGTGAAGCCGATGGAGTGGGCGACGGAGTAGGCGTGGGCGTTGCAGAAGGCGCAGTGAGCTCGGTTTGGATTACAAGCGAGTAACTTGCTATACTTCCCGATACGGCCGCGTAGTCAGCTGCGTAAATCGTGAATACGGCAGTGCCGCCGGCGGGTATAGAGTCTGGGTTCAAGTATGCGCTGTATCCTACCGCGACTACGCTGCCTGTGGAATTATAGAAAGTTGCCACAACCCATGTTCGGTTCGATGGTTGTGAGCCTGTGTTCTTAACGGTACCCGTGACATAGTAACCATAGCTGTCAGTGGAGCTTGAGTGGGTGGTAATTGTTAAATCTTGATATTGTTGTGTGGCAGTTGGGCTGGCATGAGTGACTGTTATTGTGAAGTTTTTAATTCCTTGGGATCCCCACTGACCATTTACGACGTCTTGTTGGGAGAATCTGATGTAAAATGGCGCTTTTTGTTGAGGAAGAATTTGAGTCAAGAGTGTGTTGGCGGAGCTAATCATATAGGTTGTTTCATCTTCTGCGTAGAAGATTCCTGTCACTCTTATGTAATCGATTACGTTTGGGCCGGTATTTTGGGCTTCGCCAACCGCAATTAAGTAGTTATTGTCATAAGGGTAAATGTAATAGCTGTAACTGAGGATACTAACGTTTTCTATTTGACTTGATGCGTTAGGAATCAAGGCGAGACACAAGGCTATTGTGCTAATGGTAACAAGGACAGCGAACGCGCTCTTTTTCATGGTAGTTTTCCCCGAGCCTAAACTTTAGATGTGCATAAGAGACCAAGAATTATAAAACTCTTTCTCAGAATTGCACCCAATTCGTTGCGGTGCATCGCTCATCAGTGTGTTTTTCTTTTGTAGGCTACGCGTACTATTATCATTGCGATTAGGGCTATTGGCAGGATGATGAGCAAGTAGGAGAATTCTACGGCGGTTGGGGCGTTGGCGGTTGTGAAAGTAACGAGTATGTCGCCTAAAAGGGGTTTACCGTATTCGGATACTATTTGGAAGGTTACTGTTTCTGCCGTGCCATCTGTTGTGGTTGTGTAATTCATCGGGGTGACTGTTTCATCTGTGGCTATGGTGTTCACGTGGAGGCTTGTGTAGTTTGTTTCCATGCGTATGGTGAAGTAAGCTGTGGATTTGGTGGATTGCTCGGATAGGTAGGGGCTTATGTTGAGGTCGTATAGGAACGTGTGGCTGCCGTTTATCAGCATGACCGGGTGCTCATAATGGATTTTCAGTGTGAAGTATTCTGGGGTGGGGTTGATTGTGCAGTTTATCATGGGCCAGTTGCCTATGGCTGTGAAATGGACGGCTTCGGGGTAGATTTCAGTGAAGTTGTCCCATTCGAGTTCGGTTTCATCCATTTTCAGGGAGATGTTTGTTGTGCCGGGCGGTGTGGGGTAGACCAGTGGTAATGCTCCTTGCCAGTATAGTACGTGCAGGGGGTAGGTGCCGTCGATTTTTGCCCATAGGCTTCCGTTGACGGTGGTTATTGTGTAGTTGACGTATTCTACAGGCATCGTGATAAGCGGTGATGGATAGTTTGCTTCTTCTGAGTTAACTAGTTGGGTTGCAGCTGCCGCTGAGAGCAAGAGTGCCGAGACAAAAATTAGCGCTAATGTTATTCTTTTCGTGGTTGCTCACCGTGATGATTGCGTTTCTTAAAGTAAACCAGCAACCCAGCAACCACAATAACGGCAACGATGACAAAAGCAGCTATTACTAATGCTGTTGGGAACGGGTCTGGTTTAGCTACGGTGAAGGTTATGGTTTCTGAGGAACCGACGTTTCCAGCAAGGTCAGTTGCATAAACTGTTACATTATGCTCTCCGTTGGGCAAGTCCGTTAAGGTTGTGTTGCACTCGATTGTCAGGTTTTCCCCGCCGTCAAGCACATAGGAGATTTGTGAGACTGGCTCGTTCAATGCAAAGTCTAGCAGGGCGTCAGATGCGTTGTAGGTTTTATTTTCTAAAGAAAGGACAGAAATTTTTGGAGGAGTTGTGTCGATTGTAAAATTGATGACAGAAACACCTGCCATTTCAAAACTATACCATTTCTCTGAATACAAGGTGCCTCCTTCGCCTGTAGCAACGATTGTGAGGTTGTGTTCGCCATCAGGTATTACATAGGTGGCATTATGTTCAGTGTGTTCAGTGAAGGTGTGCCTATTGCTCCGAACAGCCCCCGGGTAGACAATTACGTCTTTTGGCAGCCAATCTGCTGTATAATAGACCTTCAGTAAATAGCTAACACCTGTTCTCTCCGGTGTATTCACATTAAAGATGACAGCAATGTTATTTGTCGTATACACCGTATTATTTTGCGGAGAGGCTATTGGGATAATAAGTTGAGAGGAGAATGTTCCTCCATAAGCAGGATAAGCATGAGGATTAGCTTCTGCCAAACCAACGAAACCACTAATAACCATCACCGAAAGCAAACACGCTAAGACAAAGGCTACAAAAAGAAACGGTTTCTTCACCTCTACCCTACTGTGCAAAGGCATTTCTCTTCCCTAAACCCAATGATATCAGGCGGTTTCTCGATAAAAAGGGTTTTTATCAAAGTTTCTTGACTAAACAAGCCAGCAACAAGCTTTTTTAGTCAAATTTTCTTGACAAACACACCGTTCCATGGGTCAAGATTCCTTGACTAACAGCATATTTGGAGCCTAATAGTCAATCATTGCAGAATAATAGGAGGAGGGGTAGGTCGCTATTGGCGAAAAACAAGCCCAAGAGCATGTTAAAAACACGAACATATTTGCAGCCTAATAGAAACTCATTGCAGAAACCTATAGGGGTCTATCTGCAGCGCCTCTTTCAGAACTATATAAAGTGCCTTTAAATAAGGGGCTATAGTTTTTTCCGAGCGCTAGAGAACACGAGGCAATCATGTTCCGACTTTATACATGCAATTTTTATATTAGAATTGGCAGATAACACAATAGTTGTCTTTGTAGTTGTTGGACTGTGTCTTTAATGAGAAAGACGATATTCAAGAAGCTTGAAGCGCAAGGGCTAATCGCAAATTACAACCGTTTGCGAAAGAACTTGCCGTCGAAGCTTCCTCAGAGAGTTTTCATTAGAGACGAAACCTTCCGAGAAGGAATCCAAACACCCACAGTTTTCTTAACTTACGTAGAACAAGTCAAACTTGCCAAGTTAATGGATGAAGCAGGAGTATCCATAATCAATGTTGGTTTTCCCTCTCTATCAGAAGATGACAAACGCGCTGTCAAACGAATCGTAAACGAAACATTTGGAAAAGTAATCCTTACAGCGTCAGCACAACCCACGAAAAACAGCGTAGACGCGTGCTTAGAATGCGGCGTAAAAGAAATAACAATAGAAGCCCCATTCAACGGACTTAACCTCCAATGCAGACTTAACATGACTAAAGAACAAGCATTGCGAGAAACCGTTGAAAGCATCGAATACGCGCGAAAACACGGCGCAACCGTGGATTTCATGCTCATGGACGCATCACGAACGCCGCTTGAGGATATTCTAAAGATTTTTGAGGCTGCTGCAGCAGCAGGCGCACGCAAATTGGGCATAGCCGACTCGGTCGGTTTCCTAAGACCCCTATCAATGCACTATCTAGTGGCACATATAAGAGACGGCTTATCCGATGCTGCGAAGAAGAAAACAGCGCTTTCCGTTCACTGCCACAACGACTTTGGTTTGGCAACAGCCAACACTTTAGCAGCAGCAGAAGAAGGCGTAACTTACTTGCATACTTGCATCGCGGGTTTCGGGGAACGCGCAGGTATAGCGCCTTTCGAAGAAGTCGTCACCAGCTTGGAACTTCTGTACAATATTGACACTGGAGTTGACTTGGAGAAGGTATATAGGCTTGCGCAGTCAGCTGAAAAAGCCTTTGCGTTGCCAATTCAGTTTCACAAACCGATAATAGGCGACAACCTTTTCTCGCGTGAAGTGGACGATGAAGTGGAGAAACTGCGCGCGCAACCGCTGCTCTTCGAGCCTTTTCCCCCTGAGATTGTTGGACGTGAAACAAAATTTTTTGTAGGCAGAAACACGGGGCAGACGCTGATTCAGCGGCTTTTGGAGCAGGCTGGAGTAAGGGCTTCGCCGCGGCAAATGGACGACCTGTTCAGGCATATCAAAAGCCCACAGGAGAGCCTGGATAAAGGCGAGACTCAGATGACGTTTTACCAAGTGAAGAAGCTTCTGAAAGATTTGCAGAAAGCCTTGACGATGGACGAGTTTTGGCGTTTAGTTGAAACGATAACTAGGCAAAAGCCGAAGCCGCCAGAATCCGTCACGCAACCGCCAGACTCGGAATCTAGCTGACCTTAGCTTCTCAGCCGTTCAGAGTTACGTTTCAAAATTTAGTTGCCGCCTTATCACCACAGTTTCTTCAAGGCGTATACTTCTCGGATAATTGTATAATGGTCCGCTTGGCTTTTCATTATAGAAAGGCCTATTGCAGTCTGGGCATCCCGAAGTAAGGAAGGGCTGTCCACTTTCCACCACACGTTTTAACGCTTCTTTTTTGACGCTGAAATCCACTATTCTGCCATCAACATCAAAACGCATGTTCTCGTAACGCGCTGTGCCATCCACAATTAGGTATCTTGCAAGCTGAACTCGCCTATAAGATTCAATTTGAGGCTGCCGTTTATTCTCCAGTGCTGTGCCGCGAATAGGCGTGAAAGCAAAAAGAGCAGGTAAAACGTGCATGTCTACACATTGCTGAATAATGCCGACTGCTTCTTTTTCCGTTTCGCCTAAACCAACAATTAAGTGCGTGCTGACGTTTCCTTTTCCAAAAACCTCAACGGCTTCCCGCAGCTGCCTGAACTGGCTTTCCCACTGGTATGGACCACCAGCAACTGAACCCTTAACTTCATCAAACAGCTTCTCCGTTGCCGCGTCTAAAGCTATGCCAATGCGGTCTACACCTGCTTCAGCTAAACGCTGTATGTTTTCTCTGTTCAACGGCTGGCACGAAACAGAAACTGGAACCTTCGCCTGCTGCTTTACAGCTTTTGCGAGAGCGGCAAGATGCGCAAAAACATCAGTGTAGTTCAAGGCTTGGATGCACACGCGTCTTATTCGTTTGTCATTAACCGTGCTTTCAATCCTTTTAAGAACGCTTTTGGTTGGAAAAACAGGCCAAGAAACCCGTGAAAGCAATTCGGCTTTGCTGAGGCTGCTTCTGGCTTGAGGGCAAAAACCGCAGTTCGCGGTGCACTTACCCGTTTTGTAAGTCATCAAGTAAGCAGTCGTGGGTTCAGAGTCAAGTTTGCCCTCTAAAAGCCCGAGAACTATGGCGGAACCTACTGAAACTCGAACCTGCCGAGGCAAATTAGATTCTCCGCAACGCGCTGTTCTCGCTAAACATCCCACCCGAGAAGGCTGCTGGCTGAAAAGAATAAAGAAACATAGTATATTAGCCTAGAGCCGTGCCTACGCTTATGCTTGTTCAGTGTTGCTAATACTAAGAAAAAAGGGAAGTGAAGTTTGCTTGTTTTGCCGAGTTTACGCTCTTTTTCTGAGCAGCAGTATACCCACTATGGCGATGGCGATGATTATGGCGATTGTAGCAACCACCAAGTATGTCACCAGTGGCTGGATAACGTCGTTCACGTTTAGCGGCGTTGGTGTTGCAGCAGGTGCAGGTTGTTCTGTCACGGTCATGAATGATTCCGCGAATGATGGATAGTACGAGTTGGAGCCTCCGAACGAGGCTATGATCTTGTAGTTGCCTGCAATTGTCGTATTTATTGTGCAGCCGAAACTACCCTTATAGTCAGTTGTAGCATCGCCGAGGTGGACAAAGTTGTTGTTGGGGTCAACAGCATCTATCGACACATTAACGCCAGTAACGTTCGTTGGAAGCGGAAACTGCGCGTAAACGTATTTCATCCATTCGCCCACGCTTGCGTCAGATATAGCGGGAACTCCGTATGGGAAGCGCAGCTTCATGGTATCATCTTGTGTGCCTGGAGATATATCAGTAACGGTACCCCTGATCACAAACGGTGTGCTTGTTTGGACTGCCACGTTTGGCGCTTCAACTGTCATTGCGCTTGGTCCCTTGCCTATAGCGTATACGAGCTGGTCATAAGTGTTGTACATCGCTATTACGCTGTCGCCCAAGATTGGGCCTCCTCCCCAGTCGGTTTTACGGTACAAGCCATCTACTCGCCATACTTCGTCTCCGGTTTCTGCGTCGAGGCAGATCGCTGGTGCACCACGGTATAACGGGTTGATTGGCGAGTGCTCACTGTGGAAGAAGTAGAGTTTTTTGTCGTTGGCAAACATAAGTTCAAGAGGCCAATTATTGCCCCACAAGTTTTCGTGGTAGACGTCTTTGGCTTCGTATGTCCATATGCGTTTGCCGTTTGTGGTATTATAGCAGTACACTACGCCGCCCATGCCTACTGAGTAGACTTTGTCATAAGCGATGCGGACGCCTTCGCTGTATATGTCCAAATAGATCTGCGGCTCAGTCTTCCATAGGTACTTTCCTGTTTCGAGGCTGAAGGCGTAAAGTGTTCTTTCTTCTTTGAACCATATGAGTCCAATTCTCGCGTCTAAATCCGTAGTTATCCAAGAGCTTTCGTACATTGTGAAGCTTATGTTCGCTGCTACCCAAGAATCAGGCGTCTTCCAAGTGGTATTGAACAGCAAACGTCCTTCTAGCCCTGGCTCCAAGCTGAAGCCCCATACAGTGACTGCATTAGCGCTTGTCGACGAACCGACGACTCTGTCGCCAAGCTTAACTCCGCGGACGCTTCCAAGTAAGCCCGCTGGAATCGATATGTTCAACGCATATGCCCGACGAGCCGCGGCGCTATTAGCTGCTGCGTCTAGCGTCCCATACATGTTGCCGCCAAATCCGCCTGACGGAGTCCAACTGCCTTCCATTGAGCCAAGGGCACTTTGGTTCCATAGAGTCATTCTGGCTGTTGCTAGATTAACATTGTATCTGAAGATGTTGCCGTTGTCACCGTATATGTTGGTGCCTGCAGGCACGTTAATAATGGAATACCGCCGTTCTCCGCTGAAGACCTCAAACGCTGTCCAATTGGTTTTTGCGGTCGCACCAAAGCCACTGGAAACACTTACCCACAAGTATGCAAAAGTGCCGTGATAGTTGTATGAGTCCCAGAAGAACAGTTGACCAAACTCTATCGATCGGTTGTCTAGGAACGTTTTCTGCCACAGCTCTTTGCCAGTACGCAAATTTATGGCAGTGTATACTAGCGGGCGAATGTTGGTGTCGTGCGTGTAGATGAGGGTTCCAGCGATGATCATTCGACTCGACCATTTGCCTTGGTATGCATCTCCATGTTCCATGGAGACATCACCAACGTCTCCTCCAACGAGTCCTCCTTCAGTCAGCGGTTTCGTCCACAGTACGTGAGGACTGTCTGGAGCGTCATTGTATTCATTATCCATCCAGCCGCTTCCCGCAATCGTCGCCCACTCTCTAAATTGCGCATTTATCGGGCGAGTCCAGTATTCGGTTGGAAGCGGCACGCCTGGATAATACTGCGCTGGCTCCTGCGTTACGTTAACGGCCAGTATCTCGCTGTCGGCGGCTAGCATTATGGTACCCCTAGGTTTACCACCCACCGCAGCTGGCAAAGCCTGTTCAGGGAAATGCGTCTGGAGATAGTATGTGCCGACCATCGTAGGAGTGTATGTTTTAAACATTCCGCCCGTCGAAATGGTCCTGATTGGTCCCAGAGTATCTGTTTCATTGTTAGGTTTTTTGATTGTTACAGTTAAGTTATCCCAGTATTGATTTGCAGCGGCCAACTCCAGTGTTATGCCAGTATGAATCCACAATGTCTGGTTGACACCTACTGGGTTGGGAAAAGCTCCGATGAAGGGAAAGCTCGTAGAGGTTGTCGCTGCAGTAGCCGATGGCAAAAGTACTATTAAAGCACTCACAGATAACATTAGAATCAAAGTAACTGCTGAGATTTTTGTTTTATTCATTTGCATTCTTTTTCTCCTTTAGTTTTTCCGCAAATTTTTGCGTTACATCTACTGTGCCTTCGTTGACTTTATAAGGTTTGAGGCGAAAAGACCATCCCAAATATTTTCTGAAAAACTTTGCCTTTTGGATTAGTGATTTTAAGCATTGCTGTTTTACGCTAAAGATTCAGAATTCGCAAATGCTTTATTAAAAAACAGACAACCAACCATTGAAGCGTGCAAACATGCATAGGTCAAAACTAGAATTATACGCGGAAGTGCTGCATGCGTTAGCTAAGAAACCCCTAACAATCGATAGCATAGCCTATGAATGCAACATGGACTGCGTAATCCTTGGGCAACGCTTAGACTTCTTAGTTAAAAACGGTCTCATACAACAAGGAGAATACCTGAAGAAAACGTGTTACGCTTTAACAAAAAGAGGCAGAGCCATTTCCAAGACTCTTGTAATCACGCGGCGCTTGGAGAAGCTGCAAACCACTAGCAAAATGCTTGACGATGCTTCACAAGCGCTTCCTGCCCTTTCAGAGTACGGCGAAGGCAAGCCTAGGTGGACGCGGCGAAACGAAAACTATTAAGCAAGCCGCGGAACCTAAGAGAAAGTTATGGTGCCAGTTTCCCCTGAGACAGTTTGGAGCACAACCGCACAAGAACTTTTACGCTTACTAGACACGGGCATTCTGGCTCCAAAACCGCGAAAAGCCAGCTTTTACGCACCAAGTTTCATGCATTACCGAACAAGCCGTTATTGTTCTAAGCCAAACCAGTTTCCAACGGTATCCGTGACAGGCGAAGGCTGTGCGCTTAACTGCAAGCACTGTGGAGGCATACTCCTTGAAACTATGCATCCTGCTGAAACGCCTGAGGCACTCTTCGAGCTTGGTTTAAAGCTGAAGCGGAACGGCGCTTTAGGCTGCCTCATAAGTGGCGGATGCTTGCCAGACGGTTCTGTGCCGCTTAAACGGTTTATTCCAGTTCTTGCGAGAATCAAACGTGAATTGGGTTTAGTTGTCAATGTGCACACGGGCATAGTTGATGTTGCCACGGCTGAAGCGCTTAAAAACGCTGGGGTGGACGCTGCGTTAATCGACGTAATAGGCTCTGACGAAACGATAAACGGCATCTACAACTTGAACGTGACAGTTGCAGATTACGCGCGTTCGCTGAGGGCGTTGCATGAAGCGGGCTTGAATGTTGTGCCTCACGTCATCGTCGGGCTTCAAAATGGAAAACTGCAGGGCGAGTTTCACGCTTTGGAAATGATTGCGCGTTACAAGCCTTCTGCCTTGGTTATTATTGCTTTTATGCCTATTCGCAGCACAGCGATGGCTTTGGTTGAGCCGCCGCTGCCCATTGATATAGCTCGGGTTGCTGCAGCTGCGCGTGTGATGTTTCCTGACGTGCCTGTTGCTCTTGGGTGCATGCGTCCGAAAGGCAAGCATCGCGCTGAGACTGATGTGTTGTGTTTGAAGGCTGGCGTTAACGCTGTGGCGTTTCCCAGCGAAGAAGCTATTGCGTACGCGGAGAAGCAGGGGTACGTGTTGTCTTTTTCCTCGTACTGTTGTTCTCAAGTTTTCATGGATAAAAACGTGGAATAGTCCTTCGAAGCCTGTCGAAGTAGCTATTGAAGAGGCGTTTTCACGGACTGTTTTATGTTGCGTTATGAAGTTTTTGAGCGTGACGCTTTCCTAAGCATCTTGCCGCTTAAGACTGCAGCCCACACTGCGCCTGCAAACGCTGATATTGCTTCAGGCACAGCCACATTGGGCGCATAGGGAATTGAGAAGTAAAGCACCCATGGCGTAGCTGCGGCAACAGCCACCAGCAAAGTGAACACTGCCCTTCGCGTTTTGCGCATGAGCCAAAAAGCCCCAGTAAGAATTAGCATGGATATTGGCAGGAGCGTGAAGAACATTACGGAGACAATGTAGTGTGTTGGGCGGATGTTTTCGGGGAAGACGCCGATTGCGAAAAGCGCTAGGCTGGCTAGAATGAAGATGGATGCGCCTATTTTGCCTGCAATATGCTTTTTCAGGTACACGAATAGTCCTGTTGCGAAGATAAGGCACAATGCGCCGCTGATAAGTAAGCCTGAATTGAAAAGCGCTGCCGTGATGCCTTCTACTATGCCTAAGTCGCTTAGGGCGTTGTCCAGCCAGCTGAATTCGGGGTATGCGGCTATGGCGGAGAAGATGAGTGCGAACGCGAGGATTGGCGTTAGGAAACCGCAGATTCCAGCTACTTTGAGCCATAGTGCCTCATTAGATTTTGCCATGCTGGTTCAACCCTTTCAAGAGGTTTATGTTTGGTTTGCGCTTAAAAGTTTGCGTTTTCAGGGACAAACCGCCTGAGCCGTTGCAGCGAACGCATTTTCTCCTTATCACCTATCTTTGCTGCCTGTACTGTTTGCTTAAGCAGCTGAATTGACTCGTCCATGGCTCTACGGTGGACTGGGTAGGGAATACCGTCTTTGCCGCCGTAAGCAAACGAATACTTCACTGGGTCTTGCCAGCTTGGTTTTTCGCCGTAAACCAGTTCAGCTACAAGCGCTAAGCCTCTTACGGTGGCAGGTCCTACACCTTTTACGCTTAGGAGTTCTTCATAGTTTTTCGGTTGGAACTCGTAAACTTGCTTAAGCCTCTTCCAGTTTATGTTCCGAGGCATCTGAAGTAATGCTATGCCTTGCTGTTGGTTGGCGTTGCCTTGTGGAAGCCACTCTTTAAGAGATTTCTGTTGCAGCGGTCTTGCGGCTTCAAACAAGCGCATGATTCGGTTTGGCGGTTCTTTGGCTATGTCTACTGAAGCTTTGCGTGCGCCTTCGCTGGTTTTCGCGGTCATGTTGAGCGCTTTTTCGCGTTTTGCGTCACCCACTATTGCGTTATGCGGTTCCACGACAAAACTTGTCACGTTATCAGATAACCAGTGATAGCGGCGTGCGGTGCGGTCTTCTGCGCTCATGCCCTGCTGGATTACAGCCCATTTCCTTTTTTCTGTAAGCAGAAAAGCGTGATGGTAAAGTTGGTAGCCTGCTTGCACGGCTGTGTTGTCAACTTTGGCTGTAATGCGGCTGGTGTACGTGAGCATGTTGATGCTGTTTTCGGAGAAGCCGAATTGTTCAGCGGCATCAGAGATTTCTTCGGGGGTTTTTCTGCTGGTTTTGCCTTTTCCGCCGCAAACAGCAACACCATGCTCTTCTGGTGAAAGTGCTTGTTTGAGGATGCCTGTGACTACGGTTGTGACTCCTGAACTGTGCCAATCATAGCCTAAAACGCAGCCTAACGCTTGAAACCAGTATGGGTCAGATAGGCGCGTTAGTAAAGTGTCAGTGCCGTACTCGTCGATTATTATGGCGGTTATTTCTTTGGCTAGTTTGCGCATGCGGGTGGTTAGCCACGCGGGCGCTTTACCGCCGTGAAGTGGCAAGTTAGCTACGCCTGTCCTGAACATCTCTCCTTAAACATCTCCAACATAAGCACTCTGAGGATGGTTAAGGGGACTTTAAAACGGCACTGCAGAAAAGACCCTTCCCAACCGCAGAGAGAGGTGAGTTTAAGTGAAAATTCTACATTGGCGGGGTGGAAAAAGGTATGCTGAATAAGCAGGGGTGGTTTTTCAGGGTTTTGCTGTTTCCTGTGCTTTTTTCAGTTGAGCTCTTATGTTTTTGATTTGTTCTGGTGTCATGTTTTCTGTTGTTTGTTCAAGTTCTAGTACGAATTTGCGTGCTGCTTCGGCGTTGTTTTTGATGTCTGTTTGGTTGAGTTCTCTTGCCACGTAGTATTGGGTGTCGATTCTTGTTTGTTTGGCTTTTGTGATGTCGTTGATTAGGTGTGGGTTGAGGATTTTGTTTTTTGCGAGTAGTTTTGCTATGTTGATGGTGCAGTCGTGGATTTCGGATTTGACGCCTATTTTCATTAGCAGGGCGTATAGCGCGAAGTTTCTTGCGTAGTAGGCTGTTGTTGCTGTCCAGTCGGTTTCTTTGATTTGCAGTGCTGCGGTCATGGTGTTGAGGGCGCTTATTGCTTTTTTGAGGTAGGCTTTTGTGAGGTTCAGGTTTGGGTCAGTTAAGCGTATGCCTCGTTTTTGTTTGAAGCACCAGACTATGCCATCATCGCTCAACGTAATACCTCCATAGCATGGTTACGAAGGGGTCTGCGTTTTGGAGGATTATGTGGTTTTTAATGATTTCCTTTATTAGACTATCGCCTGTTCTCAGGGCAGTGTTGAAGTTTTCGGTTGTAGCGGTTTCTATGTTGATTTTTTTTCCGAATGTTGATTCGAATTTTTTTATGTGGTTTATTTGGTTTTGTGGGGTTTTGCCTATGC
>Ga0214473_10006252_pt1 | contig 14248 bp, 13 predicted proteins | sample RVTome_7_FD_203509 | JGI IMG/M metagenome (GOLD analysis project Ga0214473, IMG submission 203509) | Soil microbial communities from uranium-contaminated site in the Upper Colorado River Basin, Wyoming, United States - RVT98D197 | ecosystem: Environmental > Terrestrial > Soil > Contaminated >... | reverse complement strand
CTCGCGCTTCCGCCCGACGGCTGGATCTTCGGTCACGAGATGACCGGACGCGTGGCGGCGCTCGGGGCCGGTGTCACGACCGACTCGCTGGGGCAACCCCTCCGCGAGGGCGATCGCGTGGCGTACTGCTACTTCTACCCGTGCGGCCGTTGCTACGTGTGCCTCCACGGCCAGCGAGCCGCGTGCCCCCACAAGGTGGGCCGCGCGACGGGACCGGGCGAGTTTCCGCACTGGGTGGGCGCGTTCGCGGAGTACTACTACGTCCGGCCCGGGGGCTTCATCTTCCGCGTGCCCGCCGACCTCCCCGACGCGCTCGTCTCCCCGGTGAACTGCGCCCTCTCCCAGGTGCTCTTCGGCCTCACGCGGGCCAGCCTCGCGTTCGGCGAGAGCGTGGTGATCCAGGGCGCCGGCGGTCTCGGCATCCAGGCGGTCGCGGTGGCGCGTGAGATGGGCGCCGGCACTGTGATCGTGATCGACCAGCTCGCCGAGCGGCTCGAGCTCGCCCGGGCATTCGGGGCCGACCACACGCTTCACCTCGCGGAGGTCCCGGATCGCCGGGCCCGCATCAAGCAGGTCCGCGACTGGACGGGCGGCCGCGGGGCGGATCTCGCGTGCGATTTCGTCGGCTTCCCCCCGGTCGTGCCCGAAGGCGTGGAGATGCTGCGCTTCGGCGGGCGGTACCTCGAGATCGGCTGCATCAGCCGGGGACGCACGGTCGAGTTCGACCCGTCCTCGCTCGTCTGGGGCTCGAAGACCATCATCGGCGTCGTGATGTACGATCCGTGGGTGATCCCCCGGGCCCTCGAGTTCCTCGGCCGCTGCCGCGGGCGCTATCCGTTCGACCGGCTGGTCTCGCACACGTATCCCCTCGACCGGATCGACGAGGCGTTCCGGGACGCCGAGTGGTACAACCGCGAGGCGGTCCCGAGCCGGATCACCCGCGCCGCGCTGGCGCCGTAGCGCCCGAGCCCTCCGGCTGCCTGCCCGATGACCGCCCGGCTGGTCCCGATCGGCCTCATCACGTTCGTCTTCAACCTGGGCGGCGGCCTCGTCGCCCCCGCGCTCCCGCTCTACGCCCGCACCCTCGGGGCCGACTACCGGGATCTCGGCCTCATCGGGGCGAGCCACGGGCTGGCGTTCGCGCTGCTGACCATCCCGCTCGGGCGCGCCTCGGACCGATTCGGCCGCCGCGCGATCCTCCTCCTCTCCACGATCGGCGTCGGCGCCTCGGCGGCCCTCTACCTCGTCGCCGGCCACGTCGCGGGCCTCGCCGCGGGCAAGCTCCTCGAGGCCGCGGCCTGGGCCGCCTTCTGGCCAACCCTCGAGGCCTGGGTCGCCGAGCGGTTCGGCACGCGCGCCGGCGCGGCGATGGGCGTCGCGTACGGCGCCTACGCGGCGGCGTTCGTGGTGGGAAGCTCCATCGGCGGCTTCGTCATCGAGAGCTTCGGCCTCCGGGCCCCGTTCACCCTCTACCTGGTGACGTCGGGGCTCGCGGCGGTCCTCGTCCTGGCGCTCGGGGGCGGCGAAGCGGCGGACCCGGAGGCCCGCCACGGCGTGGCGGTGACACCCCGGATCGTCACGACCAACACCGCGTGGGCCCGCAGCCGGCGCGCGCTCGCGTACGCGACGGGGTTCGTCTACGTCTACGGGCTCGGCACCATCCTCGCGTTCCTGCCCGCATACGGGGCGGACCGGGCCCTCTCGCCGCGCGGCGTCGGGCTTCTGCTCGGGGCCTACTGGATCGCGCGGGTCGTCGGCTCCCTCGGCGCCGGCCGCGTCTCGGACGCGCTGGGCCGCCGCCTGGTCCTCGTTCCCGCGATGATCGCGATGGCGGGCGGCGCGGCGCTCGTCGTGGCGCCTCTCGGCTTCGGGACCCTGTTCCTGGGCGCGGTGGCGCTCGGCCTCGCCGCCGGCGCCTCGGCCCCGACCTGCGTCGGCCTCATCGCGGACCATGTGAGCGCCGCACAGCGGGGAACGGCCATGGGGCTCTTCGAAGCCGCGGGCGGCGTCTCGATCCTCGGCTCGGGTCTCGTGGGCGGCTACGCCGCCGAAGCGCTCGGCGGCGAGGCGCCCTACGTGATCGTCGGGGCCCTCGCGCTGGCATGGGCGGGCGTGCTTGCCTGGGCGCTCCGGGCCCCCGCCCGCGTCTGACCTGTACCGGTTCGGGACCCCCGCGTCTGGCCGGGTAGACACCCGGCGGCGAGAGCTCGAGGCGCCGCGCGTGGCGGCGCGCGAGGTTCCACGCGCTCCACCATGTGGCACGCGCCCTGCTCTCCCTAGCTCGGAACCATGGACGCGGGCCAGTGGCGCCGGCGGCTCCTCCGGCGGAGCGCGAGGACGGCTCACCGGACGGCGAAGGCACTCGGTGCTGCCGGCCAGCGGCTCGCCGAGCGGCTCGCCTATCGCCCCCGCGAGGTCGTGGTCGTCGCGCTCCTGGCCACGGGTCTCTTCGGTGGGCTCGCCGTCGAGCGGTGGCGCGCGCGCCACCCGGCGATCGCGGACCGGCTGGAGGCGGAGCCCGCCCGGCCGCAGAGTGCGGCGCCGGTCCAGTCCGCGCCACGGCCCCGTCCTCGCAGCGTCCCTGCGCACTGCGAAGAGCCGGGGGCGCGCGGGAGCCGGCTCGGCTGGGTCAACATGGGCGGCGCGGTCCAGCCGCGGCTCGACCTCAACCGGGCGACGCCGGGCGAGCTCGCGCGAGTGGCCGGGATCAGCTGGCGGCTCGCGGCTCGCATCGTCGCCGCACGCGAGGCCTTCGAGGGCCGTGGGGATTGGCGAGTCGACCCGGACGGGGCAGGTCCCCCGACCGTGAGCGCGCCCACCGCGCCGGACACGGGCGAGGGGGACACGCCCGCCGCAACGCCGGAGGCCGACTCTCCGTGAGCGCGCCGCTCCTGCCGCTCGCCCTCGCGTTCGCCCTCGGCGTCGGGCTAGGCCTCACGGTGGAGGCACCCTTCTGGCTCGGGCCCGCCGGTCTAGTCGGCACCGTCCTCCTCCTCGTGACCGGGCGCGGGCGCTCGCTGGCAGGCGCCAGCACGGGGATCGTCGTGCTCTGCCTCCTCGCGGGATGGGCGCGGGTCGTGCTTCCTGACCCGCTCCCGGCGGTGCGCGGGGTCGTTCCCGGTCCCGTCGTGCTCGAGGGGCTCGTGGGCGGCGCCCCAGAGGTCGAGGGGCCACGGATGCGATTCCCCCTCGTCCTCCAACGGACCGGCGCCGAGCCCGGTCGGCCGGCGTCCGGCGCGCTCTCCCTGTCCGTCTACGGACCCGCCCCACCGCTCGGGCCGGGCGATCACGTCCGCGTCACCGGCGAGGTCCGGGTGCTGGAGCCGTTCCGGAATCCCGGCGCCGAGCCGCGAGGAGCCGGGCCGCGGACCCCGCGCTACCTGGTAACCGCGCGCGCGGCGGGCGTGGAGCGCCTGCCGCCCACGCCCCTGCCCTGGTGGCTCCGGACCCGGCTCGGGATCCATGCCGTCATCGAGGCCCATCTGCCGCCCGTGTCGGGCGCGCTCCTCGAGGGTCTCCTCATCGGAGAGCGCCGTCAGCTCCCGCCGACCCTGCTGGCGGACTTCCGCCGCGCGGGCGTCTACCACGTGCTCGCCATCTCCGGCTTCAACGTCGCGCTGGTCGCGGGCTCGGCCTTTCTCCTGTTCAGACTCGCGCGCCTCCCCGCGCCCCTCGCCGCCGGTCTGGCGCTCGCGACGCTCGTCGCGTTCGCCGCCGTCGTCGGCGGTCAGCCGTCCGTGCTGCGGGCCACGGTCATGGGCGGCCTGTTTCTCGCCGCGGGCCTTCTCGGGCGCGAGAGCCGGGTGTGGAACAGTCTCGCGGCGGCGCTCCTCGCCCTGCTGGCCCTCGACCCGGGCAGCCTGAAGGAGCCGGGCCTCCAGCTCTCGTTCGCAGCGACGGCCGGACTCCTTCATCTGGGGCCGTGGATCCGGGCGCGGCTCGCGCCCTGGTGTCCCGGGCCGATTGCCAGCGCCCTCTCCGTGTCGGCGGGGGCGCAGCTGGGCGTCACGCCGGTGATGCTCCTTCACTTCGGCCAGCTCTCACCCCTCGGGGTGGGCGCGAACCTCCTCGTGGTGCCGCTCGCCGGCCTGCTCACCACCGGCGGCGTTCTCACCCTGGCGGTGGCGACCGTGAGCGAGTCGCTCGCCCACCCGCTCTTCCAGAGCCTCTGGCTCCTGCTCGTCCTGCTCCGCCTCGTCGTGCGCGCGGCCGCCGCCCTGCCGGGCGCGATCGTCTACGTCCCGCCGCCCCCGGCCCTGGCGGTGGTCGCGGCCGGTCTCACCCTCGTCCTGCTGCCCTGGATCCACGGACGCTGGGCCACCCTCGGCGTCGCCGCGCTTGCCCTCGGCGCGGGCGCCGGCGCGATCGCGGCGGCCTGGCCGGACGGATTCGTCCGCGTCGTCGTCCTCGACGTCGGCCACGGGGAGGCCATCCTGGTCCAGGCCCCCGATGGCCCGGCGCTCCTCGTCGACACGGGTGGGGGTGGCCCGGGGCGCAGCGACCGGGGCGAGCGGGTGGTCGTCCCGGCGCTCCGGCGGCTGGGTCTCCGGCGCCTGACGGCCCTCGCGCTCACGGAGGGCGCGCCCGACCACGCGGGCGGGCTGGCGGGGCTCCTCGAGGGAATGCCGATCGACGAGGTGTGGATCCCGGCGGGAAGCGAGGGGGCCTCCTGGCTCGACCCCGTCGTGGCGCGCGGCATCCCGCAGCGGGCTCTCGCCCGGGGTGACCGTCTGTGGGTCGGCTCGCTCCTCGTCACCGTGCTCCACCCGCCCCCGGCGGCGCCGGCCGAGGAGCCCGAGCCGGGCCGCCGCCCTCGCGAGGCGCCGTTGCTCCTCAGGGTCGAATGGGGCCTCTTCGCGGCCGTCCTCGCGACGGGAAGCGGGCCGGCAGCAGAGACGACGACACTCCGCGCGGGGCAGCCGCTCGATGCGACCGTGCTGAAAGTCGGCGGGAACGGCAGTCGCCGCGGCTCCGCGCCCGACTTTCTGGCTGCCGTGGGACCGCGGCTCGCGGTGATCCCCGTGGGGACGCGGAATCCCTTCGGACACCCGGCACCGGCCGTCCTGGCTCGCCTCGGAGCGGCGGGCGCGACGGTCTACCGAACGGATCAGGACGGCGCCGTTGACATCCGAAGCGACGGCCGTCGCGTGTGGGTGCGGGCCTGGGGCCGGCCCGGCCCGCCGGTGGAGCTCCTCCTGCGGGACGGGCCGTGAAGGCCGGCGGGGAAGCTAGGCTTCGAAGGCGCGCTCGCGCTGCGCCCGGAGCCGCTCGAGCTCCGCCGCGTCGAGACGCATGCCGAGGGACAGGCTCATCTCTGAGAGGATCGTCTTGATCTCGTTGAGCGACTTCTTGCCGAAGTTCTTGGTCTTCAGGAGCTCGGCCTCGCTCTTCTGCACGAGGTCCGCGATCGTGCGGATGTTCGCCGTCTTGAGGCAGTTGTAGGCCCGGACGGAGAGCTCGAGCTCGTCGACGCTCCGAAAGAGGTTCTCGTTCAGCTCGAGGCTCACCTCCGCCTTCACGTCCTCCTCCGACTCGAGGCCGGTCGGGACGCGGCACAGGAGGTTGAAGTGATCCTCGAGGATGAGGGCCGCCTCGCCCACGGCGTCCTCGGGCGAGACGCTGCCGTTCGTCCAGAGCTCGAGAACCAGCCGCTCGGCCCCGGGCTTCCGCTTGGCGGGCTCCACCTGGAAGTTCACGGTCTTCACGGGCGAGAAGTCCGCGTCCATCGCGAGCGCGTTGATCGCCAGGGGCTCCGCCTCGCGCTTGTCGGCGGGGACGTAGCCGCGGCCCTTCTCGACGTGGACCTCCATCTCGAGGGTGACGTCGCGCTCGAGCGTGGCGAGCGGCTGCTCGGGATTGAGGATCACGAGATCATGGTCGGTCTGGAAGTCGCTGGCCTTGGCGACGGCCGGGCCGGTCACCCGGAGACGGATGAGGCGGCTGCGCTCCCCGTGGAGCTTGAAGACGACCCTCCGGAGACTCGCGAGGATGTCGAGGGAGTCCTCGGTCGCGCCCGGGAGGAAGGAGAACTCGTGAAGGACACCGTCGACCTTGATCCACGTCGGGGCGGCGCCCTCGATGGAGGACAGGAGCACCCGGCGGAAGGCATTGCCAACCGTCAGGGCGAAGCCGGGCTCGAACGGCTCGACGACGAAGACGCCGTGATCCGGCTGGAGCTCCTGCCACTCGTGCTTACGGGGGAGCTGGATAGCGGTGGTCATGCAACCTCCTCAGGTCACACAGGCGGGTGACGGACGAACGCACATTATAGCGGAGCCCTGGCCTCGGGGGAAGTCCCCCGAGGCCATCCCCCGGGAAATTGACAGGGGTGCGGGGACCCCTTAGAATCAAACGGATTTTCGGGATCGGTCCGGTCCGGTACCGACCCGTGCGTTGGCCTCATGTCGAGCCAGATTCCTTCGCCGTCCGCGGATCGATCCCCCGGGGCGCACCTCGTTCGCCGAGGAGCGGCCGTGGGCTGCCTCGCGCTCGCGGCGCTGGCCGCGGTCGGGGTCGCTCTGGCGGTGCGACCGCCCGCGCCCCTGGAGCGGGGGTCCCGGACGGTCGAGATCCCCGCCACCAGCGGGGTCCTCGGCATCGCGCGCCACCTGGCCGAGCAGGGAGTGATCCGCAGCCAGGTGGTCTTCGTCGGCCTGACCCTCCTCCGGGGGACGGCCCGCTCGCTCAAGGCCGGGGAGTACGAGGTGCCCCAGGGCGCCCCGCTCCTGGCGGTGCTGCAGCTCCTCGAGACGGGCCGGGTCAAGCCGCACCTCTTGGTACTGCCCGAGGGGTTCACGATCCGGGACCTCGCCCGCCAGATCGAGGCCGAGGGCATCGCGCCGGCCGGGGACGTCATCCGCGCCGCCACCAGCGCGCACATGGCCTGGAGCCTCGGGATCGAGTCCGATTCGCTCGAGGGATACCTCTTCCCCGACAGCTACCAGGTCACCAAGGGCATCCGCGTGGAGGAGATCCTCGGGCGGATGGTCCAGCGCTTTCGGGATCGAGCGGGCACGGTCGACGTGGTCACGCGCGCCCGGCAGCGCGGCTTGAGTCTCCACCAGCTCGTCACCCTGGCCTCGATCGTGGAGAAGGAGGCGGCGCTGGCCGCGGAGCGGCCCGTCATCGCCCGCGTCTTCCTCAACCGGCTCCGGCTCGACATGCCGCTCCAGGCCGATCCGACCGTCGCCTACGCGCTGGCCAAGGAAGGGCGGCCGCCCACGCGCGAGGACCTCCAGGTCACCCACCCGTTCAACACCTACAAGAACCGCGGCCTGCCGCCGGGGCCGATCGGAAGCCCGGGTCGGGCAGCCATCGACGCGGTCCTCGAGCCGGCCAACGTTCCGTACCTCTACTTCGTGGCCATCGACGACCGGGCGCACCACTTCTCGACGACCCTGGAGGAGCACAACCAGGCGGTGGCGCGGTACCGGCAGTACCGGACCCGGGTGCGCTCGACCTCGACGCTTGCGCCTGCCAACGGCCCGATGCTATGAAGGCACGAGACCGACGCGCGATGAACCCGAACTGGACACATGCTCCGCCGGCCTGGAGCCCCGCCGCGTCCCCGGCGGCGGACGAGCCGGAGCGTCTTCCCGCCGTGTACGCCGGGCTCAAGCGCGTCCTCCCGCCGCTCTTGCGGCACCTCTTCGCCTTCCGCGTGAGCGGGCTCGAGCACCTGCCGGAGCGGGGCCCTTACATCGTCGCGGCGAACCACGCGAACTATCTGGATGGCGTCGTGCTCGCCACGGCACTGCCCCGGAGGATCCGCTTCCTGGTCATGCCGCGCGTCTACCGGGCCACGCCGCTTCATCCGTACTTCCACGACCACGTGGGCTCGATCCCGGTCTCGCTGGCGCGCCCCGATCCCGGGGCCATCCGGCGGGCCCTCCGGGTGCTCGAGCAAGGCGGGGTGGTGGGCATCTTCCCCGAGGGCCCGTTCAGCCGCTACGGCAGACTCGGCCGCGGACAGCCCGGCGTGGCCCTGGTCGCGCTCCGGTCCGGCGTCCCGGTCGTCCCCGCCGCCATCTCGGGCACCTTCGACGCCCTGGCAGCCCGACGCTTCTTCGTCCCCCGGCGGGTGCCGCTCAGCGTGCGCTTCGGCAAGCCCCTCCGCTTCACCACCCCGCAGCAGCGGGTGACGCAAGGGCTCAGGGCCGACGTGACCGGATGGATCATGGAGGAGATCGCCGCGCTGCTGGCCGCGGACGGGTCCCCGGTGCCCGTGGGCTTGCCGCGATGACGGATTTGACGGGTCCGGCGCCGAAGAGCCCCTGGGGCGGGCGCTTCGCAGAGCCCGCCGACGCCTCGGCCCGGGCGTTCACGGCCTCCCTGCCCTTCGACTACCGGCTCTGGCCTCACGACCTCCAGGGCAGCGAGGCATGGGCCCAGGCTCTGGCCAAGGGCGGCGTCCTCTCGGAGACGGAGCTGGACGCGATCCTCCGCGGGCTTGCCGAGGTGCGGCAGGAGCTCGAGACGGGCGTCTTCCCCTACCGGATCGAGCTCGAGGACATCCACATGAACATCGAGCGGCGCCTGATCGAGAAGATCGGCGCCGTGGGAGGGAAGCTCCACACCGGCCGCTCGCGGAACGACCAGATCGCGCTCGACATGCGGCTCTGGCTCCGGGCCGAGATCGACGCGATCCGCCTCGCCCTCCGCGAGGTGCAGGCGGCGCTCGTCGAGCAGGCCGAGCGGCATCGCGCGTGCCCGATGCCGGGATACACCCACCTCCAGCGTGCGCAGCCGGTGCTGCTGGCCCACCATCTCCTGGCGTACGTGTTCATGCTGGCCCGGGACCGCGAGCGGCTGGCCGACGGGCGCCGCCGCCTCGATATGTGCCCGCTCGGAGCGGCCGCGCTCGCGGGCACCACCGTCCCCGTCGATCGCCACGCGCTCGCCCAGGCTCTGGGCTTCCGGGCCCCGACGGCGAACAGCATGGACGCGGTGTCGGATCGCGACTTCGCGCTCGAGTTCTGCGCGGCGGCGGCGATCGCGGCCACGCACCTGTCCCGGCTCGCCGAGGAGCTCGTGCTGTGGGCGTCGGCCGAGTTCGGCTTCGTCGACCTCCCCGACGCCTACACCACCGGGTCGTCGATCATGCCGCAGAAGAAGAACCCGGACGTGGCAGAGCTGATCCGGGGAAAGACGGGGCGGGTCTACGGGGACCTCGTCCGGCTCCTCACGGTGATGAAGGGGCTCCCCCTCGCCTACCACTCCGACATGCAGGAGGACAAGGAGGCGTTCTTCGACGCGGCGGACACGCTCCGGGGCACGCTCGGTGTCCTCGCCCCCTTCCTCCGAGCCCTTCGCTTCCGCACCGACCGTCTCCGGATGCTCGCCGGCGAGAGCTTCTCCACCGCGACCGATCTCGCCGGCTACCTGGTCCAGCGCGGCCTGCCGTTCCGTGACGCGCACGAGGTCGTCGGCCGGGCCGTGCGGCTCGCCCTCGAGCGCGGCGTGCGCCTCGAGACGCTCCCGCTCGAGGACCTCCATGCGCTGTCCCCCCTGTTCGGCCTCGACTTCCGCGAGGCGGTCTCCGTCGAGGCCTCGCTCGCCGCGCGGAACGTCTACGGCGGTACCGCCCCCGAGGCCGTGGCTCGCACCCTCGCGGAGGCGCGCGGGCTCCTGGAGATCCCCTGAGCCCCGCGCGCGTCCCCGGCGGATCCGGCCGAGGGGGTCGGCTCCGCACCGCGCTCGCCCTCGCCCTTCTCTTGCCGCTCCCGCTCGCCGCCTGCGGCAAGCGCGGGCCTCCCGTCGCGCCGGAGCGCAAGCTTCCGGCGGCGGTCCAGGATCTCCAGGCCGCCGTCGAGGGGAGCGCGATCCGCCTCAGCTGGACCTTGCCGAAGATCCGGCTCGACCGGAGCGCGTTGAAGGAGATCCACCGGACCGAGGTATACCGGCGGCTCGAGGACGGGACGCCCGAGGAACCGGTCCGGCCCGCCCTCCTCGTGTTCGGGGGCCTGTTCGGCCCCACCCCGGGCGTCCCCGGATTCGAGCGGGTCGCCGACATCACGGTCGCCGAGCCGGGCCAGGCCCAGGTACAGGGCAACCAGGTGACCTACACGGACGCCCAGGGCCTCACGTTCGGGCAGCGGTACACCTACGTCGTCGTCGCGCTGGACGACCATGGACGGCCCAGCCCGCCCTCCAACCGCATCGTGGTCGCGCTCGCGGCGGCCCCCGGCGCGCCGCCGCGCGTGGAGGCCCAGCCCGGGGACACGCAGGTGCGCCTCACCTGGGACGCGCCGCCGACGCTGGCGGACGGGTCGCCGGCGCCGCCGGACCTCGTCTACGACGTGTTCCGGGCGACGGCGCCCGGCACGCCGGCCGGCCGCCCCCTCAACCTCGAGCCCGTCACCTCCCACCAGTACGTCGACCTGGCGGTCCAGAACGACGTGACCTATCACTACGCCGTACGCGCGCGACTCGGGCCCGGCGGCGCCCAGAGCGGGTCGAGCGCGGTCGCCACCGCGACACCGGAGGACGCCACCCCGCCCGCCCAGCCGCGGGGCCTCGTGGCGGTGCTCGCCGGAACGACCGTCCGCCTCGCGTGGCAGGCCGTGCCGGAAGCCGATCTCGCGGGCTACCTCGTCTACCGGAGCACGACGGAGGGCCGGGGCCACGTGCGGCTCAGCGCGGCGCCCCAGGGGACCACGACGTACGTCGACGCCGACGTGCGACCGGGCCAGACCTACTTCTACGTGGTCACCGCGGTGGACCGCTCGAAGCGCGCCAACGAGTCGGTGCCCTCGCAGGAGGCCTCCGCAACCCTTCCCTGAGGCGCCTTCGTCTTGATTCGCGCCGGGGGCCATGCTACCGTCCCCGCAACTGCTCCGCCCGCGCGATCGAAGGTCGTGTAGCGAAGGAGGTTGGGCGATGCGACGAACCTTCCAGGGCTCTCTGGTCGCCATGGTCACGCCGTTCCACGACGGTCGGATCGACGAGGACAAGCTCCGCGAGCTCGTCGAGTTCCACGTGGCGCACGGAACCGACGGCCTGGTCCCCTGTGGAACGACGGGGGAATCGCCGACTCTGACGCACGAGGAGCACAAGCGGGTCGTCGAGATCGTGATCCAGCAGGCGCGCGGCCGGCTCCCCGTGGTTGCGGGTACCGGCTCGAACTCGACCGCCGAGGCGATCGAGCTCACGCACCACGCCGCGAAGGCCGGGGCCGCCGGCGCGCTCCTCGTGACCCCCTACTACAACAAGCCCACCCAGCAGGGGCTCTACGAGCACTTCCGCGCCATCGCCCAGGCGGTCCCCGACCTGCCGCTGATCGTCTACAACATCCAGGGCCGCACGGCGGTCAACGTCGAGACCGAGACCCTGGCGCGGCTCGCCCAGATTCCCAACATCGTCGGCGTCAAGGAAGCCTCGGGGAGCCTCGACCAGATGACGGCCGTGATCCTGGCTTGCGGGCCGGAGTTCACGGTGCTCTCCGGCGACGACAACCTCACGCTCCCGCTCATGTCGGTCGGGGGGCGCGGGGTCATCTCGGTGGTCGGCAACTTCCTCGCGCGCGAGGTTGCGGACGTGACGCACGCGGCGCTGGAGGGAGACTGGAAGCGGGCGCGCGACCTCCACCTCAAGCTCTATCCCGTCTGCAAGGCAATGTTCATCGAGACCAACCCGATCCCAGTGAAGGAAGCCATGGCCATGCTCGGGATGATCCGGGCGGAGTGGCGGCTGCCGATGTGTCCCATGACCCCGGCGAACCGGGAGAAGCTCCGCCAAGCGCTGGTCCAGGCCGGCGTTCTGAAGGCCTGAGAAGAGTCGACCCGGCCCGTGGTCGAGCTGGTCGTCGCCGGCGCGGCCGGACGGATGGGCGGGCGGATCATCGCCCTCGCCCGGGACGCGGCAGAGCTCCGGGTGACAGGCGCCTTCGAACGGCCCGGTCACCCCGCCCTCGGGCACGATGCCGGGGAGGTCGCCGGCGCGGGCCACTTGGGCGTGCCGATCGCCCCGGATCCCCGGCCGCTCCTCGTCGCGGGGCGCGTCCTCGTCGAGTTCACCGCGCCCGAGCCGACCCTCGAGCACCTTCGTCTGGCCGCTGCCCGGGGCGCCGGGGCGGTCGTCGGCACGACGGGTCTCCAGGCGGCTCAGGTCGACGAGGTCCGCCGACTCGCCGTGCGCGTGCCCATCATGCTCTCGCCCAACATGAGCGTCGGGGTGAACCTCGCCTTCCGCGTCCTGGCGCTGATGGCCAAGGCTCTTGGTGACGACTACGACGTCGAGATCACCGAGATCCACCACCGGATGAAGAAGGACGCGCCGAGCGGCACGGCCGCCAAGATGGCCGAGGTGATCGCCGAGGCGCTCGGGCGCCGGATCGAGGACACCGGGGTCTATGGTCGCCATGGCCTCGTGGGGGAGCGGACCACGAAGGAGATCGGCGTCCACGCCCTCCGGGGGGGCGACGTCGTTGGCGAGCACACGGTCGTCTTCAGCGCGGTCGGCGAGCGGCTCGAGCTGACCCACCGGGCCCACAGCCGCGACACCTTCGCGCACGGGGCGCTCCGGGCGGCGCGGTTCGTCGCGACCGCCCCCCCGGGCCTCTACTCGATGCACGACGTCCTCGGGCTCTGAGCGGGGGACGGCCGCCCGCATGAGCCCTGTCCGGCCGAGCCGCGGACCGTCTGATATGCTTTTTGTGGAAGACATCCGGTTCTACGGCCATCACGGCGTCACCCCTGCCCAGCAGGAGGTCGGCGCGTGGTTCTCGGTAGACGTCGAGCTGGCGCTCGACCTCACCCCGGCCGCGCTCTCCGACGACCTGGACGCGGGGGTCGACTACGGTCAGGTGGTGCAGTGCGTGGTGGCGGTGGGCACCGGCGGACGGGTCCACCTGATCGAGCGGCTAGCAGGACTGCTCTGCGAGGCGCTCCTTCGGGAATACCCGGCGCGCGACGTGACGGTGACCGTGCGCAAGGTGACCGCGCCGCTCGACGGGGTCGCCGCGGTGCCGGGGGTACGCATGACACGGAGTCGCTAGGGATGGCGCGGGTCTTTCTCTCGCTCGGCTCGAACCTGGGCGACCGACGGCGGCACCTCGAGGCGGCCCTGGCGCTGCTCCGCTCGGAGATGACGGTCCGCGTCGTCACGTGCTCGCAGGTCTACGAGACGACGCCCTGGCCAGAGCTCGGCTCGCCGCGCGAGACGTGGCACCTCAACTGCGCGGTCGAGATCGAGACCGACCTGCCGCCCCACCGGCTCCTGCGGCTGACCCAGGCCATCGAGAGCCAGTCGGGCCGGGTCCTCCCGGCGGGACCGCCCGGTCCATCCAGTCCGCGAACCCTGGACATCGACATCCTGCTCTACGCGGACCAGGTCATCGCGGAGGACCGCCTCCAGATCCCCCATCCGTTCCTGCACCTGCGCCGGTTCGTGCTGGTCCCCCTGGCGGACATCGCGCCCGAAGTCGAGCACCCGACGCTCTACCAGTCGATCATGGACCTGCTGGGCGAGCTGCCCGGCGAGGGCGACGTGCTCCCGTACCCCGACTGATCCGCGGCCCCTTGCCGGGGGCGGGGCATTCTGCTAGCGTCCCGAGCCAGAGGCTAGCCTTGCCCGAGCCGTCCACCGAGTTCCGCCAGCAGGCGCTCACGCATCTCGACACGCTCTACAACTTCGCCCTGCGGCTGACCAAGCGGCCTCCGGATGCCGACGATCTGGTCCAGGAGACGTACCTGCGGGCCTTCCGGTTCGCCCACCGCTTCGAGCCGGGAACGCACCTCCGGGCCTGGTTGTTCCAGATACTGAGGAACACGTTCCTCACGTTCTACCGGCGGGAGACGCACCAGCCGGTGCTCCTCGACAAGGACCTGGACGATGGGTTCGAGGAGGCACCCGCGGGGGAGGCTCCGGACCCGGCAGTCGTGACCGTGCTGGACCTCGAGCGGGCGCTCTCGGAGCTGCCCGAGGATTTCCGGTCGGTGCTGCTCCTCGCGGACCTGGAAGGGCTGGCCTTACACGAGATCGGGCAGATCATGGACATTCCCATCGGGACGGTCAAGTCGCGGCTCTTCCGGGCACGCCGCATGGTGCGCCGCCGCCTGGGCGATTACCGGACGAACTGAGCCATGGACTGCCACGCAACCCGCGAGGTCCTCGAGGAGTACCGCCGGAAGGAGCTCGAGCCCGACCGCGCCCGGGCCGTCGAGGCGCACCTCCAGGGATGCCCCGCATGCCGGGGGATCCTCGCGCGGGAGGAGGCGGTGACCAGGCTCATCCATGCCCTGCCCCGCCC
>Ga0214473_10006251_pt1 | contig 14249 bp, 16 predicted proteins | sample RVTome_7_FD_203509 | JGI IMG/M metagenome (GOLD analysis project Ga0214473, IMG submission 203509) | Soil microbial communities from uranium-contaminated site in the Upper Colorado River Basin, Wyoming, United States - RVT98D197 | ecosystem: Environmental > Terrestrial > Soil > Contaminated >... | reverse complement strand
GGCGGTCGCGCGGCGATCGGCTGGGGGATCGCATGCGTCGCGTTGGGAATGTCCACGATCAGCCGGGGCGGATCGGACAGGGTGAACGATTCGTAGGTGGCGATTGGGCCGTCCGCAGCCACCGCCAGGATCAACCCACCCGTTCCGGCCTCCTGCGCGTCCACCGCCGTCACCTCGATCGGCCTGCTGGGGGCTGGGGGAGGAGGCGCGGGGGATGGCGCGGCCGCCACGGCCGGTGGCGCCGGCGGGGTCGGCGCCGGAACCTGCACCGGAGCAGGTACCGGTGCGGCGACGGACGGCGTAGCCGGAGCGGGCGGAGGTGTCGATGACGGCACCGGCTGCACCCCCGCCATCTCGGCGGCGCAGGCGGCCAGGACGAGCGCCGCTGCGCCGAGGAGCGGCCCGCGCCAGGGGAGACCAGCGGAGACCCGCGTTTCCATGCGCTATTCCTCCTTCCTGAGGCGGAGCTCCACCAGGCGGGTCCGGGCCTGCGGCAAGGGGGTCGGCCCCTTCACCTCGAAGGTCACGCTTTCCGGGGTGATCTTGCTCACCCGGGCGTCCCGGCCGATGGTATCGTTGACACGCAGAACATAGCCTTTGCCGTCGGGGGCTTCCACCAGGGCTAGGAACCCGCGCTGCTCCCAAATGATTCCCGAGAGCTTGATCTCGTTGACCTCGAGCGCTGCCAAGCCGGCCTTCGGCCCGGTCTTGACCGCCTTCACCCTGGGCTCGATGAGCGGCCGGAACGGGTCCCGGCGCCCCCTGATCTCATACACGTAGGTCGGGCGTGCCGGCGCTGCGGCAACAGGGGCGGCCGGCTTGGCCTGGGCTGGCTGAGCCGGCCGGGGCGGAGGAGCTGGGGACGGGGTCGGGCTCCCCCCTCCCGAGCAACCGGTGAGGCCGAGGGGCACAACCACGAACAGGACTAGGGTCCACATCCACCCGAGGCTGAGTCTTGGGTCTGGGCGGTTGACCCCGCGCTGCGGGGCGACCCACCCCTGGCGGGTGCCCGATCCCCGGTTATTTGGCGGGCGCACCGGCCGATCCTCCCTTTTCGAGAAATGTGAAGGTCGTGGCCTTGAAGTCCGCGGTGATCGTCCGGCCTGCGCGCTGCTGCTGCACTGCCAGCGGGCTGATCCGGAGGTCGGCCACATTCACGATCCGCTCGAGCTTGCTCACCCGATCCAGGAATCCTCCGAGGGTGTGGTACTCCCCCTGCACCCGGATGTCGATGGGGACTTCCGCGTAAAAGCCCTTCTTGACCGGGGCCGCAGGGCGGAACAGCAGGAACTCCAGGCCGCTCTGCTGCCCCAGCGTGTTCACCTGGGTCAGGAGCTGGGGGATCTCCTTTTCCTCCGGCAGCTTGACCAGGGCCACCTCCAGCTGTTTCTCCAGGCCCTTGATCGCCTCCTCCAGCCTCGGGCGGTCGGCCGCGATGACCTTCTTCTGGTCCAGGTCCGCCTGGAGCTTCTGCAGGTCCCCTTCCAGCTTCCCCTTCTCCGCCCACAGGGGCATCATCAGCAGGTACACATACCCCACGATGATGCCGCCGCCGAGCAGGCCAATCAGCATGTACCGCTGCCGCTTGGGGATATTGGCGAAGTAGCCCTTCAGATTCAGTGCCATGGCGCGTCCCCCGCCTACAGCTTGCCTTCAATGACTTCGGCCGTGATCGTGAACCGCTCCATCGGGACGTCCTCGATCGTGGTCTTCTCCGCGATCACGAGGTCAACGTTGGTCAGCAGCTTGCCGGCCTTGCCCAGGTTGGTCATGAGGGTGGCCACGTTGAAGTTGGAGAACGCGACGCCGGAGATCTCCAGGCGCTTGCCCGTCCGGTTGAAGGTCGTGAGCCACACCTCCGTGGGCAGGGCCTTGCTCACCTCGTCCAGGAGCTGGACGGGCCCCGCTTGCGCCGCCACCAGGGTCTCGATAATCTTGATCTTATCCTCCAGCCGCTTCTTTTCGAGCCGGAATCGATCCACCTGCTTGGCCAGCTCGTCGAAGCGGCGGAGATCTGCCTGTGTCTGCGTGATGGAGGTTTCCAGGCGTGACACCTCGCCGTTCATCCAGTACCACCCGTAGGCCATGGCCAGGAGGACCACCACGCCGCAGACCGCCCCGAGGATGAACTGGGTGTTCATGGGAACACCCTTGGCGCGCTCTTCCCTCGGCAGCAGATTGATCTTGATCATGTTACTTGTCTCCCGCGTGCCGCAGGGCCAGGCCCACGCAGACGGCCAGTTGTGGGGCGATGACCTGCAAGTACTCCGGGTCGTACCGCTTGGGATCGGCCTTCACGTGCCGGAGGGGGTTGGCCACGTCGCAGGGGATCTCGAGGTTCTCCGAGAGGTACTCCATCAGGCCCGGCAGCCGTGCACACCCGCCGCTCAGCACGACCCGGTGGATCGTGTCGCTGTGGGAGGACGAGCGGAAGAAGTCGAAGGACCGGCGGATCTCGCCCGCCACCTCGGTGTTGACCATGTCAATGGCCGGGCGGGCGTCCTCGAAGGTTCGGCCGTCCACCTCCCCGCCCAGCTTCAGGGCCTCCGCCTGCTCGTAGCTGAGCCCGAGCATCTTCTGGATGGATTCCGTGTACCGGTTGCCCCCCAGGGCGGAGTCCCGCGTGAATTCCGACATCCCGCCCTGCAGGATATTGATATTCATCACGGCGCCACCCAGATTGACCAGGCCCACCACCTGCTCCCGGTCTGCCTCGTAGGCGATCTCGAAGGCGTTCTGCAGGGCAAAAGCGTCCACGTCCACCACCACCGCAGTGAGCCCGGCGGTTGAAATGATGGACAGGTAGTCGTTGATGATGTCCTTTTTCACCGCCACCAGCAGCACGTCCATCTCGTTGGAGCCGGGCGTCGCGCTCTCCAGGATCTGAAAATCCAGGTTGACGTCTTCGATGGCGTAGGGAACGTACTGCTCCGCCTCGAAGGGGATGTTTTCCTCCAACTCCTCGGGCTTCATCCGCTGCACCTTGATTTTCTTGACAATGACGGAGTGCCCGGACACCGCCACGACGACGTCCTTGGTCTTGATTTGATTCTCGGTAACGATCTGCTGGATGGCCGAGATCACCGTCCCCGAGTCCATAATGACGCCGTCCACGATGGTCTCGGGGTGGAGAGGCGCAATCCCGAGGCGGAGAAGCTCATACCCCCCTCGCCCCCCCTTCAGCTGAACAGCCTTAACCGAACTTGCCCCGATGTCGAGCCCAACCGTTTCCCGCTTTTTTCCCAACCCAAACATGGCAGAATCCTTTTTTGTGTGAAACTTACATGCGCTGGCTCACGTGCATGCGCTGGCTCTTAACGACAACCCATTGATTTGTCAAGTAAAAAATACTCTTGAGATTATCCGGGTACGTACGACACAAGGCATAGTGGTGCTCGCGGAAACCGCCCCAAGGGCTTGCCTGCTGTGGGAGAACCGTATCGCCACGCAACTTTTGCTTTGACCTGTCCCGATCACGAATCCTGGCTGGCCGGAACCAGGGACCGTGCGTCCACCGATCGCCGTGGGGACTCCGGCTCCTCTCGGGACATGACCTTGAGGAACGCCTGCACCACGTTGGGGTCGAACTGCCGGCCGGAACCTTGCTTGATGACGTCGATTACCCGTTCCGGATCCATCCCGGGACGGTACGGCCGATTCGAGACCAAGGCATCATAGCAGTCGGCCACGGCAAAGATCCGGGCACCCAGGCTGATGGCCTCGCCGGCGAGCCCGTCGGGATACCCGGTTCCGTCAAACCACTCGTGATGCTGCAGCACGATGGGGATGACATCGGCGTAGGAGGCGATGGGCTCCAGGATGCGCGCCCCGATGCGGACGTGCAGGCGCATCTGTTTGGCCTCGTCCGGCGTCAGTCGCCCCGGCTTGTCGAGGATTTCTGGGGGCGTGCCGATCTTCCCGATGTCGTGGAGCAGACCCCCCCGATGCAGGCTGTCCAGTTCATTCTGGGAGAGTCCGAGGACGCGAGCGATCCGAAGGGCCAGATTCGTCACCCGCTCGGAGTGCCCTGACGTCCAGGGAGACTTGGCGTCGATGGCGCGGGCCAGGGCAGTGAGAGTCCCCCAGTTGAGCTCTGCCAGCTCCTCGACCAACCGTGCGTTGGACAGGGCCACCGCCACCTGGTCACCCAGCTGGCGGGCCTGTTCCAGGTCGTCCCCACTGGGCACTGTTCCCGTCCGGTGCCCCAGGGCGATGATCCCGGAGAGCTGTTCCTTCAGGAAGATGGGCAGGACCAGGAAAGATGTCATCCCGCGGGCCGCCAAGGGGCCGAGATAGCCTGGGAGGGCCCCGTCGGTAACCACCAGGCTGTCGGGATTTGCCTGGAGCCGAGCGATCTCTTCTGGAGAAAGCCGGACGGCCTCGATCACGCTTGTCCCCCTTGGTCCGCCGTCGCCGATGTACGTCCGGCCCGCAGATGGTGCCTTGGCATCCAGGAGAGTCACGGCCACCCCGTCGCACCGGAAAACGTCCCGCATCCGGCTGAGCAGGGTGTCCACGATCTTCCCGGTATCCAGCGTTCCGAGGATGGCTTGGTCGATCTCCGCGATGGTGCTGAGGGCGTGAAATTGCCGCCCCAACTGGCCGGCCATGGCATTGAAGGATCTTGCGAGATCCTCGAACTCATCGCCGCTGTTCACCGTCACCCGGGTCTCGAAGTCCCGCTGGGCGAGGCGGGTGGTCCCTTCCTGGAGCTTCTCGAGGGGGACGAGGCTTCGCCGGATCTGACTCACGCTCAGGAGCAAGACCACCCACAAGGCCAGGAGGATGACCAGGGGGAAGATTTTCTTGAACTCGTCGACGGGGGCCAGCACGGCGGTCTTGGATTCGCTCAGCACCACCGTCCACTTCGGGATGTGAAATCTCGGCCGGAGGAAGAGCGACCAGTAGCTGACCAGGTAGTCGTCCCCCCCCTGCGACCATTCGAACTGGCCCACGGCGGAGTCAGCGGTCTTTTGCCCGGCGTGGGCGGCAAAGGACGCCGGGAGGGCCGGCGAACAGAACAGCGGCCTGCTTGACTGATCCAGGATGCACAATTCCGTCATGGAAGGCAGGGCGCCTTCATCCACCGTACCCCAGAGGTATGGAGTATTGATCTCAGCCACCAGGACCCCTCGCCGGGGATCCTGGGGATCGACGAGCAGGCTCATGAAGACGCGCACCGGACTCCCAGCGCGTGATTGGCTGGAGATCAGGGTCTTCCCGGACGTGAGGTGCTGCCGCTCCGCGGCGCCAAGCCCGGGTACACTGGGCGAGCGACCAAAGACCGGACGCTGCCGGCCGGCATCCGTGACAAGCGTCAGGCCCTGGAATCTCGTCGCCAAATCCTCCGCGAAGCGCTCGGATGGGGCGCGGGTGCCCACGACCGTCTTGGACGCGACCAGCCGCATTTCGCCTTCCAGGTACAGCAGCCTCTCGTAGATGGACTGTCCGACGGCCTTGGTCGCTTGGCGCAAGCGGCCCCGGCTCTGCCGGTACAGTTGATCCGTCACCTGGTTGAAGGAGAGGACCGCCAGCACCCCGATGGGCAGCAGGGCGCAGAGGACGAACAGGGTGAAGATCCTGCGTGCCACCCGACTGCGAAGGAAGCTCTTGTCGATCTTCATCCGCATTGGCATTCGCCGTTTCAGTATTCCGAAGCGAGGCCGACAAACTGCCCGTTCAACGCCCGCACGATGTCGTCCAGGCTGGTCGGTCTGTCCAGATTCTCCTCGGTCTGGCCGTCCGGGCCCAGGCTGTACAGATCGAAATCCGTGTTTAACGGCCTGAACAGTTTATCCCACCGGGCCTTCGCGTTGCCCTTCTTGGTGGTGGTATTCTGGAACTGGTACGGATTCTTCCAGGGGTCCAGGGGATAGCCGGGTCTGACCTCGTCCAAGAAATCGGGGAGCTTTCCGTTGAATCCCTCGAAGGTGTAAATGTCATGTTCCAGCGTCCGGATGTCCACGATGGCCTTGGCCATGTAGGTGTTGTTGCGGTACTTCTGGTACATGGGGAGCCCGATGCCGCTGAGAGTCACCACAATCGCCCCGAAGATGAGCAGCTCGACGATGGTGATGGCCCGACCGTCTTCCGCTCTCCGTCGCCAGGCCGAGGGAAGATATCCCGCGGCCCTCCCGGGGCGCGAACTGGTGAGTCCGTCATCGCTCCACTGTACCCTGCGACATGCCGGATCGCAACTCACTGCTTGGCCTTCACCCACGCGATGGTTCGCTGGTTCTTCCAGCGCAACACGCCGTCGGCCGGGTCGTAGTAGAAGGCGAACTTGTATTCCTGCCCACCCGATTCTGTGTAGAACACCGTGTAGAGGGTCCCTGCCTCATCGCGCTCCTTGGTGACCTTCACCACGGAGCGGAGGTGCGTCCCCTTCTCTCCGGCGCCGAAGGTGATCGTGGTTCGGGTGAGCTCGATGAAAGTGTCCGCGTATTTCGGGGCCGAGGTCTTCCAGACGCCGGTGAGATCCGCCGGAACGGTCTTGGTGCTTTCGGGCCCGCACCCGGCGAGGACCAGCACCAGGACGACAGCGACCGGGATCGTTCGGAAGGTCATGGGTGTTGGGTGGCGCGCTGGGCGCGAAGCCATATCCCGATCGAAGGCATGGAGGCGCGACGCGAGCGCGGAGCGGCCGCCACTAGTTCGGGATGATTTCTCGCCATGTCCCGAGCAGGATGGTGTATTTCCCGTTGTGACAGACCGGAAGGTTGGACGTGGACTGGTCGTAGTGGATCTTCGTCCCGCTCCCCGTCAGGATCGTCCGGGCGATAATGGACCCATAGATCTCCGAGTTGGACCGAATGTAGACGTCGGTGTTGGTCCCGTAGAGGCTGCCGTAGAACCGAAAGCCGGCCCCGGCCAGAAAGGGAACGAACTCTGCATCGGTTCCATTGCTCTTGGTGATGATCCGGAGCTGGGTCCCCGGCGCGGACCCCAGGGTGACGTTGGTCCCCAGCCGGACCACGTGACCCAACGTGTCCCCTGGGATCGGAGGGCCGGTCACGTAGATCGTGACGGGACCGTTGACCGTCAGCGACGCCCCGTCTCCCAGATCCAGGTACTTGTAGATGTAGGTTCCGGCCGTGAGGTTCATCGTCTGAAACGCCGGCACCGTCAGGACATTCGTGGTTGTTTTGGGCGGGATCTGGGGGAACGACTCCGGGTTGGCCTGCGCCGTCTTGCTCCCCGTCACGCTGACCCCGGCATCCTCAAAGATGTCATCCCCGGCCTTGACATCCCCCTTGATCTCGGTGCTGTGATCTATGGCCACGTCGCCGTTGGCGCCGGTGTTTCCCCTGGTGCCCGAGTTCCCGGCCGGATCGTAGGCCCCCCCGCCCGAGTCGAAGCTGTCCACCACACCGGTGCTGCCAAGCCAAAGCTCTTTGTCGATCCGATCGACCCCCTCGTACTCATCGTCGTAGAGGATTCCGTTGGGGACGGTGGCGAAGGCCGCCCAGCGGAAGGGATAGGACACCGTGTCCGCCACGGCCCGGACTTCCGCCCGGGCCGTCCCGCCCGTCACCGGGACCGAGGACATCCCCACGAGAAGCCGGGCGCTGACGGCGGTACACCCGGGGATGGTCTGGACCTGGACCGTGAAGGTCCCGCCTCCCAGGGGCGTGTTCGTTTCTCCGCCGTAGGCAGGGTTCGCGTTGAGCCGGGCAATGGCCTTTTGGATCGCCGCCTCGGCCAGCAGGACGGCCTGGGCCGCCGCCCGCTCGTTCAGCGCAATCTGGGTCTCGGTCGAGGAGATCGTCATGAAGGTCGTGCCGGCCAACAGCAGCACGGCCATGACGAGCATGACGACGACCAGCGCCGCCCCCCTGGGTTGCCTAGAGATTCCGTAGCTGCACATCGCTCGTCAGGGTGAAGGACTCTGCGGTGACGCCGGGGCGCGAGCCCTGGGTCTTCAGGGTGATCGCCACCCGGCGGATCCGGCGCATCTCCTCGAACGTCAGGATCTCCCTCTCGGTCAGCACGGCGTTTGGATCCGGCGGGCACGCCTGGGTGGTCTGCCGCTTTTGCGGCACCAGGATCCGGTTGTCAGCATCGTAATAGGTGAAGGCCAGCACGCCCACGGACTCGGTCAAGGGCTGGGCACCAAGGCCCCCGGAAAATTCCTTCGGCGAGGTCTTCCAGGGTTGCTGCTGGCGCTTCACGGTCGTCACGTCGAGCTTGTAGGTGATCTGGCCCGTGTCGTTTTTTCCTTCCACGTCTGCCAGGAAGGAGATACACCCCGCCGTCGCCGCCCGGATGGCGGCCTTCGGCGGGGTGGTCACGAGGGGCATGGCCCCGGTGGGATCAAATCCCGCCATGCGCATCTCCTGGGTCATCTTGGCCAGTCCCACGCGCGCGTTCTGCTGCAGGTCGGCCTTCAGCTCGCCCTTGCCGAAGGTATTCAGCATCGTGATGTAGACCATGTACACACTGCCGATGACGATGGAGATCAGGGCACTGCTGATGAGGATCTCCACCAGCGTCATCCCGCGCGCGGTCCCGGCGGCGGTTCGTTCATTCCGTCTTGGCAACATACGTGACCAGACTCACCGACCGCGACCCCTGGCTGGTCCAGGTGACCGTGACCGTCACCAGGCGAAGCTCCGTGGGACATGGCACACTGGTGTTGATGGCGCCGTTGGGGTTCACGCAGTCCACGCGGACGGTGCCGTACCCCTCTGGCAGTCCCTGCCCCGAAGTCCCTGCCCCCGCGCCCAGCATGTCGCACGCCCACTTTTTCTTATTGTGGTCCGGAAGAGCAGGATTCACCGGGCAGGTGAAGGTCGGGGGGACCGTCATCAGACCCGTCGTCAGCGGCGTCGTGTCGAACCCATTATAATACGTATCCAGGTTGGCGAAGGTGTCGGCCCGGATCATCTCGACCATCTCCCGCACCAGCGTCGTGGCCTTGCTTGTGTGCCCGCCGGTGATGACGGAGCGCAGCCCTGCGGGGAACATACTCGCCACGCCGAGCAACCCGATGGCCATCACCGAGATGGCAAACAGCACCTCGATCAGGGTGAGACCCGGCCGGCCGAGGGGCTCCCCAATCGTCAGGGACAATTCCCCTTGCAGACCCTGACCTGGCCGGTGGAGGCCACCTTCACCTCGTACTTTCCCGCCAAGTTTTTCAGCGTGTAGGTGCTGCCGCTCGCCATCCCGTCGGGTGAGAAGGTTGCCGTTGCGCTGGCGCCGATCGTGACATCGGGGGGAAGCCTGGTGGTGGTTCCGGTCTCGCTGATCCATTTGGCGGTTCCCGGCTTCCCGATGTCCCGCTCCAGGCTGTACTGCCCCTCCTGCATGGGAAGGAGGCAGCTCGAAACGCAGATCCGGAACCGCTGCTGGGATGTCAGCGCCCGCTGCCGCGCCAACCGGAGGTCTCCCCCCAGTTGCCAGGCCGCCCCCCGCAGGCGAAAAGTCTGCACCACGGGACCCATCCGGGGGATCGAAATCGAGGCCAGGATCACCAGCGCCAGGGTGAGGATGATCAGCTCGATGAAGGTGACGCCGCGCCCCGCTTTGTCCGGCGACCGGGGATGCCTGCCGCACCGGGGTCCCACCATCGGATTGTAACGGTGTCCTGCACGCACGGGCCATGAGTCACGCTGGGCCTGGGGCTTTCGCTGGCGGGCTCCCCGTTCGTGACCCCGGGTCCGATCCCCTGTGCCCGCCGGTGTGGGCACGTCAGAACCGGTACAGGGTCCCATCCTCCAGCACGTGGAGGGCCGGTCGCCGCAACCGCTTCAGCTCCGCCAGAATTTCCGACCGGAAGCTCGGCTTGACGTGGTACACGTACACAGGAACATCCCGGTCCAGCTTCTCCAATTCCTTCTCCAGGGTCTGCGGCGTCAGATGCCCGCTGACGTCGGCGATTTCCTGCAGCCGGTTGGGGAACGTCGTCTCAATGCACACCGCCAGGAGACGCGGAACCTCCCGGGCGTATCGCCAGATCGCCTCCGTCGGCCCGGTGTCCCCGATGTGAAGCAGCGTCCCCCCGCCGCGGGCTTGAATGAAATAGGCGACACACTCCACGGTGTGATTCACCCGGATCGCCGTGATGCTGAATCCCGCCAGCTCGAACGGTCCATCCTCGGGCACTTCCCGGTACAGGAGGGTCGGAAAGGCGCTGGAGGGGATCCGGGCGAAGTCCGGCCAGAGAACGTCGTTCAGGAGATTACGACGCACGCCGTCCAAGGTCGGCGCGATGCCGTGGACCTGGACCGGGCTGTCCCGCATCCCGAAAACGTTGTCGGCCACAAGGGGTAAGCCCCCCGTGTGATCCAGGTGCGAGTGTGTGAGGAGAATATGGTCAATTTTTGCCTGGTCGCTGACCTCCAGCGCCATCGACACGGATCCCGTGTCAATGAGCAGGCGGTCCTCCAGTAAGAAGCTCGACAGGCGAAAGCCCGGCGCTTCACCTCCTGAACATCCCAGGACGCGGTATTTCATGTCCTTGCCGCCCCACTCTGTGTCACCCGTCGCCCCGGGAACGGCCTATCTGCTTCCAGTATCAGCAAAGGCCGAAGTGGCGGGGCTGGCCGAGAATCAGTAACCTTGAGGAACACTTGCAACCTCCATTCCATGCTGGGTTAGGCGTCATTCCGGGCGGAGTTCTATCCCATGGCTGACCGGAGGTGTGCAAGAAATTCCCCCACCTCTGCAACAAAAGACGACCGGCCAAGCGCGGCCTCGATTCTTGCCACGATTGCCGAGCCGACGATCACCGCATCGGCCAGCGAGGCCACCTCTCCCGCCTGGGCGGGGGTCGAGATCCCGAAACCGACGGCCAGCGGCCGGTCCGTCAGGGCTCGAATCCGCCGGATCCCGTCGGTGAGGTCCGCAGGCAGGCGATCCCGCGGACCTGTGACTCCCCGCAGGGAAACGTAGTATATATAGCCGCGACTTCGCGCACTGATCAAGGAGATTCTCCGGTCCGGACTGGTCGGGGCGACGAGCAAGATCGGATGGACGCCTGCAGTTCCAAGGGCTTCCGTGACCCCGTCCATCTCCTCGGGCGGGCAGTCGGAGAGTATCAGACCGTCCACGCCGGCGTCCCGCGCAGCGGCGGGAAACCGATCCAGGCCGAAGCGATGGATGGGATTGACATAGCTCATGAGAACAATCGGGATCTCGGAACGCCGCCGGATGCGGGCCGTAAGATCCAGGATCCGGCCCAGGCCGGCCCCGGCGGCGAGCGCCCGCTGGTAGGCCCGCTGGTTCACCACGCCATCGGCGAGCGGATCGGAGAATGGCACACCCAGTTCCACCAGGTCCGCCCCGCGCACCTCGAACTCCTGGACCAGGGCCTCTGTCGCCTCCAGGGAGGGGTCGCCCGCGGCCAGAAAGGGAATCAGCCCCTTGCGGCCCTCCCGCCTGAGGCGGGCGAAGACCCGGTCAATCCGGTTCTGGCTCATGCGGCGCCTCCCGGCCGCACGCCCAGGGCGGCCGCCGCAACCTCGACGTCCTTGTCGCCCCGGCCAGAGAGGTTGAGGATCACGCTGCCCTCCCGCCCGAGGGTCGGCGCGATCCGGGCGAGGTGCGCCACGGCGTGGGCCGACTCCAGCGCGGGAATGATCCCCTCGGTTTCGCACAGCAGCCGAAATCCCTCCAGCGCCTCGGCATCCGTGACGGAGGGGTACTCGATCCGCCCCAGGTCGTGGTAGTAGCTGTGTTCCGGTCCCACCCCGGAGTAATCCAGGCCGGCCGAGACCGAGTGGGTGACGCGGATCTGCCCGTCGGCATCCTGGAGGATATAGCTCCGCGTGCCGTGCAGGATCCCCACCGTCCGCTCCGCGAATCGGGCCGCGTGCTCTCCCGAGGCAATGCCCAGCCCGCCCGCCTCCACACCGATCATCCGGATCTGTCGGTCATCCAGGAACGCGTGGAACAGCCCGATGGCATTGCTTCCCCCACCCACGCAGGCGACGAGGGAGTCCGGCAACCGTCCTTCGACCTCCAGGATCTGCCGTCGCGCCTCCTGCCCGATGATGACCTGGAAATCCCGCACCATCATTGGATAGGGGTGGGCGCCCAGGACCGACCCCAGGACGTAATAGGTCGTGTCCACGTTGGTCACCCAGTCGCGCATGGCCTCGTTGATCGCATCCTTCAGGGTGCGGCTCCCCGAATCCACGCCGGTCACGGTGGCCCCCAGCAGGCGCATGCGGACCACGTTCAGCGCCTGCCGCCGCATATCCTCCGTCCCCATGTATACCTGGCAGGCAAGGCCCAAGAGGGCCGCCACCGTCGCCGTCGCCACCCCGTGCTGTCCCGCCCCCGTCTCGGCAATCACCCGCCGCTTTCCCATGCGGCAGGCGAGCAGGATCTGCCCCACCGTGTTGTTGATCTTGTGGGCGCCGGTGTGGCACAGGTCCTCCCGCTTGAGGTAGATGCGGGGGCCGCAGAGCCGCTCGCTGAGCCGCCGGGCGAAATACAGCGGCGTCGGGCGCCCCACGTACTGGCGCAGGGTGTAGGCCAGCTCTTCCTGAAAGGTCGCGTCCCGTTTGGCGGCCTCGTAGGCTTCCGTCAAGGCCTCCAGGGCGGCCATCAGGGTCTCGGGGACGTACCGCCCCCCGTAGGGGCCGAAGTGACCTTGCGCGTCGGGGAGCTGGCTCTGCGGACGATCAACGGAGATCTGCTTGGCGGACGGCGGCAATGAACTCCCTCACTTTCTGGTGGTCCTTGCGTCCGGGACTCACCTCCACGCCACTGCTCACATCCACCCCGTAGGGCCGGACCCGGCGAACGGCCAGCCCCACCGTATCCGGCCGCAGGCCGCCGGAAAGAATGATGGGCGCGTGCCCCTTGGCCTGCACCGCGAGCTCCCAGGAAACGGGGGTCCCGGTCCCCCCGGCCTGACCCTCGACGAAGGCGTCCAGCAAGAAGGCATGGGCCGGATAGGTGGGGAGGATCCGCAGGCTCTCCGCGTCCCGCACGCGGACCGCCTTGATCACCCGGAGGGGGATGCGGCGGCTGTACGCCTCGGGTTCATCCCCGTGCAGCTGGACGGCCTGCAGGCCGCAGCGGGCGGCGATGCGCAGGACCTCTTCCAGCGGCTGATTCATGAACACGCCCACCGGTGTGACGAAGGGGGGAAGAACGCCCACGATCCGCTCCGCCACCTCCGGATGGACGCAGCGCGGCGTTCCCGGCACGAAGACGAATCCCAACGCATCCGCGCCCGCCTCGACCGCTGCGACAGCGTCCTCCCGGGAGGTGATCCCGCAGACCTTCACCCGCGTCACGCCACCCCCACGAGCCGGCGGAGGGCCTCCCCCACATCGGCGTGCCGCAGCAACCCCTCCCCGACCAGGATGGCGTCCACCCCCGCCGAGGTGAGACGGGCCACCTCCTCCGCCTGGCTGATCCCGCTCTCGCTCACCAGGACCACCCCGGCCGGAGCGAAGGGAACCAGGGCGAACGTCGTGTCCAGGGAGACCTCGAAGCTCTTCAGGTCCCGGTTATTGATGCCGACAAGCTCCGCCCCGCTCACGAGCGCCGTCTCCAGTTCCTGTCGCGTATGCACCTCCACCAGCGCGGTCAGGCTGAGTTCCCGGCAGAGATCCAGGAGATCCGCGAGGTCAGGCGGCGAGAGCGCTGCGGCGATGAGGAGCACGGCGTCCGCCCCGGCCGCGCGGGCCTCCCAGACCTGGTAGGGGTCCACGTGGAAGTCCTTGCGCAGGACCGGAAGATCCACGGCCTCGCGGACCGCAACGAGATGGTCGAGGCGTCCCTGGAAGAACGGCCCATCCGTCAGGACCGAGATGGCATGCGCGCCGGCATCCCGGTAGGCTCGGGCCAGGGCCGCAGGCGCAAAGTCGGCCCGGATCACCCCTTTGGAGGGGGAGGCTTTCTTCACCTCGGCGATGACCCGGATGGGCCCGCTTCGCCGCCCGGTGGTCTTCGCCTCGCGGCGGAGCACCCCGAGGACGTCTCGCGTTGCAGCGCAGTCGCGACAGCGCGCCTTCAGCTCTGCCAGCGGCGCCTCGGCCCGGCGCCGCAGGACGTCCGTCCGCGTCCGGTGCAGGATGTCATCTAAGATGCTCATGACTCAAAACCGTTCGGCTGTTCGGCAGTACGGCTGTTCGGCAGTTCAGGGTCCGAAAGAACTGCCGAACCGTCGAACGCCCGAACCACCGAACGCTTTCGTGTTCGTCAGTGTTGGCAGAATTCGACCAGCCGGGTGAGCTTGTCCAGGGCCGCCCCGCTGTCGATGGAATGCTGCGCCATGCCGGTGCCCG
>Ga0214473_10006250_pt1 | contig 14250 bp, 13 predicted proteins | sample RVTome_7_FD_203509 | JGI IMG/M metagenome (GOLD analysis project Ga0214473, IMG submission 203509) | Soil microbial communities from uranium-contaminated site in the Upper Colorado River Basin, Wyoming, United States - RVT98D197 | ecosystem: Environmental > Terrestrial > Soil > Contaminated >... | reverse complement strand
GTCTTCCGGTGGATCTCTGTAATCTCGCCTTCTTGGAGAGCGGCTTCAACCCCTTCGCTTATTCCCGGGCAGGGGCCGTAGGCATCTGGCAGTTTATGGAGTCAACCGCCAGGCTCTTTGGCCTGCAGGTGAACTGGTGGGTGGACGAGAGGCGGGACCCCGAGAAATCCACTCGGGCGGCGGCCGCTTACCTCAAGCAACTCTATGAGCTCTTTGGCTCTTGGCCCCTAGCCATTGCGGCCTACAATACCGGGGAAGTCAAGGTGCTGAAGGCCCTTCGAGGGCGTCCCCAGTCCGACTTCTGGTCTCTCCACCTTCCCCGGGAGACCTGGCGCCTGGTGTCTGGCTTCATGGCAGTCACCCTGATCCTCAGGGAGCCCGAGGCCTATTTTTTCCCCCCCATCCAGGAGGACTCTCCGCGTTACACTAAGGTCGCGGTCGATTCCTGTACGGATTTGAGGGTCATCGCCCGGGCTTGTGAGACCTCCCTGGAAGAGATCCGGGCCCTGAACCCGGAATTGAATTGGGGATGTACTCCCCCCGATCGAACCCACTACGAGGTTCGAATCCCTCTGGAGGCCAAATATCTCTTCTGGGAGGCCTTTTCGGCCATTCCCTCGGAAGAGAGGATCGCCTGGACCCGCCACTCAGTGCAAAAGGGAGAGACCCTCTCTCGAATCGCGAGGCGCTATCGGGTGCCGGTGCCGATCATTGCCCAGATGAACCACCTCCCCTCTTATCAGACCCTCCCGGCGGGGAAAGAGCTCCTCTTGCCCATTCCCCACGGGTTCCGGAGAGGGATGGCAGAAACGCACCTCGCCTACCTTCCCTCCCTGAGGCGGGCAGAGGCCGCCTCCTTTTCCCAGGAGTCCCCTCGCTCCTATGTGGTCCAGAGAGGGGATACCCTGCTGCAGATCGCCCGCCGCCATTGGGTGACGGTAAGAGAGCTGCGGCGGGCGAACGGCCTCGGGCCCCAGGCCGTGATTCGGCCTGGCGATCGCCTCCGAATCCCCGGGGGCCGCTCCCTCTGATCCGACCCCGCCTCCTCCGCTGGGCATCTCTTCCCTCGCCTGGAGCCGTTGACCAAATAAAAAGCCCCGAGGGATCTCTCCCTCAGGGCTTTTCCTTTCAAGGTCAGGTCGAGCTACTTAGAGCTTCACTACATTCGTGGCTTGGGGTCCCTTCGGTCCTTCAACTACCTCAAATTCAACCTCTTGGCCTTCTTTCAAGGTCTTGAAGCCTTCATCTTGGATTGCTGAATAATGGACAAAGACGTCCTCGCCAGCCTCTTGTTCAATGAAACCGTAGCCCTTGCTATCATTGAACCACTTCACCTTGCCCGTCTTCTTCAACTCCGCACCTCCTATTTTTGAACATGACACCGTAGGAACCCGCCCCGTTGATCCTGAGACCTCGGGCTAGAGTTCAGGACCACCAAAACGCCAAAACCGATCGGCATCTCTCTTCATGACCTCCTGGTAATCCGCGTTTTCGCCCCTCGCGGATTCGCTCACCCCCCGGTTTCGGCAGAAAATACTTCATGGCAATACCTTTGTCAAGCCAATTCTTGAACAGGCATGCGCCCAGTGCCCGCACCCCGCAAGGGACACCGGAGGGATCCCAGGCCAGGTTGGGCCAGATCCGGTCCAGCAAGAAACGGGAGATGCTTGGGCGTCGAGGTCGGTTCAGGCTTGCCCCCTTGCCGCCAGAACCAACTGACGTCCTCTCTCGAAGGCGGCTCGATTGAGATCCCGCAGCGGCCCCGGGAACTTCCTTTCCAGGCACCTCCTCCAGGAGGCGAGGGGGATCTCCAAGAGGGGGGATGCCGCCCCTAACATGATAGTATTCACCAACCGGCGGTCCCCCATCTCCTGGGCCAGGGAGAATGCCCCTACCTCAACATAGCGATCCTTCAGGGAGGAGAGGGCGGCCGCGATGTCCGGCGGATAGCACGCCCGCCCCAGGGTGACCAGAGGGGGGAGGATCCTTTGCCGGTTCACGACCAGGATGCCTTCATCCCTCAGAAGAGGCGACCACCGCAGGGCCTCTGCTTCCTCGAAGGCCAAGAGCACATCCACCTGCCCCGCCCTGATCAGGGGCGAGAAAACCTCCCGGCCGTAGCGGACATGGCTGGTGACTACCCCTCCCCTCTGCGCCATCCCGTGAATCTCGCTCTTCTTCACCTCAAAGCCGGCCTGGAGGGCCGCCTCCGCCAGGACCTCACTCGCCAACAGGACCCCCTGCCCCCCCACTCCGGCCACCAGGATATTCTCCACCTGCTTCTTCACGCGTCCTTCTCTCCCTGTATGGCGTCCTGCCTGCAAATCTGGGCGCAGAGGCTACAGGCATTGCAGGCGGTCGCATCGATCTGAACGACCCCCTTCCTTTCTCCGCCCTTCTCTTCCCAGGCCAGCGCAGGACAGCCCAACTGGAGGCAAAGCCGGCATCCGATGCACCTCTCGGAATCCACCGCATAGCCACCCCCTTTCCTCCTCGGCCCCAAGAGTACGCAGGGTCTGTTGGTGATCACCACCGAGGGGAGGGGCGAATCCAGTTCTTCCCGCAGGACGGCACGGGTCTGCTGAAGGTCATAGGGATCGACCTCCCTCACCCGCTCGATCCCCAGGGCCTGACAGAGCCGCGGAAGATTTAGCTTCCGACTCACCTCTCCCTTCAAGGTGATGCCGGTGCCCGGATGATCCTGCCCTCCGGTCATGGCGGTGGTGCGATTATCCACCAGGATGACCATCACCCGCCCCTGATTGTAGGCCACATCCAGGAGGGCTGGTATGCCGCTATGAAGGAAGGTAGAATCCCCGATCACCGCCGCCACCTTGGGAGAAGCCCCTGGGGGCATGGCCTTCTCGATGCCCAGGGCATTGCCGATGCTCGATCCCATGGCGATGCAGGTATCGATGGCCTCTATCGGGGGCAGGGCGGAGAGGGTATAGCATCCGATGTCCCCGGTGGCAGTTACCTTTAGCTCCTTGAGGGCTTGCATGATCCCCATGTGGGGACAGCCCGCGCATAGGACCGGAGGGCGGGGAAAGACGGGCGGGGTTGCCTTTCCCTTCCTCCGCGGGGTGGACTTCGGCCTCAGGATCTTTGCCCTGCGCAGCCCCTCCTCCACCAGGTCGGGATTGAGCTCCCCCGCGCGGGGGAAGAGGTCCTTTCCCTCGGCTCGAATCCCCAACCACCTCAGCTCCTCCTCCAGGAAGGGCTCCAATTCCTCCACCACCAGGATCCTCCCCACCTGGGAGGCAAACTCGGAGACCAGCTTGGCAGGAAGCGGGTAGGAGATCCCCAGCTTCAAGAAGGAAACGGAGGGTAGGACCTCTTTCGCATACTGATAGGAGATGCCCGCGGCCACGATCCCTACCTTGCGGTTCCCCCATTCGATCCGATTCAATCGAGACCGTTCCGCAAACCGACGCAGCTGGCTCAGGCGGTCCAGCACCAGCGGGTGCCTGGCTCGGGCGTAACCGGGCACCATGACGAATTTTGCGGGCTCTTTATGGAAGCCCCCGGGGAGATGCTCCTTCCGCCTTCCCAGGGAAACCGGCCCCTTGGAATGGGAGATGCGGGTGGTGAGGCGCAGCAGGACCGGGGTGTCAAACCGCTCGGATAGCCCTAAACCCAGGCGGGTATAATCCTTTGCCTCCTGGCTGTCAGCCGGCTCCAGCATGGGAATCTGGGCGAACTTGGCGTAATACCGATTATCCTGCTCGTTCTGAGAGCTGTGCATCCCCGGATCGTCGGCGGAGACCAGGATGAATCCTCCCCGGAGCCCGGTGTAGGAGAAGGTCAGGAGGGAATCGGCGGCCACATTGACCCCTACATGCTTCATGGCCACCAGCGATCGGGCCCCGGCCATGGAGGAGCCGGCCGCTACATCGAAGGCAACCTTCTCATTGGGGGACCATTCGGCATAGATCTCCGAGTATCGCACCGCGCTCTCTAAGATCTCGGTGCTGGGTGTCCCGGGATAGGCCGTCGCCACCCGCACCCCCGCCTCATAGGCCCCCCTGGCCACCGCCTCGTTGCCAGACAAAAGGACCTTCATCCTTCCCTCCCCCTCAGGAAATCAAGATGACCGCTGCTTCGCTTCCTCACGCCCAGTGGCCTATGCACCCTCTACTTCCAGCAACACTTCCAGCTCCACCGCCGCATCCAACGGCAGCGAGGCAACCCCCAGGACCGCCCGGGCATGCCTCCCTTTTTCTCCCAGGATCTGCACCAGGAGTTCCGAGGCCCCGTTGATGACCTGGGCATGGTCCGCAAATCCCTCGCTGCAACGGAGGTATCCCACGATCTTGACCACCCGCGTGATCTTCTCCAGGTCCCCCAGATAGGCCTTGGCCTGGGCAAGGGCATTGAGGGCGCAGAGGCGACAGGCCGACTGGCTCTCCTCCAGGCTGAGATCCTGGCCGACCCTTCCCCGGCAGATCTTCCCTTCCGCGATGGGAAGCTGTCCGGAGATGAAGAGAAAGGGGCCGCTCCTTTGGGCCGGCAGATAGGCACCAACCGGCTGGGGCGCCTCTGGCAGCCGCATCCCCAAATCCTCCAGTCGCTTCTCGATCTCCATTCCGCCTCCCTCTTCGGCTCTCCCTACTTCCCGCGGAACTCCGGCCTCCGCCTTTCCAAGAAGGCCCTCAGGCCCTCCCGGCAATCCTCGGTCCTCCAGAGATCCCCAAAGAGCTTCGATTCCATGGCCATCGCCTGCGAGAGACTGAGATCTTCCCCGCCGATTACCGCCTTCAGGGCCGCCCGTCGAGCCAGCGGACCCTTTCGCAGCAGATCCTGGGCCACACCCTCCACGAAGGAAATGAGTTCGGCCCCAGGGGCCACTTTATCTACCAGGCCGATCCTCCAGGCCTCCTGGGCGTCAATGATCTCGCCCCGCAGGATCAGGTATAGGGCGCGGCCCCGCCCGATCAAGCGAGGAAGACGAGATGTACCCCCCCAGCCGGGGATGATTCCCAAGTTCACCTCCGGCTGTCCCAATCTGGCGGACTCCGAGGCAATTCGCAGGCTACAGGAGATGGCCAGCTCGCACCCCGCTCCCAGGGCCAGGCCGTTGATGGCGGCAATAGAGGGCTTCTTGAGCTCCTCCAGGTGCCAAAGGACCCCCTGTCCCAGCCGGGAGAAGGCCTGCGCCTCCTCCGGATTCATGCCCGCCATTTCGGAGATGTCGGCCCCGGCGGCAAAGGCCTTTTCCCCTGCTCCGGTGATGATCAAGACCTGTAGCTGATCGTCCCTTTCGACCTCGATCAAGGCCTGATCCAGCTCCTCGATCGCCCGGCGGCCTAGGGCATTGAGTTGCTGGGGCCGATTCAGGATGAGCCAGGCGACCTGCTCCTTCTTCTCCAGGATGATCTCTGAAAAGTCCATTTAAGCTTCTCCCCACCCGAGGGAGACGGCCCGGGGCTCGGGCCCCCGGTAGTCATAGAAGCCCCTGCCCGTCTTCTTGCCCAGCCAGCCGGCGAGCACCATGCGGCGGAGGAGGGGGGGTGGGGCGAACCGCCTCTCTCGATATTCGTCGAACATCACCTCTGAGATATGGAGCAGCACATCCAGACCGATGAAATCGGAGAGGGCCAGAGGTCCCATAGGATGACCGCAGCCCAGGTGCATTCCCTTATCGATATCTTCGGCGGAGGCCAGGCTACTCTCCACGGCGGAAATGGCGTCCAAAAGGTAGGGAATGAGGAGACGATTGACCACAAAACCGGATCGATCCGGGGCCAGGATCGAGGTCTTGGCCAGTGAGGCGACGAAACCCTGAACTATCTGTAAAGTCTCCCGTGAGGTAAAAGGTGTCTTCACAATCTCTACCAGGTCCATCACCGGCGCCGGATTGAAGAAATGGAGCCCGATCACCTTTTCCGGCCGGCTGGTACAGGCCCCCAGCTCCGTGATGACGAGGGAGGAGGTGTTACTGGCAAACAGGGTGGAGGCCGGGCAGAGTGAGTCCAGCCTGCGCAGATGCTCCTTTTTCAGACCGAGATCTTCGGGTAGGGCCTCGATGATCAACTGGCAGTCCTTCATCTCCTCCAGAGAGGTCACCCCGGAGAGACGCTGCCGGGCCTGATCCTTCTTGGAGGCATCGAGTTTACCCTTCTCCACTGCCCTCTCCAGGCCCTTCTCGATCCTCTCCCTCCCCTTCTGCAGGAGTCCTTCTTCGGGCTCCCGCACCAGGGTGGTATAGCCGGCAGTAGCTACCACTTGAGCAATCCCCGCCCCCATGGTGCCACATCCCAGGATCCCAACTCTTCGGATTGCCTCCATCCCTTTCTCCTCCCCTCTGGTACACCCATAGCCTGTTGACTTTGAACGATGCTGAGGATTAACATCCGCAAGAGGGGGATGTCAAGAGAAAAGAGCCTGCATAGCGAGCTCTTCGAGGGAGGGATTGAGATGCGAAAAACTGCGATTTGCCTTTGGGGAGTCTGTCTGATCCTTTGGTGGTGCAGCCCAGGTTGGGCAGGAAGCGAGGAAGCGAGGGAGGTGGAGTTACTGGGTGTGGCGGCAGAGGGTGCCTTGAAGCAGCCCTATGTCGTGCTACGGGAGAAGGGCGGCCAGGGAGTGGTGGAGATATTCATTGGACCCGCGGAGGCCCAGGCCATTACCATGGCCTTGAATCAGCAGGTCCCTCCTCGACCCCTCACCCATGATCTGATGATCTCGATCCTGAGGGGCCTGAATGTCCGGCTGAAAGAGGTTCTCATCCATGATCTGAGAGAGAACACTTACTATGCCTGGCTGCATCTGGAAACGGGGGACGGTCACGAGCTATCCCTCGATTCCCGCCCCAGCGACGCCATAGCCCTGGCCCTGCGAGCCGGAACCCCCATCTTGGTCCACGCTCGGCTGTTTAGGCAGCCAGCCTCCGAGGTCAACCCCTCTGAGCAGGGAGGTTCCTCTCGAGAAGAGCACGCCTGCCAGAATGACGCTTCCAGGAGGTCGAAGTACCCGGTGAGGGCTCTCAAATCCTGGCTGGTGCCACCGCGCTGAATTGATTGGCACTCCAATCTGCCCGAGTTCTTTTGATCGCGAGGATTGCCAACCTCCAGCAAGTTCGCCAACCCCGTCAGCTGGTTCTGGATTTGGCTGTCGTGATGATATCCATGGGTGGTATTCTTCGGTTGTCCTCCGGATGATTTTCTGATATGGTCTTGCCGCAATTCAATTTCCGAGGAGGAATACTGAGGGAATAAAACGGCCGTTTTCGCCGCTGGTCCTGGAGAAAGTTAATTCAGGCCTCGGAAGGATTTACTGGATTGACTTTTTTCTGAACACAGGGACAGAAAGAAAGGGGGCTATTGCTCATGAGCTTAGTGATGGTGGTGCTACTGGCTGCGGTATTATTCTTGCTGGCCTTCCGTTTTTACGGTGGCGCATTGAGTCGGCTCTTGAGGTTGGATCCTAATGCCAAAACGCCCGCCGTCGTGATGAATGACGATGTAGACTATGTACCGATCAGTCCCAAGTTCCTCCTGGGCCAGCACTTCTCCGCTATCGCCGCTGCTGGCCCCATTGTGGGCCCCATATTGGCCGGCGTGATGTTTGGCTGGGTTCCGGCTCTGCTCTGGATCCTGGTGGGCTGTATCTTCATCGGCGCGGTCCATGATATGACCGCACTGGTCGCTTCGATTCGTCACAAGGCTCGATCCATCGCCGAGGTGGTACGAGAGTACATGACCCCCCGCTCGTATGTGCTCTTTCTCACTTTCGTCTGGATCGCGCTTGTCTATGTCATTGTTGCCTTTACTGACATTGTAGCGGGTTCCTTCGTGGGTAGGCAGACTCTGGAGAGCGGCACGAAAGTCAGCGGCGGTGGCGTTGCCTCCTCCTCCCTCCTCTATCTGGCGTTACCAGTGATCATGGGCCTGCTGATGCGTTACGCCAAACTGTCGCTGAAGTGGGCGACCCTGATCTTCTTACCACTGGTGGGCGTTGCCATCTGGGTCGGCCAGTATATCCCTTTTGATCTCGCCTCCCTTCTTGGCATTTCCGATATGCAGGCGCAGAAGGCCTGGGACGTCCTTCTCCTGCTCTACTGTTTTATTGCTTCCTTGGTGCCGATGTGGATTCTCCTTCAACCTCGCGGCCACCTCGGGGGCTATTTTCTCTATGCCGCACTGGCAGGTGGCATACTGGGGATTTTGTTCGGGGGCAAGGCGATTCAATACCCTCAATTTACCGAATGGATCTGGCATTCGCCCAAAGGGGACGCGTTTCCCCTGTTTCCCATACTATTCATTACCGTTGCCTGCGGCGCTTGCTCAGGTTTTCATGCGATTATCGCTACCGGCACTACCTCCAAGCAATTACGGAGCGAGCCGGACGCAAAGGTGATTGGCTACGGTGCCATGTTGATGGAAGGGATGGTGGCGGTGATCTCGCTTTGTTGCGTGATGATGCTCTCAAAAGAGACGGGAGCAGCTCTCATCGGAAAGCCTAACCTGATTTACGCACAGGGCATTGGAAGCTTCCTCGAGGTGATCCGCATCCCGGCAGCTTTTGGCATTTCGTTCGGGCTATTGGCTTTTACCACCTTTGTCTACGATACCCTTGATGTTTGCACGCGCCTGGGACGGTATATCATTCAAGAGCTCACCGGTTGGCACGGAAAGCTCGGGAGGTGGTTTGCCACCGCCTTGACCGCTGGCGTTCCCCTCTACTTCGTGATGCAAAAAACGACCGATGCGGCCGGCAACCCGATTCCTGCCTGGAGGGTCTTCTGGTCCTTGTTTGGCGCGAGCAATCAATTGCTGGCGGCGTTGACCTTGCTTGGCGTGACGGTATGGCTCTATCGCAAATATGGAGCCCGCTGGGTCTTCGTGGTGACTGGATTGCCAGCTCTGTGGATGTATATTATGAGCGCGTGGGCTCTGCTACGATTCGTCAGGAATGGGTTCTTCACGCCAAGCTGGGTCTTCAAAGGACTTACGCCTGACCCCGTTCCATGGGTGGCAATCGTGTTGGTGGCACTGGCGGTTCTATTGCTGGTAGAGGCGCTCAGGGTTTTTCTCGGCGCGCCGCCCCCACGGGTCGAAGAAGCACCCGTCCCCGCCTCAACATAAGAACCTGCGGCCCTCTCTATTCTCTTGGGCCTCTTGTGGCTGTGGCTAATCCACTGCCGACTCCTGCTTCAAGCAGGGCTGCCGGATATGCAAGAAGGGGAGGGAGGGATGTGCAGCTTGATGTTGTTTACCAGCTTCAAGTCTTCCATTCCCCGGGCTCCCTACATTGCATCAGGCCTGGGTGGATAACCATTCTCGCGGATTAAGTATCCTTCGCTTCTACCAGAGAGTGGAGAGAGCGGCACCCAGGCCTGTTTACTGAGTACTTTGCCGCCTGGTTTTCTATTGCGAATTGGGCCGAAAGACCGTATAATAAGCTAACTTTGAATCGGAAAGAGGAGATGATTTGGCGGAGTTTGACTCCCAAATCGAGGGCCTCCAAGAAAAGGCCCGACGGATTCGCATTCATATCCTGAAGATGCTCACCGCGGCCAGCTCCGGGCATACCGGGGGTTCCCTTTCGGCGGCGGACATCGTGACTGCCCTCTACTTCTACCAGATGCGGCACCGCCCGCAAGATCCCACCTGGAGGGATCGGGATCGGTTCGTCCTCTCCAAAGGCCATGCGGTGCCTGCCCTGTACGCCGCAATGGCCATGGCCGGCTATCTTTCCGAGAAAGAGCTCATGACCCTGCGCCAGATTGGCAGCCGACTGCAGGGGCACCCTGATATGAGGACCCTCCCCGGCATTGACTTCTCGACCGGCTCCCTGGGGCAAGGCCTATCCGTTGCCAATGGCATGGCCCTGGCAGCCCGTCTGGATCAGCGGGAGGTCCGGATCTATGTGCTTTTGGGGGATGGGGAGATCCAGGAAGGACAAAACTGGGAAGCGGCCATGGCAGCCTCCCACTATAAGCTCGACAACCTGTGCGCGATCTTGGACTTCAACAAGCTGCAGATCGACGGGCGGGTACTGGAGGTGATGTCCATCGCCCCGGTGGCGGATAAATGGAGGAGTTTTGGATGGGAGGTCATGGAGGTGGATGGACACGATTTCTCCCAGCTCCTCCCGGCGCTGGATCGATGTCAAGGGGTGAAGGGCCGACCCAGCCTGATCATCGCCCACACCATCAAGGGGAAGGGGGTCTCCTTTATGGAAAACCAGGTAAAGTATCACGGCATCGCCCCCACCCCGGAGGAGCTGCAAAGGGCCCTGAAAGAGTTGGGCGCTTAGCGGCTTGAAAAGCTCGACATTTGCGGATTTACCGTAGCGTGCTCTGTTGGCCTCAACCCCTGAAACCGAGATGGTGATGGACTTGAACGACCTCCTTTCAACCAGAGATGCCTATGGGGAAACCCTGCTGAAGTTGGGCCGGTCCAATCCCGATATCGTGGTGTTGGACGCGGACCTGTCCGCCTCCACCCGCACCCTCCTCTTCGCCCAGGAGTTCCCCGATCGTTTTTTCAATTGTGGCGTGGCGGAGGCAAACATGGTGGGCACGGCCGCTGGCCTGGCCGCCTCGGGCAAGATTCCCTTCGCCAGCAGTTTCGCCATCTTCGAGACCGGAAGGGCCTGGGAGCAGATCCGCCAATCCGTCTGCTACCCTCGCATGAATGTCAAGCTCGTCGCCAGCCATGGGGGACTTACCGTGGGGGAGGATGGGGGATCTCACATCTCTATCGAAGACATCGCCCTCATGCGCATCTTACCCCACATGACGGTCATCGTCCCGGCAGACGCTTACGAGACCGCCAGGGCGGTAGAGTTCGCCGCCTCCTTTTCCGGGCCGGTCTTTATCCGGCTCTCCCGGGAGAAGTTTCCTGTCTGCTCCACCGACTCCTGTGCCTTCCAAATCGGCAAGGCGCCACGCCTCTGCGAGGGAGATGACCTGACCATCATCAGCGCGGGCCTGATGGTCTCCCGATCCCTGGAGGCCTCCGAGATCTTGCGGAAGGAGGGCGTGGGGGCGCGGGTCGTCAATTGCTCCACCATCAAGCCCCTGGATGAAGAAGAGATCCTGGCCGCTGCGCGCCAGACGGGGGTGATCGTTACCGCGGAGGAGCATTCCATCATTGGGGGACTGGGCTCGGCCGTGGCCGAGTTCCTAATGGAAAGGGAACCGGTGCCTCTCGTCCGCATCGGGATTCGGGACTGCTTCGGCATCTCGGGAAGGCCGGCTCAGCTTCTGGAGCGTTTTGGGCTCACCACCGAGGCCATCGTGCAAGCCGCCAGGGACATCCTCCTCCGAAAGAAATCTTTCCCCAAGGTTGCCTCTAAGACATGATCCAGATGTTTCATGTGAGCAAGACTTACGATGGGAATGTCACGGCCCTCATCGACATCAACCTCCACATTCCCAAAGGGAAGCTCGTCTACCTCACCGGACCCAGCGGGGCGGGCAAAACCACCTTGCTCCGTCTGCTCTATGGGGACGAGGTGCCCACGGAAGGGCAGATCCTGGTGAACGGGAAGAATGTAGTCCGGCTGCGCGAGGTCTCTCTGCCCCTGCTTCGCAGGTCCATGGGCATCATCTTTCAGGACTTCAAGCTGCTCAAGGATCGGTCGGTCTATGAGAACCTGGCCTTCGTCTGCCGCATCCTGGGCCATTCCAGGGCCGAGGAGAAAAGGAGGGTGGGGCAGGCCCTGGCCCTGGTGAACCTGGCCTCCAAGGCCCACCTCATCCCCTACCAGCTCTCTGGGGGAGAACAACAACGGGTGGCCATTGCAAGGGCCTTGATTCACGATCCCTTTATCCTGCTGGCCGATGAGCCGACCGGCGATCTCGACCCGGAACTGACCCGGGAGGTCTTGGGACTTCTTAAAGAGATCAACCTGCGGGGGACCACCATCCTGATCGCCACCAACGATCCGGAACTGGGCCGCATGGGAGATCACCAGATCAGCCTGCACAAGGGGCGGATTGTGGAGGAGAGAGGTGTCCCTCGCCCTTTTTAAATACGCTTTGAGGGAGGCCCTCCGCAGCTTGAAGCGAAGCGGCTGGGGAGGTCTCGCCTCGATCGGGACCATCGCGGCCTCCTTCCTCATCATGGGGGTCTTCCTGCTCATCTCGTCCAACCTGAGCACCGTCGTCTCCCAATGGAAAGAAGGGGTGCAGATGACGGTCTTCTTGAAGGATGGCCTCTCTTCCGCCCAGATCGCCTCTTTGAAGAAGGGGATCTCCTCGGAGAAGGCAATCAAGTCCTCCTCCTATATCAACAAGGAGCGGGCCCTGGCCGATTTCAAGCGGGATCTGCGGGGCCAGGAAGGCCTGCTGGAGGGGTTGGGCTACAATCCTCTGCCCGCCTCTTTCCAGGTTCAGGTGAACGAGGCCTACCAGAGCCCCCAGATGCTGCAGCAATTGGCCCAGACGCTCAAGAAGTTGGACGGGGTGGAAGATGTCCTCTACGGCCAGGAGTGGGTCGAGCAGCTTTCACTGATGATTCGATTACTGAGGCTGGCAGGTATCGGCCTGGGGGCCCTCTTGCTCCTGGCCTCCATCCTCATCGTCTCCAACACCATCCGTCTCACCATCTATAGCCGAGCGGAGGAAATCGAGGTGATGCGCTTGGTCGGGGCCTCCTGGTCCTACATTCGGATCCCCTTCCTCTTCCAGGGGATTCTGGAAGGGCTCATCGGCGCCACCCTCTCCCTGCTCATCCTGTTCCTCTCTTTCTGGATCATCCTCTGGCGGATCGACCTCTCCTCCGCCGCCTCTTTAGGTCTCATCAGGCTCCAGTTTCTCAAGGCCCCCTATCAATTGCTCACCCTGGTTGCCGGCGGCCTCATCGGGGGAGGCGGGGGCCTGCTCTCCATCAGGAGGTTCTTTGCGACCTGAGATGAACCAGATCGTATGGCCTCGGCGCGTCTTCCTCCTCTTCCTCTTTTTATCCCTCTCGCACCCGGCCACCGCTTCCGCCCTCTCTCAGGACGAGGCGATCGAGGACCGGTTGGAGCAGGGACGCAAGGACCTGCAGGAGATCAAGAGAAAGATCGCCACCGAAAAAAAGAGGGTACACGAGGATACCCGGCAAGAGAAGCGGATCGGCCTCGATCTGACCAAGATCAAGAAGCAACTGGAGGAGAAGAAGCGGGAGGCCGCCAAACTGCAAAGGGACATCGTGCATACCCAGGGCCGAGTGAGCCAATTGAACAAAGAGATTGAGGCCTCCCAGGACCATTTGACCCAGGCGAAATCCCTTCTGGCGAGCCGCCTGCGGGCCATCTACAAACAAGGGAAGGTGAACCTTACCGGCCTCCTCTTCTCTGCCAATAGCATCCAGCAGGCTGCCGTGAACCTTCGCTACCTTCAGGCCATCGCCCATCAGGATCGCCAACTGATCCAAAACTTCAAGCTGGCGATTGAGGCCCACAAGGAGAAGAAGGAGGAGGTGGCGCGTCAGCTGTTGAACCTAAACTCCAGCCAGCGCGCCTTGAAGGCCAAGCAGGAAGAGATTGCCCAGGATGAGACAGAAAAGAGGCGGCTGCTGGCCCAGGTGAAGGAGGACAAGGCGGATCGTCTGCGGCGCCTCTCCGAATTGCAGCAATCCTCGGCGGCCCTCCAGGTCCTGATCGGCCAACTGCAGAGAAAGATGAAGGCCCTGCAGGCGTCCACTCCCCGAGGGGCGGATGTGGTCTACCTGAAGGGCTTGCATTTCGCTGCGGCCAGGGGTAAATTAGCATGGCCCGCTCAGGGTGAACTCCTGGTCGCCTTTGGTCGGCAAGAACACCCACGCTATCATACCTTTACCCTCAACAAGGGCATTGATATCGGGGCGCCCCTGGGCCAAGAGATCGCCGCGGTCTTCGAAGGGATCGTGCTCTTTGCGGACTGGTTCCGGGGCTATGGCAAGATGGCCATCATCGACCATGGGCAGGGATTCTTCTCTCTCTATGCCCATACCTCAGAATTATTGGTGAAGGTGGGGGATAAGGTGTCTCCTCGTCAGGTCATCGGAAGGGTGGGGGACACTGGCTCCCCCGAGGGGCCGCGTCTCCATTTCGAGATCCGACAGAATGGAAGGCCAGTGGATCCTTTACAATGGCTGGTCCCTAGTCCATGAGGGAATGCCAGCTCGGGAGGCTTAGGGCATGAAGCAGGGATTGAGCAGCCGAATCGTCAAACTCGCACTGGGGGCGCTGATCCTCTCCTTCTTCCTCTTGGGTGGAGGCGCGGGGCCGAACTCAGTGGCCGTCCAGGAACCTTATCCCCAGCTCAAGGTCTTC
>Ga0214473_10006249_pt1 | contig 14250 bp, 13 predicted proteins | sample RVTome_7_FD_203509 | JGI IMG/M metagenome (GOLD analysis project Ga0214473, IMG submission 203509) | Soil microbial communities from uranium-contaminated site in the Upper Colorado River Basin, Wyoming, United States - RVT98D197 | ecosystem: Environmental > Terrestrial > Soil > Contaminated >... | reverse complement strand
ATAATCCAATAATCATTCCCCAAAGAGAAAGAACCGGAAGCGCAGCAATTTGATTAATGCTCGTAAACCCAAACCAGAAAAGTGACCAATTGTACAGCACAGCAATAATATAAAGCATGAAAAAGCTTGTGAACGTTCCAATAAACAAATTTTTTATGATGTGTTTCTTTTTATAATGACCAAGCTCGTGAGCAATAACAGTTTCAACTTCATCTTCCGAATAAGAATTGAGTAAGGTATCACCTAACAATATGCGCTTTGTTTTACCTAACCCGGTAAATGCCGCATTAGCTTTTTTAGTGTTCTTGCTCATGTTGAATGAATAAATATTCTTAACCATTATTCCAGCTTGATTTGCAAGCTTTTCAATCTTGCTTTTAAGATTTTCATTTTCAAGCGGAGTGATTTTGTAAAAAATAGGTAGAATAAAAATTGGAACAAGCCTGGCAAGAATAACTGAGAAGAAAAATAATCCTATAGCAAGAGGTAACCACCACCATTCACCATATTGGTTTATCACATAAAAGAAAAATAGCAGAATAGGCAATCCAATTATAGCCGATACCATTAATCCTTTTAGATTTTCCCACACCCATTTTAAAAAAGTCTGGTTCGAAAGATTGTACTTATGCTCAAGATAAAAGCTTGAATAATAACTTAGGGGAAGGAATATTACTCCCATTACTATACCGGTTACTGCGGTAAAACATAAGAATAGAAGGTAATTGTTGGTGATGTGAATAGATAAATAATTCTCCAGAGAGTTACTGAGTCTGGAGACCACAAAACCAAAAATCAGAATGAAGGTTAGAATGCTTTCAGTTATCCCGATAGCAAGCTTAATGTTATTATAACTTTTTGAATCCATAGGTCAAAGATATAAACACCTCTTTACCTAATCAATGAATAATCTAATTATTATTGGAACTGGAAAGTAAAGAATGAAAAACTCCCGAATAAAGTCTACCCGGGAGTTGAAGTTTTATGATTTTGGGGATTTGATTTTTTCAGTTTTCTTCTTATCCGGTGAGCAGCAGCCATCTTCAGAAGAATTACACTTTGATTTTTCTTTTTTAATGTTTTTATCAGTGTTCTTCAGATTCTTATCAGTTTTTTTGTCTTTGTCATCACTCACTGAAGCATATGAATTATCTTGTTTAGTTGAAGATATTAAAATTTCCTCCTGAACATCGTTAGTTTTACCCATCGTTGTTTTTGATTTTTCATTGTTACAGCAGCTTTTTTCCGATTTGTCCTGAGAGTAAGCATTAACAGATACCAAGAAACCGAATACAAATACAACTAATATTAATTTCATCGTTTTTCCTTTTTTGATTTATTCATTTTTCTTAAGTGATTTACCATCTTCATTCAACTTGGAAGAATATTTTTCGGGATCCTTATTGAATTTCTTTAAGCAACTCTTGCAGCAAAGAGCATATGTTTTACCATTGTAAGTTGCAGTAACATCCGGGTCGATTTCTTCACCCGATACAGGACAGACAATATTAAACGGCTTATTATCTGCAATTTTTACATCTGTTTTTTGAATCTTTTTCTCAGCTTCTTGTTTGTTATCAGTCACCTTTGTTTGAGTGCTCTCAACTTTTTTCTTCATTTCCATTTTCTTATCCTGAGCCGAAGAATTAATCGATAATACAAAAGCACATAATGCAATGAAAGGAATGATTATAACACGCTTCATACTAACCTCTTTATTAATGAATGTATTTTATTATTTATTTTTAAAACCTTTTATGTACGGTCAAATTATTCTCAGATTCTTTTCATTCAGCCAGCCGACTTTGCCATCAATGAGTTTTATTTTAATCCAGTCGTTAACTTTATCTTCAGCGGTGACTTTCAACCCTTCATGAACAATAAATGCATCTTTACTATTTTGATCCGGTGAAAATTTGGTCACAACTACTGATTCAACAACAATTCCATACTTATAGTTCAATTCTCTGTTAAGATTTACTAGTAATAAAACCATTGTGAGTATAAGAAAAAATGCGGAAATAATTCCGGTATAAAAGGCTGAACGTTGGGCTTTCAGGCTTCGAGCAAAATAATAATAACCCACAGAGCCGAGAATAATTAGGTAAAACAAATAAGCTGTATAAGTCCACCCCTTAACCGAGAACAACGCTAACAAATTCTCCCACCAATCGAAAATAAAAAATCTGGGAAGAGTTTCTATTTTATCTACTATTTTGGTGTTTGCAAACTTCAGATTATGAACAATATCTTCATCTGAGGGAGAAAACTTTCCCGCTTTTTCATAGTAAAGAATTGCTAAACCAATTTTACCTATTCGCATGTATGCATTTCCAAGGTTGTAATAGAGTGATTCTCCCTGGTAGCCCTTTTCTGAAATACTCTCGAAAACTTTTACTGCCTCCTGATATTCTCCTTTGAGGTAGTGTTCATTCCCTTTTTGAAAAAGATTCTCTAATTCTCCAGCAGTAAGAATTGTTGTTAATAAAATCAAGAAGATAAAAATTTTCATTATTATTGTTTCAACTGCTCAATCGTAAGTGTTTTTCAATTTCAACTATAATGTGTGCCGAATCATTATATATTTGATTCATTGCCTCAATTCCGTTTTCTTTTGGCGCAAACCGAACATACTCACACTTTTCCGCACAATTTTTCACGGTTTCTAAAATTTCCTGGCTAATATTTCCCTTCTGTAGATGATGTAAAGCCGAATCAAGAGAAAATTCTGACTTTGGGATATGAAGCTTATCTTCAAGATATCCGAATAAAGCTTTTGATATCTCAGTATAAAAAACTGCGTGATTGTTTTCAGTCATCAAACTCTTCGCAGTTTTTAATCTGGACTTTGCCATTTTTTGTGCTTGCTGATATCTGAGAAGCTGCAAATTGCCAGACAGCTTATCATCTCTTTTCTTCCATGCAATCAAACCCAAAAGAACAATTAGAGGAACGCCAGCCGCAAACCAAAATCCATAGGAAAATAAGAGTGGTTTATCTTTTTTCTGCAATGATCCGAGCTCAGTTTTTATATATCGAATATCGTCACCTAAAACTTTTATATCCTCTTTTGACAAGCCTGAGAAATCGCTGGTACCATCTCCTTTTAACACTTCAATAGTGAAAGAATTGGTCTTTAAAGTGACATATGACTTTTGATTCGGATTAAAATAAGAAAACTCAATTGGTGAGATGTCTATTTTCCCGGCAATCCTTGGAACTAATAAGTAATCAATTGTCTTTTTCCCCGAAATTTTATTTGACCGATTTATTTGCTCAGCAACCTTGGGTTCATACTTTTCAAAACCGGGCGGCAGCTTAACTTCAGGAATGTTGATTAACTGCATATTTCCGGTTCCGCTTATTTCCAGCTTTAACGCAATCGGCTCATTTGCTTTAACTTGAGCCTTATCAATTTTTGCCTTAAGATTGAATTCACCCACTGCACCATTAAAACTTGAGGGAATGATTCCCTGGGGGAGCTCAACTGAAGAAATTTTAACCGTGTTTGATTTTACCGTGTATTCATAAGTTTCTCTTCTGCCAAAAAAAGGATCATCAAAGAAATCATCGAAAATGTTCCCTGTACCCCGTTTCTTCTTAATTACAATGGGAACTTTTAATTCAAAAGGCGTTAGTGAAAGCTCACCTGATTGCGATGGGAATAGTGCAGCTTTTTTTATCAAACCAACTCTAAATTGTTTTCCATCGATCACTTCTGTTGTGAACGAAATATTGGGTGAAGTTTCTAGTTCTTCAGCCCAAAAACCTTGATACGACGGAAGCTTGGAAACTGACATTTGAGCAGCTATGTCAAGCCTGGTATAGAGTTTATAAGTAACAGTAACCTGTTCGCCTTTAAATACTCTTTGTTTATCAACAACAGCCTTTATAAAGAGATTCTCAGAAATTTCTTGTTCAGAAACACCTGCAGTTGGTTGCTGCGCATTTTGTTTCGTTTTTGGTACACCTGCTACGACTTTAATTTTTATTGGCTCCGACCTAAACTCCTGATCTTTGTAAAGAATTTTAGCATATCCAATTGTGTATTCACCCAAATTCCTGGGTTGGATATAATATGAATATGAGATTGATCCCGAAACGGCTCCATTTATTATCTGCATGCTGGTCGATTGACTCGGACCGGATAGAGCAAGAAAATCTTTATTTAAATCTGGTGCAGAAAAATTCTTAATCGAATTAGTTTCATGTCCCTCAAATGTAAACGATACCTCAAATTTATCATTTAATGCAACTGTAGTGGTATTTACACTCGCATGAAAAGATTGACCAAAAAGTCCCCATTGAAATACGAGAAGAAAAATAAAAAAAATATTTATAAAGATTAATTTCATTTCACGATTAACATAGTTAATTAATAATCACCAATCTTTGTCTGTAGTGATAGGAACACCAACTTTTTTTCGCAGCTTTTTTTGAAGATCTTTTTCGTTATTCTTCAATGCTTCCAAGATTCGTTCTGCTTCCTCTTTAGAAATCCTATTTTTCTCGAGCTGTTTTAAATTATCCTGCTGTGCTGATTGATCTTTATTTTGCTGCTTTTGCTGTTCATCCTTTTGATCATTTTTATTTTGATTCTGCTGATCATTATTATTTTGATCTTTCTGATCCTGTTTATCTTTATTCTTATCGTTTTGCTTATTGTCTTGTTTATTGTTTTGTTTTTGTTGATCCTGCTGCTGCTTAAGTAATGATAATGCATAAGATAAATTGTACTTAGTCTCCGTATCGTTCGGATTAAGCTTTAATGAATTTTTATAAGCCTCAACACTTTCTTTTATTTTTTGTGATTTTAGCAATGAGTTACCGATATTGTGAAAGGTTTTAGCTTTCATTATAGCATCTTCAGTATGTGTTAAAGAATTTTGGAAATATTTAATTGCGTCGTCATATCTTTGCTGCTTGTAATAAGAATCACCTAAGTTATAATTCAGTTCAAAACTCTCATTTGATTTCTCTAAACCTTTTTTAAAATTAACTTCAGCATCAACAAATTGTCGTTTTTTATATGCATCAACTCCGGAATTATTTAACGATCTTGTACTCTGCCCATGAACAATTTGTGCAGCAATTAAAATACCTCCAATTGAAAATGCAATAACTCTGATATTAAAATTCCTCATTTATTCTAACCTTAATTTTCTATGAAGTGTTGAAAATAATTTCGATTTACTCTCTGACAGAAAAAACTCCATGATTAAAAGTAAAATTGCCGGTGCAAGAAAATAATAAAACCGATCTTCGTAATCAGTTACTTTTTTCGTCCCAAATTCTGTTTTTTCAAGAGAAGAAAGCTCCTTAAAAATCAGGTCAAGATAATCTTCATAATTATTTCCGCGGTAATATTTTCCATTACCCTTAGATGCAATTTCTTTAAGAATCGAATCGTCTAATTTTGTTAAAACAGTATTCCCATCTTTATCTTTTTTGAAGCCAATAGCTTGCCTTTGATTATTAAAAATAGGTATTGGGACCCCATCGGGAGAACCCAAGCCGATTGCAAATATTTTCAGATCCTTGGCAACAGCACCGTTAATTGCCTCCGTAATGTCTCCCTCATGATCTTCACCATCAGTTATAACAATAATGACTTTTTGAGTGCCAGCATTATAATCAAACGACTTTGCTGCAAGATTAATCGCAGTCGCAATTGCCGTTCCGGGCTGCGGCACAGAATTAAAATCCACTGCCGATAGGAACAAATTTGCTGCAGAGTAATCCGTGGTAAGAGGAATTTGCACATATGCATCCCCCGCAAAAATTATTAGCCCAATTCTATCTCCGCGTAATTTATTAATAAGATTGGCAATCTGATATTTTGCTTTTTCCAATCGATTCGGTTTTATATCTTCGGCACTCATGCTAAGTGAAACGTCCAATAAAATAAAAACATCTATCCCACTTTGTTTAACTTCTTCCAAGCGAGTACCAATTTGTGGATTTGCAGCGGCAAGAATTAACAATGCTAATGCTAAAGTTACCATTATCAGCTTAACCCAGCTTTTAAATTTACTGTGCCTTGGAATCAATACCCGGTGCAAATTAGAATTTGCAAACGTTTTCAAATTCTTCTTTTGTTTTTGGAACAAGAATAAGAATAGGAAAACAATTACAGGCAAAGCATATAGTGCAACCAAATATTCAGGACGAGCAAAGCGAAACATTTTTTATCTACTTCTCATAAAAATTTTTAATTAACCGACGGCAGTCTTCTGAGTAATGTTCGAGAAAGCCCGACCTCCAGAAATAGAAGAGCTAAACCACTCAGCAGCCAGCTATAAAACAATTCCTTTGCATTTCTGTATGATGTAATCTCTACGCGCGTCTTTTCCATTTTGTCAATCTCTGAATAAATTTGACTTAAGGTCTTGTTGTTAGTGGCTCTGAAATATTGACCATTTGTCAACGAAGCAATTTCTTTAAGCACTGCCTCATCAATTTCAACGGGAACCATTTGATACTTAAGACCGAAAGGCGTCTGAACAGGATAAGGTGCTTCACCCTTCGTTCCAACTCCAATAGTATAAATTCTAACTCCGAAAGTTTTTGCAATTTGGGCAGCTGATACAGGATTAACTTCGCCAGAATTGTTTATACCATCTGTTAACAAAATAATAATTCTGCTTTTAGCTTTACTGTCTTTCAGTCGATTAACTCCATTTGCAATAGCATTTCCGATTGCGGTTCCATCTTCAATCATTCCGCTTTTAATATCCTTAAGAAGATTTCGTAATACCGAATAATCAATTGTTAGAGGACATTGGGTGAAAGCTTCACGTGAAAAAATTACTAATCCTATCCTATCAGTGGTTCTGCCTTGAATAAATTCATCAATTACGTTTTTAGCTGCCTCCAAACGATTGGGCTTAAAATCCTCAGCAAGCATACTTCCGGAGATATCTAAAACCATAGCAATGTCTATTCCCTCAGTGTAAATATTTTCTCCGCTTGAAAAACTTTGCGGCCTTGCTAATGCGATAATAAAAAAGCCAACAGCAATACATCTTAGTATAAAAGGTAAATGTCTTAACCTTTCCTTCCAGTTGGGAGAAACAGATCTAAATATTTTTAGTGAAGAATAATTAATCGATGGTTCTTTTTTACTTCCTCTGAAAAAGTACCAAATAAACATTAAGGGAAGAATAATTAAGAAATATAAAATCCATGGATAGGCAAATACAATATTATTAAACATTTACCTTCTCTCTACTGGATTTTTCGAATGTAACTGGAACTGTGTTCTCCACAATATCAACAGCTTGTTTCATCATCTCTTCATTGACAGATGGCAATGGCTTATACTTTGCAAACTTTACAAGATCAGCATTATTGAGAAAATCATTCACGATTTTATAAATATCTTGAGGCAAAACTACCCTGGTTAATTGTTCTAAAATCTCAGTCGTTGAAGATTCGAGTGCCAAAATTTTAAATCTATCTTCAAAATAGCGTCTAATAATTTCAGTTATTCCGGTATGGTAATCTTTAACTAATCCTTGCTGCCATAACTTTTTTTCTTCCAAAGCATGAAGCTCCGTTAAGGCCTTAACATGAGGAGGAATGATATATACTCTTTTTCTCTCAACCATTTTCTGTTTTTTCTTTTGATTCCTCTTATATAAATAAAGCACTAAAAGAATTAATAATAAAATTGCAAGCAGAATAAGTAATATTGTGAGAAGATCCATAGGAATAAATATCGGCGGCTTAACATCTTTTATTTCTGCAGATGTATTGACCGGCAGAGTTCTGACAATAAACTGAACTGAATTTGCCGCAACGGTCAAAGAAGTCGTGTCTTTACCCAAGTGATATATAATTGGAATTTCAGGAATTGTGACGTCAGTAGAATCATATTTTGCAATTACATAGCGGTAAATTATGGTCTTTTGGCCCTGGTTCTCTTCAACCACGGGCTCATCAGATTTGAGCACATCAATGTCTTTTGCTAATTCACTCAGCGGCGGTTTGAATACTTGTAAATCATGATTATGAGTGATTTCGATTGTGTAGTTTATATAATCACCGACTTGATAATCTGATTTGTCCGTGAAAGCACGCGCAGAAATAGTCTGCGAATATGAATTGTCAAATGAGTAAAAAAAGAATATAAAAACTATGGCTAACTTTTTTACCATCGCCTCTCACGCATCCGAAAGAAATTCACCAGCGGAGTTATATAATTTTCTCCGGTTTTAATTTCTATACTGTCTAAACGGCTTGTGATAAATAAAGTTTTTCTAGCTGAAATTAATTTATCATAATACTGCTTTATCCAACTTTGAATATTGGAACTGCTTGTATCAATCCATCTTTCTTTTCCAGTTTCAGCATCCGTAAATTTAACTAAGCCCATCTTAGGTATAGATTTTTCTCTCTGATCATTTATCACCACCCCAATCAAATCATGTTTCTTACCAACAATTCTTAAAATTTTTTCGTAACCTTCATCCATATAATCCGATATCAAAAAAACAATACTCTTCTTTTTGATGGCATGATTCAAGTATTCGAGTGCGGATTTAATATTGGTCATTTTTCCTTCTGGTTTAAATGACAATAACTCTCTGATAATTCGCAGAACATGTTTTCTCCCTTTACGTGGAGGAATAAATTTTTCGATCTTGTCAGTAAAAAGAAATAGCCCAACTTTATCATTATTCTTCAGAGCCGAGAAGGCAAGAATAGCGCTTAGCTCAACGGCTATTTGCTGTTTTGTCTTTTCAACAGAGCCAAAAGAAAGAGATCCGCTCAAGTCAACCAGAAGAATTACGGTTAATTCCCGTTCCTCTTCAAAAATTTTGATGTATGGATGTCCAAATCGTGCCGTGACATTCCAATCAATGTTTCTAATATCATCACCGAAATTATACTCTCGAACCTCTGAAAATTCCATCCCTCTTCCTTTGAATACGGAATGGTATTCACCCGAAAAGACCTGATTAACCAAGCCCTTCGTCCGGATTTCAATTTGCCTAACTTGCTTCAGTAGTTCTTTTGAAAGCATTTTTACGGTACTTCGAGCTTGTTTAATATTTCAGTAATTATTGTCTCGCTTGTAATATCTTCTGCTTCAGCTTCATAGGTAACAGCAATCCTATGTCGAAGAACATCGGAACAAATAGCACGAACATCTTCAGGAATCACATATCCTCTTCTCTTTATGAATGCCATAGCTTTAGCACCAAGAGCGAGATTTATTGAAGCACGCGGCGATGCACCATAACTGATAAGATCAGTTAACTTGCCGAGATCGAATTGCTTCGGAGATCTTGTAGCAAAAACAATATCGAGAATATATTTTTCTATTTTTTCGTCGATGTAAACTTCTTGAACAATATTTCTTGCACGTAAGATATCATCCGGTGAAGTCACCGCATTCACAATCACCTCAGAAAAATTAATATTCTGACGCATTATTTTTAATTCTTCTTCCCGGGACGGATAAGTAATCTTAAGCTTAAGCATAAACCTATCTACTTGTGCCTCTGGTAAAGGATAAGTTCCTTCCTGCTCGATGGGATTTTGAGTTGCAAGAACTAAGAATGGTTCTTGAAGCTTATGAGTTGTCTCACCAATTGTGACCTGCCTCTCCTGCATCGCTTCAAGTAAAGCACTTTGAACCTTTGCCGGTGCACGATTTATTTCATCGGCTAAGATAAAATTTGCGAAGATAGGCCCTTTCCTTATCAGAAAATTTCCATCTTTTTGATTGTAGATCATTGTTCCAACTAAATCTGCCGGCAAAAGATCGGGCGTAAACTGAATACGCTGAAACTTGGCTTTCATTGATGCAGCAAGCGTTTTGATTGCCAAAGTCTTGGCCAGACCTGGGACACCTTCCAGAAGAATGTGCCCATTGCTGATTAGTCCTACCACCATCTTTTCAACGATGACACGCTGACCAACAATTACTTTACCAATTTCATTAAGAAGAATGTCTATGAACGCACTTTCTTGCTTAATTTTTTCATTTAACACTGAGATATCCAATTAAAACCTCACAAATGTTTTTTAATGATGAGAGTTAATGAGATTAGACGGTTGCAAACATAAAAATGTTGCACTTTTTAATCAAGAATTTTAATTATTCTTACTGATAAAATACCTTAAAAACAGCAAATTTAAGATAAGAAGTCTCTGGCATTGATGAAAGCTGTGGATGGTCGCAAGATGCCCCATTAAATTGAATTAGTTGTAGATTTTTCGCCGACTTTACCGCTGCACGTTTAAGACAGTTAATAAAATTTTCCTTCAGAAGATGATATGAGCAAGATGAAGTTACCAAATAACCGTTTTCCTTCACAACTTGCAGTGCAAGTTTGTTAAGTCTTTCATAACCTTTTTCAGCTATAGGCAAACTTTTTCTATTCTTCGCAAATGAAGGAGGATCAAGCATTACAATATCATACTTTTTTTTGGCAGCGATCGCTTCTTCTAAATAATCAAATGCATCGTTAGTATAGCATTTTGAATCGGTATCAAAATTATTCAGCGATAAATTGTATTTAACATTCTCCATCTCTCGGGAAGATGAATCAACAAAGTCAACCAATTTTGCACCAGCTTTTAAAGCATGTAGACCAAATCCACCTGAATTTGAAAATATGTCAGCAACTGTTTTATCCTTGACTATTTTCTCAATGAAAAATCTGTTATCGCTCTGGTCAAAGTAAAATCCAGTTTTCTGAGAATTGTTAAAATCAATTTTATATTTGATTAATCCATCATCAATTATTTCCGTTCCTGCCGCGCCAAAATACACAGTGTCTTGCTCAGATAATCCTTCTAATTTTCTCAAGTAAAAATCATTTTTTGTAAAGATATTTTCAGCACTGTAATGTTCTTTTAGTATCTCAACTATCAAATGAATATTATTATCCATTCCATAAGAGTTTACCTGCAGAACGAATGAATTGTTATACTTATCAATGATCAACCCCGGTAAAAAATCGCTTTCGCCAAAAACCATCCGAAATGAATTACGATTTGGATAGAATGTTTTTCTTAACTTAAAAGCGTTCTCAATTTGCTTACTGAAAATATCGGTCAAATTTTTTACCGGCGATCTTGAAATCATTCTGACTGCAATAAGCGAATTTTGATTATAGAAACCGGAGCCGAGAAATTGTTCATTTGAGCCAGAGACTACAACAAGATCACCATTATTTGGATTATCAATCACCTTATCGATCTCATTGCTGAATACCCAAAGATGTCCGTTTCGTATTCTTTTATCTTCGTTTTTTCTTAACAGAACTTTTAACATTGGCAGGACTGAGTTAATGAAATTAAAATGATAAATATTGCTAACTTTGGTCATTAAAATAGACAAATTATCATGAAAAAATTCTTAACAATTCTCTTTTCATTTCTGATTGTAATTGTTTCCTATGCTCAGAATTACAAATATGCATGGATAACCGATCTTCACATTGGTGCACCTGGAGCGGATAACGATTTAAGTCTGGTTGTTAAAGACATCAACAAACATGATAATATCAATTTCGTTATTGCAACGGGAGACATAACAGAAAAAGGGCGAAACTCTGAGCTCGAATTAGCAAAACAAATTCTGGATAGCTTAAAAATTCCTTATTACATAATTCCAGGTAACCACGATACCAAATGGAGCGAAAGTGGTTGCACGAAATTCACAGAACTTTGGGGCGATGATAAATTTCATTTTGATTTCCAAAATGTTAAACACATCGGAATCAATAGTGGAATTCCATGGCGAGGCGGCGGCGGTCATGTTTCAGTAGAGAGTTTACACTGGCTTGAAAGTGTACTCAACAAAATTTCGACTGATCATGAAATAATTTTTTATACCCATCATCCACTTGATGGTGATGTGGACAATTGGTTCAATGTTACAAACCTTCTTTCAGATTACAATATTAAAGCTGCATTCATAGGGCATGGTCATGCGAATAAAATCATGTATTTTTTTGGAATTCCCTCGGCAATGGGGAGATCGACACTTAGCAGGCCAAAATTCCCTGGATATACTTTAGTTGATTTGAAAAGAGATTCTATAAATTTGTACGAGGCCAAAGTTGATAGTATTCCACGACTTTGGGGTACTCTTCCTCGAAATCAAAAAAACCACGTAACAAAAGTTGATTCAGCGCAGTTTATAAAATACTCGAGCAAAGTTGAAGTGCTTTGGCAGAAAGATCTTAAAACATCAGTTTCAACATCGCTTCTGGTTGATAATAAGCACGTAATTAGCTCATCGATCAATGGCATAATTTCTCGTTACGATCTGAGTGGAAATTTAATCTGGCAGAATAATTTAGATCGAACAATCTTTAGCCGCCCGGTATTGTTAGGAAAAATTTTAGCGGTTGCCACAATTGAAGGTGATTTAATCACAATCAATTCTGAAGACGGTAGAATCATGCAAACACTTGGCTTAGATGAAGCTCTTACTTCTCAGTTAGTTACTACTGAACTGGCATTTAATGGTGAAATGGTTACTGCCGTTATATTCGGTACAGCTTCAGGAAAAGTCTATTGTTATGAATTAAAATCATTGGAATTTATTTGGGAAAATGATTCTGCATCTTTAATGATTGAAACACTTCCGCTTGTCATTCAAGATAAAATAATTTTTGGAAGCTGGGATAATTATGTTTACTGTATCAATAAATCAACCGGAAGTTTAATTTGGAAGTGGACTGAGGATAAAAATTTTTACTATTCCTCTGCCGCCTGCTGGCCTGTAAGTGATGGGATAAATGTTTATGTAACTACACCTGATAAATATGTTTCAGCAATTGATCTGGCATTAGGAACGACTACCTGGCGAAAAAATGAGTTTAATTGCTGGGAATCCATTGGGATTAGTCAGAACAAAAAGAAAATTTTTGTGAAAAGCATCTTAGATAAATTTTATATTGTCTCTGCGGCAGATGGAAAGCTCATCAAGGAAGTTAAAGTCGGATACAGCTTAGATACCATGCCGAATCAACTGATTGATTGGAATGAGAATATAATTTGGGGGAGCAAAAACGGAACCATTAATTTAATTGATAATGATTATGACGCTTACCCGCTCTTCTTTATGGGAACATCCCGTATTCATTCAGTTCAACAAATTAGCAAGAATATTTTTGCAGCTTCGAATATGGATGGAAAAATTGTTGTATTTAAAATCATCTTAGGTGGCAAATGAAATTCAAAGGAATCATATTCGATATTGATGGAACCCTCACTTCTACAAACGAATTGATCTTCGCATCATTCAATCATATCACTGAAAAATATCTTGCTAAAACTTATTCCACAGATGAGATCATCGACTTGTTTGGGCCGACTGAAGATAAAATTCTAACGGATATTTGTGGTGATAATTCAGAAATTGCAAAAAAAGATTATTATGATTTTTACACCAATAACCATCATATGGCAGATTTATATCCTGGAATAAAAGATTTATTATCTCACTTAAAAAGGAAAAATATTCTTCTTTCAATCTACACCGGGAAAGGAAGAAAGGCTGCAGTTATAACGCTTCAAAAATTAGGTATACACGATTATTTTGATTTTATTATCACCGGTGATGATGTTATTGAACATAAGCCCTCGGCAGAAGGAATTAACAAGTTTGTTCAAAAATTTAAACTTGAAAAAGGTCAAGTTCTCATGGTTGGAGATTCTCCCGCTGATATTAAAGCATCACATGCTGCAGGGGTAAAAGTTGCATCAGTACTGTGGGATAGTTATGCCAAAGAAAAAGTTCTTCAGCTTAAAAGTGATTTTGTATTTCTCTCAGTTGAAGAACTTAGAAAGTTTTTGGAAAATAAAATTTGAGTTTGATTAAAACTCAGATAATACTCTAAATCTTACCTTGCCTCTGCTTAAAAATCGAAGGGATAAACAAAATAAACCCGGGGTTCAATTCTTTTCTGCGGCTCGAAATCTATCACATTATCATCTTTATCTCTAACAGGACTGAAAGTCCAATTGTAAAGCATAGAAACAATCATATAAGGATAAGGTTTATAACCAAGCTCAAAAAACAAATATGATCTATCATCGAGCGTAAACAAATCTTTTTCATCTATAATGTTGATCTTATCATAACCCATGCGTACAAGGAATGGAAAGCTTTCCGGAGCTATTTCAGTTCCAAGATGTAAAATTCCGCTTGTGGGATGCTTATCCAATCTTTGGTAACTTCCTAAAATATTGAACAAACCTAAAACATTAATTCCAAGTTCA
>Ga0214473_10006248_pt1 | contig 14250 bp, 11 predicted proteins | sample RVTome_7_FD_203509 | JGI IMG/M metagenome (GOLD analysis project Ga0214473, IMG submission 203509) | Soil microbial communities from uranium-contaminated site in the Upper Colorado River Basin, Wyoming, United States - RVT98D197 | ecosystem: Environmental > Terrestrial > Soil > Contaminated >... | reverse complement strand
AAGGCGAGGCCCCGTCGACGGCCGATCCACTCCATGGTGAACCCCCATACCATGGCCCCGCATGCCATCCCCAGCACGTAGAGGGCGCCGGGCACACCGGCCATGGCCGTCTGCCCCGTCAGGTCCACGCCAACGAGGGCGTTGACGGTGAAGGCGGCGATGAACCCGGCAGAGCTGAGGCCCTGGGAGAGGAACAATACCAGCGTGATCTTCCGGGCGATACGTGTGTAATCCTTCATAGTGCTGCCGCAGTCACGAAGGGACCATGGAACCTGCCCGATGAGGTGGGGCGGGGGCCCGGCTCAAAGGTGGGTCGGCGATTCGACGTCCATAGGCCTGCAAGAGGTCGCGTACCGGAAACGCAGCGACGTTCGGTGGAGGTGGAAGAGCCCTGGGACCAATGACGTGTGCAGCCCAATGATCGGCTTCAGCGGCCGGCCATGAACGTCGCCCAGCGACGCTTGCGGACGGTCCGCTGCAACCCCCAGTTGGGCGTGAGGGCGAGAACTTCGGCGCGGCCCTAACAATAAAGCATGACCGTGGCCGCCCCCTGCCTCAATCAGGCGAGCACTAGGAGCCAAGCACCTCAGACCAGGGCGGTGATTCCGAGTGCGCGGCTCACCGATTGGCCGAACGGGAGCGCCTTCTCCCAGAGCACAGCGAGCGTGAGGAAAGCGATCCAAAGCGCGTTCATGGCGCCAGCGACGAAGGGAAGCGCCATCAGCAGCCACCAACAGCCCACGCAATAGACCCCATGCCGGAGACCACTGACGAACGCACCGCGCGAGCCGTCGCGCCACTCGGCCAGGAGAAACCTTGTGTTGACCGGAAGCCGTGGCTCGTCGCGCTACCGCCCACGCTGGGACAGTGCGGTCGTAGCAGCTCAAGCCCTCCAGTTGAACGTGTGGATCGTCCCGGAGTCCCCGTCCCATTGCCGCAGCTCCGGGTCGGACCACCGCGTTCCCTTACTGCTTGCCAACTCCATGCTCGCGCTCTGAAACGCCCCCTGCGCCGCGGTCCCTTGCACCGTCACCGTCCTTCCCGCTTGATCCTTGAACGGCGCCAGCGTTGCCTTGCCGAACTCGCCCACCGAGATCGATAGGGTCTCGCCGCGGCGGATCTCGATGCGGGCTGACTTGGCGGGGAGCCAACGGGCGATCACCGCCCCCATCAGTCCCTCGAACAGTCCACCTTTCTTCCCGGAGAACACCGCCTCCAGCTCCCGACGCTGGTCTCCACTGACGTTTGCGTCGATATAGAGGCGCGCCGTGCCCTTGCCACCAAAGAAGTTGCCCGGCCACTCCGCCGCAAGAACGGCATTGCAACCGCCAACGTCGAGCCCATCAATCGCCCCTTGCTTGATCTCGTACGCGATGGCCGCGGAACACCAACCCTGGTCGGGTTCCATAGTTGGACCGAGCCAACAAGGGCACATTGCCTTGCAGCTGCAGAACTCGATCATATTTCCCGTCATGAGCCAAGCCATGAGCATTCCTCCTTCTGCATGAACTTCAGTTATGCCGCAAAAGCGCACCGAAGGAGCGGGCGGCGCAGCCGGTATCCTTCGGATAGACTACACTCGGCCGTCGCCTGCGCCAAGATATTGTACGCCCGTATCGCCGAATACCGCCAGGGCCGCCCTCGGCGATTCAGCGCGTTACGCGGACGGGCGAGTCAGGTCGCGCCAACTCTTCTCGACGGTCGTAGAGCCGAGACGCCCAACGCGCCGGATCAGCCGCGGGCGGTCCCTGGCCGCAAGACTCCGGTGCCACTTCGCCAGGCGGCTGCGTGCCGTTAGTTATGCATCTACGCCGGGCGCGGAAACGATCCTCCACTCGAACAGCTCCTTGAAATCGTTGAAGCACCTGTCACCGATCCAGTGATACTCATCCAACGTGCAGTACCCCTCGTCCAGCACGTCTGGATAGTCCTCGACTCAGAATATCCATCTGGCTGAAGAACGCTTGCGGCGGCCACGAAGATCAGCCAGAAGCAGCTACCGACCGCCCCGCCACCCACCAGACCCGTGGCGGCGAGACCCGCGGGGCCACAGCGGAGACGTCCCCAAAGCGCCCGCAGCCCTCTCGTCCCGAGGGGGGCCAGGAACGCAGCCCAAAATGCGAGAGGCAGAAACGCAAACGGATACGAAACCGCCACCATGGCCAGCGAGAACCGCCGGGCCGCCATCACGTATGTTATGCTACCCACCAAAGGAACGATCAAGGCAGCAAAAAGCGAAGGCCAGCGGCCGGCCCGTTCGATTCTCAGGGCCACGGGCAGTCCCACGAGAGGCAAGACATACATCGCCAGTCCGAGGTCAACACCACCCATCTAGCTTCCCACGTCGCCCTTGTGGCCGCCCAACGATCAGTATCCCGAACTGGATGGTAACACAAACGCTGCGAGGCTGGTCAGGCTATCGCGCATGGGTCGTTTGGGGGACAGGACTGGTATCCTGTCGCCAATACAGGCGCTGTGGGATGTTTGGAGGCTTCGGGCGCTTGCGCGATATCCTGCGAGGGCTCGCGGGCGAGCGCCCGGGCGCTCGCAGGGTGTGTGCGCCGTGGGACCAGGGGGCGCGGCACGCTCTCCGCGGGACTGCGCCCGGCCGCCCGGCGCCCGGCCGCCGTTGGTCACGCAGGTGTACGGTGTTCGTGGGTTGTACCGCGGGAGCGACCGGGGGTGAATCCTATGCCGGGGGACCTGGGGAAGTCAATGACGCGTGAGATCCGCTGTGGGTTGAGCCGGTTTTTCAGGATGGGCGGCCTGCGGCCTTGCGAGGGGGTTCTGGCAGAGAAGAAAATCGCGCCAGTTCAGCGGGCCAGGGCCACGCACACCACGCCCGCCAGCACCACGGCGGCGCCGGCGAGGCGCGGCAGGAGCGGGCCCTCGTTCATCCAGAGGCTTCCGATGAGCGCGGAGAAGACGATGGAGAGCTCGCGGCCGGCCACCACGTAGCCGACCTTGGAGAGCCGGAAGGCGAAGAGGACCAGCAGGTAGGCCGTGAGGTTCATGGTGGACGCCGCCAGGATGGCCCGCCAGTTCGCCCGCCATTCCGTGCGCAGCGCGGCGGCCCGGGCGCGCATGGCGGGGAGGAGGATCAGACTCGACCCGAGGCCCAGCAGGAAGATGTAGGGCACCGGGTGGAGGCGGGCGACGCCGGCCTTGTCCACCAGCGAGTAGGCGGCGATGGTGAGGCCGGTCAAGAGCGCCCACCACGTGCCGGCCCCCAGCCGGAGGGGCTCCCGGGTTCCCTGCCCGAGGCGGGGAAGCAGGTGCAAGGTCACGATGCCGGTCACGACCAGCGAGACGCCCGTGCCCCCGAGGGGCGAGAGGCGTTCGTCGAACAGGAACAGTGCCAGCACCGGGACGAGCGCCACGCCCAGGCCCCGGGCGATGGGATACACCAGGGAGAAGTCCCCCGATCGGTAGGAGGATCCGAGGGCGTAGAAATAGATGGCATGAATGGCGACGGTCGCGGCCACGAAGGGCGCGGCCGAGGCCGCGAACTGCTCGGTGCGGAGGGCCCACAAGGCGAAGGGGAGCAGGAGCAGCGTGGCGACGGAGAACGAGGACCAGAGGAAGACCAGAGGGTCGTGGCTGCGTTTGGCCAAGGCGTTCCAGGCCGCGTGGAGCACGGCGGCCCCGATGACCAGCGAGAGGGCGGTGCCCGTCATGCGGGGAGTCTATGCGTCTCCGGCGTGCGCCACAAGCCGCCCACGCCGCCGCGGGGCCGGGAGAGGGCGGGGTGTAGATCGAGGCGGGGCGGGGACGAGATGGGGCGGTGCTATCGGGTGCTGACCGGGGGGGTAACGGCGCCCTGGGCCGGCTCCGTCCACGCCTCGGCCTTCATCGCCCGGGCGCGGGGGAGGAAGGTCACGAGGCCAAGGAGCAGGCCCACGAGGAACCACACCACGAAGAGGCGGGGGTAACTCCAGGCAGGCTCGGTGCGGGCGGGCGAGGACGCGATGCGGTGCTGCGAGGCCGGGCCGTCGGGCCCGCCGGGGATGGGGGGCTGCAGCGGGCCCCCGCAGTACGCACAACAAGCCCCTCGCCAGGAAGCATACCCGCAGCGGGGGCAGGAGACGATCGGTCCCCTGTACGCGCCTGCGGGGCCGTGTGCCGGGCGCCATCGCGGTGGGGGCTTCATGCGTCCGTCTCTTCCCCCGGGGCATCGGGCCGGGCCAGGGAAGACACCTTAGCGGTCAACCCGGGCGCTGTCAATCGGTCCGCCGTGCGTCTGGTCGCCGCGCGCGGTGGCGTGCCCATGGCCCCGCCGTGTGAAATGAAACACGAAAGCGCTTGACAGGGGCGGCCCCCCCGCAGTACAACCCCTGCGCTCCTCTGACGGCGGTGGCGTCCTCGGCCGATCGGGCCCGCGCCGCCGGCCGTCTCGTGGCGCCGCACAGCGGGGGGTCGGGTGGGTCGGATCAAGCTCAGCGCCATCAAGCACTCGCCGGTGGGCCATTCGGTATATCGGGCCCTCCACGACCTGCTGGCCCGGCAGCGTTTCGCGCCCGGCCAGAAGCTCAACGTGGAGGCCCTGGCGCGGGACCTCGGCGTCAGCCGCACGCCGGTGTGGGAGGCGCTCAAGAAACTCGAGGTGGAAGGGGTGATCCGCACCCGGCCGCGCAAGGGCGTGTACGTGGTCGCCCTCGATGCGGGCAAGGCCCGCGAGATCTACGTGGTGCGGGAGGCCGTGGAGGGCCTGGCGGCCCGCCTGGCGGCGCGGGAGATCACCGCGGGGGAGCTGCGGGGGCTGGAACGGAGCCTGGACGCTCAGGGTGCAACCGCGGCCGCGGAGGACGTGCCGGCCTACTCGCGGGCGGACATCGAGTTCCACAACATCATCGTGCAGGCGAGCCGGAACGACACGTTGATCCGCATCCTGCGGTCCCTCTACGGGCAGACCCTGGTCCTGCGCCTGCAGACACTCAACCTGAAGGACCGCAGCGCGCCCAGCATCCAGGAACACAAGCGGATCTTCGCCGCCCTCAAGTCCGGCGATCCGGACCGGGCGGAGGCCGCCGCACGCCAGCACGTCCGCATGGTGCTGGGCGACGCGCTGGCCGTCCTGCCGAACACATAGCCGTCAGGCATCAGCCATTCAGTTGTCAGCCGGGCGCGGTCAGCGCCTGGGACTTCATGACGCTGAGCTGACAACCGACGGCTGATGGCTGACGGCCGCCGATGGCCGCCATCCGCCGGCCACTGAGGGGCCGGCGCCGCACGGCGGCGGCCGGCCCCTCAAGACACGCTGTTGCTCCTCGACCGGGAACCGCGATCCGCGAACCGTGAACCGCGAACAGGGAGACCGAGCGATGGGGATGCGCATCGATTTCAACAGCGATCTGGGCGAGAGCTACAGCGTCTACGAATACGGCGAGGGCGACGAGATCATGCCGTACATCTCGTCGGCCAACGTGGCGTGCGGTTGGCACGGCGGCGATCCGCTGGTGATGCGAAAGACGGTGCAGATGGCCAAACAGCGGGGCGTGGGGGTGGGCGCCCACCCCAGCTATCCAGACCAGCTCGGCTTCGGGCGGCGCGTGATCCCCCTCAGTTACGAGGAGACCCGCGACTACTGCACCTACCAGATCGGGGCGCTCTGGGCGTTCTGCAAGGCAGTGGGCGTCCCGTTGCAGCACGTCAAGCCCCACGGTGCCTTCTACAACTCTCTCGTGAAGGATCCGCAGAACGCCAAAGCGGTAGCCGAGGCCATGGCGGAGATCGACCCGAACCTCATCATGCTGGCCTTGCCGGGTTCCGAGCTGGACAAGGCGGCGCGGGCGGTGGGCCTGCGTGTGGCCCGCGAGGCATTCGCGGACCGCGCCTATAACGACGACGGGACGCTGGTGTCCCGCAGCATCCCCGGCTCGGTGATCACCGACCCGGAGGTGGCGGCGCAACGCTTCGTGGACTTCTGCAGGGGCAAGGTGATCACCCTCACCGGCAAGGAGCTGAAGCTCGAGGTGGACAGCATCTGCCTCCACAGCGACACGAAGGGGTCCGCCCGCCACGCCAAGGCCATCTCCGAGCGCTGCAAGAAGGAAGGGATCGAGCTGGTGCCGATGCGGGAACTCGTGAAGTGAGCGTCCAGAGCCCGAGGTCCAAGGTCCAACGGTGGCGGATGCGGTGGGGGCGGGGATGAAACCGTTCGAGTACGTGGCCCCGACGACCCTGAGAGAAGCGGTCGAGGTTCTGGGCCGACATGGTGAGAGGGCGCGGGTGCTGGCCGGCGGGACCGACCTGTTCCTGCGCATGGAGCGCGGGGGCTGGGCGCCCGACGTGGTCGTGGATCTGAAGGGCGTGCCCGGTCTCGCGGACATCCATTTCGATGCGGGACGGGGCCTGGCCCTGGGAGCCTTGGCCCTCCACGCGGACGTGGCCGCGCACCCGGTGGTGCGCGAGCGGTATCCTGTGCTGGCCCAGGGCGCCGGCTGGGTGGGCGGGCCGCAGATGCGGAATCGCGGGACGGTGGGCGGCAACCTGTGCAACGCCTCGCCTGCGGCCGATACGGCGTCGCCCCTCATCGCCCTGGGCGCCCGGGTCCGCCTGGCGGGCCCCGGCGGCGAGCGCGTGGTTGCCCTGGACGATTTCTTCCTCGGGCCGGGGAAGACGGTGCTGGCGCCCGGGGAGGTCCTGGTCGAGGTGCTGGTCCCGCCGCCGGCCCGCCGGAGTGGGGGGGACTACCAGCGGCGCACCCGAACGGCCATGGACATCGCCGTGGTCGGCGTGGCCGCCGTCGTCGCGCTTGATGGCGGGGCGACCTGCACAGAGGCCCGCATCGTGCTGGCGTCCGTGGCCCCCACGCCGCTGCGCGCCCGGGCCGCCGAGGCGGCCTTGCGCGGGAAGGGACTCACGCCGGATCGGATCGCGGAGGCCGCGCGGGTTGCGGCCGCGGAGTCCAAACCGATCGACGACGTGCGGGCCTCCGCGGGCTACCGGCGGACCATCGTCGAGGTGCTGACCCGGCGCGCGCTGAACAACGCCCTGGCGCGCGCCCGCGGCTAACCGCCGCGGCAGACATCAGGGTGGTCTTCGGCCCGCCCACGGGCGGTCAGATCGGCCGGGGATGAACCCCGGCCCTACGCGGACTCGAAATCCCAATGTAGGGACCGGCTTCATGCCGGTCCGACCCGAACGCCCAACACGATTCTCGTCTGTCATGCCGACCGGCCCGGTCAGGGCACCGAGGAGGGAAATGCCGAGCACGGGTTCGAGGCCGAGGGAATGAGCGAGACGGCGGTCATCGGCAAGCGCCTACCGGCCATTGATGCCCTGGGAAAGACCACCGGCCAGGTGGTCTACCTGCAGGACATGCGGCTGCCCGGCATGCTCCACGGGAAGGTGCTGCGCAGTCCCCACGCCCATGCGCGCATCCGTACGGTGGATATCGGCCGGGCCCTGCGGCTGCCCGGTGTGAAGGCGGTGGTCGGCGGCGAGAACGCGCCGCGCATCCCCTACGGGATCTCCATCCCGGACGAGCTCCCCGTGGCCGTGGACCGCGTGCGCTACATGGGAGACGAGGTAGCGGTGGTGGCCGCGGTGAGCGAGGAGATCGCCGAGGAGGCGCTCCACCTCATCCGCGTGGAGTACGAGCCGCTGCCCGCCGTGTTCGACCTGGATCAGGCCATGGCGCCGGGCGCCCCCCAGCTCCACGAATCCGCCCCGGGCAACCTGGCCGTGCACTTCAAGCTGGAGCGTGGCGACGTGGACGCGGCCTTCCGGGGGGCCGACCGCGTGATCGAAGGCGAATACACGACGCCCATCCAGCATCAGGGCAACCTGGAGCCCATCTGCTGCATCGCGGACTATCAGAACGGCCGGCTGACCGTCTGGGGGCCGTTCCAGTCGCCCTTCGTGGCCCGCCAGTACCTGCTGGCCAAGCCGCTCGGCCTCTCGGTGGGCCAGGTGCGCATGATCCAGACGCCGGTGGGCGGGGCCTTCGGCGGCAAGCTGGACCAGCGGCTCTACCTGCTGGCCGGGGTCCTGGCCCTGCGCGCCGGGGCGCCCGTGCGGCTGGAGAATTCTTTCGCGGAAGAGCTGAGCACCACGCGCCCCCGCATGCCGGCCCGGATGCGCTTCGCCGCGGCTTTCCGCCACGACGGCATTTTGCTGGGCAAGCAGACGTATATCGTGGCGGACAACGGCGCTTACTCGAGCCTCGCCCCGCCCGTCCTCACCTCCATGACCATGCGCACGGACTCCCTCTACCGCACCCCGGCCGTGCGGGCGGAGGCCCGCCTGGTCTATACGAACAATCTCCCCAGCGGGCAGATGCGGGGCTTCGGCAACCCGCAGGCCACTTTCGCCTGGGAATCGCACATGGACGTGGCGGCCGAGGCCCTGGGGATCGACCCGGTGGAACTGCGCCTGAAGAACGCCACGCAGCCGGGCGATACCACCGTGCACGGCTGGCGCATCTCGAGCTGCGGGTATGCGGAGTGCCTCCGCGAGACGGCGCGGCGCCTGGGATGGGAGGCGAAGCGCGGCCCCAAGGGCACGGGCCGCGGGGTGGGCCTGGCCGGGACCATCCACGTGACGTCCAACAAGCCGGCGGCCGCGGCCATGACGGGGTACGACTACGACGGTTCCAGCGCCCTCGTCCGCATCAACGAGGACGGCACGGTGGCCGTCTTCACCGGCGAGCCGGACCTGGGCGAAGGCGTGGCCACCACGCACGCCCTCATGGCCGCCGAGGAGCTGGGCGTGCCGTACGACCGCGTGTTCGTCTATCCGGTGGACACGGACATCTCGCCCTACGGCCTGGGCACCTACGCCAGCCGCACCACGTTCATGGGCGGGTGGGCGGTGCGCCGGGCGGCCGTGGAGGCCCGCGCGCAACTCTTCCAGATTGCGGCCGACCTGCTGGAGGCCTCCCCCGAGGACCTGGAGGCGCGGGACGGCGTCATCCGCGTCAAGGGCGCACCGGGCCGCAGCGTCCCCCTGGGCCGGGTCGTCACGGCAGGATTCAACCGGGGCCACACCGCCATCACGGGTCGGGGCCAGTTCGTCTCCCAGACCGTCTACGATCCCAAGACCAAGTACGGCGATCAGACGATGACCTACTCCTTCGCGTGTCACGGCGCCGAGGTGGAGGTGGACCTGGAGACCGGCGAGGTGAAGGTGCTCAAGATCGCGGCCGTGCACGACCTGGGGCGGGTCATCAACCGGTTGGCGGCGGAGGGACAGATCGAGGGAGGGGCGATCCAGTGCATGGGCCTGGCCCTCTCCGAGCAGATCATCCAGCGGGAGGGAAAGGTCCTCAATCCCAATTTCGTGGATTACCGGATCCCCTCCAGTCTGGACGCCCCGGCCATCGACGTGGGCTTCGTGGAGAGCATGGATCCCTACGGCCCCTACGGGGCCAAGGGGATGGCGGAGACGGCCATCAATCCCACGGCCGGCGCCCTCGCCAACGCCGTCTTCCACGCCATCGGCGTGCGTGTGCGGTCGCTCCCCGTGACGCCGGAGAAGATCCTCGCCGGCCTGGCGGAACTGCGGGCCGCGGGGAAGGCCCAGCAGACGACCCCGCGGGAGACACCGCCGGTGGAGGGGTAGGACGATGTTCACGCTCTGGCCGGAAGACCACGATTGGTCGTGGCACCTGGTGCGCCCCATCGCCGAGGCCATCTACGGCGGCGGAGAGTTCAACGAGATCTACCGCGCCGCCGAGCGGATGAAGCCCGGCGACACCGAGGGCTGGTATCGGGAATGGACGCGCCTGGCCGATGCCATCGAGGCCATGGGGAAGGCGGCCGAACAGGCGGGCCACGGCATCACCGCCCGGGACCACCACCTGCGGGCCTGCAACTACTATCGCTGGGCCGAGTTCTTCCTCCTGCCTGAAGACCCGCGCCGCCTCCCGACGTACGACCGCTGCGTCGCGTCCTTCCGGGCTGCCGGCCGATACTTCACGCCGCCTCTGGAGCGGGTGGAGATCCCGTACGAGGGCACCACGCTGCCCGGCTACTTCTATCCGGCGATGCACGCCTCGGCGGGCAGGCAGCCGGGGATCCTCTACGTGGCCGGGGCCGACGTATTGAAGGAGGAGCTCTTCTTCCTCGGCGGAAAGGCGGCCATCGAGCGCGGGATGGCGCTGCTGGTGATGGATGGGCCGGGCCAGGGCGAGACGCTCCGGCACCGGGGCCTTCCGAGCCGGTTCGACTACGAGCGTCCGGTGGGCGCCGCCCTGGATTACCTGCAGAGCCGCCCCGAGGTGGATTCAACGCGCATCGCCCTGATCGGCCGGAGCTTCGGGGGATACTACGCGGCGCGGGCGGCGGCCTTCGAGAGACGGCTCCGCGGCTGCGCCATCTTCGGGGCCCTCTACGACGGCGGCGACCTGTTCGACACCTACCCGCCCATCCGGACGCAGCTCCGCTGGCTGACCGGGGCGAAGGACCTGGAAGATGCCCGGGAACGCCTGAAGGCCTTCACGCTGAACGGCGTGGTCGAGAAGATCTCCTGCCCCCTGCTGGTGGTCCACGGCGAGGACGACCACCTGGTGCCGGCCTGGCACGCGCAGCGGACCTACGACGAGGCACGCACGGAGAAGCGCCTGGTGCTCTACAAGCACGGCGAGCCGGGGTCGGTCCACTGCTCGTACGACGGCTTCCCGTATACCATCCCCACGCTCTTCGATTGGCTGGCCGACCGCGTGAAGGCCTGACAGAATGCTGAAGAACCCTTCTTTGACCGGGCTGTCACGATTAAGCTCGAGCGGCCCGATCGGCCGGGGATGAACCCCGGCCCTACAGCAGGCGGGATCGGAATGTAGGGACCGGCCTTTATGCCGGTCCGAGCCGAGCCCCTGACACGATCTTTATCGTGCCGTTATCACCGGCGCGGTCATGGGGACTGCGCAAGAAGGTCCAGATGCTAGGCGGTGCGCGACGGGGCGGACGGGGGGACATGGGAGCACGGGCTCGACGGGTACGGTGCGGGCCCGGCGGGCCCGGCGGAGGAGAACCATGGCGATCTGGGACGATGTGATCCCCGAGGCGGAACGGCAGATCTACGCGAAAGGGCGCATGGGCGAGGGCCGCGTGGGCATGGGCGAGAAACCGGCCATCATCGTGGTGGACATGACCTACGGCTTCGTGGATAGCGCCTTCCCGCTGGGCCACAGCGAAACGGGCTACCCGGCGGCGGATGCGATCCGGCGGCTGCTCGATCGCGCCCGGCCCCTGGGGGTCCCCGTCTTCTACAGCCTGGCCAAGCAGGGCACGTCGGCCTGCGAGCGGGGGCGGTGGAAGGGGGGCGGCGCCGCCGCCAACCCCGGCATGCGGGACCCCAAGGCCAACACCATCGCGCACGAGATCGCCCCGCAACCGGGCGACGTCGTTATCGCCAAGACGTGGCCCAGCGTTTTCTTCGGGACGGATCTTCCCAGCCACCTCATGTACCACCGAGTGGACACCTTGATCGTCACTGGCATGGTGACCAGCGGCTGCGTCCGCGGGACGGCCATCGACGCCTTCTCCTATAACCTGCGGGTGATCATCCCGCAGGAATGCGTGGCCGACCGGGGGCAGACGAGCCACAAGGTGGCCCTGTTCGAGATCCACATGAAGTACGGAGACGTCCTGCCGTTGGATACGGTGATCGCCGAGCTGGAACCGGCGGGCGCCCGGCCGGGTGCCGCGGTGCGGGTTCCCGCCGCCGTCTGACCTGTGTCGAGTTCAGGGGATGAGAAAGGAGACCCGAATCATGCGGACGATGCGACGTTCACGGGCCGGATCTTTTTGCCTGCTGGCCGCGGTGCCCCTGGTGGCGGTGGCCGCCGCCCTGGCGGGCGATGCCGCGGCGGCCACTGCCGGCGGCAAGGTGGTCATCAAGTTCTCCCACAACCAGCAGACCATCACCCCGCCCCACAAGGCGGCCGAGATGTTCAAGCAGATGGTCGAGGAGCGAACCAAGGGCCACTATGACGTCCAGATCTACCCGGCGCAGCAGCTCGGCGGCCTGCGGGACCAGGTCGAGGGGACGATGCTCGGCACCATCGAGCTGACGCAGCAGGTGCCCGCCACCGTCTCCCTCTTCGTCCCCAAGGTCATGTTCCTGGATTTCCCGTTCCTCTGGCCCAGCGAGGAGACGATGTGGAAGGTCCTGGACGGGCCCATCGGCCAGGAGGCGCTGCAGGCCCTCGAGGCCAAGGGCCTCAAGGGGGTGGACTTCTGGAGCTCGGGCTGGAAGAACTTCACCAGCGGGAAGAAGCCGATCCGGGTCGCAGACGACTTCAAGGGCATGAAGATCCGGGTGATTCCCTCGCCGCTCCTCTCGGCCCAGTACGAGGCGTGGGGGGCCAGCCCCACCCCGGTGGACTTCAAGGAGCTCTACACGGCGCTGCAGCAGGGCCTGGTGGACGGCCAGGAGAACCCGCCGGGAACCATCGTAGACGTGAAGCTCTACGAGGTCCAGAAGTACATGACCGAGAGCCGCCACGGGTTCCTCCACTACATCATGATGTTCAACAAGAAGTGGTTTGACGCGCAGCCGAAGGCGAACCAGGAGATCCTCGTGCAGGCGGTCAAAGAGGCCGGCCGCTGGGAGCGCAAGGCCATGCAGGACCGGGACGCCGAGGCGACGACGCGCATCAAGGGCGCCGGCGTGCAGGTGGTTGATATCGCCCCGCAGGCGCGGCAGCAGTTCCGGCAGCTCTCCCTGAAGGTGCACGAGCGGTTCGCGGATCGCGTGGGCAAGGAATTCCTGCAGCGGACCTACGCCGAGATCGAAAAGGCGTCCAAGTAGCCTCGTCCCCGTGGGGCAGGGCCGGGGCGGCACCGCCACCAGGGCGGGCCGCCCCGGCGGAGCCATGATCTGGTGGCAGGCGTAGACATCGAACGGCACGCGCCCGGCGCGGGGGTCATCCCCGGGGGCGCGGCAGGGGCCCGCGGGCTCCGATACCTGGTCGCCAACGGCATGGAGGCGGCCACGATCCTCGTCATGACGGTCGAGGTGGTCGTCGTCGTGGCCGGGGTCTTCTTCCGGTACGTCCTCAACCGGCCCATCGCCGGATCGGACGAGATCGCGGACCTGGTGCTGGTCTGGTTGACCTTCCTGGGCGGGGCCGTGGCCCAGCGGCGGCGGTCCCATCCGAGCGTGAGCATCTTCGCCCATCGCCTTCCGGCGCGGACCCTGGCCTACCTGGACACCACGACGCGCCTCATCGAGGTCGTCTTCTTCGCCAGTGTCTGCTGGTATAGCCTCCAGCTCCTCCGGCTGCGGCTGGGGGAACCCTCGGCCGGCGCGGGGTTCGACATGGGCCTCTATCCGGCCGCCCTCGTCCTCGGCGTCACGGCAACGTTCTTGTTCGCGCTGGGACAACTGGCGGCCATGCCCGGCCGCGCGCTGGCGGCGGTCCTGGGCGGAGCCGCGGCGGCCGCCGGCCTGGTCGCGCTGGTGGTCCGCGTGGGCGTGTTCGACCCGGGCCGCGTCAACTCCACGGCGCTTCTCATCGTGGGGTTCGCCCTGCTGCTGGCGATGAACGCGCCGCTGGCATTGGCGCTGGGTTTCCCGTCCCTGCTCTATCTCGTGATCCTCGGCGGGCCCAACCTGCTGATGCTCCCCCAACGGCTGATCGCGGGGGCCGATAACTTCGTCCTGCTGGCCATCCCGCTGTTCATCCTGGCGGGCGGGTTGATGGAGACCGGCGGCATCTCGCGGCGCCTGGTCGACCTGGCCATGGCGCTGGTGGGTCACCTCCGGGGCGGGCTGGCCCACGTCACGGTGGTGGGGGAGATCCTGTTCTCGGGCATCTCCGGCTCCACCACGGCCGACGTGGCCGCCATGGGCGCGCTGCTGATCCCTTCCATGGAGAAGGCCGGGTATCGCAAGGAAGAGGCCATCTCGATCGTCAGTGCGGCATCGGCCATGGGGATCCTCGTGCCCCCGTGCCTCCTGATGGTCATCCTGGCCACCATCGCCGACATCTCGGTCACGGCCCTGTTCCTGGCCGGCTTCCTGCCGGCCGCCGTCCTGGCCGGGGCGTTGATGGCGCTCATCTACGTCAAGGCCCGAACGAAGAACTGGCCGGTGGCCGCCAGGGCATCCTGGGGAGGCCTCGGCCGGGCGCTCCTCCATTCCATCGTGCCGCTGATGCTTCCCGTGATCATCTTCGGCAGCATCTTCACGGGGGCCGCGACGGTGACGGAGTCCGCCGTTCTGGCGGTGGTGTACGCCATGGTGGTCGGGGTCTTCGTGTACCGCGAGACACCCCTGCGCGACCTCCCGAAGCTGTTCCTC
>Ga0214473_10006247_pt1 | contig 14254 bp, 5 predicted proteins | sample RVTome_7_FD_203509 | JGI IMG/M metagenome (GOLD analysis project Ga0214473, IMG submission 203509) | Soil microbial communities from uranium-contaminated site in the Upper Colorado River Basin, Wyoming, United States - RVT98D197 | ecosystem: Environmental > Terrestrial > Soil > Contaminated >... | reverse complement strand
ACCACAACAATGGGCTGGTTCCGGGCGGGATCAAGTACTCGTCACATGCGTTCGACCCCGGCAGCTCCGGGCTGGTATTCGAAGGCGTCCGGTACATCCCTTACGCATTCAACAACAAGAGCACGGGTCTGGTCCTCGACTACTACTACTACCCCATCCCTTACATCGTGTCCAGTCCCCTGTGCTCGTCCAATCGGGTCTATGGCAGGTATGACGGCGTCCCGCCAGACGGCGCCCATGACGCGAGCCACCGCCCGAGGTTCTACGATCACAACCGTGATACAGTCGCCCCAGCGACGACCCATGGGACCGCCGCTTCCACGGAGGACGCCATGGCCATCATCCGCCAGTACCTGCGCGAGCGAAGACTCTCGGACGTCGGCATCAATCGCATCTTGAGAATCAGTAACAAGCTCGTCAGCGCCGATTTCACCATAGGGGGCCGCAACCTGCTGATCAAGTATTGGGATCCCGCGCAGCTCCAATCACCGGCCACGAAGGCAGACCCGCAGCGCAGCTCGACAAGTCCCATCGAGTCGAGGAGCATCGAGAAATACACGAAGGACTGGGAAATCTTCGCCGGCAAGTACCAGCAGGGGGGCGGAGAGATCTACGTCGTGGCCGCCTCCAGCCGAGCGGAGATCATCGCCGCTCTGGATGCCTGCGAGAAACTGCGTCCCGGCGATACGGAGCCGGGCCAGCCGCTCAGGTACGTCAAGCAGTAGAATCCGACGTTACGGTTTGCCCGGCGTGGGGGATGCCGGACCCCAATTCTCGGAGTCATTCCAGGCTGCAGGCGCGGCGGCGGGATCCTGAATCGTCAGGGACTTGCCGCCGCCGTCTGTGGCCGGGTGCCAGTCGTCCCGATATCGGAAGCGCAGGATCGCCGCGTCCAGCGGGGCCGCCAGCTTCAGGACAATGTCCTCACCGTTGTCGCTCAGATGGCCGTCAAATTGCCCCGCCACCTTGACGCTGCTTCCATAGCTCGCCTGGAATGTCAACACGTCGCGGACGACGACTACATATTCTTTTGACGCCAGTTCCATCTGCGGGAATGTGAAGTCCACCCCCTCAGTGAAGCGGACGCCCGTCAGGTCCAGCGGCTCAGCACCGATGTTCTGCAACTCGATATAGTCCAGGTTGTCCCCCTTCGGGTCGTTGTACATCAGCTCCGTTACGCGCAGTGCCTGCAACAGCTTCAACTGCTCCGTATAGAGGTACTGATCGCTTCCCTGGACCTCGCCGGTGACGCCGGTCAACATCACCGACAGGATGAAATCACTGCTCGTGGTTGAGTCGTTAAGCGCCTGAATCGCCAGCAGATTGTCGCCTTCACGAAGCACTTCCAGATTGCCGGAGAGATCGAGCGCGCCATCGAACGCCTGCGTGTCTGCTTCATGACTGGCACTGGCGGTGGAATTCCACCTGGGCGTGCCGGTGAACCCGACCTGGCTTATCTCCACTCCGTTGAGATACGCCACGAACCCGTCGTCGTACCGAACACTCAGGTACAGCTCGTTCAGGGCCTTCTTCTGGGCGGCATCGACACGGAACGGGATGCGCACGTAGCAGGTGCCGTTCTTGCCGTACATCTGCGTCTGCACGTTGATGCTGATCATGTTCCCGTAGCCAGCGCTTCTCTCGTATCCGACGCCGCCGGGCGCGCCGGAGCCGTGCAGCCAGGCCGAGTCGTCGAAGCCCACGTCTGATTTCCAGGTCTCTCCCACATCGCTCGCCGAAGTCGGAACGATCGCGCTCTTGGCGGCCCCCTCGGGCACGAGTATCACCGAGGAGACCTCCTCCTGCGGCGCCACCGCCATGTTCGGCAGCCCCGGCGTCGGCAGAACGAAGTACTCGAATCGGAAGGAGCCGTCGGGCGCCCGGCCCTGAGAGATATCCGTCGTCTGGGAGTGAAATACGACGCCGTCAATCTGGTGGAACGCGGTATCGAAGAGAGCGATCCTGTCGCCGCCCGAGGACAGCTTGAAGCCGAGGTGGCCCGGATCGGTCTTGTCGTCGGCCGCAAAGACGGCGTATCCCTCGCCCGCAATGAACGTCAGCGGGGCGAGGCGGCACCGGTCGGGTTCGGTCTCGGGCGTGTCGCTGATATAGAACCCGCCGAGATCGACGGGCAGCGGATACGGGTTGTACAACTCGATGAAATCGGTCGGGAAGAGAACCTCTCCGCTTGCCAGCCACTCGTTGATTTTCACCGTGCGGGGATCGCCCAGCGGCATCAGGAGGTTGGCCTGGCCGAGCGTGGGGACCGTCAGGCGCCACTCGCCGGCATTGCCGGTGCGCCCGATGGACAGGTCGGGCAACTGCGCGCCGAACTCCACCGAATCGATCAGCGCCCCGGTCCTGTCATACAGGTAGAGTGCGTCGCCCTGCGCATCGAACGCAAAGCCCAGATGCAGCCCGGAGGTGGCGGTGTCATCATCGGCAAACAGGACGCGATACTCGCCGGGATTCATCGTCACCCCGGCGGGCAAGACGAATTTGTCCGGCTGCCTCGGATCGTCGCTGAGAGTCATCCCGGCCAGGCTCAGAGGCGCTGGGCCGTCGTAGTAGAGCTCGACCACATCGGGGAAAGCCCCTCCATGATCGAACTCGGTCTCGTTCACGGCCAGGACCTCGTTGATGAGGAGCTGCCGGTACGAGGTATCGACCGCGAACGCGAGCGAGGCGGTGGGGCTGTCCTGGCTTTGCCAGACGCCGGCGGAGTCCCTGGCGACGACATAGACTGTGTAGGATTGACCATTCTGCAGATTCGCCAGGGTAATCGGCGGCAGTGGCTTGGGGTCGCCGGCGAGGGAGGCATCCGGCCGGAGCACTTCCTCGCTCCACGGGCCATCATTGACGCGATACTTGTACGCATGGATGCCGGGTCCGCCCACGGTCAACGTGACATTGGTCTTCCAGGTGATCGGGACCGGCTCGCCTGAGATCGACGCGCCGGGCGGCACGATCCCGCCCATGTCACGCCCGTTCGCTCCCGTGCCGATGGCCGGCGAGCTGGGCAGCAAACGCATGTCACGCAGCAGGTCCATGATATTCACGTCGTTGACCAACAGGGGATTCACGTCCTCCAGGTCGCCACTGCCGTTCCAGACTACCGGGTCGCCGTCGATGATCGGGAAGATGGAGTTGTTCATCGTGATGGCCGTCGGATGGCCCGCCCAGTCCGGATTGGCGAACACGTGCGCGACGTCATGGAAGATGTTTCCATCGCCATAGAAACCCTTTCCCTGCCACTGGCCCGACCGCACCTCATACATGTTGGCGACCGCCCGGGTGGCGCGGACCACCGTGTTGTTGACGGCCGTGATGAACCCGTCGTCCTTGGACAGGAACGCATGATCCACGTCATAGAACAGGTTCCGTACAGCCGTCACCACAGAGTGCCGGCCGTCCTCGGTCCCGGTGGTGACTGCGTGCGACAGGCTGCCGCTGCCGGTGGACCCCGCGTGCACGTGCGTGAAGACGTTGCCTTCCAGGTGCGCGTCGGCGGCGTCCAGATCGATGCCGTCATCGCTTGCCCCGGTGAACGTGTTGTTGATGAACCGGCCGATGGGGCCCGGACGCTGGCCGCCGGTGAAATCGATGATGTCGTTATAGCCGCTCGTCGTGCCGAACCAGTTCCCTTCGATAAGCGCGTATCCATCCGCCGGCATGCCCCAGAAATGAACCAGCTCCTGGCCCTGAATGCTCGGGAGGATCGAGTTCTTCAGGATCATGGAGGAGTCGTCAAATGACAGGTACGTCTTGCCGTGGTTGGCCCAGATGATGTGGTCCATGGCGACCTTGGCATCATCCGCCTCGACGGCGGCGGAGCCGGAATCGCAGTACTCCATGGTCACATAGGCGAGACGGCTTTCCTCTTCTGCATTCTCGAACTGGAGCCCCGCCCAACTCGTGGAACCGGGCGTCTTCACAAGGCTGATGCGTTCGTAGGGAGTCCCTTCGGCGATCAAGCGGCCGTTGACCACGAGGCTTGTGCCGGGATCGAAGAACAGCGTGGCGCCGGGTTCGATCGTCAGTGTCACGCCTGTCGGGACCGTCACAGTGCCCGTCACCTGCCACGGCCCGGCGGCGGCTTGCAGGGTCCTGTCGGATGCGACCACGCCGGAGAGGAGCGAGACATCGCCGTCGTCGTACCAGATGTCGATGTGCTTTTCCTCCAGCCTGCTGCCTGTGCCAATGTGACCATCGAACGATTCCACGACGACGCGATTGATTCCCGGCCGCAGCGACCCTTTGTTGACGCTCGGCCGGATCGCCTCCAATTCCAGGTCAAAACTCGTATCGGCGCTGCTCGGGGCGTTCTGATGGACTTCCACCGCCAACACATTCACACCCTGGCGCAGGAGGCTCAACGGAACATCCTGCTCGACGAACGTGCTCTCGTCCGTGCCGCTCAGGCCCGCACTCGCGCGCGTCGTGTAGTCGATGGCCCCTTGCGGCACGTTGATGCGCCAGGCCTCCACGCCGTTGAGGTACACCACCGCACCATCATCGCACAGCACACGCAGGTGCAGGGAGAAGTAGTCCGCAAGCGTGCGGACCATGAACGACTTGCGGAAATAGGCGGTAATGAACCGGTTACCCGAGGGCCCGCCGTTGATGACGGTGGCCTCATCATTGTCTCCATAGCCGAGTTGGGCCTTGCCGGCGCGCCATATGCTGTCATCGAAGTTGGAACTCTGCCAGGCTGCCCCTTGATCGCTGCCGTCATCGAGATACTTCCAATCTGAGCCGGCGCTCACCAACGCCTCCGCGACTCCGACGCTTCCGGAGGATTGCCATATCCCGTCTTGGGCCGACCAGGAGGCCGGGACCCCGTTGACCAGGACCGACCGCGTCGTGGCGGCGTTCGCCGTACCCGACAGGGGATACTTGTCGGTCGTCGTGTGCAGATACCCGTTGACGGCCGAGAGATCGCTGTTTACGGTAAGCTCCCGCGGAATCTGGGCGAGCACCGCCGCGTTGCGCTGCACGACGAACTGCTTTATGCTCTCACGCGTCTGCTCCGGCACCGAATCGAGCACCTGGTCCACCAGGGGATCGAACTGTTGCGGTGAAAACACGGTGTCGATCAGCTCGATCAGTTGAGCGTGATAGAGAGCGAGGACATCCGGATGCGTCAGCAGCCTGCGAAGCCCGGTGAGACCGGAGTACACGTGGATACTGCGATTGATATCCGGCCCATTGTCGCCCTGGCCGAACACCGTGTCCAGGTCATGCGGGATCAGCCAGAACCGCGTGTCCAGCACTCCGCTGTATAAGGCGTAGTCGTCGCCTCTCCCGGCGGTCAGTCCGCCTTCGCGATTGCCGCACAACGCGTCCACCGCGAGGAACCGCAGCCACTGGTCAAGATGGATGATTTTGCGAGTCTCCTCCACGAGCTTATCCAGCGGCGCGTTGTTCAGGACATAGGTCAAGTTGATGATGTCGCGATAGTCATTGGCCGCGGAGTTCGTCTGCTTCTCGTAGCCGGCATAGTAACTGACCGGGTTGGTGCCCAGGTAGGCCAGGTCCGCCCGGTCGTTCGCACACCTGTACAGGTTGCCCTCGCGGTCGCTTGGGAAATGACGCGCCGCGAACTCATCGTCCAGGACCTCCACCGAGGCATACGAGCCGAACATGCGCCGATCATCGAAGGCCCAGTTCCGCCCGTTGACGTACACGCGGATAGGGGTAATGCGCTCCGCGGGCAGGTTGGCCATCCGCCAGACGGCGCTGCCCAGTACCGCGACGTAACCGAAGCGGCCTTTGATGTTGGTGGCCGTGACATCCTTCCAGCGGGTGTCGGTGGGAAAGTTCACGCGGTAGTTGTTTCGATAGGTCCCGCCGGCGTTGGTCCGGCTGCCCTTGCCGCGGTTGCGGATGCCGACGAGGTATTGCAGCTCCACGCCGGTGCCGTCCACGCTGATGAACGTGCCGTTCATCTGGGCGTTGCTGTTCCTTTCATCTTCACCGCCGGGCCCGCCTGCCGCGTTTCCAATGTCTTCGAGCCTGGCCCGCTCGGCTTCCGTCATAATCAGGTAGTACACCGGCTGGTCCTGCGGCAACCAAGGCGCCGCGGGATCGAAGGTACTGTCCACCTGGTACAGGGCATTCGTCACCTGCTCCGGCAGGCCATCGACCAGGCTCGGCGCCGGCCAGGTGCGGCTGTTGCCCGTCGAGTCCCGCGCGGTCACGTAGAATTCGACGATCCTGCCATCCTGCTGGGCCGGAATGACGGCGCCAAACAGGCCGTCATTCGCCTGCCCGTCATCATGGGCTCCGTCATCGAACATCGGCGGACTGTCATAACTGCCGGGCTCGGCCTGCGGGTAGACATACTGGTCCGCGTAGGCGGAACGATCGACACGATAGTGCAGGGTCACGTTCAGGCCGGCGGTCTGCTCATCGACGATGCGGGCCGTGACCGTAACGTCGTCGCCGGGCCCGGGGATCACCGGTGCGTGACGACCGTGCAAGATCATTGGCGCGATATCGTCCACAGCTACCGAATTGGCCCGTCCCGGCGTTCCGCCATCGACCAAACTGGCGGCCCAGCTCTGACCAAACTCGTTCGGCACGGCGGGATTCAACAGCTCCAGCGACTTGCCGCCGCCGTCGTGGGCATCGGTCCATTGCCATCCTCGCTGGCTGTAATCCAGAGGCCCGAGCTCGCGAACCGACCAGTCGCCTTCGTCGGCATATTGGACCGCATCCACCACGGCGCCGACGCTGTCCGTCAGGGCCACCCTCTCGCCGGAATTGCTCAGCCACCCGGTCCAGCCGCCCACGACATTTGTCACGTCGGAGTGTTTCGCGGAGAACGCGTTCGCATCGGCCGCCACAACCAGGCGCTCTCCGGCTTTCACGACCACATCGGGAAACAGGTAGTCCACCCCGTCGCTGAGTCGCCAGCCGGCAAGGTTGACCGGTGCAGTGCCCATATTGAGCAGCTCGATCCACTCCTGTCGAAGGTCTTCCGGGCTTGGGTCCGCGTGCGGGGGATGGTACATGATCTCCGTGATGACTATCTTTGCGGCAGTGCCCTGGTTGGCCGCTCCCGGCGTGGGGGCCGTGAGCGCCTGCCATTGGCCCGTCCCATCGGGCAAGCGCCCATAGGAGACATCCGTAGTCTGGGCCGGAAACGTCACGCTGTCCAGCAGGTTGCGCTGGGCGTCGTACAGGCCGATGGACTCGCCGCCGGCGCTGAGCTTGAAATTCGCATGTAGCAGCCCTTCCGCGCCCTCCTGGTCCGCCCAGACGAGCAGGAAGCCATGCGATGGAATGGTCGTGAGTGCAGAGTCGCCCGCGGGGACCCGCCACTTCGTCGGGTCCGTCAGATCGTCGCTGAGATAGCACCCGGCGACGTTGACGGCGCTGCCGCCATGGTTGTACAACTCGATCCAGTCATCATAATCGCCGTGCGGGTCTTGGACGGAGCCGACGTTCTGGGCCATGAACTCGTTGATGACGATGGTGGGTCTTGCGGGTACTCCGCCCTGACCGCGGACCATGGCCGCAAACACCGACAGCACCAGCAAAACGAAAACCACTCTGGTTGAACTGCACGTTATCGGCCCTGCTCCCTGGAACTGCACCTTCGCCGTCAGATTCTCAACCATAGAAGCCTCAAAGCAAAACACCCTCACATGTGGCGGGTGAAACCTACTTATTGTATCGAAAAGACACCTCCGCGTCAATACTGTCGCCGGCGATCGCACGGCATTCACGCCCTTACGCCAGGTACGTGTCTCTCGCAGAGACGCAACATGTTGCGTTTCCGCGGGCCCGATCAATGTGGCTGCTACTTGGACCGCTTGGCCTTTTTCGCATCGTAGTCGGGATTGGGGGACATGGTCTGTGCGCCGACGTCGGATCGCCACAGGTCGAGCATGCGGCGCATCTGCTCGGTCTTGGCCGGCAGCCTGGCAGCGAGATCGTTCCGCTCGCCGGGGTCGTCCTTGAGGTCGTAGAGTTCGAGGTTGTGCCCATCGGCATGGACGCTCGGGTCGAACCATTCGATGAGCTTGTAGTTCCCCGCTCGCACGGCCCCGCACGGCCCGATGCTGCTGCCGTGGTAGTGCGGGTAATGCCAGTAGATCGCCGGGCGATTCAGCGAGCCGGTCCCGGTCAGCAGCGGCAGAAGGCTGACGCCGTCGATCGGGCCTTTGCCGGCATCCTTCGCCTGGACAATGTCCCGGAACGTCGGAAAGAAGTCCGTGCTAATGACCGGTTCGCTGCAGGTGTTTCCGGGTTTGACGACACCGGGCCAGCGGATGATGAAGGGGACGCGGATGCCGCCCTCGTAGAGATTGGCCTTGCCGCTGCGCAGAGGGGTCTGCTTCGCGTCCGCTTCGAGCCCGCCGTTATCGGAGAAGAAAATGACGATCGTGTTGTCCGAGAGCTTGAGCTCCTCCAATTTCCGGAGCACCCTGCCGACACTTCCATCCAGCTCTTCCATCATCGCGGCAATGACGGGGTCATTCTCCGGCCGGTTCGCGCCAGGCTTACCCTTGTGCTTCTCCACCAGGCGCGCCTTACTCATGATCGGCGCGTGGATGCTGTTGTGGGCCATGAGCAAAAAGAACGGCTCGTCCTTCTTTGCTTCGAGAAAAGCCAGTGACCTCTGCGTGATCTCCTCGACGTGGTGTGCATCCGTTTCCGGGTCCTGCTTCGACGACGGCTTCTCGCAGAGGAACGTCTCGTCGAAGCCCTGCTTGTCGGGATCGTACGGCGCACTGGCCGGCGGCAGCTTGGCCGTGCTCAGATGCCACTTGCCGAAACTGGCGGTGACGTAGCCCCGCTTTTTGAAGAGCTCCGCAATCGTGAATTCCTCCAGCGGCAGGAACTTCCGCCAGTCCGGCTGCCGGAGCCTCTCGTGCGGGAAGTCGCCGCCCGCGATGAAATCGGTGATATGCAGCCGCGATGGATACTTTCCCGTCATGATGCTCGCCCGCGTCGGCGAGCAAACCGGACACGCCGCGTACGCATCCGTGAACCTCATCCCCTCCGCCGCCAGCCGGTCGATATTGGGCGTCTCATAGAACCCATTCCCATAGCACCCCACCTGCGCCCATCCCAAATCATCCGCCAGAATGAAAACCACATTGGGCCCGCTCCTATCCCTCGCGCCCGCGCGCACCATGCCGCTGAGTCTGGACAACATGGCGCCTGCAATGCCGAGACTCACGGAGGTAACAAACTCGCGTCGATTCATGATTGACTCCTTGTCACTCAACGCCCGGCTCGATGAACAGGATACCCGATTCGTCGGGACATGTTAAGCGAGCTCTGCACGGAGGATGTTCAAGCGGACGATAAAAAAGGGGAGTATGAACTCCCCTTGCGTGGCGGTCCGACGATTGTCACCGATGGCTAATCCTCGAATCCGTAGCCCTCCAGTGACATCGTAAGCTTGGTAAACTCGTTGGAGGTGATGATCCCGCCTTCGACCAATTCTCCGAGAATGAAGAAGATCCAGGACATGTGGTCGTTGCTTCTTGTTTGCACGCATTTGTATTCTTCGGGAAGATTCAGCGGATACATGAGGCACCTCTACTTCACAAGTTCCACGAGTGTGGCGTACAAGAACATGACCTGCTCCAGACCTCCTTCTTCTCCGAGACACCAGGCCCGGTTCCACAACATATTGGCCTTGGCATGCTCTCTCATCCGGAACGCCTCTTCCAGCGCGGCCCGGAATCTCTTCCTGGAGTCCAATTCCGCCTGGACGCACGTAGGGGATCGCCTTCGAACTGGGATGGAACACTTCGCACGCTCGAGCGCTTCGATATAAGCGTGCAGCGTTTGTATCTGCTGGTCGAACATCATTTGAGCCGGGTCCTCTTCCGCCAGAATGAATGAGTTGTCAAACTCACCCTCGTGAATCCGCTCTAAGAGTGATTTCTGGTTCTTCATGTTGACCCTTCTTCATACATAACGAGAGGGGCGAAAAACGATAACTCGCCCCTCGAACTGCGTTCCGTTCCATCTCAAGGTCCTATTTCTTCCCGCGTATCTCCTTACTCATGGACATTGCTACATCGCGGATGCTACTACTGATACATCCTGTTGCATCGCGGATACTGCCAGGCACTCTTGCCACATCGAGCCCGTAAACCCCCAGGAATGTTTGTATCGTCCAACCCATGTCCCGCTCATATCGGCGTCGATATTCTCTTTCCTGTAACTTTTTTCACCCATTTACCCGGAAGGAGCATCGCGTGATTTCTTAGCGGACCATCGCTCGCTTTCGCGCGATCAGACGTTTGGACCCTTCGGACAATGACGCATGGAGAACGGTCTTTCAGTGCTGATAACCCATGGACAACGAGACTCGACAACGTGACATGCACGGCCCGCCATGACGCACGAGCCTCGCGGCAATAGCACTGCTGTGGGAGTCCGTATTATTGGCCCCCGCCTCAGACCGGGGTCCCGCGAGGCGTGACAAGCGCCACCAGTCATCTGCTGGTGGCGATAATCGGCGGGCGAACACCCTCGATTTCGTGGCTCCGCACGCTTTTCCACGACGCAGCCTTCATGCCCGACGACCTGATCTCAACGTCGCCACGACCGACACCGGCGAGCCGATCTCCGGTGAAAACTATGATAAAAGGGTAGAGACATGCGATTTTCTCGAACGTTCGCTCGGCCACGGCAATCTGGGCAAGCTCCGGGTCCGGCACAAAAGCAAACTGGGAAATACGCGAAACGACGCTCCCATCTCGAGCTGCCGCCTCGCCCGCGTGCAAAGGGTGTGACAAACAGAGTTCATCAGGCCCCCGGAATTGCATGTTGACGAATTCTCGGAATATGAGAGGTCATTTATCTCCATAACGAGAAATCGCCTGAGCCGCCACACGACAATCGAGGTCATTGCGTTTCCGTTCGAGTCGCAATACGCGTCGAGCGAGGACCCGGGAACCGACGAGGGGATCACGACCGGTTGTGGCAGACTGCGGTCCCGACGAGCGTTCGTCAGCAGTCCCGCGTTCAGGTCTTATTTACCTTCTCGAAGACGAAGCCGTGGGGACCGGCGTCCACTCGGATGGTATCGCCGTCGGCGAATTTGCCGGCGAGCAGCTCCATGGCCAGCGGGTTCTCGATCTGCTGCTGGATGGTCCGCTTGAGCGGCCGCGCCCCGTAGGTCGGGTCGTAGCCCTGCTCCATGACGAGATCCTTCGCCTTGTCCGTGAACTCCAGCGTGATCTTGCGGTCCTTCAGCCGGTCGGCGAGATAGCCGAGCTGGATTTCCACAATCTTCTTCAGGTGCTCGCGCGTGAGCATGTGGAAGACGATGACCTCGTCGATCCGGTTGAGGAACTCCGGCTTGAAGACCTGCTTGAGCACGTCCTTGACGTGGGCCTCGATCTCCCAGTCCGCGCCCTCCTCTTCCGTCAGCTTCTGGATCTGCTGGCTGGCGATGTTGCTCGTCATGATGATGACGGTGTTCTTGAAGTCCACGGTCCGGCCCTTGCCGTCCGTGAGCCGCCCGTCGTCGAAGACCTGCAGCAGGACATTGAAGACATCCGGATGCGCCTTTTCGACTTCATCGAGCAGGATCACGGAGTAGGGTTTTCGCCGCACCGCCTCGGTGAGCCGGCCGCCCTCCTCGTAGCCGACGTACCCAGGCGGGGCGCCGATGAGCCGGGCCACGGAGTGCGCCTCCATGAACTCGCTCATGTCGATGCGGATCAACGCGTTGGGATCGTTGAACAGGTAATCCGCGAGGGCCTTGGCGAGCTCCGTCTTGCCTACGCCGGTGGGCCCGAGGAACAGGAACGTGCCGATGGGCCGGTTCGGGTCCGACAGGCCCGCACGGCTCCGCCGGACCGCGTTGCACAGCGCCGTCACGGCCTCCTCCTGATCGACGACGCGCCTACGGATGTACTCTTCCATTTTCAGCAGCCGCTCGCGCTCGCCGGAGAGCAGCCGCGACACGGGAACACCGGTCCATTTCGCGACGACCTGCGCGACGTGTTCCTCCGTCACCTCATCTTGGACCAACTTGTGGCGCGTCTCCGCCCTGGCCAGTTCCTCCTCTTTTGCTTCGAGCTTCTTCTTCAGGTTGGCGATCGTCTCGTACTTGAGTCGAGCGGCCCGTTCCAGGTCGCCGCGGCGCTGCGCGTCCTCGAACTGCATCTGGGCCTCTTCGATCTGCCGTTTGAGCTCCTTGATCTGGTCGATCCCGCCTTTTTCCAGCTCCCATTGGGTGGTGAACTCGCGATCCCGCTCCTGCAGGTCGGCCAACTGCTTCTCGACGTTCTTGAGGCGCTCCCTGCTCGCCGGGTCGGACTCCTTCTTGAGTGCCTCCCGCTCGATCTGGAGCTGCATGATCTTGCGGCGAATGCCATCCAGCTCGGCGGGCAGCGAGTCGTTCTCGATCCGCAGCTTGGAGGCGGCTTCATCGATCAGGTCGATGGCCTTGTCCGGCAGCCAGCGGTCGGTGATGTAGCGATTGGACAGTGTCGCGGCCGCCACGAGCGCGGCATCGGTGATGCGCACGCCGTGGTGAGCCTCGTAGCGGTCCTTCAATCCGCGAAGGATCGCAATGGTTGCCTCGACGCTCGGCGGATCGACCATGATCGGTTGAAATCGGCGTTCGAGCGCGGCGTCTTTTTCGATGTGCTTTCGATACTCATCGATGGTGGTGGCGCCGATGCAGCGAAGCTCGCCTCTGGCCAGCGACGGCTTGAGCAGGTTGCCCGCATCGACAGCGCCCTCGGCCGCTCCGGCGCCGACGACCGTGTGCAGCTCATCGATGAACAGGATGATCTGCCCCTCGGCGGCGATGACCTCCTTGAGCACGGCCTTGAACCGGTCCTCGAACTCGCCGCGGAATTTCGTTCCGGCGATCAGCGCACCCATGTCGAGGCCAATGACTCGTTTGTTCTTCAGTCCGGTGGGCACATCGCCCGCGACGATTCGCTGGGCGAGCCCCTCGACGATGGCCGTCTTGCCGACGCCCGGCTCGCCGATCAGAACGGGGTTGTTCTTCGTCCGCCGGTTGAGCACCTGCATGCACCGCCGGATCTCCTCGTCGCGCCCGATCACCGGATCGAGCTTGCCCTTGCGGGCCATCTCAAGCAGGTCGATGCCGTATCGCTCCAGAGCCTTGTACTTCTCCTCCGGGTTCTGGTCGGTGATCTTGGCGCCGCCGCGGATGTCCTTCAGCGCGTTTTCAATTTTGTTCGGGGTCACCGAATTGAGGCTCAGGAGCTCCTGGGCGTCGCTCTTTACGGCCGCCAGCGAAAGGAACAGGTGCTCAGCGCTGAGATACTCGTCGCCCATCTTGTCCGCGCGGTTCTGCGCATCGAGCACGATCTGGTTGAACGCTGGGTCAGGCATGAGCTGCCCTGTGCTTGTGCCTTGGGGCATCCGATCCAGCTCGTCTTCTACCATCTGCCGTACGCGATCCACATTGGCGCCGATCTTCTTGATGATCATCTCGGCCACGCCGCCCTCATCGCTCAGCAGAGCACTGAGCAAGTGCAGCGGCGATAGAATCGTATGCGACTTGGCCATCGCAATCTGCTGGGCCGTCGCCAACGCCTCCTGGGCCTTCAATGTGAATTTGTCGAATTTCATATTGATATCCCCGTTCGTCGGATTCGTTTCATCACATTAGGGTATACGCTCAGTGTGCAAACCGTGTGCCCGATTGCAGGAAACCCCTAAGTCCTTACGAAGAAATGCTTTACGCTGTTTTCCCAACTGCAGAGCAGAATGCCATTCTGGCAGGCTCCCCGCCCCCGCAACTCGCCCCGGCATGCAGGTAAAGGCTGGAATCTATGGAACCGCTGAGGAACGGTAGAGTAGAGGACTGAGCGACTGGGCTGCCGCTCAGTCCTCCCTCGTCGAACCGGACGGGCGGATTTCCCGCATCCGGCTCTCACGGATCGTTCTTCGTTCGGCTGTCACGCCTTGACCGGCCGCTTCTGCAGCGGAGTCCACCCCAGTCGTTGCAGGTGAGCCCACCACGTCACGCCCGCCGGTTTCTTGTATGCCCGCCGGCTGCGCCGACACAGATGGGTGCGCAGCCGCCGCAGCGTGTAGCTGTCCACGTCCCGGTAGGCATCACTGAGGTAGCCCTGCGAGAAGTAGCCTTGCCACCCCCGCAGCATGCGATTGATCCGCTCGATCACCTGCCGGATCGGCGTGAAGCACTGGTTTGCACCAGTCATCTCTTTGAGCCGAGTCCGCACCCGCTGTAACGATGGTTCGCTGGCAGTCAGGTTCAGGTAGTGCG